>Ga0214917_10001594_pt1 | contig 29015 bp, 31 predicted proteins | sample LL_1208_BB_MetaG_FD_177983 | JGI IMG/M metagenome (GOLD analysis project Ga0214917, IMG submission 177983) | Freshwater microbial communities from Lake Lanier, Atlanta, Georgia, United States - LL_1208_BB | ecosystem: Environmental > Aquatic > Freshwater > Lake | place: USA: Georgia | collected... | reverse complement strand
TTCCACAGTTCAAAGCTGTGCACTTGGGTCCTTAGTTTCCCCCCAACCCAGTTCCCCTATTTTATACTCAATCCCTGGCTTTTTTAATACTCAAAAAACCTGCGTCAGCAGGGCCTAGTTAGTTTACACCAGCCGCAGATTCGCCCGATGATCCGAGGCAAAGAAAAAGGGTCGGTTGAATTCGGAATCAAGGCCCATGTCGCATTGGTCGATGGGTATGCATTTTTGGATCATGCCCAATTTTATCCGTTTCATGAAGGCAATTTATTACCTGACAGTGTTCAGGCTCATTTCAATCGGTTTGGGCAGTATCCCAACACGATCGTAGCCGATCAACTGTATGCGACCCGAACCAATCGAACCTGGCTAAAAGATCGATCCATTACCCATGCCTTCAAACCGATTGGCAAGCCACCCGATATCCCTCAACAACAGGCCAAAGCTCAAAAATCTAAACGCCGAAAACTCAATAACAGTCGTAATGCCATTGAAGGCCTCTTCGGGCATCTAAAATCCAGATTTAAACTCGATCGCACCACTTGGCTAGTCGAAAATGGCCACGAATTTCAGGTCCGCTTGGGTCGGAACTATTACTAGCTCTTACAATTCAACCCGCCTTTTTTGCCTATCCTTTAAAAAAATTCTGCGTCAGCAGGGCCTAAGTATACCGTAACCCGGGATATCCGATGGTCGGGATATTTTGGGCGATCTCGAAAAAAAAACAAATATTGCAACGACCATTTAACCGAGCCTGCACCAACTGTATACTTGCCTGATGTCTAAATCCGATTCGCCGTTTTCATTCAAATTTACCCCGTCACTAATCCATCTTGGCTCCCAATTCTATACCCGGACACAACCGGAACCAATGCCAACACGAGCATTCAAAATTCACGCCAACAAATCGGCCGCAGCATTAATTGATCTGGCACCTGAAACGCTCAACAATCCGGATTTTATCGCCTATTTCTCTGGCACAAAGCCGCTTCCTGGGGGAACAAGCATCGCAACAGTATACTCGGGCCATCAATTTGGTGTATGGGCAGGCCAACTTGGAGATGGGCGCGCGCTACTATTAGGCCAAATCGTGAATCGCAGGGGCGAACACTGGGACATCCAACTCAAGGGCGGTGGCAAAACCCCCTACTCCCGATTTGGGGACGGCCGAGCGGTCATGCGATCCAGTATACGCGAATATTTATGCTCCGAAGCCATGGCATCACTCGGAATACCAACCACGCGGGCACTCTGTATTATTGGAACCGGAGAAACGGTGTACCGGGAACACCCAGAGCCCGGTGCAATCATCACTCGATTGGCACCCAGTCACATTCGTTTCGGTCATTTCGAACATTTTTACTATGCCGGAGATGACGCGTCCGTTAAGGTACTCGCTGACCATGTCATCGACCTCTTTTTCCCAACCTTAACTACAAAAAAAACAAAATACATCGACTGGTTTAGCGAGATCGTTCAGCGAACTGCCAGAACGATCGCACAATGGCAATCCGTCGGGTTCCAACATGGGGTGATGAATACGGACAACATGTCCATACTCGGCCTAACCATCGACTATGGACCATTTGGATTCATGGAACCATACGATCCAGGCTGGATATGCAATCATTCAGATCAACAAGGCCGTTACTCGTTTGAAAATCAACCCCGCATCGGACTATGGAACTTAAACGCCCTCGCGAATGCCTTACAACCCGTAATCCCATGGGACGAATCAGTAGAAATTCTAAAAACGTTTGAGCCTTATTTCGAAAACGAATGGACCACCTTCATGACACAGAAACTTGGGCTTGAGCAGGCAGATAACGCTCTTCTGACAGCTCTCTTGGATCTTATGCATACCCAAGCCGTCGATTACACCTTAACATTTCGCAAACTGAGCGATTCATTAACAACACCTGCGTCATGGATAAATTTATTTCCAGAACCATCACCAGCGACCCAATGGCTCCATATGTATCACAAGCAAATAATGAACAATCGAGACTCATTCGACACTATTAGGCAACGACTCGATCTTGTTAACCCCAAGTATGTTTTGCGAAATTGGGTCGCAGAAACCGCCATTAGAGCAGCAGAAGACCATAATGACTACTCCGTAATTGACAAGGCTTTAAGCGTGCTAACATCGCCGTTCGACGCGCATCCAGACATGGAATCTTGGGCCAATCAAGCACCACCCCACCTCAAAGGCCTTGAAGTGTCATGCTCCTCGTAACACCATCCGTTAGCCACTAATACGGTCTTACAACTAGGCGTCCCTTCCCAACAACACCGGTGCCATTTATCAAAATATAAGGATATACACCCGAGGGAAGATCCATCCCCAAAGTATCTCGGTTAATCACAACTCGGTTATACCCACTCTTGGCACCGTCATCGATACCTGAGAGCAACTGCTTAGAAAATAGCTGATATCCATTCGAGTTATAAATCCTCAACTCGATATCCGCATTTGAATTCAATCAATACCAAATCGACGTTCCAGTCGTCATTTTAAACGGATTCGGAAAATTTAATGGGCGAGCCGGCATTATTCAGACGGACATCTGACTAGAGCAATTTTATCAGCAACTTTGGGGGCATAACCGTTATTTTGAATCACAATGGTCTCAGAAATACTTAACGCCCCGCTACATCGTAACAATGGCATCACTTCACCAATCGACCGATTACCGGTCACGAGTAACAATGTTAGTCGCAATGCCCTACTTGCAGAAGGTGTGACTACGCAATTGGAGGCACTTAGTCTTGATGAGCAAGCAACGCCTCATACGAGAGAACGGGCGGGCATGGCATTGAGGGAGCTAAATCCTTTAGCAGGGCTTATGCCAATTCTACTGCGAAAGATTTTGATGCCGGGGAACTTCAGAATTTAGGCGAAGCTCATTAAAAGACAAAGAACTGCAATCACACCATTTGAAATCCGGATGTCATTTTGGAACGGGTACACTTGAAAGAAAACGATTATACTCCTCCGATATGGGTTTTAATAAAAGAAAAGGGTAAAACAGTATGAAAGTTTTGTTAACTGGTGCAAATGGTTATATAGGATCTAGACTTCTGCCACTCTTAGCCGAAAAGGGCCATCACGTGGTTTGCGGTGTCAGGGATAAACATCGTTTTGCAGTTCCCCATTCACACCGATCAAAGGTCACTGTCATCGAAGTTGACTTTTCAAATGAGCAAACGCTCTCAAACATCCCCAAAGATATTGAGGCCGCCTACTACCTGATTCATTCGATGACAGCCTCAGGCTCGGACTTTGATTCGATAGAAAAAAAATGCGCTGAAAATTTCGCCCACGCGATCTCCAACACACAGGCCAAACGTGTTGTTTACTTGAGTGGGATCGTGAATGAGTGCCAACTTTCCAAACATTTAGCATCACGCTATGAAGTAGAGAAAACGCTTCAACTAGGGTCTTATGACCTAACCACCCTAAGAGCCGGCATTATTGTCGGCTCGGGTAGTTCGTCTTTTGAAATCATTCGTGACCTTGTGGAAAAACTTCCTTTTATGATTGCGCCCAAATGGATCAACACCCGATGCCAGCCGATTGCGATTAAAAATGTGTTGGGCTTCTTAATGGGGGTATTGGACGCCCCTCATACTGCCGGAAAATCGTATGATATCGGCGGAACTGATGTGCTCAGCTACAAAGACATGCTGTTGCAATTTGCTAAAGTCAGAAATTTGAAGCGATATATTCAAGTCGTGCCTGTCTTAACCCCGAAACTATCATCTTATTGGCTGTATTTTGTCACCGCGACTTCTTATCGTCTTGCTAAAAACCTTGTGGATAGCATGTCTGTAGAGGTCATATGCAGACCCAATTCCTTGGCTGACGATTTAGGGATAGACCTCCTCTCTTATGAGGCCGCGATTAGCGCTGCTTTTGATAAGATTGACCACAACCAGGTCATCTCAAGTTGGAAAGATGCGCTCAACTCGAATTTATTGAACAAAGGGTTATCCAATTATATTCAAATCCCCAGTCATGGGTGTTTTCGTGATTATCGGCAAGTTTCAATTGAAGACCCTAGCCTCTGTATTGATAAAATTTGGCGAATTGGGGGAGATACCGGATGGTATTACGCTAACGTCCTATGGCAAATACGTGGTTTTTTGGACCAACTGCTGGGTGGCGTAGGGCTAAAACGGGGCAGGCGCAGTAGCTCAGATCTCAGACCTGGGGATACGCTAGACTGTTGGCGCGTGCTTTATGCCGACAAACAAGAAGGCCGGCTCTTGCTTTACGCCGAAATGAAGCTGCCTGGAGAAGCCTGGCTTGAATTTTTCATAAGCAAGGGAATCCTGCATCAACGGGCTACGTTCCGTCCACATGGGGTTTCCGGTCGACTGTATTGGTGGGCGGTATTCCCTTTTCATGGAATAATTTTCAAGGGAATGCTGAAAAATATTGCCGGAAAATAAGTTAGGGTCCGCGCTACCCTGCCAAATGAAACCGAGCGCGGATGCCGTGAGAATTCGATTGACAAGGAAGGGTGCATTCGGCATAATTACAGTCATTATGAGTGTGCTAATAACGGGTCTTGCGGTAGTCATGTTGGGGTGGATGGGTATAACGTTTTTCACTGAAACCACTATCGAAAAACCCGCTTATACCGTTGTCGAGAAAAAATCGGGATACGAAATACGCGATTATGACGAGTTCCTGGTGGCGTCAACCAAAATGCAAGGTGACTTTGACCAGTCACGGAGTCAAGGGTTCAGAACTTTGGCAGGCTATATTTTTGGGGGAAATAAATCGGAAGAAAAAATCAAAATGACCGCTCCTGTCATCCAACGCAAAATCCAAGATGATCAAACGCTCGCATTTGTGGTACCGAAAAAATACACACTGGATACGTTGCCAGAAGCCAATGATCCACGCATCCAATTTGAAGTCATCGAAGGCAAGCGATTGGCCGCCCTTTCGTTTGGGGGATTCGCAAACGAAGAAGATGTAAAATCGAAAGAGCAACTGCTGATCTCCAAATTAAAGGCAGATGGGTACACCCCCACAGGCAACTCTATTTTTGCCAGCTATAACTCGCCTTTTGCGTTCCCTCTGATGAAACGGAATGAAATCCTCATCGAGATAAACGAATAGCCTCGAAGTTTCTAATAATTTCGGCACAGCGTTCAATGGGCCAAACGCGAAGAACAAATCAACCGCGTCATCTCCGGAAACATTGGACTTTATGGGGACCTCCAGGGAATCGCCGGAAAATCACTGCAGGAAATCGACGGCTTAGACCTACCGCAATTGGAAAGACATCATCTAGAACCTTGATTTAAGACGCCGATGAATCACCACACATTACCGGATTGAAATTTTTGCCCAGCGATTACGATAATTAAGTATAGCTCCAATGCATTGGCTCTCGGGCAAAATAGTGCATCACGTTTATTTGTCACTGCCGACACATTATCACCGCGGAAGGAATCTTTTATGTTATTACAACGCAATGTGAGCATCTCTTCACACTCCGCATCACAACCGGTCCCCAATCGACCCAAACCGATTTCCACGGAAGGCCAAGACTCCATATATCAAGAGCTCTTGATGAAACAAATTTCCGAATTGAACACCAAATCGAGAATTCCCAATCCAATTCCTCGCGGCGGGCTCGCTATTGTACCAACGGCGGTGAGTGGCGGTGGCGATATCATGTGCGCAATGACCATGGCGCTTCGCTTAAAGCAGCAAGGTCTCGGGCCACTATCCGTACTGGTACTCGAAGGAATGTACAAAGGGCGAAACGCAGCGATCATTAATAAAATTAAAGACGATCCCCATTTTGCTGGCATTACCGTACATTCTATTCACGAACTACCAGTCGGGTTCAAAATCCCCGATGTTGTGATTTCAGGACCCGGGGCCAATGACCAAAGCCATCGCATTATTAAATTGGAATTTAAAAAAATTGCCCCCGTTACAGAAGCAGACTCATTTAAATATATCCAGCTTGAAGAACCCGGCTTTATTGAGGGCCATTATCGTTTCAAAATTGACCCGTCCGTTCGAGCGGGGATGGGCGTAACCGATTTTGAATTAGGGCTGCCCGTTTCAGCAGGAGAGTACACACCCATTCGATCCGCGTTTGATCAGCGGCCAGAACGGCTTCTCGCGCTTCAAAATCCTTGGCTAAAATCCCAGTTACTGGGCGAATCGCCGGATACCGCGATCGGCGGTTACGATGCCACTACCATGCTGGCGCTAATTTATCATCACATCGATGTGGCATTTGAAAGATCCTTATACCTGTTGGCGCTGGCAGCCAAAGACGACCACCGCGACATGGATATTGTCGCCAAAGTGTGGGACGTCGATCAACCCATCATAACCCAAGTGGCCTGGACCCTGATCCAAACCCATTATCCCCGCCAACCAGGTATTCCGTTTTATCTCAACACCGAACTCTTGGCCGAAGCCGGCGTTGGAAAAGTCGTAATGGTGCGCCCCGCCACCGCTGACCTGCCGGAACGCACCAAGGAACTTCGGGTCGCCACAGAAGGTAAGACCATCCGAATTATCGACCCATTCCCATTGGCGGCAAGTGACATGGAAACGATTCGGGACGCCGCCATTCCCATCCAAGGGTGTTCGGGATTAATGTCAGTCTCTCGATCCATCGAGCTCAATAAAATACCTTTATTGGAAGTCCTGCCACTCAACCGATCGTTCTACCGCGAACTTCTAGAACTCGCAAAAACAATCGACCCCAACAGTACGGGATTGGCAAAATATTTAACATTATCGGAAGACATTATCCAATGTGTTCCGATGGAAGAAGTTACAGAATGGAATAACGCCCAACAAAAGTATATTTACACGGATGCAAAACAGGATTCTATCAATTTATCTGAAACGGTTCAAAAACCCGAGATTAAAGAACCTAAACAGTCCAACATGGACCGAAATGGGATCGTTATTCGATCCAGAAGACAAGCAGGTCGCCCCCAACTCAGATACCAAGTCATTAGAGGTTTACGAAACGAAGTCATGACATCGACTGAACAATTGAGCCGACGACACGGAGCCGGTGAATGCCCAATAGCCGACCCTCGGGCCGCGCTCGAAGAAATGGCACGATTGTTAACAGATCCCAAATTTCACCAACAAGTCGATACATTTAATCAATTTGTAGTAAAAAATGCCTCGCTGTTCGACCGTCTACCCGATAAAATTGGGGCACTGTATCCGGAACCAATTGGACAAAATAGTTGTAAAATATGCTAGACCCCGGTTGGAGTGTTATTTTCAATCGGTATTCACATCCTTTTAAAGCGAGGTTTTAATGGAGAATTTATTTTAAAAAGCGTGGCGTCAGCTTGGGATCTTTTTGGGTTTTGCCCGAAACCCAATTTTACAGAAAGAATTGTGCACTACTTCGGGATTTTATACGGGTCAACCCCATGGTTTTTATACGACTCCGTATCCCATATGTGATTAACTTCTTCCCAAAGAATCACAACCAATCCTCGGGTAAAGTGGCCGGGGTTTTGTGATAACCATTTGTGAACCCGTTCATTGATCTTGAGGATATATTCACCATTGATACGCTCAATTTCGTGTGTCCATCCCATTGGCACCGGCCCCACCGAATCGCCATTGGTACCAAAATTCATGCGGCGATATCGATCCAAGGATCAAGGTAACCAGCAATAACAGTCGCATAATCATATACACACCCTTTATTGCACAAGAATCCGAGTTTTCGGGTCCGGCCAGGTATGGGATACTATCCGGTAATGGGTTACAAATCACTTTGTTCGATGGTTTTGGTTATGGCGTTGGCGACACCCTGTAGCGCACAGGTGACGATTAACTCGTTTGTCCTGACCGACCAAAACGACATTCGACACAATATAGAATTCCCGGCCTCTAAAAATCGAATTATTGTCGTAGCAAACAGCTCCACTGCAAGCCAAGCCAAAAGATGGGGTGGCCCATTACGTAAGGAATTGGGAAATCAAGTCGGATACGTCGCCATCGCGGCCATCGGGGACATTCCGAAATGGCAGCGCGGATTTGTGAAAGCCATGATCCCCGCTTCTCCTCCACGATTGCTAGACTTGGATAATAAGGTTTCGAATCTATGGCACCCTAAGTCAGATCAATGCCTGGTGCTGTGGGTCGATAAAGATGGGGCTATTAAAGGTCGTGTCGACGGCGATTACACGCCTTTCAAACTTAATCAGTTGTTAGGTTTCATTCCGACCCCAGATTTTCAAATTTCAGCGATTCCGACCCCGACTATTACGGATTCTTCACCTGAAAGTCAGCAATGAAAATTACGCGTGAAACACGGCTCAACGTCCGAAGAAATCTCAAAAACCTGATTTTGATTGCATTGGGAATCATGTCAGCCGGTTTGGGACTCAAAGGCTTTTTGCTCCCCAACGGCTTTACCGATGGGGGCGTCATCGGAATTGCGATTTTGGCTTCTCACTTTACGCATATTCCGACGGCACTATTGTTTATGGTGATCAATATCCCATTTATTATTCTTGGGTTCATTCAAATCGGTCGCCCTTTTGCAATCAGAACCACGCTCGCGGTCGTTGCATTGGGTATCGTTCTGGCGTTTGTTACCTTTCCAATCGTCACCAACGACCATACGTTATCAGCCGTTTTTGGTGGTTTTTTTATCGGTACCGGAATTGGATTAGCTATTCGAGGAAATTCAATGTTGGACGGCACCGATGTTTTGGCCTTGTTTATTAGTCGGCGTATTTCATGGCCAATCGGGGATATCATCCTGGGCGTAAACACGTTTATCTTTATCGTTGCCGCATGGGTTTTAAGCCTTGAGTCTGCACTATATTCGATACTCGCATTTTTGGCTGCATCGAAGACGGTGGACTTTGTTATTCAAGGAATCGAAGAATACATCGGAGTCACTATCATTACCGAAAAAAGCAATAGCGTCCGACACGCCATTATTCATAACCTCAAGCGGGGCGTCACCATCTACAAGGGACAACGTGGATTTGGGTCACAAGGCGAGCGTCGTGATGATATTAATATCGTCTACACCGTCATTACCCGCCTCGAAATCGCGAAACTAAAGATCGAAATTGAGCGTATCGACGAAACCGCCTTTGTCGTCATGCATCCGGTGAGTGACATTAAAGGGGGTATGGTGAAACGAAGGGCGCTGCACTAGATGGTGGCTGTTATTCGGTACCGCCCTATAGGCCCTTCCCAATCCATTTTATTTCTCGACCGTGACGGAATCATCAACATCGACAAAGGTTACACAAATAAAATCGACGATTTCAATTTTATGCCGGGGATAATCCAAGTATGCGATGCATTTCAGAAAAACAATTTCGGAATCGTGGTTGTCACCAATCAAAGCGGCATCGGCCGAGGATATTACACCGAAGCTAATTTCATTGAATTAAGTAATTGGATGGTCACTGAGCTGGAAACGCAAGGAATTCAAATTTCCGCCGTTTATTATTGCCCCCACACCCCTGAAGCAAACTGTAACTGCCGAAAGCCTAAAGCCGCAATGATTGCAGATGCATTAGCCACCTATGGCGTATCAGCCCACCACTCATGGATGATCGGTGACAAAGAATCCGACATTGATGCAGCTACGAACGCCGGTATCCGAAACAGCATCCGTATTGCACCCCTCGGAGAATCAACAAGAGCAACGCATCATTTTGAATCTCTTAACGAATTAGCTATCCTGCAACTCCCCCCAATATCCTAGAAGGCAAAATAACGCATGCCAAGTGCGTCATCGTACGAGATACCCAAATGTCCCCACCGACTCCAGGTTAACGCCTGAGCTTCGGACAAGGTCAAATTCTGGAGATACGCATGTTCCAAGGCCAGCGTACCAGTTGGATCTTGAGGAATATCCCATCCAATATTTTTATTCGACGTCAAATTGCTCCCGTCGATATAGACGCTTACGTGCCCAGTGGTTGCCACCACTAACCCGATCTCAGAAGAAGATGCCAAGGTCCAACCAGAAAGGGTTAACTTCATCCACTTCCAACTGATACCGGATACAGATTCGTCGTCCCTCACATTAAATCGAATGAACGGCAAAATGAATCCCGTGGCTACCGACATTGTCGGTACCCGAATATCGGAAAACGTATATGTCGAACCTGCAACTTGATAATTATAGGTCCCTCACACCGGTTGCCCTCCCTCGACATCGAACTGATAACGCTCATACATGGGATTATCCGTAAACGACTGACTCGAGTACCCACCCATCCCGGTAAACATATATTCAAAGCTGCTAGGTGTAACAAAACGGGTCTTTGTAATTTCAAACACAACCCCGGTACCGGTGTACTCAAACGTCGTCGATTCCGGCAAAAATTCATTTTTAATATGATTCATTGTCGCTACGTCGCCCCCAACTCGAGGCTGAAATCGATTATGGAAATCGAGCAACGGCGTAAAGCCTTCCAGCAAATCGATCACTCCGTTGTTGTCAATATCGGGATTAACGTAGCGTAAGCTCACGTCGTCCAGACGCCCCCAAAAATCCGCGTCAGACGGGGACATCGAAATAACGGACAGTAGCTCCGAAAACGAGATCGAAGGACTGGCAACCGCTTCACCTGTCATCGACTCTTCAACTGAAACCGTCCCCAGGTCCAATTCAGTCGCGATACCAGCGGGTCTAAGCGTATCCAGCAATTGAGATCTAAATTTTGCCACGATCATATCCGAGCCAACTTTTGATCGATCAATGAATACAATGATCCAGGCTTTTCCAGGATCAATATCAATATAAAAATTGGAGGTTGTAACAGATCCCAGTCGTCGATCATACCCATCGGCGGACACTGCAAGCACATCAGTAACCACTTTTGCCCCAATCGAAAACTTTGGAGAATATCCCGAAAGTCGACTACCCCCGCGCCCCATAATACCAGGCCCAAATGCCCCACTCACCCTAAACGATCCACTACCTCCGTCATCGGACGATGATGTTGCAGCCCCACATCCAGCTAAGGCGAGTTAAGCCATTAATATACAAATCCCCAAAATTCTATTTCTGATTTTCATGACAAACGGTTTTCCCACAACCGTCAATCGTTAAACATCAAGGAAATAATGAAGCCTTGCTCGATTATTTAAATTTTACAGCCCAATCCTGAGCAGCTTGAATCAGTTCCCGAGTACGGGACTCAGACGCACTTTCTGCATATATTCGACCGATGGGCTCGGTACCTGACAATCGAATTAGAAGCCAAGACCCGTCGGCCCAACGCCACTTTTTCCCATCCATTGAATTAATTTCTAGTGGGGCTGCCTGCCCTTCAATCGAATCCTGAGCATTCAATGCATCGATGACGATATTACGTCGACTTGCCAAAAATTCGAATCGCGATTCCCTAAATTCAAATCGACCAACTCGACGCCAAACATCCTCGACCAATGCAGACACCGGTACGTTTCGACGGCCTGCAATTGCACCGATTAATAAGGCGGGTAAAAACCCACATTTTTCATACAAATAATCCGAAACTGAAAATCCACCTGAACTTTCAACCCCGATTACCCGTGTCGTCGCTTTTTCAAAATAAGGCGCAAAATATTTAAAGCCCACCGCAGTCTCATAATAGTGCTTATCTAACTGATCACATATCGCCCTTAACAACCCTGACGATGCGACGGTGGACGCAATACCATCAACGGCAATCCCTTGATCAACCCAATCAATAAGGACGATAGCAGCGACTATTTCGGGCAATACCGGCGAGCCGTTTTCATCGCAAATCGCATGGCGATCGGCATCAGGATCATGCCCAACCCCAAGAACCGAGTGATGCGATAGTGTGGACTCTGCCAAATCCTTGAGCGCCACGGCAGAAGTTGGATTCGGCTCAATTCCACCAAAATTGGACAATGGATCCGCATGTAATAAAGACGCAATCGTCACAAAACCGATGTCTGATAAGCGATTCCAAATTGGCCCTGCGGTCCCATATCGACAGTCAACAGCTACAACCATCGGTCTATAATCTGGATACAACGTCCGAACGTAGTCGGACAGAAACTCTGAAAATCCAAAAATCCAATCATGGAATACAATTTGACCAGGTCGTTTGCCATAGACAGCACCGACCAATCCCAGACCTTTTTCAATCGCACCGGTAATATCCGTGGTCGCGGGGCCACCAGGGGGCGGATTAAACTTTAGGCCATTATACTCTGGCGGATTATGGGAGGCAGTAAACACAAGCCCTCCACCGACACCTTGGGTCTTAACGACCCACGAAATCAAGGGGGTCGGCACCGGCGTTTTACTGAGGCACACCATTAACCCCATGTCAGACAACACCTCGGCGGCAATACCTGGGAAATCCTCTTTTAGACAGCCGTTTCCCCGTCTCGGATCATAACCAATGGCTACCGAATGATGCCCTCTATCAATCAACCACTGGCCAATTGAACGTGTAATTACAACGACATGATCACGTGTAAACGTCTCGTCAATAATTCCGCGATAACCAGATGTCCCAAAGGCAATTGAATGAGTTAAAGTCATGTGTATTCTTTTATGGTGCCGAGGACAGGACTTGAACCTGCACAGGTCTCCCCGCTAGCCCCTCAAGCTAGTGTGTCTACCAATTTCACCACCTCGGCACAAGGTCGCCAACTATATCATCGGACGAACAAAAAAAAAACTGTTCGATTACGCCGAATGATCAGGGCCCACAGGTTGCAATGGCGCATTCACAAGCTTAATTCGGTAGGCAACAAAAATCGACATAACAGTAACAATGCCTGACAGAATTCCGACCCATCCGTAACGATGCAACTCCCCACCAGTGCCCCGAACGATTATTAACCCAGCCACCGACGCACCGATACCAGACCCCAATTGTTGAACCGCCGTAGCGATACTCATAAAGCTGCCTCGACGCTCCCCCGGAACGCTCGATGTAACCATGGCCATTGCAGGTACAAAACGTCCAGAAACCAAAATAAAAAACATAGTGGTCATGATCAACATAAGTCCCACTGGCCAACGTGGCATCACCGGAAGTCCCAATATAGGCAACAAGGCCAATAACGCAATCACGAGAAAGGTCCGGCGTTTCCCAAAACGATCCGACAACCGACCAATGATGGGCGACGTAAAAAAGGTTAGCGCCCCACCACACAAGTACACCCAAGATAAATGATTCTCAGCCAACCCAACGTTTTCAACCAAGTAGGTGCTGATGTATGGAATTAATGAGAAGCCAGAAAAAACCAACAAAAAATTCAACAAAATGGCCCATAACTCATTAGGCGATCTTAATGTTCTGGCAATTAAGCCCATCGGATAAATAACCGGCTTCCCGGCCTGAATATGCGCAGTCATCGAGGGCATAGCGGCCCACGCGACGATCGCAACCAAGAGGCCCAGACAGCCAATTCCAAAGAAAGGACTATGCCACCCCCAGTTGCTCGCGGCCCACAATCCCAGTGGAACACCCGCAACAGACGCCACAGAAAACGATGACATGACGACGCCGGTCGCCCGCCCACGCTGTGACTCAGGAAACACATCCCCAATGACTGAAAAAATCAACGCCGACAGCATCCCCCCAAACGCACCGGCAACAATTCGGGCACCCACCAACCAATGGTGAGAGTCTGCAACAGCACAGCCAAACGTACCAGCCAAAAATCCAAGATAAAGCACCAAAACGGCACTCTTACGATCAAATCGATCGAGTAAAAACGCGCCTAAAAATCCAAAAATACCGGCACTAAACGTATAAGACGACACAATTGACGCAAACACAGACGGCCCAATATCAAATATACGCATTAATTGAGGCCCTAACGGCATCATAATGACAAAATCAAGAATATGGGTAAACGAAATTGCGGCAAGAATAAAAAGCAATAAATTTTGATTTTTTTTCACGGTTACTTCACTTTGTCGATTACAGGGTTTGCAATATGCCCAATGGGCCCTGAATTGCGAAACAACAGTCGGTTATCTCGAAATGGAATTTTAACTTCAACATCTGTATATTCAGGCGCATCTGACAAATTCACGAGTACGACACCAACCGGTGATATATAGAATTCGGGATCATCATGATACAAATGGAATTTGCTAACATCATGATGAGCATCTTCCAGCTCCACACGGGCACGGTCCCAAAGCCTAGTAAGAAAATCCTGATATGGATAACCAATAACGTCGCGTAGCTGAAGTTGACGACTCAACGCTATATCAGCCGAAAATCCCGCAACGCGACGAGCAGGATACAATTCTTTATCTCCACCAAAACTCCATTCCACTCGATACCGAACCGCTACAACAGACTTCGAAAAGTAAGAAACTTCGCCCTTGATCTTCAAGGTCGATGCCTGACTTCCAAATCCAGGAATCAAGGTTTTGTCAGAAAGATGCCGTCGCGCATCGGCTTTGAATGCCTCCCAAATGCGGGCCTCAACACCTTCAAAGTTATCCCTTACTAACCGATTCAACTCACTGCGACCTAACACTTCCCCATAATATTCCAACTGAGGATACGAATATGTATATTCAACCGTAAACGTCTCTGATTCAGTTTCGATTTTCCGAGTATCAGTGCCCTTTGTCATCCGGAACGAAGTGGGTACCACTTTACGCAAGTAATTCGGATCTAAATATGGCGCTCTCACCTTAAACATCAGTGCAGTTAACGGATTACCTTCGGACGCAAGGTCATCATAGGCGAACTTAATAAATCCAACCACAATGACGATACCAATAATCTTAAGCCACGTAATCGTAGCGCGGGTGGACTGTTTAGGACTCATAGTGAGCTCAGAGTGACTGAATTTGACGTTACCGTCAATTTTAATTTGACAAGGCGAACACTTTTTATTTGTATTACCCCATCCATACCGGCAAAGTTGAGGTATTTAAGACATGATCGTAGAAGAAATCCGGGCAACCATATTAGCGGCACTACCCGACGCAGAGGTGATGGTAAACGACCCAATGAATGACGGGCAACATTTCCAAGCCGTGGTTATCTGCCCCCAATTCGAAGGACTATCCTTGGTAAAACAGCACCAAATGGTGATGAGGCCCCTTACCCAAGCATTCGCCACAACTGTTCATGCCCTTAGTTTAAAAACATTTTCCCCCTCACAGTGGGAAGCCCAATAGGAGTATCTAAATGGACATCGAAACCAAAAAGTCAGAAATCAAGTCAGAAATAGCTGCCACCCCTGTTATCCTTTATATGAAAGGAACCAAGGCACAACCCATGTGTGGATTTTCGTCTCAAGTAGTCCAAATCTTAAATCATTTAAACGTTACATTTGAAACCCGAGATGTTCTAAGCGACGACCTATTGCGACAAGCCATTAAAGAGTATTCTGATTGGCCAACCATTCCTCAACTCTATATTAATGGCGAATTTATTGGCGGTTGCGATATCACAACCGAACTATTTCAATCCGGTGAACTGCAACAGTTGTTGGGAAAGAATTAGTGCAGACGCTCCGATAATTATGGGGGTGCTCAATTGCACCCCCGATTCCTTTTCGGACGGCGGCCAATTTTTATCGGCAGATCGGGCATGGAAACATGTCGATGAAATGGTCAAGAATGGCGCTGAGATCATCGATATTGGCGCAGAGTCCACGCGACCCGGGGCAATTGCAATAGCCCCAGAGGTGCAAATCCAACGCTTACGACCGATATTAGAGACGTTTAAACGTCGATACCAGGTCACTCTGTCCGTAGATACAACCTCGTCCACCGTAGCTCAGTTCGCATTCGATAATGGCGCTGATATCATCAATGACATTTCGGCATTGCGATTCGACCCAAAGATGGCGTCAGTCGTCGCAAAAAACAGTGGAATTCTTATCCTCAACCATAGTCGAGAAACCCCATTTACAATGCAAGACAACCCCGAATATGGCGATGTAATAGTGGATGTATTAACCGAATTAAAATCCGCTATTCAAACGGCCAATCACCACGGCATCACCCGTCTAGTCATCGACCCTGGAATCGGATTCGGAAAATCACTTTCAGACAACTTGAGACTACTCAATCAACTCAGCCGATTTAAAACCCTTGGATATCCCATCTTAGTTGGGACCTCCCGAAAATCGTTTATTGCGGCGATCACGAAAGAAGACGGATCACCACGTCTGGCAGGCACCATCGCGTCCAGCTTGTGGGCAGTTGCAAATGGCGCCCGCATTGTCAGGGTTCATGACGTCGCTGAAATCAAAAAAGCATTAGCGGTCCACCTCGCCATCGCTACAACCCCAAAGTCTGCCGTTCGATTTCAACCAGGTTCTTAACACGACGCGCGATTTGTTGCACAATCTGATGAACCGATTCTGATTCCTCATCGTCGCCCATTTCAGAAGCTTCATTAACACGATAAATACTGTCTTTTTCTTTTTTCTTCGCCAATGCCATCTTGCCCGCCTCGTTGGCAGCAGGTACAACCGTTTGAACATGAGACGCCGCCATTTTCAATGCTTGAGTAAACTGAGACGGATCCATCGGCGTTGGCGTAGACGACGGCCGATTTTGCATCCGATTATTCAAGGCAGAATCACCCGAAACATTCATATCATCCAGCCTTTTTTATCACCCAGTTTATCACCTAAATTGATTGCACCTGGCTTGGGTTGATCCTTACCAAATAACGCGTCATCCAATTCTTTTTTCAGATGAGAATATCCCAACTCATCAAGACGGTCTTTGGCCACAGACACAAGTTGTTCTGAAACACGTTGGGATGAAAAAAAATCTGGATTATAATTCGACATTCTTACCCCCGATGTCCTTGGTCATTTCCCCAAAAACACCTGCCCTAAACATTATCCGAGCAACCGATTCGCAAACTTCAACGCCTCTATCTTTTTACCCGGTTGTTTCATAATGGACTCACTAATAACATTGACCATTTTTTCGGTTTTGGGCGTCATTTCAGTACCGATGACCCCTTCAACCTTCAGCGCGATCATCACCTGGGTTAAAATAATTTTGCCCTCATCCGAACCGATATAGGGCAGTATGGTTTTTAGTATGCTGACAAATTGATCGTGCTTGTCCCTGCGACGAGGCGCGATAAATACCGTATCTCGATCATCTGCCGATTGCATTGCCCGACCATCCGAATTTGTCATAATACCCCATCCTTTCCCGCAATATTAATCGCCAATTACTATCTAACAAAATGCAACGAAATTACGTGTTAGATTGAGTCGGTTCCGAAAACATGGTCGCCGAAAAAGCATCCCAACACTCTTTAAATGTGTCGTAATCTATTGAATAAAACACTTTCCGGCCCTCTTTACGAGCTTTGGTAATTCCCGCTCGACGCAAAATATTAAGGTGATGAGATGTTGTCGACTGCTCGAGATAAAAATGCCGCTCAACGTCCTGAGCAAACATTTCTTGATTTTGCTTTAAAAGCCGAACCATTTCGATCCGTTCTTCATTCGCCAACGCTTTAAAAAATTTAATAAATCGAAGAATTTCTTTTTTATCTTTCACCGCTCATCCACCTTATAATTGCTCAAGATTCAGGTAAGGAACCAATGCTGAAGGAACCGAAATCGACCCGTCTTCATTCTGAAAATTTTCAAGGATCGCCGCAAACGTACGCCCCACCGCAAGTCCCGACCCGTTTAAAGTGTGCAGATAGGCCACCTTCCCGGTTGTCTTTTCGCGGTATCTTATCATCGCCCTCCGGGCTTGAAAATCAAAAAAGTTAGAACATGACGAAATTTCTCGATATTTTCCTTGGGAGGGGAACCACACCTCAATATCATAAGTAATTCCGGACGAAAACCCGAGATCTCCGGTACACAACTGAATGACTCGATACGGCAAACCCAGTGCAACAAGAACCGCTTCGGCATGGCCCAACAAGGCCTGCAGCCCGGCCATCGCATCGTCGGGCGTCAGCAATTGCACCAACTCAATTTTATTAAATTGATGTTGGCGAATGATTCCCGCCATATCCTTTCCGTAAGAGCCCGCCTCTTTTCGGAAACAAGCCGTATGCGCAGTCAACTTCATCGGCAACTGGTCTTCTGGGATAATCCGATCTCGAACGGAATTCGTAAGTTGAACTTCAGATGTCGGACTCAACCAAAAATCCGTATCATCGATTTTAAATAAATCCCCTTCGAATTTCGGTAACTGTCCAGTCCCGGTTAAGCTTGCCGTATTTACAATTACGGGAGGAATCAATTCCGTATACCCATGCCGCTGCGTATGCAAATCCAGCATTAGATTTATCAACGCGCGTTCAAGTCGAGCACCATTCCCCCGGTAAACAGCGAACCGTGCACCCGCAATCAAAGTCGCGGCTTCAAAATCAATCAATCCGCGACGGGTTGCCAATTCATCATGGGCAAGCGGTTGAAACTCAAAAAGCCGAGGCATTCCCACCTTCTTGATTTCCACATTTTCGTCCTCGGACGCACCAACCGCCACTGACTCATGTGGGATATTGGGTAAATACAACGCGGCATTTTTAACCGCTTCCTCTGCTTGATTTACCGCGTCCTGACGATTTCTAATTTCATCAGCCAATTGCTTTAATGCACGAAGTTGATCATCAGTTGGCTTCCCTTTTGGCGTCATCCGATTACGCTCATTTTTCAAATGATCAAGTTCCTGAGACACGGTTCTCCAGTGAGAATCCGCTTTTAAAAAGCTTTCTAAAAAGTGCTGGGGATATCGACGCCGATCCAACGCCTCCCGAACCAAATCCGTATTTTCACGAACAAATTTAGGGTCCAACATGGCAATTACTGCTCCTCATTCACGTGATACGATCCAACCCACTTAAAAAACGATGCCTTACGCTTCACACCCACTAAAGCCGCGCTAACGTCTGCGTCATCGCGATGTCCGCATAAATCAACATAAAACAAATATTCCCCCAACACAGTCTTCGTCGGACGAGACGAAATACTGGTTAGGTTAATTCCGCGACTCGAAAGTTCCGACAATACATCAACCAACCCGCCCGGATGATCTCTCAGGGCTGAAAACACAATGGTCGTCTTGTCATGACCTGTCGACGCAGCTACCGATCGGGAAAGGACCCAAAACCGAGTTCGATTTGTTAATGAATCTTGAATTGACGACTGCGCGATCTCGAGACCATATATTTCAGCCAGACGATCACTCCCTATAGCAGCGGTCAATTCAGGATTCACGCCAGCAGCAACCGGCACCCGCCTGGACACCATTTCAGCCGCGCTAGCAGTGGAGTCCGCAACATGAACACGGGGGCTATGATGAAACGCTGATTTCAAAAACTGCTGACACTGGCCAATGGGTTGCGGATGCGACACAACATCCGTCACAGCACGCCAATCAGTTCCCGGAATAATTAACAAGTGATTGACGATTGGTATCGAAAATTCTTCTTCAATCAATATTGACTCAGGGCCAACGATCAAATCTTGAGTGATTAAAACGGGGCCCTCGATCGAATTCTCAACAGGAATCAAGACCCGATCGCACGACAAATCCGTCTGATACAATCGAAATAATTCTGCAATGCTAGCGGCAGGTACCAATTCTGCTTGGGAAGAAGAGATCCCCAGTCTACGAAGATACCCCAACGCCGCTAGCTCACTAAACGTTCCTTTTGGACCTAGGTATCCAATTCGGATCACGAAAGCTCCGGATATAACGGAAACTGTTTATTCAATGCCGTAACGGACTCTGAAACTCGCTTTTTTAGTTGAACATTATTGGGATCTGAAACGACGTCGTCGATCCATTCGGCGATCACCTTCATTTCGGTCGTTCCCAATCCGCGGGTGGTAATGGCAGGCGTCCCAACCCGAATTCCAGAGGTCACAAACGGGCTTTCCGGGTCATTCGGAATCGCATTTTTATTAACAGTAATCCCAACATCGTCCAAAGCAGCTTCCGCCGTCTTGCCCGTAATGGAACGATTTTGCAAGTCAACCAAAAGCAAGTGATTATCAGTCCCACCCGATACAATTCGGATACCGCGTTTTGTGAACACTTCGACCAAGGTCTTAGCATTCTCAATCACCTGTGCTTGGTACTGTCTAAACTCAGGCGCCATTGCCTCCTTAAACGCAATCGCCTTAGCCGCAATAACATGCATCAAGGGGCCTCCCTGAATGCCAGGAAACACCGCTTTATCGATCGCCTTTTGATAGGTGGAATTACACAAAATCATACCACCACGGGGGCCGCGTAATGTTTTATGAGTTGTGGTCGTGACAATATCAGCGACACCGACAGGATTAGGATGTAATCCGGCCGCAACCAACCCGGCAATATGGGCCATATCTACAAAGAAAATCGCTCCAACTCGTTTTGCGGTAACCGCAATTCGTTCAAAATCAATTGTACGAGAATACGAAGACGCGCCGGCAACAATCATTTTGGGTCGATGCTCATCCGCCAGTCGATCAAGCTCGTCATAATCAATACGCTCGGTCAATTTATTCACACCATAAGGAATAAAATTGTAATAAGCGCCCGAAATATTAACTGGGGAGCCATGGGTCAAATGACCGCCATGCGCCAAATTCATCCCCATTACAGTGTCCCCTGGTTTTAATGTCGCGAAGTAAACGGCCGTATTGGCCTGCGCACCTGAATGAGGTTGAACATTGGCGTGCTCCGCACCAAACAAGGCTTTTGCCCGGGAAATGGCCAGATCTTCAACGACATCAACATATTCACAGCCGCCGTAATACCGCTTATGGGGCAACCCTTCCGCATATTTATTGGTCAACCAAGACCCCTGTGCCTGCATAACCGCAAGTGACGTGAAATTTTCGGACGCAATCATTTCAATTTTGTCGCGCTGGCGACACAATTCATGAATCAGCCCTTCCGCCAATTCGTGATCTGCCTTTAAAACATGGTCAATGGAGGCCAAATGAGTAAGCGATGCCATGACAATTCTCCTAAGTAATAAACTTTGAAATAAGTTTATCACAACACAAAGTTTGAAACATACAACCATTCGTTGAAGTAACAATACTTGTGAAAGTAGTTTAAAATATCTTCACATTCTCGTAGAATTAGATTTATGTGTTAGTATAATGCAAAGACCAGACAAAGGTGTAAGCTTTAGGGGTGGTTGCGGTCTAATTTTCTTGGGGGAGCTTGGAATCTGTAATGAATCATCGTAATGTCGCATCTCAGGTGAAAATTCTTTTAACTGAGAGCCCCACCCATACCAGTACCCTACGGCATCCTTATTTTAGTGGTCACTGCTCTAAAATTTTTAAGGCCATTGAAGAGACAATTGAGTTCAGGGCTAGAGCCGCAGGACTTGTTGCCGTCGAATCAGATCTAAAAATTGAATCAATCCCGCTCGAGAGATTAGACTCAGGCAGCAATTCTCCCCCCCCGGACGGAGAACTGCTTCGACTGAGGTTTGAAGAAAATCTCGTCAATGCAATAAAAATTTTCGAAGACGCTGGACTCCTTGACCAGTCCAACCAAAAAAACGCAAAGTTAGCCGAAACCGTAGCCGCAATGGTTTTTGGAAACTTGCCGTCCATTATTAAAGACCCAGAATTACCCATTTCATTTTTAGAACTCATGGTCGAACAACTTCCCGAAATCACTCGCCAAATTATCTACATGGGAAAACTCAATCTAACAGAGGTACTCGGCAGCTACTCAGAGTCGGGAACTGAGCAAAGTCTTGAGCATCGATTCATGGAGGTATCAGGAACATTAAGAAACGAGATGGCCTATCAGAGTGATTCGAATAGTTTTTTGTGGAATATTCGAAAGCCTCACTTATGGCGTTGGTGTCGCGTCATGCTAGAGGCAACGGTACACCCAAAACTTCGGTTATATAAGTCAAAACTCAACTCACAAATGGAAGCATTGTATCAACAGCTTGAGGCTGCCGGCTACGGTATTGGGATTGACGCCTACTCGTCCAGGGGTAAACCGACAGGTCATTCCGACTCGATGCCAGCTGAAGACCGTCTACTGGCGACCGAAGCCTTCCATAAATTGGATGAAATAAAAAAAGCACAAAACTCCATCAGAGAACTCCATAATCTTCAAGATCGGTTAATTATGGTTATTGCATTTATCGATGACATCGCAGACAACCTCGGAGATCAATGGCTAACACAACGATTCATAAAAATTCCATTTGGAACTGAAGAGGAAATCAGTACTGCGCGAAAACAAATACATGATAGTGGCCGAAAAAAACGCATTTATCTCCCATTTTTTGACGAAACGGTACGGGTATGGCAATCCACGTTACAAAATATCATTAACTTAGTAACCAAACCTGTATTTGATGAACATCGAACCGCATTAGTGCAGCACTTCGATGAAATCATGAACTCGATGACCTATTCAGTTGAAATGAATTTGGACTATACAAAAGTCGCGAAAGCAGCTCAAGATAACAGCGAGATTATTGGACAAATGTTAGGTCCTAATATGATGGTCAAAACATTTCGTTTCTTAGAAATGATGTTACTCGAGCATTTGACACAAAATGAAACCCAAATAAAAGCACGATCCGGCTCAGACATGACGCAGACCGTCGAAAAAATCGTCAGCAGCAGTCAGCGGCTTGCATCACTCTCAAATAGCTTAGCAACAATCTACAGAGAATTGGGCGAATGCAGCAAAGCAAACGAATTAATGTTCTATATAGATAAAGAATTACTCAAACAATTTCCCCCAGTTACTGATGACACAATTAGCCCCCGCCAACCCAGCCCATTACAAGTTGACTTTGAAGAGTTCTGTAGCGACAACGGTTATCGCAACCATTTCTTTGCTGATTATTCAAAACCTCAAACCTATTTAGACTTGCTTGCCACACGTCGGGTCATCGTTAAACAGATATTCGATGTCATTACAAGTCTCGGTACAAATGAAGACATTTATGAACAAGACAAAGGCCCCGAGTGTATTGGTGAAGAAGCGTTAGATGCCGCACGCAAGCAAGAGGTGCAAACGGAAACTCATATCCAAGACACAAATCGTCTTGAGCTATACATCACTCGACTTAAGCTCATCGATAAGTACACCATCACAAAGGCAAATGATGTCAAGGTCGTCCGAAAATACCTAGGTATATGGAATGAGACCTTTAATCAAATGACAACAGATGCAAGCGAGATATCGGACCATTATTTAAAACAAGAGACGCTAAATTACATCAACGCTCAAAAGACATTTTTGACGATGTATATGCTATTTAAGCATAATACACACGGCGCTATTTAAGTCGAAAGAACGATGAAAACGGTACATATGAACACCCTACCCATCACCTCAGACCGGGAGTGGCTTACAGAGAAAGTTGCCTGGGTATTTGGACTGTTTTGCATTCCTTATCTCGCCATATTCAAAATTGCGGGCCTCGAAACGGCCAGTCAGTTTGTCATCCCCACAGTCATGGTTTACGTCGTCACGATCTTTTTAAATCGGGCGGGACTGGCATCCTTCGCCCGGTTGACCTTAATTGTTGGTACCTCGGCAAGCCTCTTTTATTATTCAGATTTGCTGGGGGAAGCCGCCGGCGCCCACCTACTCTTATTTGCGATCGTTCCTCTCCCGCTTCTTCTTTTTGAGTCAAAAAATTGGATCGGAATCGTACTTGGCCTTTTGATTCCAATTGGTACAGGCCTATTTTTAAAGTGGAATCAATTTTCTTTTATAAATGTGCATGAAGATGTGACCCCCGAAGTGGCCAAGTGGATCTCTTTGACCGCGCAATTCACTACATTTGGAATTCTCGCTGTTTCGGTATTGATGTATTACATCGCCAATCGACGCTACGAAGCTTTGCTCGAACGCCAAAATGAAGATCTACTTAAACACCGTGCATTACTGGAAGAATCTTGGAAAGCAGCCACCTATGCGCAGCTAATGCGCAATATCGCACATGAAATTAAAAATCCGCTATTCGCCATCAGTCTAACATTAAGTACGTTAGAAGACGATTTTGACAATCCGAACGAGCTCAAAAACAGCATAGGTGTCTTAGACGCGACGACGACGGATCTGATGCATATCGTCGATGTTATGCTTGAAACAGGATCGGCAGCAAGCACCCCATCTACCAAAATAAGTCTCACGGAAATAACCAATCGTATATTATTATTGTTCCGCACTCGTCTTCACAAGAAAGGAATAGATTGGATATCTTCATTTTCCCCAGATATTCCAGAAATTGCTCTCGATAGCAAATCGATACTCCTCATTTTGAGCAATCTAATTACAAACGCAGAAGACGCCATGTCCGAAGGCGGAACCCTTAAAATCACAGGTACACTTACTGATTCAGGCACAACTTTGGGAACCGGAATACTTGTCGGTGTTCACGACAGCGGACCAGGAATACCCAAATCAATTCAACTTCAAATATTCGATCAGTTCTTTACAACAAAGGCAGACGGCCTCCAACACGGATTGGGACTAAGCCTCGTATCGGGACTGATAAACCAAATGAATTGAAAGATGTGGGTCGAATCTGATCCTGACACTGGCCCCGGAACATCGTTCTTTGTTTGGTTTCCCCTATTAATGAACTCGACACAACCCATAGAAAAATTGTAAATTTAGCCACGGAATTAAAATGAAATTCCAAGACATAAGGGGCCCATCATGACGACCAATACACCTAACGAAACCGTCATTCTCTTCCACTCAGGCAGCGGAAAGTTAGCTCAACTTTTATCCGCCCACCTCACATCACGAAACGTCAAAAATGCAACCACTTTGCGAGAGGCCGAAACATTAATTTACCCAACTGAACAAAGCCACATAGTCGTTATTGACTGGGATTCATGGGACGATGGAGAGGATACCTTAACTCGGTTAAGGTCTCGGCATTACGTGATCCCTATCATTGTTGTCGGTACTGAAATTTCTCATTCACAGACATTGGACCTACTGCGGCTTCAAGTTAACGATGTTATATTATCACTTGAACCCAATAACATTATACAAAGTCTAAACCGAATATTTTCAGAATTTGCAGTCATAAGTCTATCAAATATATTTATGTACTCGACCCGACGATACAAAGCACTATCTCATATGAACTCGGCAATGGATGCATTATTAGACGCAATTAAGTCGCTCCGTCTCCGACATAAAGACACTGAATTTCAGTCGGCAATTAAACAATTACCTCCCCAAACCTTAGAGCTACCTAAGCAAGTTATCTTAATTGTGGACGACATACCGGCAATTACCCTAGGGTTTGCCAAAAAATTCCAAAATCAATACGTGATTCTAACCGCAAATTCGGCCAATGAAGCGCTCAGGATTGCGAGGGCAAAAAAAAACATCGATCTCATCATTTTAGACATCGAAATGCCCGGCCGAAAGGGAAATGAAATCATTGGTGAACTGAAAGAAATTTGTCCCAAAGCGGGCATTGTTATCCAGACCGCTTTTAAGGCACACGATATTGCCGTAGAAAGTTTCCAAAATGGAGTTCTCGATTACATCAACAAATCCAGCAATCCTCGTGAAGTCGCCGAGGTTATTCATTCTGCACTCATGATGAAACGACAATGGGAAGCCAGTCACCTATTGCCCCTTCGGTTGCGTCAGGAACTCTTTGTGCAATATCTCAAAATCGCTATTGAAGGGGGCTACCCCATTCTGTGGGAAGATCTTCATATATTCTTCCCCGACATCCAATTGGAAAATGTCATTTTATCTGAACCATTGTCGGTTGATTGGTTGATCAATCACCCAATCGCGTCCATGAAATAATACACAGACAAGGAAATTGTTAATGAACCAACTCAAACTAATCTGTTATCTCCTATTGTTACCAATAGCAATTGGACTTGGACTTTCTGGGTGTGCAAAAAAACATAATGCCAATGAAGGCACGTTAAACTTGCGGCTTAACGGGGAACCAAACTTGCTAAACCCCATTCTTACAACGGATGCATATTCGGCACAGGTAGTAGGAACAATTTTTAGTGGGATGCTTAAAGTGAATGAAAAACTAGAGTTAGAACCCGATTTAGCCGAGTCCTATGAAATTAGTACTGATGGCAAAACCTACACTTTTAAGCTCAGAAAAAACGTAAAGTGGCATGATGGAACCCCATTCACTGCCGACGATGTCGTATTTACATTTTCGACCATTATCAACCCCAAGACTAATACCGTTCGACGAAGCAATTACGTCATTAACGGCAAAGCGATTCGATTTACTGCGGTCGATCCCCACACTGTTAAGGCCGAATTACCCGAACCATTTGCCCCGTTCTTGCTATCTGCAGCAGCCGAAATATTGCCCAAACACCTACTAGAAAACGACGACATTAACACGACATCATTTAATCGTCACCCGATCGGAACAGGGCCGTTCAAGTTCAAGGAGTGGAAAACAGGCCAGCATATCATCGTCGAAAAAAACCCCACTTATTACGGAACAGTTGCAAAGCTAGATCGGATTATTTTTAAGCCAATTCCCGAATACAACACCGCAAAAATTGCCATGATCAAAGGAGACATCGATGAATTCGATATCAATCCGCAAGATCTAGCCGAAATGCAAACCCACGGTCATTTAGCCCTGTATGAATACGACCAATTGCAATATAGCTTCATCGGATTCAACCTCAAAAATCGTCACCTTAGTGACATTCGGGTTCGCCAGGCAATTGCCTACGCGGTTGATCGAAAAGCAATCGTCGATGCGGTATTAAAGGGTCATGGCACCGTTGCTGATGTCCCCATTAGTCCAGTGTCGTGGGCGTATCCATCCGAAAACAACATCACCCGTTACGATTACAACCCTAAAAAAAGCATCGCATTACTTGAAGAAGCCGGCTACAAAAAAAACGCGAGCGGGATCTATGAAAAAAACGGTTCCCCGTTAGCTTTTACTATTATGTACGGACAAGGCGGAAAAGCCAGTCCCAAAAATGCCGAGATTGCCCAAAGTGCCCTGGCCAAGGTCGGAATCAAACTTACGATCGTCCCTATGGAATGGCAAGCATTTCTACGGATCATTAACTCCGGAAAAGATCCCAAGACGTTTGATTTATGTATGCTGTCTTGGTCACTAAGTCCAGATCCAGACGACTATAGCATTTGGCATTCATCCGAGTATCCAAGGGGATTCAATTTTATTGGGTATCACAATACGAAAGTTGATGAATTACTCGTTCAGGGCCGCCGCATTAGCGATCCCAGGCAACGTGCTAAACTTTATGCAGAGTCTTCGGCATTAATTGGCGCAGATCTTCCGTATCTATTCTTGTATTACCCGCGAACAATTTCGGCTGTAAATAAACGGATTCAAGGACTTTCTAAACCGGGTCCCGCAGGCCTATTTGTTCGGATCCAGGACATCTCTACTCGATAATGAATTATTGGATCAAGAGGCTGCTCTATTCCATCCCCCTGATTGTTGGGATGTTGTTTGTCTCGTTCACACTGATGCGATTGGCACCCGGGGACCCTAGTACAATGTATTTGGATCCACGGATGGACATGACTGACATTCAACAAATTCGAAAAAATCTCGCTCTCGACCAACCCATCCCGATGCAATTTTGGGCATGGTCGTCACGGGCCATTCATGGCGACTTTGGATATTCCACATCGACTGGCCAACCTGTGATCCAAGCAATTAGCGACCGGCTACCTGCAACGTTGCTCCTGTCAATCACCTCATTGTTTTTGACGCTAATCCTGACCTTCCTATTAGGCCTTATATCTGCCGCTCGCCCCGGAGGGAAACTCGACTCCGCGATCACTGTCGTATCATTTTTGGGGATGTCGATTCCAACGTTCTGGATCGGGCTCATGCTCATTTTATTATTTTCAGTACATCTCAATTGGCTGCCCAGTTCGGGATTTTATGACCCAACCATTCAATCTGGCGACACCTTTGGAATCGCATTGTCGATCGCACAACACTGGATATTGCCAGCTATTGCTTGCACGATCGGATCTATCGCGGGGTTAACCCGATACTATCGATTTGGGATGATCTCAACGTTACAACAGCCGTACATCTTGGCGGCCCGTGCACGTGGGATATCACAATGGCGAATTTTGTCACGGCACGCGTTCAAAAATGCATCATTACCAATCATCACCTTACTTGGAATGGAACTGCCAGGACTCGTCAGTGGCGCCTATATCGTAGAATACATTTTTTCATGGCCGGGTTTAGGCCAATTAGGGATTAATGCCGCATTTTCACGAGATTATCCAATCTTAATGGGAACACTTGTCATGTCTTCAATTTTAATTCTGATCGGCAATATGGCAGCCGACGTGCTGTATCGATGGGCGGACCCAAGGATTAAACAATAATTATGGTAAAACGATGGATAATTTGGCTATCACTTGGGTTTCTCGCACTCACAACGCTGGCATCGATATCGATGATTTGGCTGGGACATCCCAATGAAATCCATTTAAACGGGGCCACAAACCCTACCCCACCTGACCGTCATCATATCTTGGGAACCGACGACCTTGGCCGGGATATCGGGCTTCGATTACTAGACGGTGCACGAATTTCGTTGGGTGTCGGACTCATAGCGATGTCGATCTCAATTGTTATAGGCGCCGCTGTCGGACTATTTTCCGGATTCTTAGGCGGGAAAATAGACGAAATTGTTATGCGTCTTGTTGATTTTCTGATGGGGCTGCCCACGCTTTTTATTATTCTGATAATCCAGGTCATTTTGGGACCCAGTTTGTTCAATGCCGTCATCGTCATCGGGGCAACCAGTTGGATGGGCGTCGCGAGATTGGTCCGCGCCGAATTATTATCCATCCGTGAGAGGCCATTTATTTTGGCCGCGAAAGCCAGAGGTATTCCATCATGGCGAATCGCGTTATTCCACGCACTGCCCAATGTATACAACTCGATCATCGTCGCAGGCATTCTCACAATGGGGGGCGCAATTTTGACAGAATCCGTGCTGAGTTTTCTAGGACTGGGTGTACAGCCACCGCAAGCCAGTTGGGGAA
>Ga0214917_10001593_pt1 | contig 29018 bp, 36 predicted proteins | sample LL_1208_BB_MetaG_FD_177983 | JGI IMG/M metagenome (GOLD analysis project Ga0214917, IMG submission 177983) | Freshwater microbial communities from Lake Lanier, Atlanta, Georgia, United States - LL_1208_BB | ecosystem: Environmental > Aquatic > Freshwater > Lake | place: USA: Georgia | collected... | reverse complement strand
ACAGATAGGCACAGACAGCCTAAAGCCCTATTACCTTTAAAAGATAGTAATTCGCAAGAATTACTTGAGCGGAGATAGCAAAGCCTGGTTAATGCGGGCGACTTAAGATCGCCTGGAGCAATCCTCGTGGGTTCAAATCCCACTCTCCGCATTCTCGCACGCATAGTCTAGTGGTAGGACATAACCCTTCCAAGGTTGAAGCGCGGGTCCGATTCCCGCTGTGTGCAAACCTAAAAAGACGCACATAATACGGTGCGTTAAAAAAAATAAAAAATTTTTCAAGATGAGTATTGGGGAGAATAAAACTTCCCTGAAGTGGTTTCATAGTCTAGATGGTTAGGACACAGGATTCTGACTCCTGTGACCCTGGTTCGAATCCAGGTGAGACCAAGTGTTCCGACGGTACGGACGCAACATAGCTCAGAGGTGGAGCGCCTGGCCCATAACCAGGAAGTCATTGGTTCAATCCCAATTGTTGCGCTTTTTTTACGCGGTGTTTGTAACAACACGTAAAAAAATCTATACAAATGCGCGTGATAGGAATAGATAGTAATATTATATACAGTAGATTTTTGAAATCCAGCAATGCCGTGCACAGCTTGTTCAAAAGGTAGTAGGGGTGTCGGTATTCCAACGATAGTCTCCGATATTTTAACTCCACCAGATAAAAATATTTGGGGTCCAGCCTTTTGGCAGAGTCTGCACATATTTGCAGAACATATTGGAAGATTGGAAAATTATCTGGTACAGATTGATCAGGCCAGACTCTTTGAGCAAATCTTGGGCCTTTTGCCGAAAGTTATACCTTGTCCAGAATGTCAACAGCATTCTGCACTCTATTTGCAGCAAAATGCGAGGGACTGGCAAAAGTTGCGAAATGAAGAGTTGCGTGCAGCAGTTCGCACCTATTTATGGAAATTTCATAATACAGTTCGCGCACAGGTTGGACAGCCAATTATTATAAATTCGCCTGAAGAATGTCAGACAATATATGCTTCTTTCCAATATTCTGACGCAATCGCAAATAAAATAAAGGATAATGTGAGTTCAGGTATTCGCCTAGGAACAGTAAAGCTAGATAATTGGAAACGCTGGTTTATTCTATTTAATCAGCTCCGAATTCTTTCAGGCGTTCGGTGACAGCCAGTGTTTGCGACAAACGGGCATATAGTTATCAGCACCTCCCACACACACTTGTCCATCTTTGTTCGTATCGCCTATCCATTTTGTAAAATGTGCTTCTGTACCGTCACGGCACATTTTACAATATGCACCCAACCTCTTTACCTCTTCGGCAAGGCAAATCAGATTCAACAGATCTCCAAATGGTCTCCGTTCCGAATCCCCATCCAGTCCAGCCACAATCACGTGCAATCCATCAATAGAGTCCGTCCATTCTTTTACCTTTTGTAGGAGATCTTTGAAGAACTGCCCCTCGTCTATTACTACTGCATCATATTCCTTATTATAGATCTCCGTATTCAATTCAGCCAATTCTTTTACAACTCTGGCTTGGCACATTTCACCATCGTGTGATGCAATAGATTCCGCTGCATACCGCAGATCACCCGCATATTTCAGAACCAATACTCTTTTTCCAATTGATTGAAATCTGCGGATTCTACGCAGAATTTCAGTAGTTTTCTGTGCAAACATACATCCAATAATCAAAGTTAAATGTCCCATTCTGAATGTACCTTTTTCAAGGTAGGTTCAGTAACTCAATTTTAAACGTTCACTTTAGAGTGCAATGTCCGCTTGGCGCATTGAAGAAATTCCAGCCTTCTGTATTACTTTGGAAAGACGTCCAGATCGCTGGAAACGTTTTCAAGATCAGTACGGAGTATCTTATCTCCCAAAACTCCGCCGTTTTTTAGCAGTTGACGGAAAAACAATTGACGTTATTCACGATCCACGCATTGCTATTCCCACCAAAAGAAATATCTTGATAAAAGAACGGCGTTCACACGAGGAAATAGATAGTGTGGGTGCAGTAGGGTGTGCTCTATCTCATATTGCTATTTGGCAATGGATGCGAGATAATAATGCACCTATCGTTCTTGTTTTTGAAGATGATGCGGTTGTTCCTCCAGATTTCGTAAGTCGTGCCAACAGTGTTATTGAAAAATCTGCCATACTGCAAAAACCTGGAAAATCGTGGGATCTCTGGCTCATTGGAGCAAATTGGCAGGCCAATTCCTCTTCCCGACTGGAAAAAAGTTCTTTTCTAGAAAAACCATCCGTGTGGTTTCTCTCGCACTGTTACGTAATTACTCTACCCTATGCCGCAAAACTTTTAGAAGATGCATTGCCAATTACGACGCATATAGATTTCTGGATGTCCAATTATGCAATTATACACAAATCGCGACAAGTGGCAACACCGCTTCTAAAATTAACTCAATATGAACGCGCAAAAACAGATATACAGACAAATGGTGCAAATGTATCTGTTGTTGATGTTCCTACAAATTTCACAGATTCCCATGTTCTGGTTACAAAAGGAGACTGGGCACTAGCAAGAACTGCAGAAGCTCTGTGTCTTGTTTTGCTCGGTGTTTTGGCCTATAAATTTACGATAAAAACTCTGTGATAGCGCATCTACGTTCCCCAATAGTTTGTGACAAAATCATACTCTAAACTATTTCTCTCCAAAGCCGCAGGCGCTCCTGCCCCTGCCCCTGCCGCTGTAAGTTTCACATATCGCACTTCATTACCAGCCTCGTCCTTACGAACCACCTCTGCACCACCTTTTTCCTCTTTCCACTGCACTCCATCTCCGCGACGCGCATCTTCCAATGCCGCCCAGCTTTCTGGAAATGCTTTTGCCAATAGAAACGAAACAGCTTCCGCATACCGACGGATCTCAATCTGTGCTCCAGGATCCATGCGGAGTCCTACAAGACGGGCATAGGCGGCGAGAGATCCCGTTTCAATAAATTCTGTATACATACTCTGAGGTAGCACACATCGTGCAATTTCAGGTGCCACTTGCGACAGGAGCAGACTATCGTATAGATTCAAACTCACCTCCATAAATTTCTCAATATCTTTGAGCACAGTTTCAGCATTCATAATTGTCTCTAAACGAGACCCCTGTTTCTTATTTTTATCTTTGGATCGTAAATCTTCATTAGCAGGTATCCAGACTTCAGGCGCACTATCTACATAGCGTCGCGATACTTCATTTCTTGAAAATCCGATAGTGTGGCGATACCATTCTCGCGCAACAAAAATAGGCATCTTGATACGAAACCGCACCTGTGGATGGAAAAAAGGTGAAATATGATTATGCCGTGCCAAAAACCGAATCAGTTTCTTATCTCCCTCTTTAATCTCTGTTACCTCTTTTGCAAAGCTGACGCGGGCTGCATTTACAACTGTCACATCGTCACCAAAAATATCCAATATTTCAATAAATCCTATACCATCTTTCATATATATTTTACCTGACATTCTGAATACATTCTGTGTTGATATCTTTAGGCACTTGCAGTTACTCAGAATCTGAGTGTTGCATATATGTAGGGCTTATTGGTACTACAAGTTCTGTCAAATTATTAGTTGATTGATGTGGACTAGCAGTTTGGCGTCCGAATCTGGTAGCAGGAGGTGGAGGTGGTGGCATAGTGCGTATCATTTCACTTGTATGCCGCTGTGTATAATTGGAGAAACAGGAAGCATATGGTGATAGGATTGGCATAGTTGGATCTTCATCATTTCGCCTAGTAGGGGTTTGCCAGATTCCACGTGTCATTCCAATGTATGCTTCGTGCTGAGTTAACATCGCATCCATTTCAATAATATTATTACGAGGTAGTTGCTGGATGGACTTAATAAACTGAAGCTCTTCTAGCAAAAGGCGAAGAACTACACTTTCTCCAGATTCTAGAAGAGTCAAAATCTCATTTTTGACAGCTGCAATAGTTTCAGTGTATACTGTCTGATTTGTTCGCGAGCTATTGATAATTTCCACAACCTTGCAACGGGCAATTGCGATCTGTCCATCTCGTACGTCAGTGGATGAAACACTATTTTCAGGCTCAATATTTACAATCGTATTTACATCTGCTGTTGCAGGAATATTGAAACCTCGGATATGGACTTGTCCCTGTCCCTGTCCCTGTCCCTGTCCCTCCTCTTCCTCATCCCCCTGTCTCTTTGCGACAATTACCACATCATTACCACTCTGAATATCTCCCACAGTAATTTCCCTATTCTCTTCCGTCCCGCCCGCATACTTTGTAATCTGTTTCCAACCAATTGGCAACTCTACCACCACCTGTTGAAAGACACAACTACTCAATCCACCCAGAACATCTCCAAAGACAGTACCAACATCATCTCTGTTTTCAACAATATTGTATGAACCTCCGCCTAATGCCGCAATCTTTCGCAAAAGCTCCGCATTATGATCCATACCATATCCCACACAGCTAATACTGACACCTGGAAACTCTTCAATAATGGAGTGCACAATTTTCAGAATACCTTCCTCATCTGTTACTCCTTGATTTGCGTAACCATCTGTGAGAAGTAGTATACCTTGTTTAGACCAATGGTCATTTTCAATGTTCATTGGCCTCAGACCCGTATTCTCGCGATGCAGACAAGTGCGCACATTTAGAATACCTGCGCTCATATTTGTACCACCATCCGCATACACACGCATCAGACGCTGACCAATAGCCTCCTTGTGCTCGGTAGAATCAACTCGCGCCTTTTGAATAACTTTTTCTGTAATGTCGCTAAATGTAATTAGCGAGATTTCATCCGTATTATTCAACATACCCAGGATAAAATTTAGAGACTGTTTTACATTTGACATTTTATTGTTAATTGACATACTTCCAGAGTTATCAAGAAGAATACAGAAATGCACAGGTGGACGACATAGATTTTCTGACGCACGAAGACGAATACACAAATGCCCGTCAACTATAAACGCCTTTGATTCCATTTTATATAATTCCTGACAACATATCAGTTCAGTCAAATTTTTTGCTCAAACTTATGCGCGAATCGCAGTAAACAGGATAAATGATATTTCCATTTTCTGCAACACTTTCTTCATCAATCCAGCCCATATCTTGCCATAACACATCAGGTTTGGGGAAACCATTAAATTCACTTGCAGAACTTGATGTATATGCGCCCATTCCTGGAAAACAGAGCCAATCCCCCTCTTTCAGCCTAGGCATTTTTTCAGAGTAGGCGATAAGATCAATTGAATCACACGTTCTACCAAAAATATAACCTTCATCTCCTTCTTCTCCCCTCTCCTCCTCTACGCCCTCATCCTCTCTCAAATGGATCCATTTCGGTGTACTGTGATCAAAAGGAATACAGGAAAACTGTCCATAAATAGACTCATCAATAATATATCTCCATCCTTTCCCCCCTATTCCACGTTTTCTCATAATCACAGGAGTATAGAGGCAATGCGATGGTGCAGAAAAAAAACGACCAGGTTCTGCGATCCAACGTTGTGGGTAATAGTAGGGACTATTTTGCCACCTCTTCCTACTTTCATTTATAATTCGCGCGGCCTCTATAAATTTGGATCCAGGCATAAATCCACCTCCTATATCCACAGTGTCTATTCGGTTGGGTACATTTCTACCCGCTTCAATAAAAAATCTTCTACAAATATCAATTGCTCTTTCATATTGCGTTAGATCTTTGCACCCTGAACCTATATGAAAAGAACATCCTCGTATTTCCAATCCCTCCATTTCAGCCTTTTTAAAAATTCTTGACCAACTGTTCGCTTCTGCTCCGAATTTAATACTAAATGGAGAACGTGATCCCGCATCTTCCACCGCAAGACGAACCAGAAGATTCGGTCGCCATCCTGACTCAGCAATTCGTCCTATTTCTTCTTCACTATCAACTACCGTTTCCTGAACTCCAACATCCCGTGCAAGTTCAATGTCTCTTTTTACCTTGTGCGGATTGGCAAAAATAATATTCTTTTCAGAATCTTTGCCAACACAAAGGACCTCTCTTATCTCGCGACCACTTGCACAGTCGAACTTTACTCCTCCTGCTGCCAGTTCTTTCATAAGTAATGGTTCTGGGCACGATTTGACTGCATAATGAGGTACTATGTCTGGCAATTCACGACTCCAAATCTCAATCTGTTTTCGTATTGCCGTAGGGCTAATTACGTAAAAAGAATTGGACTTCTGTGACTGTAATAAAGAACGAAGTATCTGAAGGTTTTTCAGTGTTGTATTAGTATTTTAGATTTTTTTTAGGCTCCCGCTCCCAAAGTTGCTTTCCACTTTCTGTACTGGTGTGTCCACTTTCCGAAATAGGAAGATCCGAGTAGTTCAGCGCCCATCTTGTGGAGTTCACGGTCTTCTGCCGAAAGACTTGCTAAGAAACTACTCCAATCAGCAGGCAAAGAATGAGTAGCGGGTGGTGTATAGTATTCCACATTCTGTTGATCGGTTGCACTCATTTTACACCTTTTCAGACCCACGTGCAATACTCAAATTTTTTAGTGTACTCATTAGGAACAATGTTCTTTCGGGACAAGCGTGTCCTGACAATTACAAGTCAGCAGGATATGCTTGATATTCTTAATACACGTGGTAATTCTGAAGCACAGTATGTTCCAGGTGAAACGATTCAAGTATTCAATAAAATGCAAAAAGACTATTCGTACACTCTCCAAGCTCCGTATGGCGATCGTTCCGAGTTTGCTCCTGATCTAACACCGCCAGAAATACTAATGTTCGGTGCATTTGAAGGCAAATATCTCAATGACTGTCTTCTTGAGTTTCCTCGCGAATGGTTTCTTCGTGCTATTGCCTTAAATAAGCTCTCTCCACAAGGAGCGGATATCAATATCAATTGTTTCAAGATAAAATCCAGAATGCCTCTTTCCGAGTGGTATAAAAAAGGCTGGGTTCCTTCAACGCATATTGCAGCACAGTATCCAATTCTATCTTCAGATTCAAATCCAGATGAACGAGGCTGGTTTCAATGGTATTGTCGCTACTATATTGGCCGACGGATACCTCAAATAGATCGTGTGCAAATTCAACGCTATTTCGCATTCCGTCGGCACGTTGGACAGATTCGCGCCAATTGCGCTCCTGAGGATCTAACCTGTCGCCCAAGACAGCGTCAGGCTCTTCTGCAATGGGCACATAATCCCTTCATTTAGTTAGGCACTATACCCCCAAAAGTCGTAGCACCCACCACACACCTCCAAATAGCACACCGCCCCACACTGTATCAGCAATAGCAATCCAGAGTTTATAGTTCTTTAATGTCGCGTAATTCGTAAAATCATAGACCGCATATACTGCAGCACCCGTAAAAGCGGCTTCCCGTAATGTCCGTACCGATGACACTAGATAGGCAAGAGCAACATATACCACACCTGCTGCCCAAACGCGCACAGACACCTGCTCTCTCTGTACTTCTCCAAGAACCCTCATTGCGCTATTTCCGACAGTTGCCAACCACGGTAGATCACCGAGAATCAGCAGGAAAAAGGCAGCAAAGAATCGACCCCATTGCATACTGCGTTCTCTATCAACACGAAAGAAACTCCATCATTGATAATGAGTAATACGGATCAGACAATTCATTTGGACGCGTTTGCGACACAACTCCAAAATACGAAAATCCTCTGTCTCGGCCAATTTCAACAGGCAAAATTTCCTCCTCTTCAGGATTCTATTAAAGATATTCGCGCCGCTCCAAAGAAAAAAATCTGGCTCGGTCGTCAGCTCACTGGTATACCTGTATTTCCTGCAATCTACGACGCACAATACGCCATCGCAGATAGTCTGGACTGGACTCTTGCTCTTACCTATATCGCACACTGTGCGAAACCTGCTCTCCTAGTCATAGAAGAACTTCAAATACCTTCTGCAGTTTGGCAGAGACTGCCACGTGATGGTCTGACAACACTCGTTTTCCAAACACAACCGCCCCCTTCTATTGCACCGTACGATACCGTATTTTTTGCACCAGTGATAGATTTAAATTCTCAGATTTCGTTTGTAAATACAATAATAAACTACTTTCAACAGATCTTCCGTTCTCCCGCCTATCAGCCAAAAGAGTATCGCGATATTCTTCAAGAACTCCGTGTAGCAAATGCGGGTCTGGTTTGGACGCGTGTCGGAGAACAAACATCGCAGGGAGCATTATACTGGTACGATTCTGGACCTCTACAGAACTCTGAGCAACTGTCTAAAAAACAGTTAGCAGATCTCTTTACTCGTCTTGCTGCACAATTTACTTAGCGGCCATACCCACAGCCGCCATCAGCTTATTCGCCTGTGCCGTCATACCTGCAGGCATCGGAGCCTTGGGGTCATAGCCACCACGGCGCTGAGTCTTACGCGCACTCTTGTGGAACAGTTTGAATGTGCCCTTCTTGGGCTTGTAGCCCATTGAAAACAGATGCTTCACGGCCTTCTTGCCAGCTGCGTGCTTCTTGCGACTTACGATGCGACCGGACTTCGTTTTCATCAAATCCTTGCGAGTCAGACCACCGCTGGTGTGCTTGGCGTGACCGTGAAAAACCTGCGCTTTTGAACCGACCGTTGCCATATGCATATCCATTATTGTATCTATTTTATTTTGCGATAAAAATTGAAGCTCGGTTGAGTCAAAAAATTCGTTGCAACAAAAATGTCATCTAACGCAAAAACAAAGTATGTAAGAAATAATCTCGGACATTTCGTATGTCCCACTTGCGGAGAAGTAAAGGAGAAGCAGAACACAATGTATTACCATATGCAGAAGCACAAAGATTCACTTCCTTTCGCCTGTAGATACTGCAAAAAGCAATTTCTTCAAAAGCAGACGCTTGATCTCCATATACGTTCCAAGCACGCAGACAGTTCTTCGGAAACTAGCACAAGTTCTGAGAAGCTATTTGAGTGTCCGTTTCCTTCCTGTACCTTTTCCTCACTGACAAAGGGTAATCTCCGTACACATTGCCTGCGCACACATTTTCCCGAAGAAACGGATAAACTCTTACAAATGAAGAATGAGCAGATTACGTGCACCTCTTGTAATAAAGAATTTAGTTCAAAAGGGGCATTTTATTATCATTGCTCGGATTGTATTACACTATCAGTAACAGATCCACGTCTGCATCCTATTCAGCAGGTTTTATAGTTGTAATACACCCACAAGGTTATACAAATGATAACCGAGAGCACCAAATCCAGCGAGCATTAGTAATTCATAAGACCATCTTAAAGAGTTTTTTTGCTGATATCCTACATAGATCAATAGGGGTGCGATAAGAATTGTGTGAATGAGGCTTATAGCAAGCAGATTGCTACCCGTTGACCATCTGATAATTGCCTTATAGCCGTGATAGAAAAGCACCACGACTCCTAAAATGAGCATTACCCAATATAGCCAAATTGGAGTTGCAGATCTGAGCAGGCCAACTGTTAGAAACAGAGGGACTACGAAAAAAATATGAAATATGGAAATAAGAGCCCAATAAGAATCCATTCTTTTATTACTCAACGTATTTTTTAAACTCGGCCACTTTCATCAATTCTTCAGCGTGTTCAAGAGCTCCCTCAATCCACGCTTGACGTAGACTCCAGCTTTCTCCGCACATAAATACTCTTTCGCCGACAGTATGTGCATTTCTTGATGTCTCCACTACATCATAATTTCCAGGTAACCAGTACGTGCATCCGTTCGTCCAAGGGTAAGTCTTAAATTCAATAGGGTCAGGTACTTGTCGCTCACGAAAAAGTCGTCGCACTCCGTCCATCACCGCGTGCATAACCTCCTGTCGGCCTTTTTTGTTCCCTATTTCAATCCATTTTTGCGCATCTCGTGCATCCGTATAAGAAATCATTATAATCCCTTTTTCATAATTAACAGGGATTATAAAGCGGATCGGTGCATCGGTTATAGTTTTCGGCACTCCATCAAACCACATCTTGCCATTCGCATTCTTTGGAAATACGGCATACATACGAAGAAGAGGTCTCATAACAGTCTTTTTCAAAACATCAAGAGATCTCCAACTCGGCAAAGCCGCGACGGCATCTCGGTGCAGAGCTAGAACGACAGCATCTGCGAACAGTTCTTTTCCATCCTTCGTAATTACAATAGCACTCTTCCCATTCCTATTGTTCTTAGTATCCACTACATCTATGACCTCAGTATTCATTAGTATTTTTCCGCCGAGTGCTTCAAACTCTTCTCGCATTCCGTGAATAATTGCACTGAGTCCTTCTCTACAACTTCCAAATCCTTTCCAAGTTCCCATTTCCTTTTGAAACGTCTTGAGTGCCATATCAGCACGTAGATCATCAACCTCTGCACGATAGGGATATTGGATTAGAATTTTTTCAGTTTCTGCCTTTCCCTTTATTTTTTCTAAAAGACTCCGTACAGTGTGGTTTGCCAGTGTTTCATTAGGTAAAAAATGCAAAGGATAAATGTACAATTTATTAAAAATTTCAAACAGATCTTTATGAGTATTGCGTATTCCTCTCCATTCAGCCGATGTAGAATTCTGCTCGTACCAGTGTAAACCATATCTTTGCATTAGCCCTCGCACCATTTTGTGAGATTTGTGTATTCTTCCTGCCCCTATTTCCCATTGCTTGCCTCCTTTATAATGAGTAACCACTCTTCCACCCATATAGTCGTATTTTTCAAGTATCAGAACACGGAGTCCAGCACGACCCTTTCGCAAACTTTCTATTCCGACGTGTAGCCCTGCTATTCCACCTCCAACAATAATCAGATCGGCCCTATTCATCTACATAGTTTATTCACTTTCTGTATCCTATCTTCGGTGGTTTCAGAATTATCAGTCTTTTTTGTGCGTTTAGCTTTCAAAGAGACAGCTTTTCCGTGCTTTATTTCCCATTTGTCAGTTATAAGTGGAATAGAACAATTGAAACTTCTCGAAACATTTGCAAGAGCCTCATTTGTAAAATCACGGAGAGCATTGAGTTCCAGGATAATTTCCTGAATAATCTTTTGCAAATTTAATGCGGTATATGTAACGTGCATATCAATGCGGCGGAATATATCAATAGCTGCACCATTGAAACCATCTAGAATATCACGAATTTCTTTGGATCGTTGTCGTGTTTTCTCTCGCTTAGCAAGTGTCTGTTTCCAGTTTTCTTCTGTTATTTCTCCTAATAGATATTTAACTCCAATATCTTGATTGTTGTTCGGCGCCAAATGTTGTTCATATTGCCTGAGTTCTATTTCAATGATGTGAGCACAGATACGAAATATGTTCATAAATGTTGCACGTAATTCAGTATTAATACCAGTTATTTTTCTATTCATTTGGTAACTATCTGGTAGTCCACCGCACGGAATATCACCAGGATTTCTTGGAGGAGCTTGTCCACCTTTTGCCAGCCATTGGAAATAGTGAGGATTGTGAATAATACCCGTTGTGATTGATTGACCCGTGCGCCAACTAAACGGATTGTGACACGCAGTGCACCACATTTGATCACATCCGTCAACTTTCATAATTATCTCTCCACAAGTGGGACAAGGCTTCGTATCTTTCTTTATTAGATTTGCAGTTTCCAGTGCTTCCTTGGAACAGGTGTGTTCACTGTCTTTTTCTTGACCCTTGACTTCGAAACAATCAGAACAGATCCAGTTGGAACAGAGTCCACATTTCCAAACGGAACTAAGGAATCCTTTGCAATCGGGTGCAGTACAGCGGCGGACAAACTTAGCCCGCTCTTTTTCTGCATCTGCTGTCGAGTCGGTATCTTCGCGACCATTACGAATTCGCCAAATTTTGTTCTGTATTTCTGTGCGAACGGTGGTAATTTTATTTAACTCTACACGATACTTATCCACAATTTGATTATATTCTTGGCTATATTTCAAATCTTCTTTTTCAAGTTCTCGTGCTCGTATCTCACGTTCAGCCGATACTTGCATCGCTGGAAGAAAACTCTTTTCGCGATTGAGGAGAATATCTTTACGGTACTTGAAATAGGTTTGATTCAGAAAAGTCTTTGTACAAATGGAGTTCAGTGTTGCACGCGACCAGGCACGTCTGCAGTGGAGACAATGGGGATCTTCAATAGAATTAAGGAAATATCTTTCAATGCATTTGGAACAGGTAGCGGTGTTGCAGTACTGACATCTTATCTCACGACGAGTTACGGCGGTAAATGTCTCTAAACAAATTGGACACGGATCAACTATAGAATTATTTGCCATTTTCCTTTTGGTATTTTATAACCATTATACTATTCAAATTTTGTGACACAAACTAGTGTGTGCGTCTATTTCCAAAAAAAAGATTCTACGGATTCATTGGGCGAACACCCAAGGTTCTGTAGCTCAGTGGTAGTAGCGAGCGGCTGTTAACCGCTAAGTCGCTGGTTCGATCCCAGCCAGGACCGTTCCCCAACCTTAGCTCAGTTGGTAGAGCAGCGGATTGTAGTTTGTATAAGACTAAATAGAACTCCGCGAGTCGGTTGTTCGATTCAGCCAGGTTGGAGTTAATGTGTCTTTTAGACACATCAACAGCATCCTTGCTGCTGCCAGCAGCCCTCAATCATCTGCAATTTTCGGAGCCAAGTAATATCCAACAGATCCAACATCATCCATATCATAATTTACAAACAATGGTGCACCCTCTGAAATATAGATCCCCACGCTATCACACAACCGTGTTGCCTTCGTGAAAGTGGTCAAGTACTTCACACCGAATAGTCCGCTCAAATCGCCATCACCGCACTCTATTACAGTATGATCTGCCTCATTAGCACTCGTCTTATCTTCTGTCACAATAAAATTCGCCTTACCAATTTCACTCTCTACTCCAAAAGCTACTTCGCCCCCTCCACTCCGCACACAAATTTTGCAGACCTCTCCGATCGTTCCAATATCTTTGACCAGGCGTGCAAATTCTGTCGCAGGCATTTTAATAGATCCCGAATATTCGAGATCAGGTAGTTCCAGAACATCTCCCTCTATATCCAAACGGCGAAGTTCAAATTCCGCTTTCCTAGCTCCAGTTGAACTCTCCGCACACAACTTGATAGTATCACTATCATCCTTTGCGCAAATTATCAAACTATCTCCGCCATCTATACAACCAAGTGCCCGCGCCAAATGTGCCATTCCAATACCCAGAGTAATAGTCTTATCACACGTGTATTTCAAGAATCCGTCTGCAAGCAATGTCAGAGTAACAAGAGCAACGTGTCCAGAATCCATCGCTTGCATCTGAATACCTTCTTCTGTGCACAGGAAGTTCGCATCTGCAACAATATCTTTTACCGCATCAACCACCTTCTTAAAGAGTGCCGCAGATTTCAGCTTAGCCTCAAACATTTCTGATACTTACCCAACCGATTGCAAATGTTTAAGTCAATTTTTTATGTGTTCTTCGTCTCCCTATTATCATCTTTCTCTCTCCCGCAAACGGCTGACGCCTCAATAGAATCTCAGGAAACACTCCTTTGCGTCGCGGATTAATACTGACAAACTCTGGCCATTTTTCCACCATTTCGCTCACAACTTTCTTCTCCATTTCCACTCTAGCCCCTATTCCATCACTCTGTAATCCGCCACTTTCTCCGTATGTTGCTGTTATATGTGTCAAGTAATTAAGACGAATAATAGCTCTATCCTTTTCCCAAAAAAGAATTGTTCGTTGATAATCCTCCTTTTGACCAGTCCCAAATGGTATTTTAATACTTGCGCCAGGATTTATACAGCCCCAAAAGGAACCTATAATGAATTTAAAATCGTAGGAAATAGAATTCTCCATAAAAAATGCATTCTTGACAGGATAATCACCCCATAATCTTGCTCCACCTTTTTCACATTCTTCAAAAGCCACCTTCACCATATTTCTAAATTCATCGCCATTTACAGGTCGCAATTTATTTCCTTTTAATTGCAAAAATCCGCGCACGTCATCGTCAAAACTAAGCAATCGCTGACCAACTGGGAAATAGCGAAAGATAAAATTACGCACATTTACTAGCCCTTTTTCACCCACAATTATTTCTTTTACATCTTCCCCCTCTTTTATTTCTTGCATATATTTCTTTTTTTCTTCCAAATTGGCGACAAAAAGATAAATTCTGTTCCATTCTATTCCAAGATTTTTCAAAGTATGAAGAGTCATATTTTTCAATCCTTCAACGCGATTATAACTCGGTATAACAACAATCCAGTCATTTTCATCCTTTTTCATCATCTTATTTTCAAAACAGAAATAAAATCTGATCTTTTAATAAATGGAAGTACCTCTTCGTAATCTTCCAAAACACCAGAAATATGCTGCACAATATAAACCAAACGATATTTTCTGGGGACTAGGTGTAGAACACGAAACGTATCTGGAAGCAACTCCACAACGTCAAGTCCCTGTTTCATTTATAATGAACAATCGCAAACCTGAACGTTATTCTGTGAATTACTATTCAAACTATATCCTAGACTCTCTCAATGAAGCTTTCACGTCACTGTTTCCCGATCTTAGTGCAACATATGATCTCCCTATTCTCCTAAACTCCCATTCTTTCAACTGTCTGGATGCATCGGGAGAACATCGCACCACCTACGAAAGAAATCCTAAACCAAATCCAAAATTCAACGGTGAATTTCTTATAGATACCATTAGAAATCACAACTCATATCTAAATAAAGAGTATGAACAATCCTATATTTTTGATGGAGATACGATTGAGTTTATGACACAGAGGTATTATAAGGCAACGGTGGACAAGGTAATAGATGAACTGACGCAAATAGAAACCGAATTTATTTCCAATCTCAATTCCACATTTCAGTCTCTTAATATTCTATCACCATATCTTCCCTTTCAAATTCAAACCAAAAATCATCCTTTTGCAAATCATTTAACAAATCTTAAAAATCCGTCAATGTTCAACAACGGTACAATGCACGTAAACATAACTTTACCTACGCGTTTAGACGCATCCAACCAAATTGCAGATTTCGATCTCTTTGTGGAACAGCACAAAAACTTTGCGCGTGTAATACAATGGATAGAGCCTCTTCAAGCCGCCTTCTATGGTTCTCCAGATCCATTTTCTACAGTAGACTCAAAATTTAGCGCAACCTCTCAACGCCTTGCCGTCAGTCGTTACATTTGTCTAGGAACATACGACACTGCAACTATGCCTCTTGGTAAAATTCTTCAAGTGCCGAACACGTACTCTTGGCTGAAAGAGTATCATCAAGAATCTGCCTACAATTCTCTTTCGCAGATAGGCCTTGATCTAAATTTCTATAAGCACTTCAATCACGGCCTTGAGATACGCTATTTTGATTCTGTTCCTATTGCTGATCTTGAAGAAATTCTCAAATCATTTGTGCATCTTGCGGATTTTTCTCTACAAAATCCTGACTTGCCAACCAATAGGCATCCAATTTGGGAACAGGTGACAAAGAAAATTCTTGCCAATGGTAAATCTACCCCTTTAACCCAAGAAGAACTTGAGTTTTACTGGCGCCTTTTTAAAATCAATAAAAAGTATGAATTAGATGAATCTGCAGAACAACTGTACAATGATATTATATTTCATTTGAAATCCATTGATGGTGCTTGTTGTAAATATTTTTTTGGTGAATCACAGATTAATTTCGTTAAAGAAGTAGAATCTACATCTTGCTGGTGTTCTTATTGTTGACAATAATCGTATGCCAAATACTCTTAGTCAGATTATCTTCATTTGACTTATTTGCCTGCACATCAGACCTCAGCTCAACATTAAGGTTGTCCAACATTTCCTTTTGAAGGTTTACGAGAAAATCCCCATTAGAAATAACAGTCCTAAACATTCCGTGTTGGTTCTCAAAATTTCCTTGGGTTGCCATTTGGATAGTTCCTGCCTTATGCCCTATACCTTAGGTTACGTAACTTCCTTCAATTTTTCGCCAAATAACATAGATAGGAATGTACAGCAGATTTTCAAAATATTATAAAATTGGTGGCCATCTTTCAACTATCCGTCCTCCTATTTTACCCGCTATCACGCAAACAGATGCATCATTTTGGCTGAATAATAAACGCACAAGTCTGGGCGTAATTATGAATCTTCCAGATTCAACAATTATACACAAATCCAAAATTTTATACACAGCAGGCTGTTCCACGGAGGCAGAATGGGAGGCAGTCCTATACGGCCTTGAAGAAACTCTGGAACAGGGTTCAACGAATCTGTGCCTTGAGAATGACAACCTCAGTGTTGTTGCCGCACTTCTTGATCGCGCACAGCTACGGAAAAGCTATGCACGTGAAAATTATGAAAAAATCAAAAAATTGTGTAATTATGCAGATTTTGTGGGTATTCGTTGGATTCCAAGAGAGATGAATTTAGCAGATCAGGTTGCAAGAAATGCAGCGCTTAGAACTCCTTTCAAATCAAACTGAAACGCAGCGCCTGGATATAGGCGAATGAGATTTGACCAGCTGCTTGAAAACACGTTCTGAATATTCATCCTATCAAACGGATGCTGTCCCTCCTCATTTTCCCTATAAATACGTGCATCCTCCACGGTAATGGAAGTAAATCTGGGAAATAGGGCTTGAATAATGGAACTAATGGATTCTTGGGAACTCACCTCTTGCAAGATTCCATTTATCTCACATATAACTTTATTGTTATCTATAAAGAATTCTGCCATAAATTGATTATTGATTGAAACCTGACAGAGCTGTTCCATATTTTCGCTCGACATTTTTCCTGTATGCCCGCCATCAAACCAACCAGTGAGTTCAATTTTATAGGGGTACAGTAGCAAACTGTTCGCTGATATTGGATAAATTATTGTTGCAGAAAGCCTTGAATAAATGCAAGAATCTCTGCTCCAGTCATTAGGACAATTGCGTTTGCTCTTGGTAGTCCTACGTCATCTGTTGGGTAAATAACTTGGGACATAATATAATTCTTTGTCCCGTCATCTTCAATTGTGATCTCAACATTCTTTCTTGTTAGCACAATTTTGGTTGACATTTTGAAACAGATGCGCTGAAAAATTTATTGCCCACGTCTTGTTTCAATTTTTCATAGGATTTTGCGCATCAATCATTTCAATTCTATGCGGTTCGAATCCAAAAATTCTCCAGCCAATAGGGTTCCAAAACGCTCCCTCTTTATCCCTATATACCAGATGCTTTGTTCCACATTTTTCAATAGCATACATCTTTTGAAAAGTGTGCAGTTGTTGCATATCAATTCTTATCATCATTTCTGAGTTCATTTTTGTATTTGATAATTACACACAATAATAAATCAAGTTTATTCACCTACAATTCTCTTTTTCCCTCCACAGATTGCACTAACTTGTTGTTCAACAATAGCACCTATATCTCCAGGTAGATTCTGTCGCATATTTTCAATATCATTTCTATTCTTCACGATACCTGCCTCAAGATCTGCAGAGGCATAGATTACACGTCCTGTAAAATCTGTGCCAGGTCCTGGAACACGATTGGGTATTTTATCTTCCCAGAGCGACTTGTCCAAAAAATTCTGGTCAACGTTGCCACCACTTGCATCTGTAAAATTTTCTTTGTGGTCCCGGGAAGACAATATCAAAAGACCTGCAATAAATATTGCAGCAACTATGATACACACTATTGCAAGCTTTTCCATCTGACCCAATCTAAGATTTTTACGGTAATATTATTGTATGTTTATAATTACGTGTGCTCTTATTACTGGATTTGCATCACGTATTTCTCTATTTTCTCAGGTGAACACATCATATTCTTCACTGATATTCTGTAGTCTCAGTGCTACAAGTTCAACACTATGGCTCATTCACGCCTATTCGCAAAAGGATGAATCTACTGCAATTCGTAGTATTCTGGATCTCGGTATAATGGTACTAGGAACAGGATATCTTGTATATAAAAAAAGGAATGAACTTCCTCTTCCAATTACTATTCACGATTAAACCACTGCGCACGTTTCGGTCTCTATACATTTCGTAGACGAAAGCGAAAACGAGGAGCGGCAACAACATCTTCTGCGCCGTGTCTTGCGCTCGGCTCCACCCATTTTATCCCCAGAAATCGAAAGATATCACTTTCCTCTTTCATAGGAGGGACACCCCCAACCCCTTCACGAATTGGCATAAGAGTATGCTCATTGAGCGTATATCCGCGTTCAAGAGCCCAGGAACGAAATGCAACATTGAACTCTGCGGATCCAGTGAAATAGAGAATGGCATACGCATATTCAGACTCAGGTGTGAGTAGAATATCTAGACGCCGCGCCTTTCCTCCAGGTAAACGACAGACTGCCAAGCACTTTTTTTCACCCTGTGCAAGAATATCCGTTATATATCCGCTCAACACAAGAGCATCCACATAATCTTCAAATGCACGTACATCCTCTCCGCGCACCAGTATATCAATGTCTCCACTACTCTCTGCACCTCGGCGAAAGGAACCAACAATCTGTCCTTCTGTGCCACTAGGAAGTGATCCGATCAGAATACGCTGATGTTCTTCCATTTCTGTCCGTGGAATTCGCTCAAGAAGATCCTCATATACCCGTAGACCAATCTTCTGCTTGTCATTAAGCAGAGCTGGACGAGCCGCGACAGACGTACGCAGATCAGCAATGGAGCGAACACCCTCTTTTTCGACAAGTTCACGTGCCTTTGCGGGACCGATTCCGTACACTCCAAGAAGTGCATCATATGCATCCAACGGAAATTCTTCTCGCACACGTTCTGCCGCAGCCAAAGATCCCGTCTCCAAAATCTCCTTGATTTTTAGACCAATCTTTTCACCAATGCCTTCTATTCCTTTTACATCTTCAAAGGAACGAATAGGGCCTGGTGTACTTTTTAGCTGACCTATCACCTTGGCATAGGCAAGAGCCTTGAAACGATCTTTTGATGCTATTTCCTTCTTGCGCATAACATCAAGAGAATTTATGATTGATTTCTTGTAATCCATTTTTCCTGCCTCCTGTTGCTATATTACCAATAAAAATTAGTTTCAATTTTTTATCCAAAGAACCTACAAATTTCGGAAATATTCAGAAGCATCCACGTTCAGAATAAGATTACACATCTCATTTTTGGAAACCCATCTAGCATCTTGAATTTCACTCATATCTCTTGGCATAGGTACAATTTCATCTTCCATTTCAAAATAGTAATAGTAGCCAATACGAAGAGGAAGACCGCGTATAGGCTGTGGCAAATTATCTATACCAACCTCTTCACCTACTTCGCGACAGACACATTCAAAAGGTGTTTCATAACTATTGGTGTGTCCTTTTGGAAACGACCATTTTCCTGTTTTTCTTCCCTGGACAAGAAGATATTTGTCACTTCTTGATCGTATAACTGCACCGTAAATTTCAGCACGACCAGGCGCGGGCTGTTTTGCAGGTTTTCCTCCAAATCTGTAAGATAAACTCATAAACGCATCAGATTTATTTGATTTTGTTGTCCGCATTGTGGGTTGGTCGATCAACTGACTGACCGACCAATGATCAAATTTTGTGGAATAATGCGCGCCTGCTCAATGAATTCAATTGTTTCTTCGCTACTAAAGAAATGATACATTGCACAAATGATGTTTTCAACAGTGAATCTATTTCTGTATCTCAGATGAATCGCAGGAAGCATTCGCAAGAACCACAGATAATTTGCAACCCACTTAATCTGGTGAGCCACGTTGGCGTAATAATGCCGAAAGGAATTACTCACTCTATATATGTCCAAATGATCATCAATTTCTTTGCGAACATTGTGATATCCTTCTTCTCCATTTGCAAGAGCCAATAGCTCTTTTTCACTAAGAACGAGTGCAATCAACTCACTCTTTCTTTCACAATTGAAAGATAGCAACAATACTAAATCCTTTTTACCTATTTCAAACAATGGAATTTCATTGGAGATATGCCAACCGTCAATAAGAAGCCTGCAAAATGAATCTATTTTCTTTTCAATTTCTTTCCCCTCTTCCACAAGATTTTCTCGTTTACATACATCACGAAGTTCGTAGTATCTACTCATAAGAGTATGAGTTAAATTGCCCAAATGCGTCTCAGATTCTCTGCACCAAGCTCTATTTGCGGCAATAAGATGGTTGATCTTTGTTTCTTTGGATAGGCCACTTTCTATTACAGATCTTATTTTGAACAAATATCTTGGCGCAGTAGCCATATGACCATCTCTAAAGATAAGATGTGGTGGTGAATAGGCATCTTGGCGTGAAAGGCCTGGTGAAGGAGGAAAAAGGCCTTTCATATTTCTTTGGAGAAGAAATGGTAATAATTCCGCTATACATTTTACTCTTTTCAATTCTTCTTTCAACTGATTTGTGTAAATAGTATACATTTTTAGAATCTATAAAAAAAGTTTTTACTGTGTTCAAATTTTTTTTTCTTTATTTCCTTCCCCGTGAGCCCTTTCCCCGCGCCTGCGCCTCTCAAATCCTATCCAAATCCACATCATCTTCCTCTTCCTTCTCGGCAGGAGCTTCAAACTCAAAGCCTCCATCATCATCTTCACTCGAGTGAACCTTTCCAATCATCCACGATGGAATACGACCATCTGCACACATCTTCTCCGCCTCCTTCTTTCCAAGAACGCCCATAACATCAAAGCAGGCACTCTTGCCTGCTACTGCGCTCTCACTTGTTGCTACAGCGCGACTCTCCCAATCTCGCTTGCCAAGAATCACAACATCGTCAACAGTGATAGGTGTCACGCCACGCTTACGTAGAAGACCACGAATAACTGCGTGGTATTCTGCCTTATCTGAGCAGACGATCTTAATTCGGCCGTTGCCCAAATGACGAACGACACGGCCGAACTCACAAGTCCCCGCCTCCACTTCATCGTGAAGTGCCATCTCCACCATCCGCTTATTGGCCTTCACTCTTGCAACAGCAATCTTTGACATCTTCCCGCTCTTGATATCACGGCTTGTAATGCCAGGCATTTTGAATGCCAATCCACCCACGTACCTATACCAATAGGTAATTGTGATTTCAATTTTTGCAAAAAATCTTTGCTTTTCTTTTTTCTTTTCTCAGATCCTTTTCTTGATTCTAAATCTGCCCAATCTACTCATAGTCGCGAAATGTAATACCAACAGGAAACCGTGGCACACCATCAGTAGTCAGCTCCTGAAATCGCACAGTGAGTTTCTTACCGACCCATTCTGAACCAGTACGAAAGAGTCTCTGACGATCTTCGCGTGACCCCCGCGGTCTACACGCGAATTCTTTCCCATCTGTGGTGCGACACGTCCAGATAATACACCCTTTTTCCAGACCATCACCTTCCGTAAAACCGACCACCTCGTATTCATCATCTTGAAACTCCTTGTATTTCTGCAGATCAGCAGATCTCTGTCCAATCTTGTATGCGCCATCCGCATTACGAAGCATTATCCCCTCGTAACCTTCTGCAACATACTTGTCGTGCAGAGCCTTCAAATCCTCACGCCGTTCACATCGTTCTGTGTCAACCAGGCGCAGAGTACAGAATTTACGCACACTAAACAGTGCCTTCAGACGAGACAGACGTTCTTGATAAGGAGTATCTATAATAAGATCATAGACGTGGAGTTGAATCTGCTGCTGCCGTGCCTTATCCTCTTCTGTCAATGCCTGTTTCTTAACGAGACCAACAATTTCTTGAAATGTGAGTGTCTCAGAATACAGCTCACCGTCCAACACGAGAACATCTGGCAAGCCCTCCAGTTCGCTCAAGATATGCTCAAGATGGGGATATGCCTTGCGATTCCGACTGAAGAGTCCCTTTCCAGGAATCGCAACGCAACGTGTGCCATCATACTTGCGCTGGACAAAGCAGGGAAAGGCGATACTGCTCCCACGCTTGTTAAAGTCGTGTGCAAGCATAGGAGCAGGTACTTCTACCACGGTAGTCGCTGCTCTTGATGCAGGGATTCCAACAACAGAAGAGGCACTTGAACCGCCATCGCTCCGTTCACAGTATCCTGAATCGCGCTTCTTCTGATACAGAGCTCGCGCTTCAAGAATCGCCTGTTGAAGAGCAGTAGTCTCGTTCCTTTTTCCCTTATTTTTGCCCTCGCTGACTGTCTTTTCGTTTTGCTGTTTCTTTCCATCCTCATATCCGTGAATCGTAGTTATAATGCCACAGCCATCTGCACCCTCTGTAACACTGATCTTCCACATCTTTGTTTTTCCTGTACTTGCTTCGCCAAAGAGCGTTGCAAACTCCATCTTGAATAGGAACTATGCTTGAAATCTTAGATGCCCTATTCTGGAGCAAGGCACGTTCATCAATTTTTTAGGAGTGTCCAATAAAAATTGAAACGATTTCGACTCTACAGAGTAGGCCCCACACCCTAGCATAGTAACGTGCAAAAGATGACTAATCTCCTCTCCCCTATCGCCTGTTCTTGGTTCTTCAACACGAGCAGTTTTCCCTGCTCTTGTTGTGATGCTCCGCGGGCAATGGATCACGAAGATGGATATTGGCATTGTGACCAGACCAACCGCACGTGGCTAGTTCTGGAAAAACCATTCGACTCTTGCAAGGAACATACTGCAACAGAGTGTCTTGGCAGATGTGCTGTCCACAGTCTGATAGATGATACCAGTTTTCACTTGATTCATTCTGAAGCATTTGGAATCTGCTGGGGCGATATCATTCTGGTTGAACAGATCGAAACACTTGCGGCGGAGTCTGATGAAGATCGCAAGATGCGTCTGGCAGCAGAAGCCGCAGCAGAAGAAAAGCGCAGATTGGCAAGTAAGGCTACAGAGATGGAACGATATGCACGCTTAAAGGCACAGACCAATACGCAGATGGTTAAGACAGATCGCGGTAAGATTGCTGTCATTCGCAAGATCCAGGAGCCGTGTAAGTGGTTGTACTTGGATGAGAAGGCTCCTAAGCACGAGTGGCGGACAACTCGCACAGGTAAGCGAGAGCCACCTTATCGCTTGCATCTGACAGGTGCAGAATGCTGGGCGTTTGAATACCACGATCCGAAGACAGGCAAGCTGCAGATTAAGCATACTTGTGATCATCTTCATCCTGGTGAAGAGGGATGGTGTGCAGAGTGGAAGAGTGATTCTCGTTGGCGGCGGACTGCGGCAGCTCCACGCGAGTTTGGTTGTCACTCTGATTCTGCATCAACTGTATCAGCTTCTTCGGCAACTTCCTTCCAAACAAGAGCAGAACCACCGCCTAAGCCATCATCTGCGACCACACACACCAAGCGAGCGGCAGTTTCTGGATTTAGTATTCTTGCCTTAGAGGATTCTGATTCCGAGTAAGAAAGGAAGAAACCAAAAACACACACACACAAAAACGAAAAATACAGAAACTAAAAACCAATTTTTTTTCATAGGAAAGCAGATCTAGACATTAATAGGATCTTCATCATTTGTCGGTTTCCGCAGTTTATAAATCTTAGCAGTCTTGGATGGTATAACTCCTGCTCTGTTACAGATATCAAAGAGCCATTTCAAAAGATGAGCCTTTCTATCTGCGGCAGCATTCATAAGAGAATCAATGCTCTTACTGTCATCTTCAAACCGATGAAGAAGATGTACAATGCGCACAACGCGTGTCTGACCCATTCTGACTGTGCGAGCAATAGCCTGTTGCATCAGAGCGGCAGTCCACCATGGACTCATAAATATACAGCGGTCAAACTCTTGCAGATTGAGCCCAACACCTCCACTCTGCAATTGAATGAGGAGCACTTTGCAGGAAGAACTCTTAGCTCTATCCAGAATTTCGTCGCGTTCTTTCTTGGACAGACCACCGTGATACTGCTCTATTCCATCGTCAATGAATCCCTTCAAGAACCCCTTCAAGAGATCCATTTCTTCCCGAAAAGAGCAAAAGATCAGATACTTGTGTTCCTCCAAGTCCTCTTCCTTTATGATTCTAGCAAGAGCATTGAACTTGGTACTGGGCTCTTTGAATGACTCTTGGTCATAATCTGGGTTCTTTCTCTTCTTGCTGTTGATATAGACCTGAGGATGGACAGAGATCTGTCGCATACGAAGGAGCATTTCCAGCTTTTCTGCAAAGTCTCGAGAGTAGCGTGAGGCAAGACGATCACTGATCTCGCCGCGGACTGCGCTGTAGAACTCTTTCTCACGTTCCGAGTCAAATTCTAAGAGCACACGCTCGACAGTAGGAACAGGTGGTGCAGAAGAAAGCACAGAACGCATTTCATTCATTGAACGATGCATAAGGATCTTTGGCAAGAGATCTCTGTAGCCAGAATCCCAGCGGAAATGTTCATCGTGTGGACATCCTAAGAACGCAAGGAGTGAGGTGATATCCCTAAGCCCATTTACTATGGGTGTTCCTGTGACAGCCCAGCGAATGGGTGCAGAAATCTTACAAATCTGCATAGTAATTTCGCTGTAAGGACTGCGAATCTTGTGTGCCTCGTCAAGAACTATGCGATTCCACGCACAGTGCTCGCCGAGAAACAGATCAGGCATTGAGAGTATCTTATCGAAGTTGCAGATATAGACATTGGGGCGAAGAGCGCGCAGAGTTCCACAGTGCCAGTTGCCTTTTTCAAGAGCAAAGACATTGAAGCCACTCCGCTGTGCCACTTCTACCCAAGTCTGTACCATTGCAAGAGGACACAGAATCAGTGTATTCTTTTGCAGATTATTGCGCATTGTGCCTAGAATCTGGATTGTCTTTCCAAGACCCATATCGTCGCACTGAAATCCGCCAAAGATACGCGTATCTGCAAATGCTGTTCCTATGCGCTCTTTATCCAACATCCATTGCACACCGATGATCTGGTGTTCAAGATACTTGAAACCAGGCCAGAGGCCAAAGAGGGATGCTGATGCCATTTCGTGGCTTAGAATTAGGCCATATTCGAATTCAATTTTTTTGTCTTTCTAAAAAAAGTGTCTTTTATTCAGATTTTTCAGATTTCTGTTTGGCAAAGAACTCAGAAAATATTGCAGCAGTGGGACTTGCAAGTCAAAGAGCAAAATCCATCTTTTTGCAAGGGCTTTGCTTTGTCTGAAAGAACGAAGTGCCAGCCACAGAAAGAACAGGATCTCAGCATCGTCTCTTCCCAAAGGCAAAGGACACAGAGTCCAGATTCTGTGAGATCTTCTGCATCTCCACAAGAAGTGCAAGTGGGTTTTGGAATGCGAATACGGAGGGGGGCAGGTAGGATCCATTCTATAGTTGTATGGGCAAAAATGGCTATGGACTATTCACAGTTTCAATTTTTTTCTTAGTTTGATTATTTGTTCTTTCAATTCTGGAATAAAGAGGTATCAATCTTTTTAAAAAATTGAATAAGAATTCAAAAGAGCCCAAAATATCTTCAATCTTGTAATAAAATTGAATCTATAAGAATTTAAAGGATATAAAGCATATAAAGCATATCAAACTAGAGAAAAAATTGAAGTACGAAATAGCCCTACAACAAAGTTACCCTATTCAAGCATACAATCGAGTAATAAGATGGCCACCGTGATCACTCTGAGCCCTGAGCAGCTGTCCGCCCTCATTCAAGAGGCAGTGGCGTCTGCACTGGCGGGTGTGAAGCCAGCTGCAGCTGCAACTACGTCGGTTCCTCTTTCCAAGAAGTCCGCTAGCAAGTCCGCTAGCAAGTCTGCAGAGCCAAAGGCCAAGCGCGCGCCATCTGTGTGGGCGGCCTGGTGCAAGCACGCAACAGATGCCTACGCTGAAGAGTACGCGGCTTGGCGTGCAGAGCATCCTGATCTGAAGGGTCCTGCCGTGCAGTTCGGTTCCTTCAAGAGGAAGGGAACCGATGGTGAGGATTCTGAGGATTATAAGGCATTCGTTCTTCTTTACGCGGAGGATGCGGCAGAGCGCGCCAGTGTTGGATCCAGTAGCGCATCTGACTCTGAGACGAGCAGCACGGCTGCCAAGAAGCGCGGTCGTCCCAAGTTCACAGATGAGCAGAAGGCGCAACGTAAGGCGGAGCGGGATGCCAAGAAGACGGCAACAGCTGCTACTAAGACCACAGAGACAAAGGCCACAGAGGCAGATGATGAGATTGTCATTGATCTTTGGGTCCACCCTGTCTCTGGAACACGCTACCAGCGCTCCAACCAGAACCATCTCTGGCTGGACAAGGATGGCGAAATCGGTGAGTGGCAGGGGATCCTTGATCCTATCACACTCAAGATTGATGACAGTGCAGATGCGCCTGATCTGGAGTAAAAATAGAGTTGAAAAATAAAAACAGAAAAAAAGACAAAAACAGAAAAAAATAAAAATAAAAAACTTTTTTTAGACCAATGAACATTGAAAATGTTAATTGGACGTACGTCCCGCGATCATTAAACTGCCCTATTAGCGCTGGCGGAGCCAGCGCAGAAGTGCCAATATTTAATGTTCGCGGGTCTAATAAAATTGATAAGTTCTATAGCGGTGATCATATGCACCCCAACCCTTTGGCAAAGATGTCTTTTACGATTTCTCATCCATTTGATAAGAGAATTACCCTAAACAGACTCTTCTTCTCTCCTAAAGTTCTTCATCCTTGGACAGGAGCTACATCCCCTCGTCCCTTTCGTCCTCTCAGATGGTATGAAGATATTGAAGCAGGCCTAGGGCCCGATCATACAACTGTTTCAATTACACACAAGATACTAGAATCTGTTAGAAATGAGCCCACCTTCATTCAAACCATAAAGAGTTAGACCCGTGAACATTTCAAAATGTTCACGGGACGTACGGCCAACGAACATTTTGAAATGTTCGTTGGTCTAAAAAGGAGGCAATTCTCACAATTCCATTTAGCTATATCTAGTATTGTAAATTAGCAGATCTTTGCTACAAATAAAAATACAAAATTGAAAATTTTTTTATGGACAAAAGATCATTGTGCAGAAGTGCAGAATGGAGTATTCACATTTAGATTGGAAGGATCATTGCTACAGTCTTGTTTATAGTAAAAATCCTGATGATCTGATTGAAGAAACTCGGGCATTTGAAAAACGGCATCTTCTCTATCACATTCCCAATTTTTACGATGATAAGATTCAAAGTCACGAGGCTCTTTGGGGTAAGATTCAAGGAACGGCTCTGAAAAGAGCTTGGGATGCACAACATTCTTCAGAGTTGCGTCTGAAAAGGCTCGTGGCTTCTGAGCGATCTAGACGCAAAGAACAAAATTGGCGTCTTCTATTCTGGGGTATAATCCTACACCGCAGAATGCGTGAGTTCCGTGATAGATTCTGGGCACCTGGTGGGAAAAAGATGCGTGAGATAGAGAAAGATTGGGATGCGGCGAAAAATTGAAGCTTCAAATCGGCTGTAGTAGAAGTCACCCACCCCAATACACACAGCAATCAAGATGGCAGCGCTTGCTCTAAATGATATCTTGAGTACTGTGCGCAAGATGGAGGCAGAGATCTCCGAGTTGCGATTGAAGATTGAAAAGCAGATTCAGTTTGAAGAGTCGTGGCCTGCACCGCCACCGCCACACACTGAAGCACCTATTGCCCCAGAGGCTGCACCTGCTCCTGAAAAGGCTATAAAGAAGAAGATTAGCAAGAAGAAGTCAGAGGCTTCTGCTACAGAATCTGATTCTGCACCCAAGGAGAAGAAGGGGCCTTCTATCTGGAATCAATGGATGTCAGAGATTCCCAAGCGCTACCCTGAGCAGTTTGCAGAATTTGTAGCACAAGAGCAAGTACGCGCATCAGCCGCAGGTGAAACAAAGAAGCCAACTGGTCTTGGACTCAAGTTTGCAAGTATTTATCGAGAAACTCACGAAGAAGAGTATGAGAGGTTTCTTGAGGCACTTCGGGTTGCCGAAGTGTGATCATATTAGACCAACGAACATTTCAAAATGTTCACGGGTCTAAGTAAAAGAAAAAACAAAAAAACAAAAAAAAACAAAAAAATTTTTTTGATATTCTTGCAAATTCGCTTGCGGGACTAGAAATTCACAGGTCTAAAAGATTTATTCAAGAAATACAGATATTCACATATCTGTTTATCTTCATTATATTCAAATGACTTGAATCTCTTGTAGGGTTGTTCTATAATAGTCAAATGACCATATTTGGAAAGAAGTGTGGTCATCTGTTCTTTGTTCAATAGAGATTCGCTGTTATAAGAAATGACTATCCACTCTGCATGTAGTCCTGAAACAAGACGTTCAAACGCGCTAGCGACATTTGCCTTTTGACAAAGAGGTGATAGGAAGCACGTGGATGGAATGCCTGTTTTTCCTTTTAGTGTGGGGAAAGGTTCAGAAGGATCCTGTGCAATCATATTAAGAGGGAAATAGTTCTTAGAATACTGTCGCTCATTGTAGGGTGGATCTAGATATACCAGATCACAATACGGAAGTGCTGCAAGAAGATCAGAAGAAGTAGAATCTTCGCGAGTTGTTTGAGATTCTGGGGAAGGAGGCGAGGTAAGTGTATGTGGTGCGTGGAGTGTAAGAGGTTGCAGTGCAGACTTTTTAAAAGATTTCAGATAACATCCGTATACTGCAGGAACATTGGCAACCCTGTCAGCTGCTAGTAGAAGGGATGCGAGAAGAAAGTCGTGGTCAAACTGGGTGGTCAGAGTAGGACGTAAGACCGCAATTCTATGACGCAGATAGTCAATCTTTTTCGCATTCTGTTCCGTAAAGAACTGTCTTCCTGCTGATCCTGCAGGGCTGTAGTTTTCTGTAATAAATCCTGGGCGGCTACTATTTTGCAAACCTTGTTCAATTTCGCGCTGAAGTTGTTGGATAAGTTCCAGATTCTGAGAAGATGCAACAGAAAGTGTAAGCGCGGTTGTTATAGTCTCAGCATACGGCTCAACGTCATTGGCAACAGTTATTGCACCACGTGTTCTGAAATAGTAGCTTACTATACCTGTTCCTGAGAATAGATCTCCTATTACTTTTCCCTGTAGAGAAGACCATTTTGTGGTTGCAAGAATATTGCTCTCAATCCATTCTAGGAGTTGATACTTAGATCCAATATAATTGAGACGATGTGGTGAATGATTCATTGTTAGTAATGAAC
>Ga0214917_10001592_pt1 | contig 29021 bp, 33 predicted proteins | sample LL_1208_BB_MetaG_FD_177983 | JGI IMG/M metagenome (GOLD analysis project Ga0214917, IMG submission 177983) | Freshwater microbial communities from Lake Lanier, Atlanta, Georgia, United States - LL_1208_BB | ecosystem: Environmental > Aquatic > Freshwater > Lake | place: USA: Georgia | collected... | reverse complement strand
TGGGTGCCGATCAGCGCCTCTAGGCGACGACGCATCACGGCGGCAGCGTTGTGCGTGAAGGTCAGGAGGACAATATCAGCAGGGCGGGCTGCGTGGGCGGTTACCAGATGCGCAATGCGCGCCGTGAGCGTGGTGGTCTTACCGCTACCGGCACTGGCTAGGATACGCAGATTCTGCGTCGGTGGCTGACGTACAATCTGTGCTTGTTCATCGTTAAGCGTCACGCCCCCTTCGCGAAACTGGAAGCGGTGACCCATTGTAGGAGTGTCGGTATGAGCAGTTTAGACGTCGTTGCGGCTGCCTTACGAATACCGTTGCCGTGATACCACAAAAGGTTCGTCGGTACCCGTGCAACCAGGATGATCGGCTGTGGCGATGCCGTCGCGCTGAGCCAACAGACTAAAGATGGATTGATCGTGCCGATGTTCGCGAAACGAGGGGGCGTTCGGTAGCACGGAGGGCGCGTCGGTAACTGCATGGTAGCCGCCACGCGTCATTAAGGCCAGCCATTCCTGTAGGAAAGCACGGTTGGCCGGTGTATTGGCGTACATCTGAATCGTGGCCATGATCTGACCGGCCTGTGCGGCCGGCGATCCTGGCTGGATACCAAACATGGCCAGCACATCTGCCTTACACCAGGTCTCGGTAACATGGGTTGTCTGGAACGCGAACCGTTGCGCAGGATGAGCTCGCAGAGCCGCCAGATACGCGGCAAAGGCACCGCGAGCTCTGGAAGTTGTAGAATGAATCGTGCAGCCAGTATCAGCGTAGGCTACGATATCGCCCTCAGGGACCTGTGACATGCGATCCAGAATCACGAGCGGTTTCCAGATCCAGTATCCGTACCCCCGTCGGTGTTTTGCGATGAACTCGGCATGATCCGCAAGGCCTGGCGTAGTCTGAGGAATATACAGCTTCGTTGAGGCAAAATAGCCGCTGTTCTCGGCCTGTGACTTGATGCGGCGAAGCGACGGCTGATATTCAGGGAGAGTACCAAATGCGACAAAATGCACCTGATCGGTTTGTGCAGGATTCCCCGCCTTTACACCCAGCTCTCGCTGCCGCGGTGAAATACCGTTCGCCTTCAACAGCTTGCCGACCATGAGATCCTCGTAAATATCAATACGACATTGATCTGCAACGGACTCGGCAGGCACTGCGGTGCAGATTGCATCTATCGCGGTGCGACTCAGGATATACCCACGCCCACCCGCTGCGTAGGGTGCCCATGGGCCGGTATAGGGCCGATTGTACCAGTATGCAGAAGGATCTGTAATATTGCTGAAGTGATAATCGGGCGCACCTTTCCACGAAATTAGCTTCTGCCCTGCATAGTCCAGATCTGCGTACTTAATTGCGGCAATCTGCGCTTCGGTGACCACAATATCGTAATCGTCAATCTTCAGCACATGGGTCACCGCCGCGAAAGCGGGGGCTTCACGTAACCAGTGGAGGAGCCGCAGAACCTTCTCGCAAAGACCATCGTACTTATCGTTGGCCGCCAAGTACAGCACGTCACCCTCCAGATGCGTTGTCTCTGCGCCACCCAAAAAGAACAAATGCGGGGCAGCACCGAGATTCTTACGAATTACCGGCCAGATATGCGCATACTTCGCGCAGGTCATGATACATGTCAGAAGCATCGTTGTGTTAAGCAAAGCAAATGATCCTCCCGTTTAGCCTCACCATCGCTCGTTTCACTCAACACGGAACTTTACCGCGCGACTGTAAGGAATGATTTGGGCCCTATTGCTCTTTCTGGGAGTTGTGGCTGCTGTTCACTGGTGGGAGTATCAGAACTCGGTTCAGGAATACACGTTTGCGCAGCCCGCATCTCTGGAGCGTGAGTTACGCACCGTAATCGCTGAGAAAACACCCGTTACACTGGAAATCGGTGCTCTTCCCTGGCGCCCGGAGGTTGCAGAAAAGGCACCCTGGACCATTCAGACCAGCGACGGTATCGTATGTTCCTCAGGGGCGTGGTTAGCCGAGACACCGCGCCCGGCATTCACGAATCAATCCGAGCTGGCCGCACAGATGGATCTTGTGACGGGACTTGCTGATATGGATGCCGCACGGGGCTGGTGGTGGTTACCGGGTCTGCACGATGCAACGGTAGATGTACTGCCAGCGGGAGGTGTCTCGGGACTCACATGGGTCACTGGAGAGCGTCAGTGGATTGGTTGTTCGGCGGGTTCGCCGCTAACTGTGTGGCTGGTTCACTCGCGCTACCGTCGGTTTCTGCCGTCGGGTTCTGGAGAAGCTGCCGACCCGGTTGACCCATGGTCTCTAACAGTCGCTGAAGCACCCTGGATAGGTCGGGTCCAGTATATTGAGGTGCGGATCCGACCGGGCTGGTGCTTGGGGCTGCCTGCGCATTGGGGGTGGGCGCTGCGAACAGAAGAGCCGGCAGAGGCGTGGTGGTGGCAGGCGGTTCAACACTCGGCGTTATCGTGGCTGCTGAGCAGCACGGACCCGAGGATGCAGGGCCCAGAACACACTGAACTGTTGAACTCGGAGTCAGCAGAGTAACTACGTTGTCACCGCAGAGTCCTATAAACGTGGCATCGCACATCTCTCCGGTTGGCGGCGGCTTCTGTGCCAGCGGTCGTGCCGCGGGTGCCAAACCTGTGTGGACAACAAGGGCCCATGCAGCAGAATCCTTTTGCCGGTTATGAACCCTATGACGGATCCTCGGACTCTGAATCGGAAGGGCGATCGCTTACGAGTGGTTCAGAGACTGACGGAACCAGTGATGACGATCGTGCGAGTCACGACGCGCTGCTTTCGGCACAGGATGCATGGAGGGCGCAGGGACAGGCGTGGATTGCGGGGCCGAGTCGCTTCGTGCTGCCTGAAGGGCCGGGGCGACCCGATAACCGCCTGGGCATGTACAATACAGAGTTCCAGTACGCGGAGGAGCGGCGCGTATCCGTTCTAATGCTGGATTCGTTGGATCGTGATCAGACCGTGTATCCGTTGCCGACGTCGCTGCGACTCAAGCTGCCGCGGGTCTACAAGAACGTGGAGCGCATTGATATCTGCCAGGTGAAGTTTCTGTCGGGGCGGTGGACCTTTTCGCCGGCGCGCGGCAACACGACGTTGTGGTACTTGGACAGCTCAGGAGGAGTGACTGTGGCGGTGGATATTTCGGCGGGTACGTACAATGGCCAGCAGCTTGTGGATGCATTGGCAACCGCGTTTTTGGCTGTCCCAGGAGGTTGTCCCCTTAGTATCTCGTATAACTGTACTCGTGGGCGTTTCGTCATTACCGCGACGCGACCCGTGACGCTCCTGTTTGCCAGTCGCGCTGCAATCGGTGCGGGTCCAACGGATTGGGGCATTGGCTGGAATCTGGGCTTTGGCGGTCCTGCCGTGGATCTGACAGGAACCGTGTTTGAGGGCACCGCGTTTCCGCGGCTCTATGATGACTACATCTTCCTCCGCCTCAATGATGCCGACAAGATGAACGATGTGGATCACACGGATCTGGAGGTTGCGGCACAGTCGCAGGACTCTACGGGACAGGTGGCGCACTACTTTGGCAAGTTGCTGCTGAACACCTTCGGCTGCTGGGCGCAGACCTTTATTGAGTCGCCGAAGCGGTTTCGGCCCGTATTGGGGCGCTTGGAGCGCCTCAATGTGGACTGGATGGATCGTCATGGTGTCGCTCTCACGGGCGCCGATGCTGCGGCCTGTGACTGGCACATGACGGTGCGCATCACGGAAGTGGTGGAGGGGCCCTCAGTGACTTCGTCACTGGCGCTGTCGCGTGGGTTACAGGCGCAGAATTCGGCAGCCCCTGGTAGAGGACAATGAGCGCACCCATTGCAGGAGCCCATGCTGTGCTGCAGACGGGTGGTCACCAGTACGACACCACGGATATGGCGGCGTTGATTCCCGCGCCGCCGACACGGGAGTGGTACGCGACAAAATACGGATGTCTGACGTGGGATCAGACCCGCGTGGCGCGGGCGCACACCTTCCCTGATGCACCGATCCCGCGTGGCATTCCCCTGGACCCCGCGCCGCACAGCAAGGTATGTCTGACGTATCGGTCTTCTGCGCCGGCAGAGGAGGTGTCCTCAGAGGGGATGATGGAAACAGAGATGGCGCATCCGCAGTTTGCATTCCGCCCCGGTGGGCCCGGTACACCTTACCAGATTGATGTGGAGAGTCAGCTGCGTCGTCTGGATCAGCCGCTGACGAAGGTGCAGGCGGTGATTCCGATGGATGCGCCGTTGCACCGGAATACGGTGGCCCCGCCGACGCCAACGAATGTTCCAGCGGGGCCGCAGAATGCTGCGAATCCGCTGGCTGCTGTGGTGCGCGGCGTGGATCCGTGTCGTGCGGCGGCGGACGCAGTGGCATCGGGTCTCTCTAGTCGGTGGGTCAACAATGCCACCCGTCAGGATACGAAGCAGTTTACGGAGCCGTTCACGCCACCGGGTATCGGCACGCCGTCACCCTACAAATCGTCGGCCGTGTCACTGGGCGGGCAGCCGATCTATACGGCATCGGCAGCTTCGGCGGGTGCTGCTACTGCGGGCAGTCGCGTACACCCCATCATGGCACAGCCTGCGAAGAGCCGTAGCCACGTGTAGAGTTGACTGTCTCTGGGGGTGCACCTGTGCCCAAAGTACGATGTCGTCTCTTCCTGTTCTCGGCAAGATTAGCTGCATCTTTGAATACGTGTTGGATGCCACGGGCAAACCAACAGGGAAACGCATGATCGGTTGAATGCTGTACTGCAGGACTCAACAGATCATACGATTCGGGCCACGGCCAAGATGGATGGTACGTGCTGCCTGGTCCGCGACGGGCAACTCTGGGCGCGTCAGGATCTCAAGCATGGGCGGAAGGCACCCGACGGCTGGTTCCCCACAGCGGGTAGCGAACCGGATGCCGGTGGTCACATCATCGGTTTCCATCCTCTCGGCGCGGGCGACAAGTGGCACATTGATGCTCTGCGACCTGACAACAAGGCACTCTTCTTGGTTCACAGAGACGATGGCTTTCAGTACAAGGAACTGCCGCTGTCTTCGGTGGAGGGGCTCACAGTTGAGCTCGTGGGCCCAAAAGTCAATGGGAACAAGCATGGCCTGGGTCGTCATGCGTTGGTTGTCCATGGAAGCGTTGAGGTTTCTTGTGACTGGCGCGCGGGGCACGCAGCGGTCTTGATGGGCCGGAGGGGAAGCTATATGAAGGCCTTGTGCTACATGATCTGACCACGGGGGCACTCTTCAAGTGTCATCGCGGTCATGTGGGCCTGGAGTGGCCGGGTGCCGTGTTGCCGGTTCTCACTGTTTTGAACTCTATGCCTGTCACAATTTGCTGTGCCGTCTTGTCGGCCGGATCATAGATAACCACCAGATCGTCCGTCTCGGGGGGATCATCTGCGAGTTTGAGCATCTCATTGGAACTCACGCTACGAATCATCCGTGTTGGGAAATGTATTGCCAAGCCTCTCTTGACTGACGCAAGAGGTTTGCCGATCCAGTAGTTGCCGAGCTCAAAGTCGCGGAAAGGAAGAGTGATTGCGAGCCGCCCATTGCTATTGTCCTGCGGCGTTTGTAACTGACGGGGTGAACGGGTCGACCTTTCGCGATGTTGGGGGATCCATGAGCCCCAGGCGCACCACGGTATGCATGAACTCGCGGGGCAGATACTCTCCGCAGTAAAGGGGCGCGCTATTTTGTATAAACACCGCCTGGCGCATGAACTCGTGAACTGGCGCACGTGGAGAGTACATGGCCTTTGTCGCGGCCTTCTCTAGGCGCGTGGCATCGTAACCCGTGCGTTCGGCATCCGTTGCCCAGGCCAAGTTCCGACGCAAGAGCCACCATACGGCGGCTATATCATCATCCTCTTTAACCTCCTGTGGCTGGCGCTCATAGAGCTCCAAGAAGGCCAGGCTCGTTTGCCAGGCTTCCAGCCGGTGCTCTACCATCTCCAGCTCCATCATCTCCTCCGTGCGCGGGTCAAAGCAGGACTCACACCCACCCTTGTCAGAATCGTACTCCTCCATCTCCTGGGCTTCCGTGATCTTGCGCAGTGTTTTCGCACGGACTTCTAGTCGCTGGATGCTTTCGCGGGCTCCTTCAGGGGTCATCGTACTGGGCTGCTGGTGCCCGCGCAGGCGGGGCTGGCAACTTTAGCGGCCCAGTGCAGGAATGCCTGTCTATCGAGTTCGCCGTCACGTGATTTACAAGCCCGGTTGCCAGGAGCACGAAGAGGTCTGGGGAATTGATCGTGCAGCTCCTGGTCTCTGTACTGTGGGCGCACCACGGTACACAGATGAGGATGATCCACTGCGTAACGATGATTGCGGCTGTCCGCAGCTTCTGAAGCTGGCCGACGGTCGCTGGGTCACGTGGGATCGGTTCTTTGAATGGCTCTCTGAAGCAGAGTCCGCTGGCTACGAACTCGTGAGCGGCTTCAAGAAGATGTCGCCGTATTCGGTGTTTGTTTTGCGCGGGCCTTGAATGGAAATGCTGATTCAAGTATGTCAAGATTAATAGTATTCCCGCCCTTATAAAGAATATCTGGACTATATTTACTTAACATTGTTAGCTTCACAAGCGGCCGCCCCTGTGATAGAAAATAATCGTGAAATTTAATATTATCTGAGAGTATAGGATATTCTTCCAACCATACATTTGGTATACCATATGCATCTGCACATATTAGACCATGGAGGGAAGAAGAAATAATTGCTCTACATGATGCTATTTCATCTAACACTTGCTTCCAATCATTCAATGGTGAAATCAACTTAAACTGTGAAGGAAGTGTTGGATAGTTCTTAAAGTTTGCATAATGTAAAACTACACCAACTTTGTCGGTTGGTGTGATGGTTGGTGTATAGATTCGTGGCATTAGTAATGGCGGGGTCGCCAAAAATATCGGGCACCTTAATATTACGCTCTTCAAGGAACTTCTTTGTTAAAGGACCTCACACCGCATGTACAATGAGTGACTGATACCTATGTGCGTTTGGCCCTTCCAGAGGTGGATTAGAACGGATACCTGATCCGAAAATATGACTTTTATCTTTCGCTTCGTGAATATATGATCCAATCATATTTAGATTTACTTCTGCAGCTTTATTATAGCTATACGAGTAGTGATTTGGAAGAAGATACTTTAGCACCGGTTTATTAAGTTGATCACCAAAATTATTACGTCCATCAAAGAATACTAGATTAATGTGGTTACTCATTTACAATAATATCTAAAAAAACTGGCCAGCATTATAAGTAATAGATCCTATGCTTCATATTGTACCGTGACGTACCAAGTTGCCTATGCTATTTTTCCAAAAGTACGTCGCTTCGTAACTTTTGTGCTAATCATTACATAATAGATTCCAATGAGGAATATCGCAATAGCCATTACTGCATGGCTATTATTAAAGATAACACGCGCGACATTCACAATCATGGAAACTACGGTCTCCATCCAATTTTTAGGTTGTGCCGACATGCGCATCATCTCTCGTGATACCACTGTCCACCAGACATTGATACCACGAACAAACGATGCCCAATGCTCACTTCCAGTCGGAACTACTAAATAGTGCAGCTTCAAGAGAACGCGATATTTTCCTGGAGGGATCTGCCCTTCAACGCAGTGCCAGTCTGTATTATAATCCAACCCGTGAAAATCACCCGTGGACATTTTGACTCGGGTATTATCGGCATGCGGAAAGACTGTTGTAACATCATTATTCTCATTAGTCGCTATAATGACACGATAGTATGTGACACCACCCGTGGGGAGTACTGCAAAAGGCGCATCATAGTGGCAGTCAACCAGCGACCTATCACTGCCGCCAGCATCTTTCGGGCTCACGGCCCAATAGACTTCATCGGCTTCTGGTACATTGTAAATCTGCTGTTCAGGAAATGTCTCTTGAATTTTATTCAGTATTTGTTGCGAGTAACGAACGCGATTTAGAGCATCAAGATATCGTGGATCATCTACCTTATTAATCCACTCATGATGCGCAGTTTTGATGCCAGCATAACGCTGTTCTGCAGTCTTTGTAATCTGTGCAAGTAATGGCCGCTCCTCGGCGCCAAAGTTTCCTGCGAGCACTACCATTACTTTGTTGGCATTAATTATGTTCTACGTCGGTGTACCGTGAAGTGCCAAAGTTAAGAGAATGGCGCAGACGCCATCAAAATGATTGTCGGTGAACTGTTTGGCGTCACGGATGATTGTGGCTTCCATGGAGGCCCCCTTACTCCTTCTTGCCTTTCTTTGGGACAGCCTTCTTGGATGCGAGCGCCAGCTTGTAAACCTGCTCAGCCGTCTCGGGTGTCAGGGTGGCCCAGGGTGTCTCGGCGGGAATACCGACAAAGGTCGGCTTCTTCGTACCGGTAGTCTGCTTAAACATGTAGAGCCCATAGGGCCCACGTTTGATCTTGTAGGGGCCGACAATGTGATCCACCGCATCCGCTGGGGCCGGTGCCGCCTTGGCATGCAGACGCTCCTCCAGATCATCCAGTGACTCATCGGGCTTACAGGTCAGACGTACGGTGCCCCACTGCACATACGTACCGTAGGGGCCCTTCTTCCGCTGTACGGGTGTGCCGTCCAGTTCGCCGAGATTGTCACCTGCGGTGGCGGCGGTCGCGGCCGCGAATGCTGCCTCTGCATCGGCACGGGTGGCCGTCTGAACTGACAGATTCTGCGGCACGGTTGCGAACCGCGTCTTCTCACCCTCGCGCTCCAGAACGAAGAGCGGACCCTTCTTGGACACAACGAGCTTGTAGCCGTCGCCAAAGTCGGCCTTGTTGGCGGACCGTGTTGGGGCACTTGCAGGCCCAGGAGCAGCATCCGCCTTGGGCGCAGCCATGACTGCATCGTAGCGATCGGCGTAACGATTCCACGTATCCTGGAGTACGGAAGCCCAAGGGCGTGAGCCCTTGGCAACCTCATCCAACTGGGCCTCCATAGCTGCCGTGAAGTCATACTCTAGTATATCCCCAAAGTTCGCAAGGAGCCACTCAATAACTGTGCGACCCAGCGGCGTAGAGCGGAGCTTGTCCTTCTCACCACCGACCTTCTCTGTGCGTGTGGTCTGTTTTGGCTGCGTGGTGGCACCGGCCTTGAGCTCCAGGCCGCGGAGAGCCACAGGCTGCGCGGCGATAGTGGCCTTTTCCACGTAACCGCGCTCCAGCACAGTCTCCACCAGGGTCGCGTAGGTACTCGGACGGCCGATGCCGCGGCTCTCCAGCTCTTGAATTAGGGACGCCTCCGTGTAGCGAGCCGGTGGTGTGCTACGCACCTCAGCCGCGTTGAACACGGACCATGGTAGGCTTGCGCCTTCGGCTAGCGCCTTGCGGGCCTGGAAGGTCACAGCGGCGGCCTTCTCCTCTTCCTCTTTGCGCTCGGCTTCCAGGATACGATAGCCGGCGAAGCGGGTCTGATCCCACGTTGTCTCCAGGGCCAACAGGGCTGGGCGGGGCGTGGGATGACCCGTGAGCTTCACCACGTCACGCTGCTCAGGGGCCATCACGCTCTGAATCGTGCGCTGCCAGATGAGGTTGTAGAGGCGACGCTCTGTGGCACCCATGCCCTCCAGATGGTCACCGTTATCCACCTCCATGTGCGTAGGGCGGATGCCTTCGTGAGCGGCCTGCGGAGCAGATCCGCTCAACGTCGCCGCCCCCGCGGCTTGGGCCTCTGGTTGGGGGGGAGGGGCTCCTGCAGCAGCCTTCTTCTTCACGACCTTCTTCTTCGGTGCATCAGTCGCAGGGGCAGCAACACCACCGAGATACTCATCACCCCATCGCGCCCGTACAATCGCGCTAGCGGCGTCAATCGCCTCCTGACTCAGAATGGCATTGTCCGTGCGCATGTACGTAATGTGACCGGCTTCATACAGAGTCTGTGCGGCCCGCATCGTCACCTTCGGGTTCATGCTGAGGCGGGTGGATGCAACCTGCTGGAGTGAAGACGTAATGAACGGCTTGGGAGGCTGACTGGTACTGACACGCTCCGTGCGCGAGGCGATTGTCAGTGTCTGCGGCTGTACTGGGAGCTGCTTCAGAATCTCTTGTGCAGCCGTTTCGTTCGGAGCGTCGGCTGTCGCACGCCAAAGGAGCTGGTCATCACCCGTCGGTGTGACGGTGGTAATCCGCCAGCTCGCGGTTGCCGTGTGGGCCTCAATGGCCACGTCGCGATCATAGATAATGCGGAGTGCGGGAGTCTGACAGCGACCGGCGGAGAGACCAGGCTTGAACCCGACACCGCGCCACAGACACGGGCTCAGCGTGAAGCCGATGAGCATGTCCAGCATTGTACGCGCCTGCTGCGCATTGAACTTGTTCATGTCAATCGTCCGCGGGTTTCCTACAGCCGCCTTCAGTGCCGGCTCGGTGATCTCGTGAAAGGTCACACGCGGAGTCGTAGCGGGGTCCAGCCCCAGAATCTGACAGGTATGCCAGGCGATGGCCTCCCCCTCACGATCATCGTCGGATCCAAGGTAGACCTGTGCGCCTGCCGCGGCCTTGCGAAGGCTGGAGATCGCCTCGCGCTTAGCTGCGATATTCTCGTAGGTGGGTTTCCAACCTGCGCGGAATCCGATCGCATCCAAGTCTTCCTTGAGGGCTCGGATGTGACCCATGGTGGCCTGAACACGCCAGCCGGTGCCCAAGAAGCCGGCGATCTTCTTACACTTCGCGGGAGATTCCACAATCAGAAGCTTGAGCGTCATCGTACCTGGGCGTTCACTGGGGTACATGCGCTGTCACGTTTTGCGGCTTGTATCGCTTCTCTGCTTCTGCAAAAGTACCAGCCACAATGAGGAGGCTTTAACCTATGGTGCCTTTACAGCAGTATCTTGATTGCAACCGTTCGCACGAATACGCTGAAAGCGCATTGGAATCTCTACAATAGATATCTTCGCATTGTTGAGTGTATGGTGTTAAAATGTTCAGAGTGTAGCATATTCTTCAATGAATATTCATACGCTGCATCATATTGTGTGCCATAGATAATCGCATTGTTGTAGTTACAGATTGCTAATCGGTCGTTGATCGGAAATTTATGAAAATCAGGTAGTTGCGCAGTCTGCACAATCGTGCATCCGTGAACCACTCGGGCTGCAGGGGATTCAAATAGAGTACATCGGGCCTACAGAAAATAACCACATCCGAATCGGGCTTAACCGATGTTGTAACTTGTTTAAGGGACCAGAGAGCATGGATATGATTATCAAATGTCTCGTAGTTTGTATTCCATGGATCGGGGTGACTGCGGAATCGCAGAGGTTCAATCTTGATGTCTGTATCGAGTTCATTTTCAAGAATGAGATAATCAGGTGCAAATGCGCGGTAGCCTGAAGGGTCTAATATAATATTTTGCTCGCCTGCTCGTGTATTACAGTGGGGCTTATCTTTGATACACGTATGCATATATATCGTTACCTAAAATCCGAATTGTTTTAGTGGTTCTATAATTCTCTGTCTGAATGACTCGGCAACCATCGGAGGTGACCTACACAGCCCCCCACAAACAGACAGCTGCCTTCATTTATCTCTACCTAAGATGAACAAATCATCCGCGCGGTTGATCTCTCGCGGAATCCATCGTACACCTGTCCACATGGTCTGGGCAGTGAGCCCGTAGATAAGTCCGCGATAGTGACGTGCGTAGGCATGGCGCAGCGCATTTTGCGGATGAATGAGGGCTGACACGACACCCAGACAGTCATTCTCAAGTCCAATGGCTTCGTGATCGTTTTCAAGAGCGAGCTGCAAGCCGAAGGCTACGGATGCCCATTCTGCCTCTGTGGAGGACGTGGCCTCGGGCACACGAATCATCTGGCCTGCTGATTCCGCACCGTTCGGGGCAGTCAAGATAGCAGCAGCACGGCCACCCAAGGGGCCGAAGGATCCATCGGTTTGAATGCGTGTTAGAAAGGGTGGTTCCAGGGTTCGGCGCCCGCCAATGCGCCAATAAGGCATGAGGATAGTTCCTACTGCCTTAGTGGTTGCGCGTTTCATTCTGGTGGGGTTGCCGGTTTAGTGGTGGCGGCGACGGTGTGCAGACCGGCGGCGCCTGGTCAGGCCGACGGCGTTGGTGCCACGCTTGATCGTGCGGCGGGTGAACTTGCCCACTCCGCGAACAACGTTTGTACCGCGCTTCAGGGTTTTGCGGAATACAGTCAGGATGCTGGCCATTTCTGTTAGTGACTGCGATTTTCTACTCTAGGGTTGGCACAACCTCCTGGAACATGCGGGTCACTTCCTGTTTGTTGGATTTCGGTGACACATCGCGCCAGGCTTCACTGAATCGGGGTGCCGCGGCCGCAGCACCCATGTTGCTGCTACCCGCAGAAGCCGGGCGGTACAGAACGCGGCTATTCGCTGAGCCGGGGCGGGATGTGAACCGACCGCGGCTGTTGCGGGTGCTGCTGCGGCGCGTGCTGCTAGAGCTGCGAGAAGAGGAGGAGCGGGAAGAGGAGGAGCGGGAAGAGGAGGAGGAAGATCCGGAAGATGAACGCCGGGTGACCTTGCGCCGGACCAGCGGCTTCTTCTTGCGAGTCTCGGTGCGAGCCGCCTTGGCAGCCGCGGCCTCGGCCCGCTTCGCCTCTGTAGCCGCCTTGCGCGCAGCAGCCGCCGCCTCACGCTGCGCCTTTGCCGCGGCGGCCGCAACCTCCCGCTCAGCCTTCTTCGCAGCTGCCGCAGTCTCGCGCTCCGCCTTCGCCGCCGCCGCCGCCGCCCGCACGGCCTCCGCTGCAGCCTTCTTCGCCGCCTTCGCCGGGGCCGCCGCAGGGCCGCCCGCACCTGCAACACCCGCAGCAGCCGCCTTGGCAACACGCGCGGCGTTCTTGGCGTTCTGCTCAGCGGCCCATGTACCGCCCAGCACGTGCGAACCCTCGGGAACCATGTTTCCCATGCGCCCGTGCCACTTGCCCAGCTTGCCACCCATGAACTCCTCCTCCATCTTGTGGCACGCCTTGCACATATCCGAACCCTTTTCGCACGCCTTACCACAGCGCGCCTCGGTGTAACGCGCGAAACTGAACACGTGGGGCTTCACCGCATCCCCGCACTTACGACCAACACAGGTTGCCATACTTCTATTGTTGGCAGCGGCTTTGCCGTGGGCTGGCCAACAGCCTACCCCCCCCAGCAAAAGTTGACAGGTCGGTAGCCGTTGGTTACCCGTTGGCAGTTAAGCAGCAAGACAGCTTTCAACTAACAGTAATCAAGATAACGATCATCAGCAACATCAGCATCAGCAACGGCAACACGACGAATGCCGGTGCGGGTATTATTCTCATGCGCACGGATCGCGGGCTCCCCCGCTTTCTCCTTCTCCTCGGGCGCGAGACGGGCATCTGGAGCTTGCCCAAGGGGCACCCCGAGTTGGCCGACGCATCGCCCCTTAATACGGCCATTCGCGAGACCTATGAAGAGACGAGGCTCCAGCCGTATTCAGACTACACGCTCATTGGTGATGTACAGCGCTTCGGCAAGCGGCCCTACTGGATCGGGCACGTCAACGAACAAGCCGTTGGGCGGGTGCGCCTGGCTCAGCGAGAGCACTCGGCGGCCGGCTGGTTCACCCTCGCAGAAATCGCCGGACTCAAAACGAACGTGGATGTACGTGCATGGCTCAAGAAGGCGCAGAGCTACAACAGCAACTTCGTGGCGCGTCTTGCAGCGGCGGGCGTCACTTTGCCTGGGTGCTGCGCTGCCAAGCAGCCCACGCATTCGTGCGATGCGGAGTGTAACGCGTCTTGAGCATCTTCGTTGCGAGCTCGTGAATCAGGCGATCCTTGGGGCCGAGAGAGGCTACGAACCTCGCTATGTCTGACGACATTGTATCGGTAAGGCTTCGGTGATCACTCACCTTGCCGAACGCAGCGACAGCTGCGGCAGCCTCTTTTGGCATCTCTTGAGTAGAGAACGGCATGCCTGGGCAACTGACGGTAGAACGCGTGTGGTCAAACTTACAGCGGCACGGTCGGCCTCTGGCCGCTTTCAAGAAGGGAGATCGTGTACGGGGTGCAGGGAGGATGGCTCTTCGTCGTGGATATTCCTACGTACTGGAAGCAGCACCTGGTGATCTACCGGCCGACTTCCAACCCGACCTGTCACCCGCCGAAATGCTGATGCTCGGCGTCTTTGAGGGCAAGTATCTCAACGACTGCACGGCCGAGTTTCCCGCCGAATGGTTCGTCGGTGCGCTTGTCCACGGGCGACTATCACCAGAGGGATCGGACTCCGCGCGGTGCAACTTCTTTGGTGTCGGTTCGCGCCAGCCATTGCGAGTCTGGCGTGAGCTCGGTTGGGCACCTTCGCGTGCACACGGGGCGCGCACCGATGATCATTATCACGGTGTCCTGGGTAATCCAGCCACGAACCCCGACGAACGCGGATGGTTCCAGTGGTACTGTCGGTACTGGATGGGACGACGCCTGCCGGTCATTGACGCAATCCAGATCGCTCGGTGGCGCGCGTTCAGGCGGCACGCGGGCGCAATACGTGCGAACTGTAGGACCGGTGACCTGTCGTGTCGACCGCGAGAACGACAGGCGCTGCTCCAGTGGGCCTACAATCCATTTATTTAGTGGCATGGATTAGAAATGTTTACCGTGATGTTGAAACGGCTTTCGCGTTCAGCTGCCAAGCCAGCACCAGCCCCTGCTCCCGCCATGCCAGCACCAGGCCTTAAACGCGCGCTCTTCATTGGTATCAACTATGTAGGGACACCCTACGAACTATACGGCTGTGTCAACGATGCCATTGACATGCAGAACCAGGTCAAAACCTTTTACCACAAGTGCACAGACACTCGCCTTATTACAGATGACACGAGAATGAAACCGACGCGTGCGAATATTCTGTCCAGTATTGATTGGCTCATCTCAGGCCTCCAGCCAGGTCAGAATGTGATGATGCACTACAGCGGTCACGGCGGAATCGTTCGCGATGTCAACGGCGATGAAGTCACGGGCATGGATAGTTGCATCTATCCAATCAACAATGGATCTATTGAAACCATTACCGATGATGAGCTGCGATCACGTTTGGCGGTCAAGATACCGGCGGGATCTAAGTGCTTCATTGTGTTGGATAGCTGCCATAGCGGCACTGCCGTGGATCTGCGCTGTCTGTGGCAGGCATCCTCTGCGACTGCGCTGACTTATACTGAAGATAAGAATTACGCCAAGACCGCGGGCACTGTCGTATTTCTCAGTGCGTGCCGAGATACCCAGAGCGGAATGGACACTGTCAGTGCTGAATATAGGCCCTGCGGTGCGATGACGATGGCGCTGCTGTCAACATGGAAGGCCTACGGACCGGCCATCAAGTTCAAATATCTCCTATGGGATGTTCGCAAGTATCTGCGGGACAAAGGATACGACCAGATCCCGCAGCTCAGCACCGGGGCGCCCTACGATATCAATACGGTGTTTGATTTGGGTTGCTAAACTTGACCGGCGACGGACCGCCGCCGGTCACTGCATCATGGGTTGCGATTATTACATGCACAGATTGTTTTACGCATTTGCTACAGGAATAGCGAATGTGTAGATCTGCACTATTATGACATAGAAGGAGAGCGCGAATCGCACTACTGTTGGGGCTCAGGCGACCCCGACTTTGATGCTCCAAAGAACGAACTAGAGGAAGCCATGAAACGCTACGGCGAACGCGATTCCATCAAAGATGGAGTCTGGATCTGTCAGCCTGAAGGAAAGGAACGGATTCTAGCTATCTGCGAGGCCCAAAAGATTCCGGTGGAAAGTCTCGTGCGCGTCTACAAGTTCAAGACAGGCTGGTGGCGATAGATGTTGCGGCCGCAGCCGCAGCCGCAAAAAGAAAGGTTCCCCAGACCCAGTCACGCAGAGCAAACTCTAGCGGGTAACGAGAAAGCGTAGCATGATTCGTAAGATCATAGACACCGTAGACGAGCGCGCCGAGTGCCGCACCGCGACCCGCGGCTTCCTGCCAGTTACGGATACCGCGCACGGCAAAGAACCAGAGTCCCAGAATCATGACCACGTAACACAGCGCTGCCGGTGCCCAACGAATAACCAACGGTGATCCCTGGAGCGCAGCAATCATGGACCGCGAACTCGCAGCCGTGCCCGTAAGCCACGCTGCATCCAGAACCAACATCACCGCAGCAACTGTTAGTATCGCGGACCACATCCTGCGTCTGTTTTGGTGCGGGATTTTGCGGCGTGGAGTCAGAGGACCATGGGCGAACCGATTCGTCTGGAAGAGTACACCGGTGTTATCCAAAACAAGCTCGTCGCGGCATGGCAGGCACCCGACGCGGCTGCCCCGTGGATACCGACAGAGTTCCTCCTCTCGCAGTACATCACTCGGATCCTTGTCACGGGCCGCACATCACCTCTGTCGGTTGCTCTCGCGGCTGACGGTGGCTGGACCCAGGTGTGGCGGTCTCCTGGTGCGAAGGAGTGGTCGTGTCTGCTGGGCATTCTGGGGCATATGCCGGGTCCGCAGCTCATCGTGGTGGGTCCCGATATTGGACTGACGGCAAAACTGGTGGCGTCGCTGCGCTCAGGGCTCGGAGCGGGCTGCACTGCCGTCGTGCTGCGGTCACCGGGTCTTGCTGGGGGTGGCTGGGCAGGGGAGCCACCGGACCATGTGTTTTTTCCTGTGCTGCCGGCTGCAGGAGTGCCAGCGAGCCTCGCGGGTGCGATCCAGGAGTGGACAGGGCGCGCTGTGCCGCGGGGCCTGGATCTGAAACCGTTGGTTCCCCAGCTGGCGGCGGCGGGGTATGGACTGACGGTGGCGGGCGGCACGTGGCATTGGTACCGGCCGGCGGATTCGCCGCCGCTGGCGACACTGACGGTGCCACAGGTGGCGCGGCAGTTGCAGATTCTGGGGGCTGTGCTGGAGAGGATGAGTGTCTAGGCGGCATGCTAAGGCCACTGCGTATCTGAGCTATAGATGCTCATTCAGTTCCTGCTTCACATTGTCGGATATGACATTTGGTTTTACCTGTCACATCTGGCACTGCACACACGCGCGCTGTGGTGGATCCATCGCGTTCATCATGAACGGGTAGATCCCGTGTGGACTGACACGTATCACGGTCACTGGTTGGAATCGGCGTTTCAGGGCTGGGGAATTTTCTGCCGTGGGTTGCCCCGTGGCCTGTGTCACCGTGGACCGCAACGGCTGCGCTGGTCTTCGTAAACGTGCGGGGCATGCTGCATCACGATCGTCGCGCCGCTTCCCTGGTGGGCGACTATCATCTAGTTCATCATCGGCGACCTAGTGTTAACTTCGGACAGCCGTGGCTGGATTGGCTGGGATGGACGGCCGTAGGCTAGAAAAACACGACAGCACAGGAAGGTGAAAAGTTTACCGTGTTGTGAACCACAAGTCTCGTGTAACAGAAATGGCTGGCTTTTAAATTCTACAGTATTGAATTACGTGTAGATGCCTATATTCGCGCACGTTCGTGTTATGAGTGGATACTTGAATGGTATTTTCACACGAAGGAAGCAGCCCTCCAAAAAATGGAAGAAATCAAAGATAAGAATGTAGCACGATGCAATGAAATTGATGTGAAAGAAAATGGTGAATTTGAGACCAATGTCATAATGGAAGTAAACATAAATACGATCTAGAGGTATCGCTGCGTTAGTTGCTGCTCAAACCCTTTGTTGGTAACGACTAGTCTGCGTGAATTCATGCGAACCCTATGGATCATATCCGCTGCGGCGCAGCCGGAAGCACGACATGCATACGCAATGGCCAGTGTAGCAGAGCGGTTCTGACCAGCATGGCAGTGATTGTAAACCTTCGCGGAAGGATCCTGCAGAGCCGCATCTATAAACTCACAGAGTGGTGCGAAATGGTCTGTTAGTATTGGGAATGTTTCCTCATAGAAAGTTACGTAATCCAACACTGAGAACTGCCGTATGCGCCGTTGCATCTATGGACGACTCACAGATGACGATGTGGGTGAATCGTGTTGGTTCAGTGTAGGTTGTCGCTTGCTGGCCCAAACCACACACGGGGTATAATCTCATACGGCGTTGCCATTTGAGATTGTACTGTATTTCGTATTTAGTTCTTACCGATCTGCTTAGAAGAAGTCCTGGCGGCGGCTGGAGCCACGGTGCTTGCGGAACAGCTTGAAGCTGCCCTTGCGCGCCTTGTAACCCTTGCGGGTCAGGTACTTTAGGGCCTTCTTGCCGGCCGCCATCTTCTTGCGGCTGACAATGCGGCCGTGCTTGTTCTGGACCAGATCCTTCTTGGTCAGGCCACCGGAGGTGTGCTTGGCAGTGCCGTGGAAAACCTGGGCCTTGGAACCAACAGCGGGAATGTGCTCCGTCATCTTATACTAAACGCGGTGGTTTTCTTGCTGAGGTGGCCCCGTCACCGGCGACGCAGCCAAAAGTTGAACCGCCGGCGGCGACGTGTCACCCGCCGGGTACGATGACCACTGCCAAATTCGTCTACCATAAGAACGAGAAGGGTGAGTTCGTGTGCCCTGACTGCGGAGTAACCAAGGCTCGGCAGAACACGATGTTCTACCACATGAAGAAGCACGCTGGAGATCTGTCTCATGTCTGCAACGTGTGTCAGAAGGGCTTCATCCAGAAGAGCGGACTCATGCAGCACATGCTCCAGGCTCACGCCGAGCCTGGGTCACAACCTGCCTGGGCCTGCCCGTGCTGCGATCACACCGCGAAGATGAAGGCCAATCTTCTTATTCACATTGGGCGTAAGCACGGCGATGGCTGGATCCCCGTCGTCACCGGAGCCGGCGCCTGTAGTTGCACGAGTTGCAAACGCGACTTCTCCTCTGCAACAGCGTACTACTACCACGCGGTGCAGTGCTTTGCCGCGCCCGCAGCGATGCAGGAGAAGCTCGCCGCCCATGGAATGTGTGGCTTGCAAGCAGCGCTGGAGGCCTAAACCAGCCGTTGCACTAACCGGGCAGAATGCGCGTTCGTGTCTTCACCCACGCACCAGAAGTCTGGCAAAAGTACCTCAACTTTTTGGCGCGTGATGGCACCGGACTCCAGGCTATTCTCTGTTCGCCCCTGCAGTGGCTTCCACCCGCTGCAGCGGCTGCTGACACCGTGGCCGACGTACATATGTATGTCGGTACGCCGGTGCGCCTGGCGGTTCCCTTCGCCCGCTACAATCTATTCGTAGGTGACGCCAGTGACGCACGCGTCGTGACCGGTGACATGGACGCGGTCGTACCTGCGAGCCATCTAGAGGGGCAGAGCAAGCAGGTTCTGGCAACTCTGCGCTCCCTCTTTGGAGCCGCTGCACGCAAGCTCCACGATGCTGCGCTACCCGTCGCACCGCCCAAAGGGTCTCCTCCACCCAAGATTGCCATTCTAACAGCAACGGCCGGGCGCGCGATCTGGTGGGCAAACATGGTTCGCAACGTGACGGAGCAGGCATGGCCCGTGTCACGTATGGAGTGGATCATCGTAGACGATGAGGGTGATACCAATCTCGCGGATCTCGTGACGGAGTTCCGTGAGCGTACGCCTGGACTCACAGTGCGCTACAAGTCGGTGCCACCGGGCACGACGATCGGTGCGAAGCGGAACATCGCTGCACGGTTGGCCGGAGGGGATGTCAGCGTGTTCGCGGTCATGGACGATGATGATCACTATCCGGCCAATTCGCTGGCCGCGCGTGCGTCGTGGCTTCTGCGGGCGCATCGCACCGACATCGTCTACTGCTCCACGCTGCCGATGTACGATATCCGTAAGTACGTGTCGGCCATCAATGTGCCGCCGGTGACCGAGCCGCCCACGGCACGGATCTCCGAAGCCACGCTCATGTTCACGCGCGCTGCTTGGGAGGAGCGTGGGTTCCCTGAGGTGTCTATGGCCGAAGGCGGCGGCTTCGTGGAGGGGCGTCTGGACCGATCTGTGGAGATCGGGCCGGCCGATGTCATTGTGTCCTTCATTCATGGCGGAAATACGTCATCGCGCCGTGTGCCGGCCGATCAGGAGCCCAACGGTTGTCACTACGGATTCAGCGATGACTACTTCAAGTACTTGCACGGACTAGTGGAGTCAGAAGATAGTACGCATGATAGCCAGCAGCCGCAAACGCAAACATCAGAATGAGCTCGCTGACGGCACGCGGGGCGTCCGGGACCAGTCCCTTTACGACGAGCGCCGGACCTATCACGGCTGCATGGACGATATTGATCCACGCTGAGCGACCAGCGGCGAGCTTCGTGTAAGTCTTCCATGCATGATAAAGAGTAATAATGGCTCCTATGGCTGCGACGACGAGTGGTGGAATCCACTGCGTCTTTGCAATGATCACCAACAGGGGTGCGACAGCGAACACATGCACAAGGCTCAGGATTACGTGAGAATCCATTCTGCAGGAGTACCATAAAATATGAGGGTTGCGCAGAGACTTGCGATGGCCGGGTCACGGATGGGGTATATCTTCTGTGACGGTGCATGTAGTGGCAATGGTACGGCAAGAGCCGTGGCAGGATGGGCGTGGGCGTATTGGCCAGGAAACGTGGCGGGGTCACCGGCACGACAGGGATCAGGGCGTCTACCGCCGCCGGCAACGAACCAACGGGCGGAACTCCGAGCTCTGTATGAGGCACTGCGGGCCTGGCACTCGGCGAATGGCGGACCGGTTACGGTACTTACAGATTCCATGTACGCCATCAATTGCGTGAGCAAGTGGGGGCCCGCGTGGGCGCGCAAGGGCTGGCGGCGGGATAGCGGCGAGCCGCTGCAGAATCTGGATCTGATCAAACCGTTAGTGGCGCTGTGGCGGCCCGCGTGGCAGCTCGTGCATGTGCGGGGGCATCAAACGGGCGGAGGGTGGCAGGCACACGGAAACAACTGGGTGGATCGCGCTGCGGTTGTGGCAGCACAGCAGGGAGCTGTTAGCGAGCTGTCTGCTCCTGCTCCTGCTCCTGCTCCTGCTCCTGCTCCTGCTTCTGTCCCCGAGTCTGCACCAGACACCATTGAGCATGTGACTGCGCCGGCCCCTGTGACTGCTTCTGCACCAAGACCGGTCTCCAAACTTTCAAAAGGCCCCGTGCAGCAGATGGATATTCGCCACTGGTTCGGAGCTGAATAACTCTACGCTGCAATGGATTTGTCAATTGTGAACACAATATCATCGTAACGATTTTTGTTCGGCCTCAAATCGTAAACCTTAATGAATTTCTTGAGATTATCTGGCGTTTCATTTTAAAGAATCTCAATCCAATCCCACGACTGTACATCCTCTATAATTAGTATGCCGTTATCCGTCATTTACTGCGAATAAAATTGTATGAATGTTTTCATGCTGTCTAGTGTGTGGGGCCCGTCATCTAACATGAAATCAAACTTGAGATTCTTTTGTAATAATTGCGTTGTAAAGAAGTTAACATTATAAGGCATCCGTTGATGTGTGTATCACGATATTTGGTTTGCCCTTGATGCCATCCCATAAGAATTTTTCACTCTGAATGTCACAACCATGCACCGTCGCGTTGGGAAAAATAGTCACTCCATAATTAAATACTACCACCCCCGCTTTTGAATACCAATTTCTAGCACATTCTTGGCTGTATGCTTCAGTCTGCTTAATAACGTGTCATACAGAGGTAGGTATGAGTGTATTGTGTTCTTATCCGTTCTAGCATTATCAACTAGGCTAACCAGGCTCATTTACATCATTGGGAGATTTTACTGCAGCATACCGTGAAGTGCTATGCTCTTAACTTTGGCATTGGACGGTATTCCACAGCAGCTCCGCATGCTCCAGTGCGCCCTCCATCCACGCCTGCCGACCCACGCTGAAGGATTCACTACAACAGAAGAGCCCTGGCATATCGGCGCGCGGCTGCAACGAAGCACGTGACATGCGTGCCGGGCTGTAAGTGCCCGGTTTCCAGAAAGTAGCACCCTCCTGCCATTCCGCAGCACGGACCCATAACGGATCGGGCAGAGATAGACCAAAAAGACGCCGTGCTTCATTTTGCACAGCGGTCGTAAGAGTCTCACCGCTCAGATCCTTCCACTGCTGCGTGTCACGATCATCCGTGTACGAAATCATGACGAGGCCTTTCGCGGGATCAATCGGGATTACGTAGCGCAGAGGTGAGTCGGTAACCAGACGTGGCCAACACCAGCGGCCGGGATACTGTGCGTAGATTCGCGTAAGCGGTGCCATACCCAGATGCTGCAGCGCCGGCATATCGCTTACTACTGGAAGCGTCTTGAGTGCAGTGGCGTGCAGGGCCAGGATAACCCTATCCGCGCACAGCGGCTTCGCACGATTGGAGTGAACCAACAGCGATCCCGCTAGTCCGCGCGTTACGTTGGTGACACGCCGATTGAGAATGAGCCGCCCTCCGTGTGTGCGGAGATCCCGAAGAAGCCCCTCAATGATCTGGGAAAGCCCTCCACGGACATGGAGATATCCTTCGTGCGTGCCCATTTCGGCCTCAAAGGTCTGGATCGCCAGATCAGCGCGGAGTCGCTCGGTTTCGGCACGATAGGGAAACTGATCCAGAAGTGCAGCAGCGACGGCGGGGCTTACAGCGGTCGCGATCTCCCGCAATGTGTGCGTCGCCAGGAGCGCGGGTGGTAGACGCCGCAGTTCTCGGCAGAACGCACGCCAGATGACTTCAAATCGGTTCGGCACCGGCGTGTGCGATCCAAGGGGCATCCATGCGAGATCGGCGCTCATGGACTCCGCTGTTAGTTTGTAGCGGCGAATGAGAGCCATGACCCGGCGGTGGGTGCGATGGACACGACCGGCTCCGAGCTCATAGCCGAACCGACTAGTCAGTACGCGACCACCGGGCTTTCCGTAGGCTTCTAGTACGGTTACCCGATCCCCGGCTTCTGCAAGGCGTGCAGCGATCCAAAGTCCGGCAATGCCGGCTCCTACAACAACCGTGTGCGTCATCGTGCGCTCCTCTAAATCGGGTACCTCTTGTAGAACGAACCGATGACCTGGCCTCCTGTGACGAAGTGTGAACATCTCTGGTCGTGCGACGTGACTCCGGCGGTTCTTGAGCGGCTTGCGGCAGAGGGGTATGTGTGGGTCTGTCACCCACGGCGACCCTGGGCGCGCACTCTGCGGAATCCGTCAGTGGGGCGCTTTCTTGAGTTCTGGACACAACGGCAAGATGGTTGTGCCCATATCTCATCTGTAGAAGCGGGGCGTCTGCTGCGGGGCCTGGCGGTCCGCAGTTAGTGCCGATCGGCGAATCGGTCCAGAAATCCGAGAACCGCAGTTGTATTTGCCGTCGTAATCTTGATGTCAGGTTCACCATCACTGAAGGTGATGAACGTGGGAATCTTCGTAATCTTACAGGCGGCGGCGATCTTGGCACCGGCGTCAACATCCACATGGATCAGTGTTAGAGCAAGCGACGTGGCTTTTTGGTGGATTGCTGCGGCATCCAGCTCCTGACAGGGTCCGCACCACGTGGCCCCGAACCACACAACGATCCGGGCGCCGCTGTCCACGAGCGCAAAGAACTCCTTCATGTCGGTGACTTCGCGCATTACTTGGGTGCAATATAGTCCACAGCGGCCTTGACCGCACCGCCGCCGATCAGAGCCGTGAGAACAGCGGCGATGATCTTGGATTCGGTGCTCAGGGGTTCGGCGCGCGCGCCGCCCACGTGAATCCCTTTGCGGGCAAGGTCGGCCAATCCAGGGACCTTTCCGCCTAATAGTGAGCCCGCCAGGTCTGCAGGGTGCGGGACTTTACCACCCGCAATGCTCGCCAAATCTGGGGCTTTTCCACCCAAAAGCGAACCCATGGTACCCGCGGCACCTCCTAGCGCAGAACCGATGGAGGCCGCAGCAGCTCCTTTACCGCGTAGCGCCTTCATACTCTCCTCTGCAATCGCAGCTCCTGGATTCACGGCAAACCATACCGCCTTCAGCGCGTCACCGATGGCGTTGCATACAATGGCAAACATGCGGTAGATGAGCGTGAACTGTGGCCACGTGGAGAGAGATTCCTTGGCGAAACTGATGGACTCGTTGCGACCGATCCAGAATCGCTTCTTCAGTTCCTCGGGCGTGATACCCTCCTCTGTGGGATCAAAGGCCGTGCGAACCTGGTTGTATTCATCGGCCGTCGGCTCGTAGACTTCACCCTTGCTGTTGCGGTACATCCGATGATACCAACGGAAGGCATCAATGGAAACCGATGGTGTCTTGAGACCGTCGGTCATGACGTGATCGGGATCAAACAGTAGTGTCCACAGATGTGTCAGCCACGTGGGCATCACGCCCACCACCAAGAGTACACCGAAAAACAGAATGACGAAGAAGCCAATGAAGCCGGTGTTGATGAGCGCACTCAGGAAGCCCGACTGCTGCGTGTCCGCAATGAACTTGATCAGGGGGCCGACGCCAATGAGGGCAATCAACAGAAAACGCAGACCCAGCACGAAGCGTCCCAGATAAAAGTAATCCATTCCACCGATACCCAGAATCGTGGAGATCGCCCAGCCCATCCAGCTCGTATTCTGGGAGTACTTGGTGCCCTCGTTCGTGATCATGCCCTGGCCGATGCCCGTGAAGAGATCAAAGGGGCCTGTGAGCCCGTAGTTGAGCACCCGTTTGGATTCCGTCCAGAGCTGGAGCATGTCCCATAGCCACCAGATACCGAGTCCGCCGAAGGTCAACAGCTTGATGATACCCGTCTTCGTGCTGCGGAGATAGAAGTGATCCAGGCCCAGCAGACCGAACAGTGTCAGCGCCTGCAGAACAACGAGTGACCGATCGGGGCGGGGTACGAAGCGGCCTTCCACGTCTTTCGTCACGGTTTCGTACTGAGCGGGGTCCGACCCCGGAATTTTGTGCGACACATCCACGGTTTCCTGTGTTGGTGCCCAAAACCGGGCTGTGCTGGGCCCCTCCGCGAGCGGATAACGCCCACGGACGGTCTCCATGAAGAGCGCATCAATATCGGGTGTTGCGGCTTCAGCATCAGCCATTCTCTAACGCCTACGTGGCTTTTGACAAGCAGCGCGATTACGAGATGAAAGCGAGTCCACCCAAGCCGCCCACGATGCGCAGCACGTTGTAGTTGGGCACGAAGAAGGAGATCTTGCGTTCGTATCCTGCAGCCGTGCTCAGTGTATTCAGGCCTAGATTCCACGTGATATCATCTATCTTGCTGGCGTTCAGGGACCCCGACGGCTGCTCTGCCTCGGGTCTCAGGCTAATGCTCCACACATAGATGTAGGTGTTCTCTGTATATGGGATATTCGTGTGACGCTGATACGGCTGCGTGAGTCGGAAATAGCGCGCCGGTCGCTGATAAAAGCGATCGTAGCCGTCCAGGCGCAGAATTGCTTCGCCCAAGAGTTCGCTTGGTCTCGTTGGAGTCGCATCGTTGAGCATGCGATCTGAATAGTTGAACCATTCGTGCAACTGGTGGGCGCGCGTCTGCTGGACAACCCAGATAAACTCCTTGCAGGGATGATTGATCAACAGGGGCACATTGACACGACTGACACCGGCGTGTACCGTTTGCGGTGGTACGACCTGAATCTGTTCAATGAGGTACTCGTGATCGCGACTGGCGAACTCCCGGCGCTCAGACTTGTCCAGGAAGATGTAGTCACCGAAGAGTTGTATCCGGGTGGGCTGCACAGGATCCGGTGGTGTACACGGGAGACCTACATCCGACCACCAGAGGTCCGTGAAGGGGCGCAGATGCATGATCAGACGCACAGGATGTGCCTGCAGCGCGATGAGCGGCAGTGCGAGACCGATATTGTTACAGAACCAGAACCGGAGGGGGATCTGCAGGCTTAGCCCATTGCTTTGCGCGTCAGCCACATTGATGGGAAAGTTGTCATAGTGTCCCACCATCTCGTTGAATCCATCGCGGAGCCCAGCGGGTGTTGTAAGCTCCGACCAGAGTTTCATCCACTCTCCGGTTTGCTTATCAATCTCTTTCTCACCGATTTCAATACTGACGTCACGGATCAGCGCGTGCCCAATGTCGTTAACCCACACATACGACTGGTCATTCTCGCCAACGGGGATCGGGGGGAGATCTATCTCTAAGAAGAGCGAGCTCAGCAGCTCCGCTTTGCGGGGAATCCGACAACTCAGGCGTTGGCCCAGCTGGAGGGTGCCGTCTAGCTCAATCGGGATAGACTCAATCGCAAAGGGTGTATAACGGCGAAAGACTTGGCGAAAGAAGGAAGTTTGTGGGTTTGCCGTGAGGTACGTATCCTGTCGCCCACGTGCAATCAGCTGTAGCAGCGTGGATGTGGGCATTCTCCTTAGTGCGGGCAGCGGTTTGGGGCTGGCTACAGGATCCGCGGCTCTCGGTAGAGGGATGTCATCGGTGCGTCGTGCGGGAGTCTTCGCGACAGTGCACACGAATGGGCTGGAGCTATTGAACCCCGACGGGAGTGTGCCACCTCTCGGCTCGGTTATGACAATCCGTGAGAAAGGTGGTGTTCTTCCAACGCTGGATGTTAGTCTGAATTCCATCACAGTGACAGGAGCAGCTATCCTAGATACCGTGCAGGCCGCGTCGGTGGATGTTTCTGGAAATATTACGGCGCAATCAATTACTGTCGGTAAACGAATGCAGGGGCGGACAGCACTGCTGTCAGTTGCAAATAATATTGTTGTGCAGAATGCTAACATATCGGTTACAGGTGATGCGAATACGACTGGTTATGTGACTGCGCAAGCACTAACACTTAATGACTTGAGTTCAGGGAATGAAACATATCTTTATGTAGATTCTACTGGTCTAAATTGGCAGGGGGCAGATGGAAGTACTGTTCCAATTACACAAAATATGAGTGTTAGTACCAATATAACTCCTCCAACAAGTAGTTCAGATCAAGAACAGATCTATACTGCATTAATGACTTTATTAAATATCTTTAACTCACGGGGTATGTTTATCTCACTAGATAAAGCACCACCAAAGCTCCAGTTTAATTCTCCAGCAAAAATGCGAATAGTAATTACTCAAAACACAGTGATCCGTAAAGATATTAGCGTTTCATATGGAACAAATAGATCTAATACATCAGAGTCACTTTTAACTCTTTGTGATAAACTAACAAATCTTATAGGCACAACCAGTACGGGTATTCAATACTGTATATTCCAATATAATCGTGCAAATGGAAGTGTAACTATTATTCCTTCTGAAGGGTATGAGTATACCATCACGGATGTTTCAGATGGGACACTTACATGTAATGGTTCGGCAAGATTATTTTTAAATCATATGGGATTCTACGGGAGCAATGTGTTGGATGTGGGCACGCGCTACACTACTTCAAAGACGAGCAAATCTTTAATTGATATACCGACAAATGATGATGCCCCCTATCCACCCCCCGCCGTTGTGAAAGATAATACCCCTTCTTCAGGATATTGCAATCTTACAATTACACGGCCAACACATGAAGGATCTTTGCAGGCAGGGAATACCTTACAGGGGTACGCAATTTATGTTGACAATAAGCCAGTTACAAATTTCTCTATTTTTGGTAAACCAGATCCCTACACCTACAAATTATTATTAACCCCCAGTCTAAATCCTCCTATTCAAAAAGTAGCTGTTGTAGCGCTTGACCTCTTTAATCAATCACTTGCAACTTTTCTTGAAATCTCTCAAACACCGATGCCCTGGCCACCCACAGGTGCCATTCAGGGATATATTGAAGATAATATCCGTGTACGTGCATCACCCGATTTTCTACAAGGTGGTGCATTTATCAAGTATGATATATATCAGGATAATTTTAGTAGAAGCTATTCCTTTACAATCTGTAGCCCAGAAGATTTAATTAATCAGTGTTTAGCAATTAGTGTAGATGATAGCGTAATTATACACATAGAAGGTCTGCAACCTGTAACCTATAATGGTATCACCTTAACACCGCCGGACCCCCTTGTGAATGTTCGAGGTCCTCAAGCTGGTTACGGTTGGGGCGGTACGATCCAATTCTCGCAACCAATTACGCTTAAGGCACAACAAAAATATAAGTGTACAATTAATTATTCTAATTTAAAAGGAAGTTGTGGTTTTACTATGTTTTATATAGACCCTGGTAACTTATGGTCTGCAGGTCCGGATTACAAGTGCCCTGAACTGGTCAGTTATATTGAAACGTATAGTCATGCTCCACTCAGAAGTATATCCCAGTACATATGGTATGGTATTTAGTGCACCCAGTGCGGTAGTTCGCGTCGTGTGTATACAAGAAGACCGCGCTCCTGCTTCTGCCCCGTGTAGTACGCCTTGTAGCACGCGGTCGGTGACGGGCTGATCTTGTAGGGCGGCGGCATGGCCAGCGCCGGCATGGTCAGCTGGCCGGCGGGCAGGCCCGCGGGTTCATGGGTCGCCAGCCACTCCACGTGGGCCTCGCAGGCGTGCTGCTGCGCAGCTGGCCAGCGGAAGTGGTACTCTGCGGCGAGGCTACGGGCCAGCGCCACGAGCCAACGGTAATTGCCGGTGCTCGCGCGAGTCCAGATTGCGCAGGGGTGATTTTTGTGCGTCGGTCGGTACCCCGGTTGGCCACTGCTCTGAGCACAGGGTGCGCTGAGCAGTTGTTTCCGGTCGTCGTCGCTCGCAAGGAGATGCCACGCCGTCCAGAGCAGCTGTGTACTCTCCAGCAGCATCTTGACTACGTGGCGGTCGCAATGCCAGGCGGCGGCCTGGCGTGGATCTAGGCTGAGAAAGAATATGTTCATCGTGACGGCAGCCTGCAGGGGGGCGCCGCGGCACAGCAACATCAAGTTTTTGGTTCGCGCCAGTAGAGATGGCATCCCTACGCACGCGCCAAGAGGACTTACAGAAGCTCAAAACGCGTGAACTGTGGATTCAGCATGCAGATGGCAGCTACGCACCCGTAGGCACCGTGCTGTATCTGAATACACAGGGCGCTGTGGCAACTGACGCGAATGTTTTAGTTCCGCGCCCTGGTGATCTTGTTGTGCCTGCGCATCTTTACGCAGCTGATATCTGTGCGGGGCATATTCACGTAACGGG
>Ga0214917_10001591_pt1 | contig 29022 bp, 33 predicted proteins | sample LL_1208_BB_MetaG_FD_177983 | JGI IMG/M metagenome (GOLD analysis project Ga0214917, IMG submission 177983) | Freshwater microbial communities from Lake Lanier, Atlanta, Georgia, United States - LL_1208_BB | ecosystem: Environmental > Aquatic > Freshwater > Lake | place: USA: Georgia | collected... | reverse complement strand
CCCCGGCACATTCTTACAAACTGCAACTAAATTATTACAAACTGTTTATTTTTTTTTATCATGATAAAATAAACATAATATTTCTAGCATGGCGGAATTCAAAGCATTCAAGGTCAATCGGTCTGCGTTGCCACCAGATGCGAGAGCATTATTTAACCCAGAAAACTGTTTTGCCAAGGGGGAATTGGTGCTGGGTGAAGATGACAAACCCATGTTGGCCGGACGTTGTCAAGTGGTGCAATTCGGAAAAAACCATACAGGAAATGATTGCATGTTTGTGTGTCAGGCGGATTTTTCGGAGGGTTCTCCTGAAGAACGTCCAGTGTTGGCATCTTTTGTGTTTGATCATCTTGGAAGAGTAATTGATTCATATTATGGGAATAGCGCTGAATCTCCATCATATATAACACATGTGGACGATGGAACACGCGCGTCATTCGGATATCTGCCACCGCCAGTGCCGCCGCCACGTCCACAGCGAAATGAATCGTTGATATCACAAATTGATGAAATGAATAAAGACTTGAGATCGAAACAAGCAACAATGTCCGAAGATGATGTAGTGAAATTGAAACGTAATATAAACCGTCTAATGGATGAACTAACCAAAGAAACAAGAGCGGCACAAGCAAAATATGCGGAGGCACAAGCAAAATATGAGAAGGCACGCAGGGCACACGATGAAGCCCCTAGATGGGGATGCACGCGTGTTTTGAAAGGACCGTTGGATTTTGTAGGATGCCGGCGCGAACGTTCGGCTCCTCTCGTTGAGGGAGTTCCTTATGTTTCATGTGTCGAAGTTACTGCAAACTTTGACCAAAGGTGGCCCATGTCTCCTGAAAATGCAAATAAAGTAAACCCATATTTCGTGCATGAACCTGTTACTGGAACGAGCAGCTATGGGTCAAGTGCTCTTGAAAAACATGAGGACTTAGGCAACGTACTTGGAAGCACCGGCAACTTATTTGGAAACAATGGGCATGAAAGTTTCCTTGTTCTCCAACCAGATGGAACAATGGTCGAGATGGAAAAAAGGATAGGACGTGCTCATCAGCCAGAACCCATTCCTGAAAGACTAAGGGTGTCGAATCCAGCAACCAGAACAAAATTCGAGGTTGAATTGAGAAAAGGACATGCGTCGGTTCTCTCGGAAATGAGAGCTTTGAAATGGCTTGAAGCGAAAAGGTTAACATTTCCAAGAGGACTCATTGATTCAGTCTTTGTTGACCTGGCATTTGCTTGGGTTCATGAACTTTCAATGCAATTTGAAGAACCCAGGTTGTCATTATCGTCTGATGCCATGGCTAAAATGATACAATCAAAAACGACAAAAGCATCGGCCGCAGCAATGGTTGCACCGGCAATGAGGATGGCCCTGTTTGAATCGTTGGTGCAACTACCTGCGCACATGCGACAAAATACAACTAACTGCAAATGCACTCCAACAACGAAACATTATCAAAGATGCAAAAATCAATTTTGTAGAATCCAGTATGCCACGCCCGAACGTCTAAGTTTCATGTGGCCAACAGGAATGCCCATTGTCAGTGAACCACCTGATTTAGTGATACGGTTGGAACGCCAAATATTTGAAAAACAAGAGGAGGAACGAAGAATAAAATTAGCAGCAGAGTTAGCAGCAGAGTTAGCAGCAAAGGTTGCGGAAGAAAAGCGCAAATCAGATGCTGATAGAAAAGCAGCAGAATCTCATGCCAAGCGAGAGGCAGCAATGCTCAAAAAACAGGCGGCAGCAGCGGCAAAAGAATCAAGGGCAGCAGCGCCAAGAGAATCAAGGGCAGCAGCGGCAAGAGAATCAAGGGCAGCATCTGCAGCACAAGTCGCATCTGCATCTGCAGAACCTCTATCCCGAAAAAGAAAATCTGTAGAAGCATCCGCACCTCCATCCACATCCGCACCTCCATTCACATCCAGAAAAAGAAAAAATGGAGGTTCCAAATCCAAATCCAAATCCAAATCCAAATCCAAATCCAAATCCAAATCCAAATCCAAACGCAAATGAATTCAGAGTTCGGTTTTCAATGAGCTGTCTCTCCAACATCTAAAGGAAGTGGTGTAAATGCATAAAACATTTGTTCCAGATATTGATTTAAACAAAAGTATTTAAATTAACCAAACATCATCGCACATGAACGCCGAATCACCCGACTTCAAGAAGATCATCTCCGATTTCGTGGCCGACATTGCCACCGTGTTTCCCGAGCACGGCGAAGCATGCGCCGCGGTGTACAACATGGACACGGCCGCCGTGTTTGAGCACTGCAAGCGCACGTACGCGCCCCATTTTTTCAATATTTTGTATCGGAATGACACGGTGCTGTTCGCCGATCCGATTGAGCTGCTGCCCGGCTTGAATTTCAAGGCATTGTGGGAAACGTCCGATGTGAGCGAGGCCACCAAGGAAGCCGTGTGGAAGTACCTGCAGCTGGTCATGTTCTCGGTAGTGTCGGACTTGTCGGACACGTCCACCTTCGGCGACGCCGCCAAGCTGTTTGAGGCCATTGACGAGAGCGTGCTGAAATCCAAGCTGGAGGAGGTGATGGAGCAGATGCAGGACATGTTCAAGACCGACGCGCCAGCGACTGATACGGCTGCGTCTAATAATAACAATAATAACGAAGGCTCGGCCAACGAAGGCTCGGCCAACGCTCCTCCTGCGCCGGATGGCGCGTTTGACCCGAATTCCATGCACGAGCATTTGAGCGGGCTGCTGGGCGGCAAAATCGGCAACTTGGCCAAAGAAATCGCGGAGGAAACCGCGGCCGAGCTGAACCTGAAACCGGAAGATGAAGCGTCGGTGCAGTCCGTGTTTCAAAACTTGTTCAAGAACCCGGGAAAGCTGATGGGCATCGTGAAGAGCGTGGGGAAGAAGTTGGACGCCAAGATGAAATCAGGGGAGATCAAAGAGAGCGAGATCATGCAGGAAGCCAGCGACCTCATGAACAAAATGAAGAAAATGCCGGGCGTAAACAACATGGCCGATTTGTTGAAAAAAATGGGTGACATGGGAGGAATGGGAGGAATGGGAGGAATGGCCGACATTGCAAAGATGGCGGCCAGTATGGGTCTGGGTGGCAAAAACGGTAAATTAAACATGGGCGCCATGCAGAGTCACCTGAATAAAAACATGAAATCGGCACAGACTAAGGAGCGCATGTTGCAAAAGTTGGAGCAGCGCAAAGCAGAAGCGCAAAAAGCGGCACAAGCGGCACAAGCGGCACAAGCCCCTCTCGTTTTTAGCACTGGTGAAAAGGTTGAACGCACACCAAGGACGGTTCCAAGACCTTCCGCAGAATTACAACCTCAAGCGTGTGATCCCGAACCGGCCACAACAGTCAAACGCAAAAAGAAACATGGGAACCAAAAATGAAGATTGGAATAAATCCGCGCATGCAAATGATTCAACAAATAAATGTGTGAATATATATAATAATTTCAATTATATATATCTGAATACCATAAATAAAATGACTGCATTTTGGTTCAACGACCCCACTGTGTTGTTCAGCAATGATGGCATCATGCAAATTATACCCACATCCGACATGAATCGGGAGGCCCGGCTGAACGCCATCAGCCGCATGATCATAGTGCTTACAATTTTAGGGTACACAATGACTATGTCTCACATGCTGATTCTGCTTGGGTTAATTTCTTTAGGCATGATTGCATTGATGTACAGCGCCGCCAACGCGACCGCGACCCAGTCACCGGACGGCAAAGAGGGGTTCTCAAATTACGCCAACTACAACACCGGGCGCCGACGCAAGAACAACAACTGCATGCCATCCGGCCTGACGTTTCAGGCACCCATGCCGCAAAACCCGCTCATGAACGTGCTCCTCACCGATATTCAGGACCGTCCGACGCGCCCGGCCGCCGAGCCCGCATTCAACCCCAAAGTTGAGCGCGACATCAATGAGACAACGAAACAATTCGTGGTGGACGACTTGGGCGGCAATCCCAATTTGGAAGACCGGCTGTTTCGCGATTTAGGCGACAATTACGAATTCAGCAACTCCATGCGCAACTACTTTGCCACCCCGAACACCCGCATACCCAACGATCAGCACGCCTTCGCCCAATACTGCTACGGCGACATGATTTCGTGCAAGGAGGGCAACATGATGGCATGCGCGCGGGCCAACCCCGTGCTTGGCTCCATCACGGGCGCGCAGTAAACGCAAACCGAATAAATAAATATACAAAATGCAGATTAATTATATATTGCACATATATACAATACGCACCACGCAACAAAACCCTGCATTCCATGTCGGCATTTGTGAATGACTACAGTTTTGACAACATGTCCCGCATTGGCGAAGACGGCTGCAGTTTAGGGCAACGCGGCATTCAAAATTCCGAAGCCGCCAGCTACATGCTGCAAAACTTCTTTTCGGACGACTGCACCATGAAGCGCCCCATTGAATTCGCCACAAGCCAACCCAATATCAACTTCACGGGCGGACACCAAGTCGGCGCCGGCGGCTGCAACATTGACATCAACTCACAGCTACTCATCGGCGGCAGCGTGTTGACCCACCCACGATGCCGCATCAGCCTGCTTCAGCGCCCCTTTGCCACCGTGCCGTTCCTTGGACGCGGACAGTCCAACCCATACATGGAGTCGCAGCTGCAGCAGGGCGACTACCTCACTAACAAGCGAAGCGTCAACCTGCTATCCGAGCAGACAATGTCGTGCAATTACCCGCTCATTCCGTCCATCGCATCCACCGTCACGAATCCCGTCAACTTGGTGGAAGGTGTGGCCCTAGATGGGTGGGTGCGCGGCGGCATATTGACCCGTAACATATCGTACGACAACGGCCAATGCAAAAATTGAAATCATTGAAATCACATTGAAACGATTTAAAACAACTGTTCAATTCATTTGTATTAAATTCATTCATTTCATTGCACTATCATTGCACTATCATTGCACTATGTACAAAACCGATTTTGTTTGCACCTACAAAAAATTTGAAGATTTAGCGGACGATGAAGTCAATTCGGACATGCTGTACCGGGTTCAATTCCTCCAAGTGTTTGGGCTGCAGGAGTATGACGGTGCGGCAATCAGCGCTGGATTGGAACTCATTAAGGCAAAGGCGAATGACATGCCGGAATTGAAGGCGCTCATACTTCAGCATCCCTACAGCCACAACATGCAATGTGATTTGGACAGCTTGGTGCCGATGATGTTTGCGTATCCTTTGCTGGACGTGTTCCATTTGTGTTTAATAGATGCGTTCGTCAACGGAAGCATTTCCACGGAACACCAGAACCAAGTGTTGAGCGCATATGACACGATGTTGTAGGTGCCGCCGCCGCCGCCGCCGTTTGGATAAAATATAATATAGTAGTAAGATATCGCGACACAAATTAAGCACATGGCGTCTACCAGAAATAAAAACACGTGTTCCAACTATTGCTTGGAGCAGCGCATCATCGCAAAGTCACTCAAATATTCTGAATTTGTAAACGGCGCATCGGGTGCGGCATACAGTCCCGCCATTCCGTGCGTCGGCATCATGCCGAGCCAGATGCCCCGCGAAGCATTTTCGCGCAACTCGGTGGACATTGAGTCCGCCCTATTCGGCATCAACTCCACGAATTTAGTGGAAACGCAGCAGCCCGTGGTTCCGCAACTCACCACCTTGCCAGAAGTTTCTTTTTTCGGACGCATGCAACTCGTCATGCCGGACCCGCTCGTAATAGAGAAATCGCAGCGGCCGTTCCCGGTGCCTAACTGAATGGGATGACAAAATGGTGTAGAGAGCGCAAAAAATAATATAGCACTTAATTAAACCACGCGACTGTACACATGGCATTCACTCGCATTCATGACGACCCATGCCGCATTGCCAAGGAAGTGCAGGAATCCACCGGCGCGGGACGCTATGCGCTCAATGTGCCCGGCAACGGCGACAAGCCCTGCTACATGGAAGACCCCTACATCCGGCTCCAAACTTGGGGTGGAAATTTAAGAACCAACGCAGTGGACTTGGAGAACGATTTGCGCGGGCTCAACATGCCGCTGTCACGCGACTGCATCAGCCACAAGATCAGTGCCGCAAAAGTGGGCGATGCTCCCATCCAGTACCCCACGTGCACGCCGTTTGTGGAGCAGCCGCGAGCCACCCATCCCGCATGGACCGCGCGCGATTTGGAGCAGTCCAATTTCTCTTATTTGCACTTGAACCCGCAAGAACACACGTGCATCCCCTTTCAGAACAACTTGAGCACGCGCATCCTGGAGAAGGATTACTGGGTCCCATGCCCCTCAGGGACACAGCCACCCACGGTCCCGAAACACGTCTTCACTGCACCGGCTTAGTGAGTGGTCACTCATTTTTTTTTATTTGCGCAATGCATACAACGTTCATCCATGGCGTGCAAAAACATCACCGTGCGCAAGCGCGCAGGGAAGCAATACTTGATTCATTACGCCGGCGGCGCAGCCTTCGTGGTGCGCGTGTTCGGCAAAGTGCTGACCGTTTACACCAGCAAATACAGTCCGGACATCACCGCGAACAAGCAGGTGTACCGTGCAGCCATTAAAAAACTGTTTGTTCCGTCCAGCTTGAAACCCGGAGTAAAGCAAACATTGAGTGGAAAACCGGTGAGGGACGTGTGCGACATTGGTTTAGCCGGAAACTCGCTGCTCGCCCAGATTGGCAACGACAACCGATACATTTACATCGGCCACGACGTCGTGGAAGTCACGCTGGACGAGCCCGTGGAACAGTATTATTCAGAACTGATGTCGGGGTTTACCGGCAATCCGTACTTGAAGGTGGCGGCCGATGCACCGCTGGCGTACGCGGTCACCAAGAACTACGTGTACTTTTTTCACACCATGAAGCGGTATGCGCGCGACGCGTTTCCAACCCTGCGAGACGTGGTCCCCCCGCTCAATCCAGCGGCCGATTATTCGCCCGCCGTGAAGACCGCCATGCGAAAGACGGCGAAACGAATCATTAAGAAGGTTCTGGTTCCGTTCTCCAGTTATTAGTCATGTCAATATATAAATAAATAGTATATTTATATATTAGTATTATCACTTCGGAACATATATATATATATTTCATTGTGTAATGGCTGAAATCGCACTTCCTCTCCTTGGCTTAGCTGGCGCATACATTTTATCCAACCAAAAAAAGAAGAACGACGGTGCTCCAAAGCCTTTAGCTGCCTCCAGTGCTGCTGCTCCTGCGCCTGTGAAAGAGGGCTACGTGAACATGGGCCGGCCCGTGAACGCCATGCCCAACGTGGCGGTTCCGCCGGACAATTACCCAGTCTTCAAGCCTAATACGGGATACGACGCCGACGATTACTCCAATTTCCCGGACTCCAACGCTGCGACGGACAAGTACTACGAGCAGTCGGCGTTTGAGGAGGTGGCCAACGGCGGTCCCGATTTCGGCGGCAAGACGCAGTTCGGTGACACTTATCAGCAGCGTCGCCAAGTCATGTCGCTCACGGGCAAGCCCGTGGATGCCGCTGAATTTAAGCACAACAACATGGCGCCCTTCTTCGGTGCCAAAATCAGGGGTCGCACCACCGACGCCAACGTGCACGAGTCCGTGCTGGACAGCATGAACGGGGCGGGCTCGCAGTGGGTCAGCAAGACGGAGGTTGCACCGTTGTTCAAGCCGCAGGAAAATTACAACTACGTGCACGGCATGCCAAATACCAGCGACTTCATGCAGTCGCGCCAGATGCCGTCCAGCAACATGGCCAACGTGAAGCCGTGGGAGGAGGTGCACGTGGCGCCGGGGCTGGACAAGGGCTATACCGACGAGGGCAGCGGCGGCTTCAATTCCGGCATGGATGCGCGCGACAAGTGGGTGGACCGCAACGTGGACGAGCTGCGCGTGAAGACGAACCCCAAGCTGACGTTCGGCTTGGAAACGCACGAGGGGCCGGCGTACTACTACATACCAAACGCGCCCAGCGCCGTCACGCAGGGCAAGGTGGAGAAGTACATGCCCGACACGTACTACTTGAACACCCCCGACCGCTGGATCACCACCACGGGTTTAGAAAAGGCTCAAACTGCACGCCCCATTCAGGCCGACCGTTTCGTTAACCGACCGTCCACCACGTCGGATTATTTTGGCGCGGGTTCGGAACAAAACGGCGGTGCCACGTACGCTGCACCCGCTGTGGAGCAGTCCAGACGACAGCCAGTTGATGTCAGCAAGCACCACGCCATCAACGTGAGCGCAACGGGCCAAAGTCCCGCATCCACTGGGGACCACGGGCGGACGGGGTTCAAAATCCTGCACAACAATCGCAGCACCACCGCAAACGCGGTGGCGCCGGGCAGCGTGTTTGGCGCCTTTCGTGCAGCGGTTGCGCCGCTGCTGGATGTGGTGCGCCCGTCACGCAAGGAGAACGTCATCGGCAACCTGCGCTCCTATGCAAATGCGGGCACCACGGTTCCAGCAGGCACAGTCTTCAACCCCGCCGACCGTTTGCCCACTACCATTAAGGAAACCACAACCGGCTTGCTGGATTTCAACCATCTGAATTTTGAGCGGCAGACGAATGCGGGCTACCAGGTTGCGGACCAGCAGGCGGTGGAAAACCAACGCGACACCACCAATTTGGAGTATCTGGGTGCAGCCGGTGGCGATGGTGCGCACATGGGCAACCAAGTGTACGATGCAGCTTACAACCAGCGCAACAATTGCAACAAGGCACAGACGTCGTGGACAAACCAGGGCAACATGAACCTCATGGGCCATCACGCAAATGTCTGCGTGCGCAAACAAAATGCATCTGCCAACAACTACGTCGGCGCCGCTGCTCCCGGCCCAAACACTGTCAACATGCCGCCATCTGTGGAAACCTACGGCAAGATAAACACACGACAAAACTACCCGCGCAACGCCATTGAGTGCGAGCGCATCAACCCCGAAATATTGGACGCCTTCCGTAACAATCCGTACACCCAAAGTTTGAACAGCTACTGCTGTCGGTAAACCGCACATGTTTATTCATTAAATAATTATATTTGCAAATATATAATTACGGCAATAACGCTACGCACACAGACCACACACACACACACATGCATCATTTTGTTTTATTTAGCGTAATTTTAATTGTTGCAAGTGTCATCGTGTTGCTGCTTCCTTCCAAATTGAATGAGGGATTTGAAAATAATTCAATCAAGCAAATCAAGCAAATCAAGCAGCCAATGATAACACCATGGATGTGGGGGGCTGCAGGCCAACCCAATTTATCCAGCACCGCCGGTGCAGCCGACGGCAGCTCCAACAACCAACACCTCTTAGAAAACTTTCTTAAAACCCAAGACAAACTGGCTGAGGCGTTTGAAAATCGCGACGCGCCTGTCACCAGCAGCGCCACCACAACCAACGAGGGAAATAACGTGAATATTCCCGTGGCGGGTTGCAACAAAGACGTGTGCATGCAAATTGATCCAAAAGCGGTGGACCCACAGGGAATTCCAATCGCATTTCAAGGAAACTGCATTAATCCAAAATACAAAGGATCTCACTATATCAACTATGGCATCAAATACTGCCCCGCATTTCAATCAAAATACGATGTGTATGATCAAGAGTGTCAAACTTGCGGACACTACGAGTACAAAGGCATATGTCGCATAAAGGATCCAAACAAGGATCCGGATCCTCCTGGATTCGTTCCAACACCGGATAATCCCAGCAACTGTGATTATGAAACGTATGAGTCTCCAGACAGTGTCACCGCGGGCCCAATGCCTGGCAGCAGCAATGGCGTTGCCGCGGGCCCAATGCCTGGCAGCAGCAATGGCGGTCAAAATGATCTTGCCACATCTGACCCCACCCCCAGATGCAGCACGTGCAAATTGATAAAGAGGGTTGACAAATGCGTGCTTCCAGAATGCTATTCAACGGATGAATACCTGCCATTCCCCGATGACGACGACTACAGATTTGCGGAAGGATGTTTTTATCACAACCCGAGTAAAGAAAACACTCGTCCGGGCATGCAAAGACGTCCTCCAGGATACTACTGTCCACCCATAACACAGGGGCGATCGTATGATGGCGGCGGCAACAGCGGAGATCCATGCTACACAAATAATGGAGTGCTAAATTATGCAAAATACGTCAAAATGAACACTGTGTGCTCCAACGACAAGGCATAACATCATCGCATCCTTCATCTGATCCGGTCCGCCTTGTTAATGTGCGTCTCCTTCGCAATGATCTTCAGGATTTTGCGGTGTGCGGCGTCGTCCTTTTCAATGTTCTTGTACAGCTCCTTGCAAATGCTCTGATACTCCACGTGCATTTTCTCCTTGGTCTCCCACCCAGGATGAGCCTCCATCCAATCCTGTATGACGCGTGTTTGATAGCACGACGTCATGTAAATGAACTTCTTCACCTGCTCGTGCATGTCGTCCTTGATCCACTCGTCGCTTTTGATGTACATGGTTTCGCGCTTGGCGTCCGTGCAGTGAATGGGACGCAGGTGCACGTCCATGCCCTTCAAATTATTAACAATGATGGAGCCCACGCCCTCCACAATCCCGTTGGTCTTCGTGAACTCCAAGTCCTGCAGCGTGATCTTCAACGTTTTTACAAAGTCGCTCAACTTGACCGCATCCTTGCACTCCGTATTCAAAAACACCTGCACATTGAACTGATTGTTGTGGTTAATCGTATTATTTGTGTGCGTCACATGCGCCACTTGTGCGGGGTTTTCTTTCATTGTTTCAACAAACGTGGTCAGCATATCCTTGTGCATTTTTATCATGGATTCCATAAACGTGTTCATTTCCACGGTCGGCTGACCATCTTTTTTTGATGTTTGCTTATGTTTTTCAGTTTCACAATGCTGCACATAGTGGCTCTTTTTGTTGCAGCAATAGTTGCATGCGTCGCAAACAAACCTTGCTTTATTAGATATTTGCTTGTGTTTTTCAGTTTCACAATGCTGCACATAATGACTCTTTTTATTGCAGTGATATTCGCATGCTGCGCAAACATACTTCGGGTTGGAATCCATTGCAAAACACTTTGAGAGAGAGAGAGAGAGAGTTGTATACAATAATGACAATATTAAAATGCATGGTTTAAGCATTTTCACGTTGATTTGAAAATTGTCTGCGGGTAAATGGTAACGGCCTATCGCTAGGCTATTTTAGGCTTTTTCGCTAGGGGGGCGCGGACTATTTTAGCCTATTTTGCCTATTTTTATAGTGAAAAATAGCCTATTTTTGCCTATTTCGTAGGCTGTTTTTTAGGCTCTTGTCCCCAAAATGCACGCGTTTTGGTGCCTTTTTTTAAGTTTTTTTTTGGCCGAAAAATCGCCCTTCGTGGTGCCTTTTTTTAAGCGCTGCATTATGCTCTCGTTTTTTAACACAAACTTGATTGAATAATTTTGTTATTTTTCGATTCGACTTTGCACAAGAGTCGAAAAAATTTTGAGAAATGGACAAGAAAAGTATGTCCAAAAATGAGATCGACGAAACACTTTTGGGAAAATTCGACGCGCACTAGGTAATTTGCGGAACTTTTTCGGACGCTTGGCTGCGAGACCATAACAGCTGCGCCGCGTTTGCGCGGCACAAACATTTCAGAATTTATCTAGAGAGAAATTGTAACATTTCGCGGCTGGTGCCTTTTTTTAAGCTCGCTTGGTTCATTCCCATATGACGACGGGGCCGCCGGAAGGCCACTCGGCATACGGGATCGCTTTGCTGGTGGACTGTGTTAAATTAACTAGTTTGTGCAGCGCGGCCTTGCGGCGTTCCAGCGGGGTCTGCGTGGCGGTGGACGGTTCGCGGCGCGTGAGCTGCTTGAACCGCCATTCAAACTGCAGGGCGGCTTGCCATGTGGGGAAGCCGGTCACGTGACATACGCGGCGCCAAGTTTCGCCACGGGCCACTTTGGCTCCGGTGGCGTGCGCACCGCCTGCAATCTCTTTATTGTGCTGTCTGAGGCGGCGTTCCAGATTCACGGTGGCGCCCACATACGTGGCGCGCTTGCATGACGACTCAAGCAAATACACGAAGAATGCAGCGGATTCTCCGGATTCAACTTCTTCCGTGGTTTCATTGGGTTCCTGTTCCTCTATGCGTTCCATGATTGATTTTTATATACACAATCCGGGTTATGTATTTAATAATGAAAAAAAAACATAGTATTTTTTTTTTTCATTCACAGTTATTTTTGGGTTCATGGTTCATGGTTCATGGTTCATGTGTTATATGATTGGGTACGGGTTCGGCTGGGCACGTAGTCGGATTCAATGTAGTCAAACTCAGGGTCCGAATTGCTGACAAACGAGTCGCTCTCAAGTTGCGAATCGTTGAATTTGCCATTCTTCACTGTTTCTTCCCAGCTCGGAGGCCATGCGGCTGGTTGGTCTGTTCGGCGCAGGGACGGGGTTTCAGATAGGACGATGTCGGATTCGTTGAATTCAGTGCTTTGAGTGTCGCCCGACACGCAGCGTCCCAGGGCACGCTTGCACACCTCGTATGCAACCGGAGTGTTGTCGGAATCGTGCTGAATGGAGTGCACGCGATCCAGCCCCATGTCGTCTGCGTTGCGCCTAGCAGATGGGTCCGACCCAATGAAAAGCACCGAATGCATGGGGTTTTGCTCCTTGTTCTGGGCGATCATTGTGTTCACGTCGCACAGCGTGTATTTCTTGGAATCGTTGTCTTGTCCGTCCGTGAAGATGTACGTGGTTGCTGGAACCCCTGCGCTGTCTGTGTTCATGAGGCCGATTGCGATCGCGGCGGCATCCCACAACGCCGTGAGGCCATCGCACATCAAGTCGGCCACACTCATTGTCGGCACATCCTGCACCGGCATGCTGGGACCGACACTGATGTTGTCATGGGAGGAGAACTTGATGACGCGGATGGTTGCAGTGTAGTCGCATGGCGGAGCGTAGCGCTTTTTCAGGTCGCCGACGATTTCATTGATGCCGTTTGCAACTGAGCCACGCTGAGTTTCCATGGAACCGCTCACGTCCTGCACAAAGATGACGTTCATGTTTTTGACGGCAGCTGTCACCGGAACCGAATCGTCCTGAGGAACCGAATCAACCTGATTGGGTTGCGAGTCGTTGGTTCCGGTTCCATTGAAGTTGTTGTTGTCGCTAGTAATATTGTCGGCCATTGTTGTTGTTGTTGTTGTTGTTGTTGTTGCTGTTGTAACTTAATTGGTAAATGCCTTTTAAAAAAGATCTTTCAATTTTTTTTTAAATGTCAAAAATAACGACATATTCTCTCAAAATCCATTTCATTCATTGAGTAACAATAACAATGATATCAACCAATCCATGCATTCTCATAAATGGCTTTCATTATTTACTCAATGAATGTTCATGGTTTTCGAATTTGCTTGCGAGTTTTATTTTTTCTAATGGTTTTGAATTTTAGCTTACTTTTGTGTTTTGGCATGGATCGCATGGATCGCATTGAACTAGTTTTAGTATTGGATTTGGACATGGTAAACCGTTTCGTTTTATTTTTTCCTCCCCTAAAACCAAAAAATTTAGAAACTCTTTCACGCAAAGACGGTTTATCACTACTCAGCGGTTTGTTGAATTTATCAACATATGCTTGCTCAGGATCCATGACTGCTGCAGCGCTTGGCACATATTGTTGATTTGATGCATCTTGTTCTTGTGGATTTGATGCAACTTCACCTGATATCGCTTTCAAAAACTTAGGATTGAATTCACATGTTTCTTTTAATTCCTCCTTAGTCATGTGTTTCATCAAGTCGTATTCTGCAAATTTGCCACCATCATTCATGCACTGATCTATGATTTTTTTCTCATTTGCGGCTGCTTCTTTTACTAAACGTTTTACGCCATCTTTTTCTAACAATGATTTGTGCTGGATTGTATCAATAAACGGCCATAATTCTGCTAATCCATAAGAAGCACGTGTGATACGTTTCATATGTTCATAATTTGATTGTTTAAGTAGCTCGTTGCTGGGGTCACTGCATACATTCAATTCAGCCAACTCTTCTGGACCAAATTTAAATGGTTTATACACACCATCAATGTAGTCTCCTTTTTTGTATGCTCTTGCATTTGAAATCAAGGAAAACAAAAGTGCGTTGCATTCTTCTTTTTTTAATTCACGGTCATCATCATTTATGCCATCATCTTCCGAACGACCCAGAACTATAGTTTGAACTTTTTTTTCAAGTTTTTTTATCATTTCATTGCAACGGCGCCATATTTTCAAATAAAAATTAAAATCATGTATTTCGTCTAGTGTGGTTTTTGGTATTGATTGTCGCGATTGTTGTGGTTCCAATTGTGTCAACCCTTCAATGAACTGAATTGCTTCCTTGTTTTTGGATGCAATTGACATTTGCATTTGCATCAGATCGTTGCATAGGGTTGTGGTGAAGGTTTCATATTTCACCTCATTTTTAGTTTTCTTCATTACCTTTAACCCCAAAATGGATTTTTTTATTTGTTCGGCCAACGTAAAAAATGTAGAAGCAGGTTTATCCATTAGCATGAGTTGATTTATATCATGACGCTGACAATGCTGAATGAAACTTACTAATACATTATTAACAAATCTAATGGTGAATTCATTCATGAACAATATCATCAGGTTTGTTCCTTGTATACCCCACATGTTTGGTTTGAGTGCGTTTGGTGGGGCATTCATGGTTCTGAAACAAGCATAAACAACCATGTGTAGAAAAATGTTTTCCAATATTCTTTTTGATGGATCTTGGGACAATACAACGTCCTTGAAAAAGCTAATGCTTTTTATTTTGCACGGATCACTTGATTTTTTAGTATTTTCATAAATGGCATTCCGTATATGCTCCCTCAGTGTGGGATCCGTTTCAATAAACCGACACGTGCTTGTGAAAATGGAATCCTCTCCAGGAGCATCCACCACATATCGTATTTCCTTTTGTTTATCAAGTAGTGATTGAATGCTTTGCCTGACCTCAACGGGAGTTGTTAATCCCCAAACAGACATGTGTGCGCAAATCACAGTCGTTTCGGGCGATAATAAATAAGATTTCACAAATTCCAAAAAATCTAGTGCGGACGGCTGGCCGGGTTGTGTAGGTGGTGATTGTAGGATGCATTTTTTTAAATCAGGATAGGGAAATATGGAATCATACACGATTATGTCCGATCTTAATTTATCAACCAAAGATTCAACGTGGCGTTTAGTTGCTATTTCAAAATTTGTCAATTGTAAAATCACTTTTATAAGGTTATCTTTGCTCGCACTTTTTGGATCAAAATTATCGGGATGAAAATTTCTCAATTTAGCCACGGTGTCTCTCATTTCACCCACCGACTGTTGGTTGTTCAAACCAAAAGATGCGAGTGTGTCACTATTATATGCCAACAATCCTAAACTTAATTCACATTGCATGCTCAATGACAAGTTGTACAAGTCGTAACAATTTTTCAAAAAAGTGACCGAGTCTATTTCCGGATATTGCAATACAACCACTTGACCACTCTCATTTAGTTTTGTCATGAATTTTTTTTTGGCATCCCCATCCATGCCCTCTATGTGTGCATTATAAAAGTCAAAAAAAAATGAATCCAATTTGTCAAATTCTGGTTTGGCGGAATTCAACGAATATTCAAAAACACATTTTTGCTCTCCCTGGGTTGATTTGATGAAATGAAGTTTCATGCGTTTCAAAATTGCACACATTGTTTTAGAATTGTTTATTGCATCGCGCACGTTATTTGAACAAATTGTGTACCTACCCCAACATTGTTCCGGAAAAACACCTAGTTCATCAACCATTGACATTGTGTGCAGTATATATACATACATGCATATATAATAACTCGGCGAACTTTCACCTCTAAATTATGGTTAAGACCATGTAAAAATTGATTTAGAACATTGACGATGCAGCACAATATGAATGAAAACAAATGTACTCCGAGATTTTCAATGGCACTTACACCATCCAAGTCGGTGCAAACCAAGCCGAGAATGATGCGCTTGTCAAAAAGGCGCCCCAACACGCCATGTGGTTCCATTTGAAGGACTTCCCCAGCGCGCACGCCGTTGTCGTAAACACCGCGAAACCGGGCACCTATGACGCCGACGTCATTCACCGCGCAGCCACGCTGGTAAAAGAACGCGCGGCGCCTGGCATTCGCAACCTGCAAACCGTGGGCGTGAATTACTTGGTGAGAAAATATGTGCGGCGCACCGAAACCCCGGGCAAGGTCATCATGCTCAAAGCCGCCAAATGCGTGCAGGTCTAACCACGCAGATGATGCCGGGTTTTCTTGCAATGTTTACGTTTTTTGTTTGGTTTACGACGACATTTACGAGTCATTCGCCTATGTTTAGTTTGTTTAAATATGCCACCACCACCATGACCAACACCGGCATCAGCATAATATATATCATACGAATTGGAATATGGAATATTTACCATTTCGGATATACTCCTCCTGTTATGACCTAATGTTATTAATAAATCAAACGGTAGTGAAATGTCAACAACGTGTTGCATCAATATTCCATCAATCGCATAAAACAACTCTGCAAAAAACCCATCATCGTCTTTGCATAATTTTGTCAGATTTGGCAATTGTGGCACTGTTATATCAGCTGTTATTAATTCTTTGCTTGTTAATTCTTGTAAAAAATACATTATTGCATCGGAAAATGTATGACTTCGGTCGCACCTGAATTCCAACATTTGCATGACCGGAAGATCTGCGCACACCATGCTTTCAATAAACAAAACCTTGTGATCACTCTTAAATTTACTCTGATCAATTGCAATTGCATTGGTTTCCATTCTGCGTCCATTTACTTTTACAACTCTATGATAGGTATTATAATCTGTCAAGTCTGTGGATATAACTTCTTTAAACAACTCCATTAAAACCATTTCGTCAAATCCCAATGTGACACAGTTGTCAGTTGCATCTTTGAACGTATTATAATACGCGGATGGCGTATAATATTTTCCAGCCACATGAAATGTTATATTATCACTGACATGGACATGATTGGCAATGAACTTTTCTGGGTTTCTGTGAAATTCAACTATTTCATTTCTCAATGAATTGACCCTCTCCAAATAAACGTCTCTTTTTATTTTCAATTTGCAGCCAATCATTCCTGCCATAATGTCATATACGGTTTGATGTGTTTTGAAAAACTCACGCCGAAATACGCTTTTATACCATGATAACCAATGTGAATATGCGTCAAACACGTTGAGAGTAGGAATATTTTTAAATAAATTTAAATTGATCGCGATTGGCATGTAAAATATAGTGGGTGATTTAGAGAACCATGTGATTAATTTGCAGTGCCATATTGTTACTGTGCCATCTGCCTCCATGGATATCCATTCATTGACATCTACCTCAGACAACGGAAGAAATCTATATGTTCTTGAATATTCAACTGGTCCACGGTCCGATTCTGGACATTCATATGTGTATACTTCAACATTGCCACTACCAATTATTCTTTCATATGCGATTAAAGCGGCTGACTCTCTTGAAGTGAGTTTAATGCAACGAAAAACCGATGTGCTAAAATACACTCTCACAACCCATGTTGGCAAATATTTTTCCACATTTTTAACACTCCTAGCAATTGATGCTAAATATTTTGTCATAACACCTTCATCGCAACTTTTGAAATACAATGAAATTGCTATCACATTGCAACAATTGAATCTCATTTCTGGATCAAACTGATTCATCTCTGACAAACTCAAATTGGATTGTATCTCACTCAGCATGCGGGTTGGATTGTATGTGTGAACATATAAACGTGTCTGTTTGGTACTGATTAACTTGCATATTTCCCCCTGCATTAATGGACTTGCAACGTCTTGTTCAGTTTGTTCACCTGACATCCCTATGTGCAAATTGCAATATATATGTGTATATATTGCATATGTTATTATTTACCACCACATTTTCTCTCATTATGCGAAATCAAATGACGTGAATCGTGGCAACAGATGGCACCCCCAACTCACATGCGAATCCTTCTAAAACGTGTTTATGGGTTTCTTGGATTTCAAATTAGAGAGAAATTCAAGAAATAATGCAACCAACGCACCCCAAATTGATCCATCATGATTAGTATTTCAATTTCACGCACATTAAATCCGAATCCATGGTTCAAATTTGGAATGTGCATTGAAAAATCAAACCATCGGGTTCTGGCTCTTCCACCTTCACTTGAGGGGGAGGATGCCCCCCCCCCCCATCATCACTTAATGATTTTATTAATGCAATGAGTCACCTAACGACGACTTACTCCATGTTTGCGCGACCTTTGTTTAAGCTTGCGTAAACTGGTTTTTTTGCCATTGCGACTCCTGTATTTCCGTGTAATTTTACGCCCACCGTGTCGCCGGCCGAGGGAGTGGCTAAGATTCCTATAAGTCAGTTGAGTGTTAATTCTGTCAGCGAGGTCTAGCAAATATCTGTATAATGCGGTTTTTCTTGCATTGTCATTTGGATTATGCAACACTTCATATGCCTTAGGACTAAATTTATCAAAATAAAATCTTTCTATCTCCTTTTTAAGTTGTTTACGGCTAGATTCACTAAATCGTCCTTGATTTTCATCATTGACATGATTGACAATATCATCAAACAATTCTCCAAATGCTTTTTCGTTATCCTTGCCTTCTTGTAATTTCTCTAAATAATTACTTAATAAGGGTTTATTTTTAAAATACTTTTCAAAATCTACTTTTAATGCAAGTGGGGATTTAGTAGCTAAATGTGGTGCTGTACTATCACTATGAAATGATGCTGTAAATGATGGTTGTTGTGTTGGAAACGAATTCCCTAAACCTAAACCATATTGTAAGTTTGGAACCGTGTAAGAATAATTTGACATTGCTAATCCGGCAGTATTAGGCACTGCTAATCCGGTAAATGCTTGTGCAGCCATTTTTGTATTTATATATACTCACAATATTTTATTTATTATTATTATAAAATTAAAACATTGACAAAATAAGTAATATCCTACTGCTGAATAATTTATTTTACAAACAATCCCTCATCCTCATCTTATCATCCTCCCTCGTTTGAATTCGTAAAACATGCCAACGACAATCTTGCTCCCGCATGCGGTAGCAAGATAATAACTTATTCAAAGTGAAAATCTTGCTACGCTGATTGGAGGAGCGCTCACGCAATTGCGTGATCGCTTTTCACCATTTGCTCTTTTTCACGTTGATTTTGGGCCCCTTTTTACCCGAATTTTTGGGGTCATAGTTCTCCTCTTCATCATCCGAGTGCAGGTCTTTGGAGATTTCCCAGAACTCCTTAGAGCCCAGTTTGAACGGGCCGTGCTGTTGCGCCTTGTACCAGAAGATTTGCTCCTGCAGTTTGTTGGATTTCGCGTTGTTGTTGATTACCAAGCACTCAAAATTCTCGGTGCACTGGTCCATCACCTGACAAAAGCTCTCAAACGTGGGAAACATGCCCGCGTAGTTCTCGTAGATGCGTTTGCGGTTGGCAATGTAGGGCTCGCGCAGGATAAACACGTAATCAATGTTCGTGCGCAAATTGGGCGGAATGCCGAGAGGATATTGCATTGTGATGACTAACATGATCTTCCAGTGTCGACCGTTCATGAAGAGGAGACGCATCATGATGTCCTTGGTCCATTTGTTATCATACAAGCAATCGTCCAGCACGACAAAGGTGCGGGGGTCAATGGTGGAGCGTTTGTACGTTTCAATTTCTTTTTTCATTTGCTTGAGGACGGCCTTTTGGCGCTTGAGGATGTTTTCGATGATGGCGGTGTTATAAGCGTCGTGGATGAAGAGTTTGGGGACGTGGGCTGCGAAGAAGCCGTTGCCGGCCTCGGTGCCGGAGATGACGGTGCCGATGGGGATGTCTTGGTGATGGAACATGAGGTCCTGGACGAGGAAACTTTTGCCGGTGTCACGGCGGCCAATGAGCACGATGACGGGGCCCTTGTTTTCATCGGGCCTAAAACTGATGGACCGCATGTCAAATTTGGAGAGTTCTAGGTTCATGGTTATAAAGTGCAACACAAGCGCAAAGGCACAATACAATACAATTAAATAATATTACAATTATTTAAACGCGACCACGGACGATTACGACCGACAATGAAGGAGTGGATAGAGCGATTTTACTACATGCTGTTGTATGCGTGGTATGCACTGTATGCGGTGGCTCTGCTGGGCATTGCCACAGTTGCACCGGCGTATTTAGACACCATAAACATGGTGTTGAAGTATTTCATCATTGTGTTTTTGCTGGTGCGGTTCAATCCGTGGATCAATGATGCGAAGGATGCGCATAAATTCACCGCGTTTGATCGGACGATTGTGTTTAGCGCGGCGTTCTTTTTACTGGCATCCACGGCCGTGACGTCGCTCATCACAAATGCGCTGAGTCGTGATCGGTTATTTCATAACACGCAATAATGTGCGTCCATCAATGTAAGCCTTAAAATCATCCGAGAAATCGTTGTCATTTTTCACATTGAAAATGTGGATGTTGCCGGCATGTTTCACGGCGATGAACGTGGTGGTGTGCGGCGTAAACACAAACGCGCGATTGAATGAACATTCTTTGTCCTTAACTTTAATTTCATAACATGCGTTTCCATTTACAACCGTCAATGGGCGTATATTAAGCAATTGGGTTGAACTATACACAATGTTCATTCGTCCTGTTTTATTTTTAGCATTATTAAAATTTTATATTACTAAGTGTTTATAGTAAGACACATACACACGCGCACGCACATACACGCATGAAAGACAACCAAGACAACCGATACAATCGCGACAATCGCGACAATCAGCCCAGTATCAAAACGTTGGACGAATTGGAACAAGAGATGGTAAAGCAGGCGGTTGAAAACATAGAGGCCAAGATCGGCGCTAAAAAAACGAACGACCCTAAAGTCAAGGACATGATTACAATCGTGGAGCGCTTCATAAAAAAGCACGAGCTGGTGTGTTACGGCGGCACGGCCATCAACAACATTTTGCCGGAAGAGGCGCAATTCTACGACAAAAAAACGGAGATTCCGGACTACGATTTTTATTCGCCGACAGCGTTGGAGCACGCCAAGGATTTGGCCGACGAGTTTTACGAGAACGGGTATTCGGAGGTGGAGGCCAAATCCGGCATGCACCATGGCACGTACAAGGTGTTTGCAAACTTTGTGGGCATTGCGGACATCACGCAGCTGGACCCCACGCTGTTCAAAAACATTCGTGCGGATGCGATCAAAGTGGACGGCATTCTGTACGCACCGCCGAACCTGTTGCGCATGGGCATGCATTTGGAGCTGTCGCGACCCGAAGGCGACGTGTCGCGCTGGGAAAAGGTGAGCAAGCGGCTGGCGCTATTGAACAAGCACCACCCGCTCAAGGCGGAAGGCTGCACGCACAACATGATGCTGCCGTTCCAAAGCCCAAAGAAAAGCACCCAAGGACGCGCAACGCGCGCTGGACCCGCGACTCCGACCGCCGATGAAATTGATGCAGCGCATCCACAAAAAGAGGAGTCCGAAGAGGTGCGCCTGTTCCGCACGGTGCGGAATGTGTTCATAGACGAAGACTTGGTGTTTTTCGGTGGCTACGCCATTTCACACTATGCGCGGCACTTGCCGAAATCGGATAAAGCGTTGTTTGCGCAAATTCCGCACTTTGACGTGCTGTCCGTGGATCCCGAGTCCAGTGCTCGCAAAGTCAAAGAACGGCTGGAAGACAACGACTTTGCGGACATAATGATCACCCAGCACTCGGGCATCGGCGAGATCGTGCCGGAGCACTACGAGATTGCTGTGGGCAAAGTGTCGGTTGCGTTCATCTACAAGCCGGTGGCGTGCCACAGCTACAACGTGATTCAAGTCGGGAAACGGCGGGTGCGCATTGCCAGCACGGACACCATGCTGAGTCTGTATTTGGCCATGATTTACACGGATAAGCCGTACTACGATGCAACCCGCATCCTGTGCATGTGCAAGCAGCTGCATGACATTCAACAACGCAACCGGCTGAAACAGACCGGGTTGCTGCGACGGTTCGGAATCACGTGCTACGGCAAGCAGGAGACGCTGGACGATATTAAGGCTGAAAAGGCCCAAAAATACCAAGAACTGGATCGTAATGATCCTGAATATGAAGAATGGTTTTTGAAGTATTCGCCGATGGAGTATTTTGAACACACGTACGACATCAAAAAACATAAACTGACAGTGAAACGGTCGCCCAATGTGGCGAAAAGCCCCAAGAAAAGCCCCAAGAAAAGCCCTGCACTCAGCCCTGCACTCACGCCTAGACCAAGTGTAAAACCGAGTTCCAAGAAGAAGACAAAGAAAACGAAAACCAAAAAGGCCAAGTCCAATGCGTTCAAACAAATGTTCAAATTGATAACATGATCCAATAAAAATATAATATCTGCATACAAAAAATGCAGATATACATGAAATGGGGGTTATTCCTGTTGTTAATTTATTACATTGCACATTACAACTATACACATCAATCATCGCTGGAAGAAGGCTATGAAAACTGGTCGGCGTGCGTGGAACAAGGTTACCCGAAAGACTGGTGCATGTTTACGCCGAACCCGATGGAGCCCGCACCGGGGTACTGCAACTGCGGTGGCGGTCGCTACGGCAGTTATCACGTGAATGGAAAGTGCAACTGCTACTTGTACAACCCACAGCTTTTGCCCATGTACGTGGACAATCTCTTTCACGATTTTTTGGCGTAGGCGCGAAAGTAAATATGCATTACATCCTTAATTTTGAAATGCTAAACATTCGTATATTTGATGTTTAATATTCATTTGATTATATCTATTTTCTATTTTTATGTCTTCTGCGAGATGCAGTCCCTTTGCGCACGCGCATATGTTTACGAAATCGTCGGGAGCCTGCTCCTTGTCCCTTACAACAATGAATGAGTTGTTCATTCTCTAATTTCAAAGTAGCATTCTATAGTTTCAACGCATCAATTTGAGCATTCATTTCTATTAACTTGTTAAATGTGTCTACATCAGTCTCATTATACAAATCATATTGTTTGGGTCTTACAACACTAAGTGTCGGTCCGTTAAAATGTGGTTTAAACGCTAATTTCATGTATTCTATATATTATGCAATTATAAAATAATTAGTTTTTCACATTTTTATAGTTGATGGTGATGGTCGTCGTCATGCAGCATGTCCGTATCATGATCCGCGTCACGGCACATCGTGCAACAACAGCACGCGCACCCGCCGTTCTCATAACACCAGCACACGTCGCACTCCAAACAGTCTTGCACAATGTCGGCACATGTAAACTCGGTGCATGTAACGTCGGATGCAAATATGCACACGCTGCTCATTAGCACGGTGGCCAACGGAAAAAACGGCAACAACATTATCGGCATTGCAAATTAAATTCAATTCAGGTGTTACATTACATGAATTTAATTATTTAATACATTGAATGCATTGAATGCATTGCTCTTGTGTGGAAGAATTGCGCTTCTAAAATCAAATCAACCCAAAATTGGCGGGCAGCTCCGGAATAGTGGTGCCGTAATACGACTCAATTTCATTCAGCTTGCGGAAATCGCGCCGAGTCACAAAATTCACGCCACTGCCCTTGCGCCCCCAGCGCCCCGACCGCCCGATGCGGTGCAAGTACGTGTGCACGTCGCGCGGCATGTCAAAGTTGATCACCGTGCTCACCTGCTGAATGTCAATGCCGCGCGCCGTGACGTTGGAAGAAATCAGCACGCGCTGCGCCCCGCTGCGAAACTCTTGGTACGCCTTGTCGCGCACGTCCTTATCCATGCCGCTGTGAATGCAGCACACCGGAAACCCGTCATTCGTCATCGCCTCCGCCAAGTCGCTCACGCGGCGAATGCTGTTGCAGTAAATGATGCACTGCGACACGGAAATGCGCGTGAACAAGTCTTTCAGCGTGGCGTACTTGTCTTGGTCCGTCTCCAAAGCGACGTGGAACTGGCTGATGCCCTCCAGCGTCAGCATCTCGCTCTTCACCAAGATGCGCACGGGGTCGCGCATGAACTTCTCCGACAGCGAGTGCAGCTCGGGCGGCATGGTGGCGCTGAACAAGCACACCTGCACATTCGTGTTCAGCTGCTGGAAAATGTTGTAAATTTGCTCGTTGAACCCCGCCGACAGCATTTCGTCGGCCTCGTCCAACACAAGGATCTGCATGCCCCGGCCCACGGCGGGCTGACGGCGCAGAATGTCGTGCACGCGACCTGGGCAACCGATGAGGATTTGCGGCCCGTTTGCCTTCAAGTCGGTAACGTCGTCTTCCGTGGATGTTCCACCGATGAGGAGCTGCACATTGAGTCCGGTCATTTGTGTGCCCAAATCTTTGACCACCTCGTGTATCTGCTTGGCCAACTCGCGCGTGGGGGCGATGATGAGTGCCTGCGGCTGCTTCACGTCTAGGCGAATCCGGTTTAGCACGCCGGTGGCAAATGCGCCCGTCTTGCCGCTGCCCGACTGCGCTTGGGCAATGACGTCTCGGCCGTCAATGATTGACAATATGGATTTCTGCTGAATGGGACTTGGTTTTTCAAAGCCGTAGCCGTATATGCCGCGCATGAGCTGCGAGTTCAGTTCGGGAATGTCTTCCCATGCCTCAAATTCACGGGCGGGAGTGGTTACAGGGGGTGCGGTCATTGATGTATGATTATACGCTAATGCACATTGCTACGGTGTATTTAAGCCTTTTTTTCACATCAATTATGTTGTTCACTGAAGCAATGCATGGGCATGTTTACTCCTTGAAATGATGCACTTTTTCTTCAATGCATAAATCTCTCCATTGCATTTCCCGTATTTGTTTTTCGTTGCATTCGTCCACAAATCCGACCCAAACTCCCGCCATTCCGCCCTCTTCATCCCACTCATTCTTGACCCAGCAATTCGGGTACTTGTCCAACAACCCGTTCAACCACTTGAAATTGGGCAACCATTTGGTGTGCATGTCCACGCAAATGCCGTATTTGCCGCGCTTGATGATTCGCACATGTTCATTGTGCACGCTTTCGTCGTACGAATCATTCGGTTTGTATTGTATTTCATTTGCGACGAGGTCGTTCAATTCATCGGCCGAAGTTTTGCACGTGATGGTTAATTTATTCCAACAGTCGTTGCCCATTTGTCTGTCCTCTATGTTATAGACATAATCCACACTGTCTATATCAAAAAAAGGCAAAATTCATATTGTAACCAGTTCAGATGCCATGCATGCATGCATGCAAGCCGCGTTCCCCCGCCGAATTATTTTCTAATGTTTTAGATAGTGCAATAACCACGATCTAAAATGTTTGCGACATACAAAAAAATAATAAGTCCGGAATCCAGTCCCATTTTGGGTCCTGCATCTCCTAACTTGGCGCCCATGAATGCCACCAACAATGAAATGGAAACATTTTCTCCATGCACGTGCTGCTGTAGTGCTCGCAACGATAAAACCAAGAAAGATTCAACCATCGTTGTGGAAGAAAATGATAAGGATAATAAAAAAAAGGAAGAAACAAAGCCCAAATATGAATTCGGCCACGCCACACATTACACGTACGGCGTAACAAGCCCCCGACTGCTGTGCGAGTTTGAATAAAAATCATGCTTTTCGTGTCTTAGTAGGAGTAGGAGGTGGGGTTAGATGGTTGCATGTATTATGCATTATGCATCCTTCATTTTTTAAGTTGCATCATCTGCATTTGCGCGCATTCAAGCTGCCGCCGCATGAGCTGCTCCTTGTCCAAATCCAGCATCAGTTGCCCGTAGTTCGTGACGCGCTGCTCAATGTCGCTGTAATCCTCGCGCTGCACCACGCTCAGCGGCGTGATCAAGAACCAATGGTCCCGTCGCTGCAGTTCAAACCAGTAGCGGTCAATGGCATAATGCATTTTTTGTTCGGGATTACGCATCAACAAATTGATGCCCGCGCGATAATTCGCAATGAGCGCGTCGTAGTAGTGCGCCCGCACAATGTAGGCCGTCGTGGTTTGGCAGCTGCCGACTTGAACGCACGCGTCGTTCACGACCCGATATGGCGGGATGTTGTTCCCTCCCAGCAGCACCACATCCCAGTGCTTCACAGTGGCCATGAATTTGTGCAGCTGTGTTAAAAACAGTGGCACGTTTGTGAAGAGCACGTCGTCCTCGCACACCAGCACGTGGTCCCAGCCACGCTCTTTGGCCAGCTGAATGCAGCGCAAGTGGCTCATGCTGCACCCGATGGCGCCGCTCGTGGCGTGTTTAATGGCATTGAATCTCTCGGCGGACAGTTTCGGCATTCCATTGTCCCTGAGAGATGCCAGCTGCGCTTCCACGTGCGCGCGACGGTCCGTGCGTGACTCCAGATTGATATAGAGCGCGTGCTTTACATGTACATCTGTGTTGGTCATGGACAGTGACAATGACAATGACAATGACAATGACAATAACATATAGTGCTCGGTATTATTTAAATTTGAATAACTGAAATAATAATAATAAAAATTGAATTTGCCGCATTCTCTCCAACAATAACAATGCAAACCAAGAACAAACAACACAAACACAACCCATGCACTCCATGTTCTTTGACGGCTGCAGCAAAGGCAACCCGGGCCGCGCGGGCGCAGGTGCCGTCATATACGACGCGTCGGGCAACGAAGTATTTGCGGAATCCGTGTTTGCCGGACACAGCACGACCAACAACGAAGCGGAATACACGGGACTCATATTGGGACTAAATGCGGCGCTGAAACGCGGGATAACGGAGCTGCAGGTGCGCGGCGACAGCCAGCTCGTGATCCGGCAAATGCAGGGCAAATACAAGGTGAACTCACCCAAACTGGCGCCGCTGCACACATGCGCGACCACCCTAGCAACCAAATTCGTAAAAATTGAGTATGATCACGTGTATCGGGATAAAAATAAACGCGCGGATGCGCTGTCGAATGCGGGAGAGACGAGTTCTCCCAATTGATTAAAAATTGAACCATGTTCAACGCAAATCCAACACAATCCAACACACAATCCAACACACAATCCAACACAATCCAACACACAATCCAACACACAATACAACACATAATGAGTTTTATCCGAAGAATGCTGATGACAAACACACCCACTACCAAATTAGGAAGGTGGCAGCTGCACTACGACCCCAAGATCGTGAATTCCAAGGTGGATCAAGCAAATGAAGACCACTGCGGGTGCTGCCATGAAAATATTCAACCGATGAAAAAGGAAAAGGAACAAATGCTGCGCCAAAAACAACAACGCAGCTACACCCAAAAACAGCTGCAAAAATATTCGGAATCGGAAGAGTATTACATTCCATATGTTATGTAGTTCGGGGAAACACTACGACGTTCCCCATTTTTTATTGACCCGAGTCATCACATCGGTGTAATCCACGTGCTGCCGGGAGATGTCGCTGTAATCGGGGCGCTGAATCACTGAAATTGGCACAATCAGATACCAGCGATCCGTGCGCTGCAGCAGTTTCCAGTATTGATCAATCGCATATTCGGGCTGCCGGGACGGGTTGGCAATTAAGTTTTTCAATCCCTCCTTGAAATTGGCCAACAGCCGTTCAAAATAGGGCCGACGCACTAAATATGCGGTGGTGGTTTGGCAGTTGGCCACGCGCACAGCTTCGGGCGAGACTTGGCGAAAAGGCTGGTGGTTGTTGCCGGCCGGCAGCAGCACGTCCCATGCGTCTCCAAACCGAGTCAAAAATTGGTTGACTTGTTGCACGAGCTGACCAGGATTGGTGATGGTGGCGTCGTCCTCGCACACCAGCACGTGGTCCCAGTCATTTTTTATCGCCAATTCCATGCACGCCACGTGACTCATGCTGCATCCGATTGCGCCGTCCGCATTCCGAATGGCTGAAAAGCGCTGCGGCTGAAATCCTATTTTGCGAAACTGCGATTCAAAGTGAGTGCGGCGATCTATGCGCGAATCCAGATTGATGTAGACGACGTTGGTTATGTCGTGAAAATTGCGCAACATTTGAATTGTGTATTATATGGATGTATATTGGATTATTGGATTATTGGATTATTAGATTATTAGATTATTAGATTATTAGATTATTAGATTATTGGATTATTAGATTATTAGATGTATATTAAATGATGACAATATATATCGTCCTTTTTTGCACAATGGGCAAATTTCAAAATTAAAATATCATCAAATCATATGAAACACGGTAATGGAAGGTGGTGTAATTGATGTGAATGTTTTTGATATTTCATCAATACCTAAATCAACCCATTTGTTTTTTGATGATGATTATGGAAATATCACAGATGTTCAAAATGCAGCCAATCAAGACAAAAAGGTCATGATGTCTGTATGGTGTCCGCCAAGTGAGATTAAATTGCATTATGCCACCGGTGTTGTTAGAACATTTGCATGTGGCAATGTTGAAGACACGAAAACATACAATGAACTCAAATCCAACGACGGCTTGGTGAAAGGTTCAGATCAGTCAAAAATATTGCCTATTGGAGCCGGAATAACTCCAAATGTAATTCAGCAAATCATTGACGATGAAACATCGCAGGAAAAACCCACGCGTCTGTATTTTTTTGATTTTGACATGTTGCTGAGTCAATTCAATGGATTGACATTTCCAGATGCAGCAACCATTGATGCTCAATGGTTGAATGACTACTCCAAATATCTTTTTTCGGATCACATTGGCCCCATTGACGACTCCATGACGGACGAACGTTTAAAATTATTAAAGCGCATGTTTGACACGATCGGTGCTGCACGTGTGTACATTATAACTGCGAATGGTCATGCAAGCGCAACCACTATAGAAAAATCTGGAAGGCAAATTCCAAATCCACATTTGCAAACGTTTATTCAGTTATTGAAAGTATTGCTCCCGACGTTTAACTCCACGCATTTGCACTGCACCACCGGGAAAAAAAAATCCATAGTTATATTGC
>Ga0214917_10001590_pt1 | contig 29023 bp, 33 predicted proteins | sample LL_1208_BB_MetaG_FD_177983 | JGI IMG/M metagenome (GOLD analysis project Ga0214917, IMG submission 177983) | Freshwater microbial communities from Lake Lanier, Atlanta, Georgia, United States - LL_1208_BB | ecosystem: Environmental > Aquatic > Freshwater > Lake | place: USA: Georgia | collected... | reverse complement strand
ATACAAAGAATCGCACGTAAAAACATGAGAACATTACCAAGATGGCAGGAAGAAAATCCAGATTTCAGAATATTGGATACCAAAGAGAATGATGATTATATGAAAATAGCATTGAATTCATTGGGAGGACAAAATGATGAAGAACATGAAAAATACGTAGATAAAATAATGCGGAATGTTCTCAAAGAAGTGGTAATTGAAAAGAAATAAACTACATAAAACTATTTAATAATTAAATAATTTTATGTTTAATAACAAAAAACTTTGCAAAATAAAACGGGGTCAACTTTTTGAAATTGGACATTTTTAAAATGTCCATTTTTGAAAAACCTCGATGGAATTTTTGCAAAAAAGTGATTTTGCTCGGAGATGCTGTAAATACAAAAAAAATGATTCAAAATGTGTTAGCATAAGTTTTTTTCGTTTTAAAGCCTATGTTTTTTTCTATTTCCAATTTAGGAAATAATGGAAATAAAAAAAAACATAAAAAACATACCAAAATTTTACTGTGAAATTTGTAACTTTAAATGCTGTATAAAAAGTGATATGGATAGACATTTACTGAGACCAAAACATAAAAACAATGCGAATGGAAATGAAATGGAAATAAAAAAACATAAAAAACATAATGATATACATATTTGTTTATGTGGCAAAGAATATAACACCACATCTGGTTTATGGAAGCATAAAAAACGATGTAATAAAGTAAATAATTCAGAAAATGAACAATTACAAAATACTTTTATTCCTAGTAATGTTATTACACCTGAGTTTTTTATGGAGGTTTTACATAGTAATAAAGAAATTCAAAATGTTCTCATTGAACAAAATAAAGAATTACAAAATAGATTATTAGAACAAAACGAAGAACATCATAAACAAATAATCGAACTAGCAAGTAAATCATCAAATAATATTACCAATAACACTAATAATAATACCACAAACAATACTCAATTCAATCTACAATTCTTTCTCAATGAAACATGTAAAGATGCTATGAATATTACAGATTTTGTCAATTCATTACAAGTTCAAATTGCCGACCTTGAAAAAACTGGTAAATTGGGATATGTAGAAGGAATCACTGGAATATTTCTGAGAGGTCTTCGAGAACTTGACTATACAATGAGACCAATACATTGTAGTGATTTGAAACGTGAAACTGTATATGTAAAAGACGAAAATTCATGGGAAAAGGATGATGAAGAAAAAGCCAAATTAAAATTGGCTATACAAAGAATCGCACGTAAAAACATGAGAACATTACCAAGATGGCAGGAAGAAAATCCAGATTTCAGAATATTGGATACCAAAGAGAATGATGATTATTTGAAAATAGCATTGAACTCAATGGGAGGTCAAAATGATGAAGAACATGAAAAGTATGTAGAAAAAATAATGCGGAATGTTCTCAAAGAAGTGGTAATTGAAAAGAAATAGATTCCGTAAAAAAACTATGTAAATTATATAGTATTAAGTTTTCATACGTAAAATTATTTAATAAAATTCATATATTTCATCTGGTGGAAACATATAATGAAATCTATCTCTATCGAAATCAGATTGAAATCTGTCTCTTTCGTAATTATATATTATTTTATTTTTTTTATTTTTTTCAGCATTTTCAGCATTTTCAGCATTTATTATATTTCGAACGTTGTTTCTTATATTTTGAATTTTTTTAGATTCAATAGTTGATATTAAATTATCATTTCGCCATAAACCCTTTGTTTTGAATTCACTCATTCCGTGTTTTTTACCATCAACCCATGTACCTTCAAATTCTTCTTCATAAAATTGTATTTCAAGTTCATCGTCATCATCAAAATCATTGATATCATATTTTTCTTTGTATATGTATTTACCTTTTCCATGTTTTTTGCCATCAACCCATGTGCCTTCAAATTCTTCATATATTTTTATATCATCGTTATGATTACATAATTCTTTTAATATATACTTACCATTGCCATGTTTTTTATCATCAACCCATATGCCTTCAAATTCTTCATATATTTTTATATCATCGCTATCATTATATAATTCTTTGAATATACATTTACCCTTACCATGTTTTTTACCATTTTGAAACTCACCCTCGTATATAAAGGTTTTTTTATCAAAATATGAAATCAATTTACCATATCCCCATATAACGTCATTTAAAAATCCTCCTTCGTATGTTTGACCATCATTAAAAGTATATTTACCATTACCAGATTTAATGCCATTTAAAAATTCACCTTCATACATATGACCATTACTATAAATAAATTTCCCATATCCATTTTTCAAGTCATTCTTAAAATATCCATTATAAGAACTTTTATCATCAGAATATTTCATTACACCGAACCCTTCACGGATATAATCATTATTTTCACAATAAATTAAATCACCTTTATAGGTAGAACCATCGTAATAATATAAATAATCATCACCATATTCTTCAATTACAGAATCGTTTTCGATGCGATTTATTGGCATTTTGTTATAAGATTAATAATTTTTTTTGATTATATAAACATCAATATTATCATCAATTTTATCGTAATATCACATATTTGCGCATTATAAATATGTAAAGGTATAAATGTACTATAAAAAAATGTTCTCAATGATAGTAGTTTTAGAAAAGAAATAAAAATAATATGATATATGTATATTATATTATTTGAATTATATGTATCAAAATAATGATGTAGTAGATTTTGTAATACCACTACATCGTTACCATAATATGGTAAGAACCGTTGTAGAGGCACTACATACTTTTTATAATCCACGTGTTATTTATATAATAACTCCATTAAAGTATGTAGATGAAATTAACACGATGTCTAGTAATTGGAATAAAAATACTATAATTGTCTTACCAGAAGAAACGTTTTTTATAAAAAATTATGGATTGAGCATATATGATATAAAGAATTTGTTTAATAATACACTCGATGAACGTTCTCGCGAGTTTGGATGGTGGTATCAACAACTTATAAAATTAGGGGCGCAAAAACAAATAAAAGGACTATCAGACCCATTTGTAGTTTGGGATTCGGATTTAGTTCCAATTATCAAATGGGATATTTATCCAACCAAAGATAATCCATATTATCGTTTTGCGTTATTACAAGAACAAGCTAGGTCGGAATGGAATATAGAACAATATAAGAGTTCTTTGAATACCCTTATTGGTATCAAAATGATAGTGCCGGACGAGGGTACATTTGTACCACATCATTTTGTATTTTATCATAATATTATAAATGATTTATTATCATACATTGAATTATACGAATGTAAATTGACCGAGAAACCAACATGGATACATAGTATTATGAGTTTATCACATACTTATTTTAGGTTTAGTGAATACATAACAATCGCATCATTTATGGATAAATTTTTTCCAGAATTATTACAATATCATAAATTTAGTGCGTTTGGTAAATATGGATATCGTATTCGCGAATCGAAATATTTTGTAAAAGAAATAGAAGAAAAATGTAAAATAGATTCTTTTGGGTTGTCTTATATTGAATTCTGTAATTTTGTAAAAAAAAAATATGATAATTTACCTTCTTATTTACAAATAGAACATATCTAAAAATATATAAAAACGATTATTTATATATATTTTATAGTATATATTTGATAACAAAATGGAATTATTGAAAAATACACTTTTTATAAATCTAGAACATAGAAAAGATAGGTTGGAACATGTAAATTCAGAATTTAAAAAAATGGAAATCGACGCAGAACGTGTAAATGCTATAAAAATGAATACCGGCGCGGTAGGATGTACTATGAGTCATATAAAATGTTTAGAACTAGCCAAACAACGCGACTATGAATATGTATTTATTTGTGAAGATGATATTACATTTCGTAATCCAGAATTATTCAAAAGAAATTTACAAAGATTTTATGAGAACGACGACATCAATTGGGATTTATTAATAATAGGTGGTAATAATGTTCCGCCATTTCAACAAGTAACTGAATATTGTGCCAGAGTATTTTATTGTCAAACAACAACCGGTTATGTTGTTAAAAAACATTATTATGATACACTTTTAAAAAATTTTCGTGAAAGTGCCAATGGACTCATACGAGAACCGAATAATCCATCCACATATGCTCTGGATATGTATTGGAAAAGATTACAATTACAAGATTTTTGGTATATGATTACTCCACCAACAGTAACACAGTATGAAAGTTATAGTGACATCGAAAATAGAAATGTAAATTATGAAAATATGATGTTGGATATGGAGAAACCATGGTTAACGCGTCGATAAATTATATTAGAAAAATATAAAAATACATAGTTTTATATTTTATAAAAACCAACGCTTATTCTTTGATAGCAGCATAAGATGCTAACGTATACGTTCTAATTTTATTCCAGTCTGTTTTTTTTGGAAAACATGAATTATTTAAATCATTTTCCATTTTTGCGTAACGTTCTTCAGATTCGTTTTTTTTTCTTTCATGTTTAATAATGTCATCGATACGATGTTGAGGCATTTTTATACCTTTTACACATGGGTTTTTAGCTTTTGAGGTTTTATTTTTGGGTTTTGGTGATGGTGACTTGTTTGACACCGATTTATTATTTGGTTCACATTTTCTAGTAGTTTTATTACGTCTAGTTCCATTTGGACAACGTTTTGGCATTTTCGTTAATACGTATATATAATAGAATATATTTTATATCATATTCTAAATGTTTTGTATTCTCAAAAAATTCGATAAAACTGTCTTATTTTTTTCGGTATATTGAGAACTTTTCAATTGAGCTTCGTATTCTTTACGCATCATACGTTCTCTATATACTTTATCTTGACTTGCTAAAACATGTTCTGCTTCTTGTTTTTCTAATGGCGTTAGTGTTTGTTTTCCTCGTTCTCTGATAAAATGATCTACACTAGAATATTGTGGTACTTTTTGAATATCGCGTTCGCTAACAACAAAAACTGTTTGGTCTTTATGTACTTTACGTAAATCATCGAATTTCAATTTACTAAAAGGGTCACATGTAACATACGTTTCATCATTATCGGCGTCATCATCATCGTATAATCGAGAACCAGAATCCATATTTACATATAAATTCTCTACACCCCTATATTTATCTAGTACCATTTGTTGTTGTGTTTGTTTAATTTTATCGAATACTTGGCCCATATTATTCGAATTCACTTTTTCATCGATGTTATAAATAGGTTCGTCTTTATGAAACCATTCATTTTTTGATGGGTCAGGACGGTTCGCCATGTTTTCTTCGAATAATTTATTGAACTTTTGTTGGAATTCTTTATCACTCATTTTATTGATAGCATTCGATACTTGTTTCGACATTGATTTATTGGACGTATCTATATTTGATGTATCATAGTTCTGTTTCTCAGTAGGTAACTTTTGATTTTGTTTATTTTGTTCTTCATAAAATCTGACCACAATATCAAATGCTTTTTTATAAAAAAGAAAATAATCAGGTGGGAGGCGAGATTTATCGGGGTGTGTCATCAATACTTTTTTTTTGGCACGTTTCATATCGTCAATCGAAATATCATAAGTCAAATCGAATAATCCTAAAATTTCATCGAATTTATACATATGAATGTTTAAATTATGTGATTTTGAATCTGTCATTTTTATTATATTATTACACTAATAAAATTAGATTAGATAAAACGCATATAAAAATAAAAAATATAATGTATATATATTTATTTATACAGCATGCCTTTAGAAATTATAACCGAATTAGAAGACCGTCAAGCATTCTTGAATTTATTAACAACCAATCCTGGTTTAATTATTGTTAAATTAGGTGCTGAATGGTGTAAGCCATGTAAATCAATCGAGGCATATGTCAAACAAGAATTTGATTTGATGCCGAATAATATTCAATGTGTATTAATTGACGTTGATGAATCGATTGATTTATATGCTTATTTAAAAAATAAAAAAATGATAAATGGTATTCCAGCAATATTATGTTATTATAAAGGAAATACATCATATATCCCAGATGACGCCGTATTAGGAGCAAATACAGAACAAATAAAAGCATTTTTCGATAGATGTATAGATAAATCAAATTCAATTTAGAGATTTGAGAACATAATCCCAAGTAATTTATTTATCTAAACCGACGAACATTTATAACGTGAAGATTTACACATTTTCTCATTTACAATGCCCAATCAAAAATGTTTTACATCAAAACAAATACCTTCATCTACCGTTTCATAACTAATTGTAATGTATTTATCTTTTTCTTCAAAATTTTCTTCTTCATATTTGTTTATTTTTGTACAATCGTAATAATTATTTAGTGGTGATTTTAATTTCATTGTATATGGATATTGTTTCTCTATATCGCACTCAAAAATATAAAAAATATCATATTTGTTGTTTACACTTAATATTCTTTTAGCATCACTTCCAGTTGTAGAATAAGCAATCCAGCCATAGTGTTTACTTTCAACTAATACTATATGTTTTTTTAGCATTATACTAAATTAACAAATTACATATTTTTATATAACTTTCGTTAAATTATATAAATTACACCAACCATAAGGTGGAATTCTTCAAGGGTTTAATACAAATATTTCATTATGTTGACATTTTTCAGAAAACTTATATCCATTTTTTATAAGTAATTTTCTACATAATTCTTCTTTTTCGGATTGAGAACCGCCCAATGTTTCAATTAAAATCACATCTATAGGCACTGAAAAATCCCATGATAATAATACCTCATATTCATGTCCTTCAACATCTAAAGATAATAAATCAAAATGCTGAATATTGGATTCTTTAATTATTTCTGTCAATGATTTGGGTTTTATATACGTATGTACTTGTGGCAACGGAATTTTATTATAAAAATTTGTGAAATGTTCTGTTGGTAATGTATTTTCTACTCCAGAAACACCAGCGTATTCATCTACAAAAAATCTGAATAATAATTCATTTGCTTCGTTACTTACTAATGTATTCCATAAATAATTATTTGGTCTATTGTGTTGTAACCCCTTAAATTTTTCGGGGTGAGGTTCAATCAATATCCCACTCCAACCTAATGTGTCTTCATAAAATTTAGTATTGGAATATAATACTCCATCTAGAGCACCTAATTCAATATATTTTCCATTTTTTTTATTTTTAAAATAATTGATATTCAAATAATTATCCTCACCTGATTGTGAATAAAACATGTATAATAAAAAAGTATATTATTTTTATATTAAAATTTATAATATATATTATTTCGTCAGTAAAATAAATTAGTCATATGTAAGTTCTAGTTGGCCATGTTCATAGAAATATTTACGTAAAGATGTAGCAATTTCATATTTATACGAACAATCACTTGTAATATCATAAACATTATCCATTACTAAAAGCATTTTTGGGTCAGTTAGCATTATTTTTTGTTTCTTTGTAGAATCGTTATTTATAAAAACAGTTTCGTCGTCATCATATATCAGTTGTTTTATGAAAATTTCGAAATCGTTCAACCAGTTATCATTAACACTTGCTAATAATTCGATAATTTTATAATTATAGATGAAATTATAAAAGTAAAATTTATATCCAAACCATTGATAAAAACAGTAAGTATATTTTTCGAATTCTTGATTACCTAAGACTTTTTGAATAGTTTCTGGAATCATTTTTTGTGAATATAAGTCAATTTCATTATTAGTTTTGTTATTATAATTTACATAATTACAAATCATTACGTTTTTTTGATTCAAATCGAATAATATGAATAGTTTTACAAAATATTTTATCAGTTCGGATAAGAATGGTTGAGAACAAAATTTATCAAAAATAACGATATCGATATTAGGTTTTTGTTCTGGTTCTAGTAAAACCATATTTTTATTGATATTATGTTGATTTTCGAAATTATCAATAACAACCGATAAAATACGTGTATCAGAATCATTGGTTTTTATGAATACGGGTATCATTTGTTCAATAGAATTTGACAAAATTTTATTTTTACTAATTTTTTCAGGGGAATCAAATTTTGTAAAAGTTTCGTTTAATTTACTACCGAATGATATATATATTTTATCGTAACCATTTCTATTATATGATAATAAGTTTATAACATTTTTGAATGTCTCTATTGACGTTTCATTAACATAATTGATTATTTTTACACCACTATTGTTTGTCGAGTCTGGTTTTAGTAAATTTGTTAAACAGTACATTTTAGTTTAGTTTTTGATTGAATAAAAAAAGGTATTTTTATTCAATTTTATGGAATAATACTTTATATATTTTCTCATATGTATTTTTTCCGAAACTTGAAACATAGTATTATTATTTCACCAAAATAATAATAAAATGTAAATATTATATAACTATGCTGAAAACTAATCATATACAAGATAATGATAATTATATACAAGATAATGTTAGTGTTTTATTAGATAATTATCCATTTTATAAAGTATTTAGTAGACAAACAGATGTAGATATGTTCAACAATGAAAATCTCGAAATTTTAATGAATCTGAGGAATATGTTATTTAGAATAAATTTTGAAGGTAATAAACCTATTTCAATTACACCTATTATACGCGATACTGAAAATGATAGAAATTCAGATATTATCAAAAATGTTTACAACAAAAATAAAGACCTTATAAACAACTATATTAATTATCAAGTTATTAATTCTGGTATATTAAATTATTTATCAAATATTCCAAGTAAACCTAAAAGCATAATAGATGGAGATAATGAAATACCATTTAACACTTGTATTTGTTTAAGTTTAAACGCAAATGATAAATCAATTATAGACACTAGTTATCATAATGATAGCACAATATTTCAAATTTTACAATATAGTAAACAATATAGTAATATAAATGAATCATTTGTATTAGGAAGTGAATTATTATTTTATCATGAAAATGATAATACCGTTATACACCAACAATTAATAAAGAAAGCCGGAGATACAAATGAATTTGAATTTCCAGCTGATACAATGGGTGATTTAATTCATGAAAAATATGAGTTAGTCAAGAAAATATATAATGAAATAAAAAATAAAGGCAACCTACCCCCACTTTTTCGCAATAAATTAAGAAATGGTGATACTATTGTTTTTCCTGATACTTTATGGAAACATGCGGTAATTAATCCTAATGAAAAAAGAGAAGAAAATATTCTTCATATTCAAGTTGCTAATGAATATAGGGAGACGAAATCTTTAGCAGTTCAAGTTTGTTCTGAGAGAATCGATACAAATGAGACTGATTATGATGGAAGAAGAGTATATTATGATGGAAGAAGAGTAATTGGTTTATTTTGTTTTATTTACTCCCGTTATATAAAACCGGACCAGATGTTGGAGACTTTTTTATTAAAAGAAATGAAACCTATTACTATGTCAACAATAAATTTAAATGAAAAACAATGTATTGATTTTTTATCTTCGATGAGCAATAATGAAGGCTGTATTAATATCAATGGTGTAAATTTAATATCTCGTGGAGGAAACAAACGCAAAAAAAGAGTAAAAAACACAAAAAGGAAAACATCAAAACAGAAAAAGGGAAAACAAAGTAGAAAAATGAAATAAATTATTCATTATTATTCAATAAAAAACATGTAAAACAAAATGTACAAACTATAATACTTTATATATTTTATATATTTTTTATTTGATACCATTCAGGTTTGTTTCTTTTTTTCCAAGAGGCAATTTTTTGTTTTTCTGGAGTTTGATAATATTTACGATAAGATTCAACAGGGTCGCTGCTTTTACATTCAACTGGCATAGCAAGAGCAAATGGTAAGAGTCCAATATGCTGGAATTTATCCGCACTTGGCGCAAACTTTCTCAAATGTTTTGCTACAATATATGATTTATGCATTTTATCAGATGGATGGTCATATCGATATTTCCATTCTTCATGCATAGCATCAATCAAATCTAGTGTCCAGATATAATTTGCCAAAGAAGACCGCATCCAAATAGTAGTAGGGTGATTTTTATGACATATTTTGTATAATTTAATAACATTTTTTATTTCATTATCAGGGTCTACAATCTGTATAGCAGTACATAACATTTGAACTGCTTCTAATAAGATTTTAGATACATGTTTGTCAAACATGAATTCAGCACATTCCTTGAATGATAAAGAAAGAATAAATAGGTTCATTTTATTGATTGATTATTGATAATTGATTATTATATTTATAAAAAATAATCAATTTTTTGATTTTTTTATACTTTTGTTTCATCTTCAATGCCAAATTTTTCTATAAATAAATTCAATGACATTGGATACCACCTTAAAAAAAGTCCTTCACCATATGTACTACTACATTCAGTATAATATTCAAAACGTATTTCATTTTTGTTATTCAACTCGGTATAAAAAAAATATGCTTCTCTCATTTGTGAATGAGTCATTATTTCATTATATTTTTCTTCAAATAATATATTAGCAAAATCATCATTATTGAAATTATATATTCTTATTCCAAAAATAGCACCATTGTCATAAATGCCCATTTATAACGCAATAAGGTATTAATGATATATATTATATATAATTATCTAAATCTTTAAATGGTATTCCTTGGTTAAGATAATGTTCAATTCTAGACGGATGTAATGCTATTTCCATAAGTTCTTCTTTATAAATAGAACAGCGTTTTTCTATAGCATCATAATCAATTTCAAAAATAGGTAAATTTACTGAAAAATTATCATAATCTAACTTCAAAAGATAGTTAATTTTATCAGGATATTTTTCTATTAATGGAATACCATTTGGATTCGATGATAAACAATACCAATTTATTTTATCTGGATTTTTTTCTAATATGGGAATCGCCATTAGGATTTTCAGATAAATTACGCCAACCATTATCATTTATTTTATCTAGGTTTTCTTCTAATAAAGGTATAGCATTCGGATTCTTTGCTAATATATTCCAACAATCAATTGTTAATTTATTTAGATTTTGTTTTATTAAATGTATAGCGTATGGGTTTTCACATAATCCTTTCCAAAAATAACTTGATTCCCTCTCTATTTTTTCTGGATATTTTTTCATATATTTTTCTAATAAATCAATATAATTAGGATTTATAATTTCTGCTAGTGATGTTAAACAATCACTAAATAATAACTCATCTATTATTTTATTTTCGTATTTTTTTAAAATATGAATAAAATCTGGATGTCTCAATAAATCTAATCTACCTCGCCAATTAATAGATTGAAAACATAAATCAAAATGTTTATCGATTATATGAATAGCATTCGGGTTATTTACAAAATCATTCCATGATATTTTATCTAGATAGTTTATTAGCATTTCCGCAGCAAATGGGTTTCTTGATAATTTTTTTAAGCAATCAATATTTAATACATCAATATGTTTTTCAATAAACGGAATCGCATTTTTACTTGATACTAATTCTCGCCAACATATTCGTTTAGGACTTATCCAATTTTTCAATTTATAAAAATCATATACACTTTTGGTGCTATTATTATTCATTTATTTATATTTATAATAAATGAATCGTTATTATTTTCAATTTTTTTACTTACGATATTTCGTTTTATTATTTTTATTACCTTTATGTAATTGCTTACTAGTTTTTGTCTTATTTTTTTTCGATTTTTTTCCACCGATTTGTTCAAGAGGTTGTTTTTGCTGTGGTTCTTGTTTTTCAATATCTTGTTGTTCAATGTTTTCTTCTATTATTTTTGCTTCAGCCATTGGAGGTTCTTCTTTTTTGCCACTAAAAAATGCAGGTAAAGCAGGTAACATAGCAGCAGCGGCAGCAGCAGTTGGAAAAATACTAGATTTAGCTGTTGTATTCGATTCGGATTGTGTATTTTCTTGAATTTTTTCTTCTCCGGAAACACTATTATCAAAATAAGTAACATATGCTAATACTGCGGAAGTTAATCCAATCATTACATATGCTATAATGGGTACTGGTGTGTCTTTCATTTTTATAATATATAATTCAAATATTTATATATTATACATATTTTTTTATGGGCAGTTTAACATTGTTTTGCGTAACCAATAACAGCACATGCGATTCTCTTGCCAGAATTACCTGTAGTCAAACTTTCCGGCATATTACCTAGACCACAATCATCTTCATCTTCATGAATAATAAGACCACGGCCTATAATATTAGATTTAGTTCCGCGTAATTTAATAAGAGAATCAGTTATTCTATATTTTGCGAATCCATTTTTATCGGTTATTAGATTTCCTAAATCACCTACATGACGCTCTACTGATGATTGGCCACCATGTGTTTTATTATATGGATTGAAATGAGCACACATACTTTGGCATTGTTCGCTCATATCGCCATATTCATGTACATGAAAACCATGTAATCCGGATTTTTTAAGACCCGCTATATTGATATCAATATTTACACAATTGTTTTTCAAATCCTCACTGAAATAAACAGTGCCTTTTATTTTTTTGGTATCAAACACAGCAATTGCTGTGATTGGTTTTATAGACATTATATACAAATAATATATACATTATATACAAAATATATACGTAATTACCAATCTCTAAGTAATCCACCAGCTAATAAGTCATAGGAATAGATTGAATTATTATTTTTCGATTTTGCGTTCTCATTTATCAAATTAATTTTTGTAAAATAGGAAATATTACTTTCTAATTCTCTTAATAATTTCATATCATTATAAAATTTTGTCAAATTCATAATAACATCATATTCACTCGCTTTATCCGGGATTCTATCATATCTTTCGTCATAACCCGCTTTTTTTGAAAAAGAAGCATTATATGTTTTCGTGTTTTCAATTGATGCTTTTCTAATAGAATCATAAAAATCGTTCTTAGAATCGAATAAATTATTAGTTATTTCATTATCATCATCGTATGTGGTTGAATGAAGATTCATTTTTTTTCTATTCATATATTTTGAATTTATTGTAGAACCAAATCTTAATTTATATGGCGTTATACGACAAACATTACTATAACATACGATATTCAATAATATTGTTTTCCAAAACATATATATATTATGTATATTATGTATATTATGTATATTATGTATAATATTACTAATATTACTAATATTATATTTATATAATTTTACACAATTTATTTAATTACCATCACAATCCATTTGTTCTAAACACTTATTACATCCAAGTGCTAAATCACTACATAATAAACAGGATTTTGATAAACACATACACCCACCCTCACAAACGTTTAGACTAAATGACCATGTTTTGAAACAACAATACATTACATTATAAATATCTTTACTAACAGAACAACACTTTTTTGCTCCGATTTCTTCACGGATAATAGTTTCTGTAGTAGGAGGAATTAGATTAGAGTGATTTGATTCTGCGACACCATTGTTATGATGATTTGTATGTTCAGATGCGCGTGGAGTTTCGGCTTGTTTTTTTTCTTCTGAATGTTTGTCCATTATATAATTATATATAATGGAAATATTTTTTTTGATTTGATTTTTTTAGATTTTGAATGTTTCGTTATTCTCTATGTAAATCGTACATACGTTTTTCTAACCATTTTTCTTTAATTTCAGGTGGAACTGTAATCCTCATATGTTTCTCATATTCTTCAGGACTATCAAAATATAAAGTTTCACCATCACGACCCGTTTCACCAGTTACTAAACGAGTTTTGAAAAACTGGGATTCAGCCCGACTGCCAACACGAAATTTATTGAATCGAACACCAGTAAGAGCATTACGAATACTAGCACCAGTTTCACATGATGTAGTATAAACCTCATAAGATTCTCTTTTGATTCCGGTTTTGGTATTGACATAACGTTTTAATTTATGATAACCAGGGTCAGCTTTTTTGGCATCTTCGTACTTCTTCTTTTTATTTTTATCGTATGTATTTACACTAGATACCTCAGAAATACTATAAGTGTCGGCGTCCAAATAATCATTGTATTGTTCTTCTTCTTTTTCGTATTCGTCGGCGTACATTTTAATTTAGTAGAGTGTTTTTGAAAATATTCAATAACGAGCGCTGGATATAGATTGCTTGTTATTATATTATACCATTAATGTTTATATTGTTTTAAATTATATAAAATATTCGTAATTAAAAAATATACGATAACTATATAAATGTCAAAGACCAATTTAAAGACTAAAATAATGGAAAAAATTATAGGGAATCCATCAAATACTGTATCAATAATCAAAAAAGAGGAACCGCCAATAGATGATAATGTTATAACCGAACCAAAACAAACAAATCAACTAAATCAACCAAAATCAGATATAAAATACGAATATATAGAAAAAGAACCACTCGAAAATGAAAGTTATGTATATATAGGCAACGACGATTTATCTAGAGACATAGAATTACATCGTGACTTGAACCTCGAATATAATTTATCAATTTGTATTTATAAAATAAACTATGAATTGAGAACACCCTTCTTAGAATTTTTCTTTATAAAAAAAGATGGTTTTTACCAATTTCCAGAAACAACTATAAAATTTAATAATATTCCAGAAAACAGTGATATTAAAACATATTTTCTAGATGAATGTTCTCGATTATATAATTCTACACCGTTGAAGAATCTAAATGAAAATATTTCTGAAATGTATAAAGGGTTTGTTGATGTTGGAAATAATAATATAATTGCTGTATTCGAGAACCTGGATTTTATACAATCCACTGATAATAAAAAAACCGATGTTCTCGAAAAACAACTAAATACAAACGCTGAGAACCCACCAAAAGATGTTCTCGAAATACAACCAAATACAAACGCTGAGAACCCACCAAAAGATGTTCTCGAAAAACAACCAAATACAAACGTTGAGAACCCACAAGATGATTCAATATGGGCAATATTAGATGAAATACTAATCAAAAAACGTATATTAGATATTCCAATTAAACAATATATAATTGATATGTTTAATGAATATCATATTCTCAATGAGATAAAAGATTCTACCAATTTTCCAATCGAAAAACCAATTATATTATATCAATGTATTGGAACTTATAAAAATTATGAAAATAATTATTATAATGAAAATGAACATCGTAGTAAATCAATATCAATCATGGATGAACGAATAGACCATGATATTTTCGGGAATGTTTTTTTGTTCTCAACAGAACCACTCGAATATGATAATTTATCAAAGATAAAGAGATATGCGGCTTTTATTAATAATACATTATATATGTTGAATAAAACGAATATTACAAAAGAGGAATTGGTAGGGGATGAAACGAATATAACCAAATTACCTTTTAAAACATACCATTGTATTAGTTTTAAAGAAGATGATAAAGATTATTGGAGCATAAATACAAATCATTTATTCATTGAACTATAGAATTATACGTTCTCAATATTATTATTATTATTATTATTATCATTATAAACAGTATCTATATATTGGTCCAAATCGAACTTTGGTATAACTACTTTCATCGATTCATATAATTCATCTTGTAATGGTTTTCGTGAATAAATGTTCTCGAATTCGACAATATAATTATTTATTTTATCAACATTTTCTTTGTATTTATTTTCAACTTCTTTCCTTTGACGCTGTAACATTTCATCAAATTCTTTTTGGCGTCTGGTTTGTTCTTCTTCTAAGTATTTTTTCTGTTTGAGTTCTGCTTCATTTTCATTGATACGACGTTGTTGCATCTTGATTAAATTATCTTTTGACTTAACGATTTCTTCGTCAATGGCAGTGTTATCAAACACATCGATTGATTTATTTAATTCTAAATACCATGGATGTCTGGTTTGATTCGCACTAGTAATAGAGTTACAAATATCTGGTTTTCTTAATTCTTCGAAATTTTTACGTTCAACTGAACCAGGAGCACCTTGGAATTTTCTACTAAACTCTTTGATAATATCTTCATGTACCATAGGACTAGTTTCCATAAGTCTATCGAATTCTTGACGATTCAATTTCAAAAAATGTCCTGCGTCCATACGTTCATCCGGTTTTTTGGCTAATTCAATACGAATATTTCGTGCGAATTTATCCCATGATATAGATGAAACACGATGGGCTTCGTTTAATTCCGCGATTTTCAAATATTGTTGTACGGTGGTTAAAATACCGATAAAAATATTAATAGCACCAATTGCCATAGGAGAATAAACTTGATATGCTGTAGGTAAACTAGTTTGAGCGAATGACGCAGTTCCAGAAATAGTAGATAATACAATGGCTGGTATAGTAAACCAAGCATTCATTAGAGAATATTTACTATGGGCTCTTGCGTTCAACCATTTATAACACTGCGCGACATCACACCATTCAACCATTATTAATTCATTTTCAGGGGACCAATCTATGTGGTGTGTTGGTCCAGAGGCATTTGTACTAATATTATCAGAACTCTCTTTGAATTCATCTAAACGTTTTTTTTCATTTTTATCGATTTCATTTTTATCGATTTCATGATTATCGTTTTTTTTTATATTTTCAATATCTTCATCATCTATATACGACGGCATTATATAATATTAACTTTATATTATATGATTGTAAAAAAAATAGAATTATGATTACAAAAATACAATGTCTAGATTATATTGTTTCATCACTAGAAATGGAATTTTCCACATCTATTATTTCCTCTTTTTTATCTAATACTTCCTCTAAAATAGATGATTGTATATTTTCATCTCGTTTTTCTACGATTACTTCTAATTTTTCAATCATTTTATCTGTGTTATCCATAAGTAAATCAGAATCTTCTAAAATGGATTCTATTTGTACATCTTCGCCAACAAAAAAGAAACGTTCAATACGTTGTTCATCTCCAATATCCTCAATCGAGAACGTATGATTAATATTGATATTGTTCTCGATTTCTTTATAAAAATCCTGCATTCTTAAATATAATCGATTGATTTGTTTTTTTTGTGATATATGAAAAAAGGAAATATAATTGACAAATAACGAAACTTGTTCTTTCAATAAATTATTTTCATAGTTCAATGTATTTAAAAAATTAGATATTGAGAACCCAACTTTTTGATTTTCATTATAATGTCCAATTTGGTCATCATTTTCAGTATATTGAGTATATAATTTATTTATTAAGTGTAGAATATTATTATGAATATCCTTTATATCTTCGATTTTATATTCATAAAATGGTTCTAATTCTTTATAAACAGGGAAAGTTTTTAATTCTAAATCATTCATGTCTATTTTGCTTTCTTCATTTGAACGCGAATTTTTGATTAATTTGGATAATTCGGCGTGATTTTCTTTTATATAATTAAGAATAATATTAAATAACTTATAATAATCACAATACATCCGATTATTCATTAATACTCTAAATCTATCGATGTTCTCCATTTCCATGGCAAACGTCTTATATTGAAAATAAAACGAATCTAAACAGAACATAAATATTTTTTTATTATTTGATTTAATGAGGTCATTATAGACTTCTTTCAAATGAGCTAGTTTTTCGATTACTAAATGTTTTATTTTTGCGATTTCACGTTTCAACGTAATAATATTTTCGAAATTTATTTTTAATTTTTCAATTTGAAATGCGTAAATATGAGACATTATATAATATATCATGAAATAAAAAAAATGGCATAATGCCATGTTTTTATTGGTTTTTATGTTTATGTTTATGTTTATGTTTATGTTTATAGTCACTCTAACAAATCTCAATTCTTCCCAAAAATGGAACTCCATTATAAATCTCTTTTTCAATTTCATAATATTCATTCAGTAAGTCAAAACGGTCTTGATGAGTCAAACCACTTTCAATATCGATTCCATATGGAATATACTCGTTATTATTTGAAAATACTGTTTCATCTAGAATTGGACGAATTTTACCAAAATTATGTTTATATTGTGTTGGATTATTATACTTATCGACAAACCATTTTAATGTCATAAAAGCAGGTGCTTTTGTAATAGTATCTTTCACTTTACAACTTAAATGACCACGGTCTTTATGTTCAACATGTTTTTTCACTTCCCAAAATTTGGCTTCCTCAATATCGTAAAATATTCTAATAACGTCATTTTCACATAGAGAATTATAAAATGTAATGGCTTCATTTGTATTATATAATTGAATCATAATAAATGCGAAATAATAGTAGTTTTTATTTTCGTTGACTCTGTTATGTGTATCTATGTAAAATACTTTACCTATTTTTAAATTATCAAATGTTGCTGTAATAAAGTTTTTATCTACGTTTCCCAAAATACGAGGAATATATATTTTGGTGATTCTTGATTCCATGATTGAAATTGATATTGAAATTGAATGATGATTAATACTCGTTATAAAGTTTGTATTATTTATATGATTTGTTGAAAAATAGAATCAATTTTCTTATTTTTTATAATAAAAATACGAAAAAATACGAAAAAAATACGAAAACCATGAAAACCATAAAAATTATAAAAAATTGACAATATTTATATTAATAAACATAAATATAAATAACAAATTAAATTATAATATAATATATTAACTTCAATTCAGTTCAATTCAATTCAATTCAATTCAATTCAATTCAATCATGTCAATCATTCAAAAAACTTTCATTTCAATTCATAACAATGAATCTTTTAAACCAGTAATCAAATATCCAAATTATGAAACATCAAAATTTGGAGTTTTGAATATAAAAATCAAAAAAACAAAAAAAACATCATTACCAACTTGTTTCGTTTTTAATATTGATAGAACAGGTTCAATGGGAGAATATTCAGGAAATAGTAGAATAACACGTATGGATTATATCAAACAAACATTCCAAAGTATGACGAATTACTTTTCTCAACAAGAAACGCCTATTATTATACGTGTTCATGCTTTTAATGATAATGTAGATGTATTAGTAGATAATGTTACAATCACACCTGATAATGTAGATTCTATTATAGAAAAAATCAAAAATTTACAACCAGATGGTAGTACTAACATTGGAAATGCCATTAAAAAAGCTAATGAAGCATTAGTAAAATATTCAACCGATAATCCAACACATCAAATCTGTCATATATTTATGACTGATGGTGAACCAACTAGCGGTGAACATAGGGCTGACGCATTAGCAGAAATGGTAAATGAAAATTTTACAAATATATTCATCGGCGCTGGGTTTGGGCATAACGCACATATTTTACGTAAACTGAGTGAAAAGAAAAATGGAGAATATTTATTTATTGATAATATGGAAAATGCAACATTGGTTTACTCTGAACCAGTACATAGATTCCTTTATCCTGGATTAAAAGAAATTCGTTTAGAGGTGGAAAATGGTACAATTTATGATTGGAAAACGAATAAATGGGTTACTGTGTTAGAAGATCCAGATTTAGTTAGTGAAGTCGATAAATATTATCATTTAGTTACAGATAACCCAAATGAATTAGAAGTTAGTATTTATGGTATAGAAGCAGGTGTTGACGTAGAATCTACAGAAGAAATCGCTATCGATTTATCGAATAAATTATTAGGTATAGTAGATGTTATTCCAGATTTAATAGATATTGATACAAATAAAATAGTCGAACCAAATGATTTATCAAAATATATGTTCAAACAATTAACACAGGAATTATTATTTAAAGCGAAAACAAATGAATATGAAAACAATGAAATTTATTATTTTAAAAAACTATTAAAACGTGTGTTCAAAATAATACGTAATTATATGCGTAACAAAGAATTATTAGATGACCCATTTATGAAGCAATTATGTAACGATATTAGTATTGTTTATTCGACAATTGGTAAAGCAAATGGTATCATGTTTGCCATGTCGAGAAGTTGTTCGCAAGGAAGACAACAGTCATATAATACAAATACTATTAATATAAACGATATGATGGATTTCAATACACCAATATTGAACCATCCTCCGTTATTGAAACGTTCTTATTGTATACCAAATATTCCAGAGTCTGAAAATGAAGATGATGAAGATAACAATTTATTTGATTCTAATAAGGCATTTTTCGGTTTGAGAAATGGGATGCGTAGAATGAATAATAATGATATGCTTGATAATGAAATCAAGAGGACTATACCATGTGATGATTTTGATAATATGAGTAATTTACCTCCAGTACCGGTTACACCTACTCCTACAAATAATAATAGGAATAGGAATATTCCTTTTCCGAATATTAGTGATTTATGTTCTAAATTAAATGTTTTAAAAATAATATGCCAAGGAGATACTAGTATTTTAGAAGAAGAAGAAGAAGAAGAAGAAACAGCCGAAACTGAAAACGCCGAAGACGATTTAGAATCATTTGTTCCATCAGAAGATACCACAAGTTGTTATACCACACCAAGCGCGTTAAGTACAATCCGTAGTATGAGCCAATGTTAGAATAGTAATTTAAGATAGATTTTATAAGATTATGTAATATATAAAAACTTTTTTTATTTGATTCCTTGGAAAAATATATATAACTAGTTGAAAACATAATAAAAAAATATAGTTCAATAATATATTTGATAAATGGAAAAAGAAAACGTCCAAAAAGAATCAGAAGAGAATACAATTCCTAGTAATTTTCGTAATGTTATAATGGATTTTACGAATGATTTATCTATAACATTTCCAGAATTTTCATATTTATGGTCAAAATGGACAGATACGGATACACCAGAATCCGAAATTAAGGAATTATTTGATTATTGTATAAAAGTATATCCAGAACGTTTTTTTGATATATTATATCAAAATCAAGATATATATAATACGGATTCTGATGTTAATACATTTTTTTTACCAAATGTAGATTTCAAGATGCTTTTTGCGTGTGAGGGTATTAGTGAGAATACTCAGAAAAGCATTTGGAAATATTTACAATTAATTTTATTTACCATTATTGGTGGTATTAAAGATAAGTCGAGTTTTGGTGATAGTATGAACTTATTCGATGGCATTAATGAAGGTGATTTACAAGAAAAACTAAAAGAAACCATGACAGGTCTTACTGATTTTTTTAGTTCAATGGGAATGGACGCTGAAAATGCTGGTGAAAAAACCGAAGAAAATGGCGATGAAACCGAGAACAATATGAAATTTCAAGAAGGATTTAAAAATATGTTTGAAAATATGCCAGACGCAGAAGAATTCAAAAAATCATTTCCATTTGATAAAATGGGTGGAATGCCAAATATGGAGAACATTCAAGACCATTTAAAAACCTTATTTGAAGGTAAAATTGGAACATTGGCAAAAGAAATGGCCGAAGAGATTTCTGGTGAATTTAGTGATTTGTTAGGTGAAGATACAAATAATATTACTAGTACAAAAGACGTTATCCAAAAACTAATGAAAAATCCTAAGAAAATTATGGACTTAATGAAAACAGTTAGTAGTAAATTGGATAATAAAATGAAAAATGGTGAAATATCTAGAGAAGAAATCATGAAAGAAGCCGGGGATTTAATCGGTAAAATGAAAGACATGGGTGGTCAAGACCAATTTACAGAGATGTTTAAGAATTTGGCCAAAAATATGGGTATGGGAAAAAATATGAAATTAGATACGAACGCGCTAGATAGAATGACAAAACAACAATCTATGCGAGAACGTATGCGTAGTAAGTTAGAAATGAAGAAACAAAAACAAGCGGATGAACTAGAAAAAATGAAAGAACGCACTAGACAACAAATGGAAAATGCTGCGAAATTTTCATTGGAATCTAATTCAGAGAATAGTTTTGTTTTTAGATTAGATGGTGAGGAAGCCCAACAAAAGTCTTATAAATCAAGGGCCGATATGATGGCAGATATGTTAATTGCTGAGGAAGAAGCAGAAAAATCGAAAGCAGTAACCGAAAGCACCCAAACAAAAAAGAAAAAGAAGAAGACCAAGAAATAAATACACACACAAAACGTGGTACAAAAATATACAATAATAATATAGATGAATTTATTTAAATATATTAATATACCTGTATTTTTGATTAGTTTAGCATTTGGATTATTTGCTGTCTATATTACGATGCCGGATACACGTAAAATATATGTTTATCCAACTCCAGAAAACGTGGCATTATTACAATACAAAGATAAGACAGATACTTGTTTTTCTTTCAAACAATCAGAGGTAACATGTCCAAAGAATGAAAACGAGATTTCGAAAGTCCCTGCTCAATCATAATATTTTTCATAGCATAATATATAATAATATATTATACTGTTATAATGAATTTTAAAAGATTATTGAATACTCCATTAGGAATAACATTCATTTCAATTATATTAGGTTTAGGATTAGCAACATTATTCAGAAAAGTTTGTAATGATAAGAATTGTATTGTATTCAATGGACCGGTTATAAGTGATATTGAAGGGAAAATATATAAACATGGCGATAAATGCTATAAATATTCTGTAGTATCTGATAAATGTGATTCTACAAAACGTGTAATAGATATGTCTGAACAAAAAAAAGATGAAACCGAAAAATTATTTTAGCAAACTTTTTAGTAAATAAAAATATAAAATTCGTCAAACTATACAATTTTTAGATATCTTTTATTGTATAGTTCTAAAATGGAAAATAGTATTACAAGAATTGCTGATTTACCGGATACAATGACAGGTCAATCGACCTCCTCGTACTCTACTATAAATATTCCACAAAATATCAGTAATAACCCACCAATGAGTAATGGTGGGCAAGCTGATAATGGTTTGCCTACTAATTATATTCCTATTAATGTTCATCCAAATCCTTATGGAATTTCCGCACAAAATCCTATTATGCCTATGCCACAACAAACTAATGGACAGCAACAACAACAACAAGGCCAACAACAGCAGCAATATCAACAAATGAATTATATAGGACAACCATCACAATCTCAACAATTCATGACACAAGAGCATCAACAACAACGATTACCATCTCGTGATATTCCACGTGATACTACTGGATATGTTCAAGATGAACAAATTCAACCAAATTATATTCCAAAATCAACAGTACAGAATGATTATGTTAGAGAATATGAAGATACTACCGAAAAAAATATGCGTGAATATGAACAAAAGAAAAGAAAGGAAAATAGATTAGATATGATATTTACGGAATTACAAACACCGGTTTTGATTGCTATTTTGTTTTTTGTATTTCAAATGCCCGTTATAAATACTATGATTTTTAAGAAATTTTCATTTTTATCGATTTATACCATGGATGGTAATTTTAATATATATGGTTTGTTGTTTAAAAGCTTACTTTTCGCTAGTTTTTTTTATAGTATTACAAAAGCAACAAAATTTATTAGTGAATTTTAACCAATGAAATGTTGAAATATTATCTGTATTTATGGCAGCCAATGAACCAGTGTGTTGGCAATTAGGATTAGGACATTTACAGTAACCTTTTTCGTTTCTATCTATTTCTTCGCATTCATTATGTAATGAATGATTACAACGAACACATGTTACAAAATTAATAGTGTCTATATTTTTTTTACAAATTAGACATATATTATCATTTGCTGTTTTGTTGCGATTTGATATACAATTACCCATTTTCTTTCTATTTACTTTATTTCTATTGAAATTATCATTTTATCAATTTTTTATTCATAAATATTCGATTTATAATATCATATTCGATAATTTATTTTTTCGAGTTTTTCGATTATTACCAATAAACAAATTTAAAAATCCATCACCGTCTTCCTCGGCATCAACACTTGGTTTCTCTTCTAATACATTGATTGAATCTTTGGGAGTAGTAGCTACCGATTTTTCCTTTGATTTCTTCTTATCGCCTGGTACATATTTCAAAAACCACATTTCAAATTCTTTCGCATTTCTCTTATTTTTCAATTCTTTGAATTTCTCTGATTTTTCAGCTCGCATTTCTTCTAAGGTAGGTTGTTTGCCATAACAATCAATACTGAATCGTTTTAATAATCCCTTTTGTTCCAATCGATTTTTTTGTTCTATTTCGAATAAAAATTGTGCCATACATAACAATCTATCTTTTTGATAATACGGTTTATCAGCATAAATAAAACTCAAATAAAAGGCTAAAATAGTATCGATAGTTGCTATATTAATTTTCATGTTATTTAAAACAATAGTGTTATAACTATGACACGCGATAGGTTTATAAATAAAAGCCATAGTTTCATTTCCTACACGTAATTCTATGTTTTCAGGAATAATTTCACCAATTGGTTTATTACGAACGAATTTAATTTGTTTAAAGCCTTCTCTCATAAGATGTTCTTTAATAATTATGGCGCATTTTTCCGGGTCCTCTGATATAACATCGAAATCAGGTATTTTACGAACAATATGCTGTTGTTTTTCTGTCATATATTTGGAATACAAACTAGTAGCATATCCACCAAAGAAAATAACACTTTCATTAATAAATGCGTCTCTAATAGTTATATATAAACGTTCAGAATCATCCGAATCACTATCCATTTTTCGTTGAAAATCAATATTATTACAATCTCCATTTGGCTTCATAGGGTAATGGTCATTGAGGAGTGTCAGGCGTTTCATGACTTTTTCCCATCTAGAAACATCACCTTGGGGGCGAGATAATTCTAAATACATTGCCATTCTTAGATAATTTGGAGGTGCGTAACGAATTCCGGATACAATAATAGATTCTTTACTAATGGATTTATAAATGACTTTATCGAGTAGTGTAATATCGGCTATAGGAATATAATTAACAAACACTTTGAAGGTACCCATATGAACACCGGATTTCGCTTCTACATCGATATAACCTTCTTTGTAATAAATATCGGCTAATTCTTTCGCATCTTCTAAAGCATTCGGAGAGAAAAAATCATAATCGGGAATTTCTACATCTCTATCATAAAATTGTGCTTGCTTTGGTAATATATTATTGATGGCAGTACCACCATAACATACTAATTTCTTTTTTCTTATGAAATTTTCAACAATGGATAATATTTTTTTGATTTCATCATTTTTTGCGATTTTTTCACCTTGGATTTTCTCAGTTTCATCGACAGCCTGTCTTAATATTGCTAATTCACACTCTTGAAATGTCATTTTATTATCGCATATTTCTGGTTTGAATTTCTTGGTTTTGATGTTTTTTTTATGATATTTATGCATTATAAAATATCATAATATTTTATTCATCATCATTTTGTATTTGTCTAAAATAATTCATAGCTAATGCCATTGGAACACATGCGCTTTTATTATCATTAAAAAATTTTTCATATTCGGTTAATTGTGAGTCTTTGTTATAGAACTTGAAAGGCACTATTTGACAACCATAATCAGTTACGAATTGTTTATAATCAGGATTTTTTATGTACTTTTTATTTGTATTACTATCTGGTATAATAACATATAGATTTTTTACACTTGTACGATTTTCTTTACTAAATGTTTGATTATTGTTCATACCATTTGATGACTTTGCGAAAGATGTCAATCCTCCGGCTAATAAACCACTACCAGCAATAGCAGCAGATGTTAATAGTTTTAAATTATTATCGAATTGTTGTTTTTGTTTTTGTATTTCATTTCCTAATGTAGAAATAGTTTCAGGTTTTGGAACATTTTTTGATATTTCACTTGCGTTTGCTGCTTTTTGAATCGATTCAATTCTAGTTTTTTCAGCAGCGACAGCAGCAGCGGCATCCTGTTGTGCTTTTCTCGTGGCAGCGGCAGCAGCATCCTGTTGTGCTTTTCTCGTGGCAGCGGCAGCGGCAGCAGCTGTTGCTGCTTCCTCCTGTGCTTTGCGTTTCGCTTCCTCCTGTGCTTTGCGTTTCGCTTCCTCCTGTGCTTTACGTATTGCTTCTTGCTGTTTTTTTTTAATTAATGCTGCTAAATTTGCCATTTAATATTTTTATATATTCTTTATAATATAAAAAGATTATATTTACACAAAACTATACAATAGTAGGAGGAGAAGTATATTGTTTCAAAATTTCATTATATTGTAATAAAAATAAATTGATACCACCACTTTCCATATTAACATATTTCGTTAAATCATAACAATTTGTTTCATTGAGATTACATGAACAATAGTCCTTGTATTTAGGTTCAATCGTTTTATCTATAATTAAAACCACTTTTCCCATTAAATCGGCAAATTTAGTATCTTCGGTTACTTGACCGTTATATAATTTCGATTTCAAAGCATAATCGACAGATTTAGCAATTGCTTTATAAAAATCCTTCTTTAATACTTCATTTTTCTTAAAATTATCTAGATATGCGTTATCATCAGAAAACCCGGAATATTCTGATTTATCTACCTTTGCTGGTTTAATTCTTAATTGTATAAACAATGGGTCACCATTATTTGGTGAATTAGATGAAAACCCATTCGCTACAGCTGCTGCTAAAACTTTATCTAATAATATACTATTTTCAGTTTCTAAATTTTTGAATTTATTATCTAATACATATGAAACAACGGGTGTATATACATCATCGATATCCTTACTTTTTTTATTATTAATATAAAATACTTCGAAATCTAAAAAACGACATCCTCTAGATAATACATATTTAACCATATCTAAATTTACATATTTACCGGTTATAGCACTATTATACGACCCCATAATACAATATTCTTTTAGAGGTAAATTAGTTAGTTCAGGTTTAACAGTAAGAATTTTTACTGGTTCTTTTGATTTTAATGATTCTAATTCGGAATCCGGTGTAGATGTAATAGAACCTAATCCTAATAATCCTTCTTTTATTGATGTATGGTTATTCAATTCTATATACTGTTTATTTTCACCACTTTTTTTAATCAAGCGCCATATCAAATATATTATTAATAATACTATTATGATTATCAGTATTTTTTTAAGAATTTCCATTTTGATATATAGATATATATTCTATGGATAAACAAAAATATAAAAATATATATAAAAATATATTATAAAGGATTTATCATGGCTGGAGGATTACTAAATATAATATCTGTCGGAAATAATAACGTAATTTTAACAGGAAATCCTAGTAAAACATTCTTTAAGGTTACGTATTCCAAATATAGTAATTTTGGATTACAGAAATTTCGAATAGATTATGATGGTTTAAGAGATTTACGTTCAACAGAACCATCTACATTCACATTCAAAATACCTCGTTATGCTGAACTATTGATGGATACATATATTGTGGCAACAATACCGGATATTTGGAGTCCTATCTATCATCCTGTCGATAGTAAGATAAATGGTACAGATAATCGCTGGGCTCCCTATGATTTCAAATGGATTAATAATTTAGGTACTCATATGATTAAAGAAGTCGAGATTACATGTGGTTCATTAGTAATTCAAAAATATACAGGTGAATATCTAGCCGCAATGGTAGACCGCGACTTTCCAACCGAGAAAAAAAATTTGTTTAATATGATGAGTGGAAATACACCTGAATTACATGACCCAGCCAACGTATTGGGTCGTACAAATGCTTATCCGTCAGCATATTATACACCGAATTCGACTGGTTCGGAACCATCTATACGTGGAAGAAATTTATATATACCCATTAATACTTGGTTTACACTAAATAATGGTTGTGCTTTTCCTCTAATATGCTTACAATATAATGAATTAATAGTAAAAGTAACAATGCGTCCTATACAAGAATTATTTCAAGTTCGTGATGTATTTGATAACCAATATAATAGACCCTATGTACAACCAGATTTTAATGAAGATAGATTTCAAATGTATCGATTTTTACAAAGCCCGCCTGCGGTAAAGATAACATCCGATAAATATGAAAACAAAATTTCAACATGGAACTCGGATATACATATAATATCTACTTATTGTTTTTTATCCAAAGAAGAGGCAAAATTATTCGCAAGTGAAGACCAAGTATATTTAGTGAAAGATGTATTTGAATATAAATTTGAAAATGTTACCGGAACCAAAAAATTAAAATTAAATTCGAATGGAATGATATCTGGCTGGATGTGGTTTTTACAACGAAATGACGTAAATTTACGTAATGAATGGAGTAATTATACCAATTGGCCATATAGAACGATTCCTGTCGATATGGAATATGCTGCCATTAATGAGCCAAATACATATGATAATACGATTGATTATGACCCGGGAATAGACCCAAAAGATGGCCGTAATAATGGTATCACCATTACAGGTGATTTTCATACTGAAAATCGAAAAGAAATTTTAGAAACAATGGGTATATTATTAAATGGCGAATATAGAGAAAATATACTAACTAGAGGTATTTATGATTATATTGAAAAATATACACGTACGAATGGTTTCGCAGAAGAAGGATTATATTGTTATAATTTCGGTTTAAGTACAAATCCATATGAATATCAGCCGTCCGGTGCGATTAATTTAAGTAAATTCAAGAATATTGAATTGGAATTAACAACGTATGTTCCACCGATTGATACGATTGGTTCGAGTTTCGATGTAATTTGTGATTTAGATGGAAATGCGATAGGTGTAAGAAAGTCCAATTGGAGATTATATGAATATAATTTTAATTTAACACTATATGAAGAACGTTATAATGTATTATCGTTTATTGGAGGTAATTGTGGGATGTTGTATGCGAGATAAATTATTATAGTTATTAGTAAAAAAATAGTTTTTTATAACTAGATATATTATAATTGTAAGTATTATAATATAGTAAATGGGATTATATGAAAACATAAATACGAAAAAAATAGATATATTTAGTGAGCTATTTATGCCGGATAATTCTTCAAATAAAAAACATATAGAGAATTTTCAAACTGAAAGTATGGTACATAAATTAACAACGATAAAAAAAAAGAAAAAGAAACAATTGAATAATTTTAAAAATATAGAGGAATTACAAAATATTCATCAAGAACCACCTATTATCGAAGGTT
>Ga0214917_10001589_pt1 | contig 29031 bp, 22 predicted proteins | sample LL_1208_BB_MetaG_FD_177983 | JGI IMG/M metagenome (GOLD analysis project Ga0214917, IMG submission 177983) | Freshwater microbial communities from Lake Lanier, Atlanta, Georgia, United States - LL_1208_BB | ecosystem: Environmental > Aquatic > Freshwater > Lake | place: USA: Georgia | collected... | reverse complement strand
GTTTCGTTCGGCGGCGGCACGCTCGTCGTGATCGTCTTTCTGATCGCCCGGTTTTTGCTCGAGCCCACTCCGTCGAAGATCTTCGAGGCCCGGCCTCAATACCCCGGGGGCTCGCTCGCCGCGGCCCTGGCAATCGAGCCGCGAATCCTCGCGCTCTATGCACAGCTGATTCTCCTGCCCCTGAATCAGTGCGCGGATTACGGCCTCTTCTCCGTGCGGCATCTGCCGCTGCCCGTGGCCATCCCGATCGTCGCGGGGCTCGCTCTCGCGGCCTGGTTCATGATCCGCGCCGACCACCGCATGGCGGTGGCAGTCGCCTTGGTCGTGTTTTCGCTGCTTCCCGTCGCCAACCTGGTTCCGATCTATCGGGCGGCCGCCGACCGGTATCTCTACCTCCCGATGGCCGGCGTGGCCCTGGGGGTAGGGTGTCTGCTCACCGCCCCCTGGCTCGCGCACAGAGAGTGGCTGCGGCAGCGGCTGGTCATCGGGGCCGCCGCGGCGGCGCTGCTGCTGGGCTTCGGCTGTATGGAGCGGCAAAAGGTCTGGGCGAACCCGCTTGCCCTGTGGACCGACACGTTTCAGAAGAACCCCGTGGCCTACACCGCGGCCTCGGGACTGGCTGAAGCCCTTCGCGAGGCGGGCCGGTTTGCGGAGGCCGAACAGGCCGCGCGTCGTGCGATCGAGCTTGCAGAAGGCCAGCGGGGTGATCCCTGGGCCACGCTCGCGCTGATCCTCGACGCCCAGGGCCGGGTAGCCGAGGCCTTCGACGCCCTCGACAAGGCGATCGAGGCCGATCCGAAGCTGGCCGACCCGGACGCCCGCGTGGCCGTGATGGCCATGGAGCGGCCCTACGCCGACGACCTGAAACGGCTCCAGGCACGTCGAATTGCCCCGCATTGAGGCGGCTTATTCCGTCACCCCCTTCCGGCTTTTAGACTTCAATTTCTATGGGAACCACAAAACGGACACTGCGATCGCGGCGGGATCCTGAACGCGGCACTGATCGCGACCCCGATAACCTGCCGACCCCGGCACTGGCAGATGACAACGGAGACCGTGCCGAACGCTGGCGTGATTTCATCTTCAAGCTTGCGATCCTCGTGCTCGCGACGCTCTGGATCTATTCGCCCGCCTACCATGGCGACTGGCTGTGGGATGACGACCAGGCGATCACGGCCAATCCCGTCGCCCAAGGTCCATGGAACTTCTACAAGCATTGGATCTGGCCCGACGGTGCCGACTATTGGCCCCTGACCGGCACCGGGTTTTGGATTCAATGGCACCTCTTCGGGCCCAATCCGACGGGCTATCATGTCGTTAACATCGTCCTGCACATTCTGGGAGCGCTCTCTTTCTGGCGGCTCCTGCGGATCATGAAGGTGCCGGGCGCCTGGCTCGGCGGGATGGTGTTCGCGATTCACCCGATCGCCGTCGAATCGGTCACCTGGGTGTCGGAGTTCAAGAACACGCTCTCGCTGCCGCTGCTGATGCTCGCAGCCGCCTCCTACGTGAGGTTCGACGAGAAGGACAGGGAATCGCCGCTGACCTCGCGTCGTTACGCCGCCGCTGTCGGCCTCTATCTGCTCGCGATGTGCGCGAAGACGTCGATGGTGATGTTTCCGTTCGTGCTCCTGATCTACGCCTGGTGGAAGCGGGGGAAGATCGACCGCTCCGATCTCGTCGCCAGCGTGCCATTCTTCGCCATCTCGTTCGTCCTGGGCCTGATGACGATCACCTTCCAGCATGGCAAGGCGATCGGCCAGGAGACGATCCTGGTCGGGAGCATCACGAGCGTGTCGGGGCTGGCGCAGCGATTCGCGCTCGCCGGGATGTCGATCCTGCACTATCTCTGGACGACGATCTGGCCCTTCAACCTGCTCACGATCTATCCCCGGTGGGACGTCGAGCCGCCGAAGGCATGGCAGTTTCTCCCCTGGCCGATCATCGGTGCCGCCACCTGGTGGCTGTGGACGAATCGCGGCACGGCGGCAAGCCCGACATGGCAGCGGCATCTGCTGTTCGTGCTCGGTTTTTTCGTGCTCATGCTCTTTCCGATCCTGGGATTCATCACGATTTCCTACATGCGGATCACGTGGGTGGCGGATCATTTCGTCTACCTCCCGATGCTCAGCCTGATCGGATTCGCGAGTGCCGCCGCCGCCACGGCCTATGCCCGCATGCAGGTGAGCGAGCGGCCCGTGGCCCTGGCGACCGCGGCGGTTCTGCTGGCGGTGCTCGGCTACTCGTCGTTCCGCTACGCCCACGCCTGGGCCGGCGAGGAGACGCTCTGGCCGCACACGATCGCCGGGCACCCCAGCCCCTGCACCTATCCCCGGTGCGGCTGCTGGCAGGCCCACAACCGTCTCGGCGCCAAGAAGTTCGCCCGTGGCGACGTGGAGGGGGCCCACTTCCACTTCCAGAATTCCACGCGGCTGCGGCCCGACCTCGGCGAGACCCACAACAACCTTGGCACCACGCTCTCCGCCCGGGCCCAGATGTTCGCCCAGCGGGGCGATCAGGGAGCGGCGAAGCGCGAGATGGATGCCGCGATCGAGCAGTTCGCCGAGGCCTGCCGCGTGACGCCACACGTGCCGGCCATCCACGTCAATCTTGCCAACGCACTCGCCGCTGCGGGGCGGTTTCGCGAGGCGGCCGACAAGTACAAGCAATTGCTCGACAAGGAGCCGAACAACCCCGCGCTCATCAACAACTACGGCGTGGCGCTCTACAAGCAAGGGCTCAAGGACGAGTCGATCGTGCAGTTCCGGCGGGCCCTCGAACTCGCGCCGAATCTCAAAGACGCGAAGGAGAGCCTCGCCGTGGCGCTGGGCGAGAAGCCCGATCCCTCGGCGGGCCAGCCGCAGGCGGGCCAGCCGGCGCCGGGGCAGCCGCCGCAGACGCAGTCGAATCTCCCGCCGCTGGAGATGAAACTGCCGCAGTCCCCCACGCTGGGGCCGTCGATTCGGTAGCCGGCAATTTCGGCGCGACAGGGCTACTTGGCGTGACCGTGCCCGCCGAACCACGTTCGCACCGCGAGCCGCAGCAACTCGCTGATGCTTCGCCGTGCCTCCGCGAAATCGGCCTTGCTGGCCCCGTGCGTGCGGTCGGTGAACGTGATCGGCACCTCGACGATCCGGCCGCCGGCCCGGTGGACGGCCCACAGCATGTATTCGAAGAATGCGTAGCCGTTCGGGCAGTCGGCCGCTGTCCCGGCGGGATTCAGCCCGGGGATCCGGTCGAGAATCCCGAGCCGCACCGCCCGGAACCCGCTCGAGGCGTCACGCACAGGAACCCACAGCACCCAACGAGTGAACAGGCTCACTGCCCGGCTGATTACATGCCGCTTGAGCGGCCAGCCCACCGTTCGCCCGCCGGGCACCCGCCGCGACCCGATCGCCACGTCCGCGGGCCGCTCTGCCGCCGCATCGACCGCTGCCACGAGCCGCGGGATGTCGGCCGGGTCGTGGCTGAAGTCGGCGTCCATGTTGACGCCCACGTCGAACCCGTGGGCCCGGGCCTCCATGAACCCTTCCAGGATCGCGCTGCCGAGCCCCCGCCGCCCCTTCCGCACGAGCACGTGCAGCCGCGGCTCCCGCTCCGCCCGCTCGAGCGCCAGCCGCCCAGTGCCGTCGGGCGAATCGTCGTCGACGATCAGCAGCTGAAGCTCCGGCGACACGGCGAGCACCGCATCGATCAGGCCGAGCACGTTCTCCCGCTCGTTGTACGTCGCCGCCTGCACGAGCACCCGCCCGGCCGGCCACTCCCTCCGCGAACGAACATCGGCATCGTCAGCCATGATGGTGAGCCAGCCACCGTTCGGCATCCAGGGCCGACATGCAGCCGGTGCCGGCCGCCGAGATCGCCTGGCGGTAGTAGTCGTCGGCCACGTCGCCCGCGGCGAACACGCCCTCCACGCTCGTCTCCGTGCGGAAGTGCTTCTTCCAGACGATGTATTTCTTGGGCGTGAGCTCCAGTTGGCCGTCGAGGAACGCCGTGTTGGGGGTGTGGCCGATCGCGAGGAAGACGCCGGCGACGTCGAGCGTGGTCGCGGCGCCCCCCGTCGTGCTCTCCAGCCGCACGCCCGTGACGCCGCTCGCATCGTCGCCGAGCACCTCGGCCAGGGCCGTGTTGAAGTGGATCGTGATCTTCGGGTCGTCGATCGCACGCTGGGCCATGATCTTGCTGGCACGCAGCGCGTCGCGGCGGTGCACGAGGTGCACGGTGCTCGCGAACTTCGAGAGGTAGGTGGCCTCCTCGACGGCCGAGTCGCCGCCCCCCACCACCACCAGCGGCTTGTTGCGAAACCTCGGCAGGGCCCCGTCGCAGACGGCACAGGCGCTCACGCCCCGGTTCTTGAACTTCTCCTCGCTCGGCAGGCCGAGCCAGTTGGCGCTGGCGCCCGTGGCCACGATCACGCACTTCGCCTTCACCTCTCCCCCTTCGGCCGGGAAGAGCGTGAAGGGCCGCCTCGAGAAATCGACCTTGAGGATGTCGTCGGTGATGATCCGGGTGCCGAAGTTGAGGGCCTGCTGCCGCATCAGCTCCATGAGCTCGGGGCCGGTCACGCCTTGGCCCTCGTGCGGGGCCATCATCATTCGCCGCTCCTTGGGCAGGGCCGAGTCGAGGAAGCCGCCGAGGTTGCCGTGGGGAAAGCCGGCGTAGTTCTCGACCTCGCTCGTGAGGGCGAGCTGGCCGAGGGGCAGCGTGCCCGCCATCCGGTTCTTCTCGCTGATCGCCCCCTCGTAGACGAGCGGCTGGAGCTGGGCCCGGGCGGCGTAGGTGGCGGCCGACCAGCCGGCCGGCCCGCTGCCGATGATCACGAGGTTTTCGACGGTCGCTGCTGACATCCTCTTCCCTCCTCGAATCTGGCTCCCGCCGGGCCGGTCAGATCGACGGCCCCCTGCGGAGACGGCATGATGTACACGTTCGGGCTGCCGTGGGAAACCCTCGGGCCGCCGCCCCCCGCGAAAACCGTCCGAGACCACTCGATGAGCCTGCTCGCCGTCCTCCTGCCCGCCGCCGTGGCCCTGGCCGTCGCCTACCTCACCTACGGCCGCCTTCTGGCCCGGCTCTTCCGGCTCGACCCGGAGGCCGCCACGCCGGCCGTCGAGCTCCGCGACGACGTCGACTACGCCCCGATCCCGCCGCAGCTGCTCCTCGGCCAGCACTTCTCTGCGATCGCCGCGGCCGGCCCGATCGTGGGGCCGATCCTCGCCGGTGTGGCCTTCGGCTGGCTGCCGGCCCTCGTCTGGATTCTCGTGGGCAGCATCTTCATCGGCGGCGTACACGACTTCGCGGCCCTCGTGGCCTCGATCCGCCACAAGGCCCGCTCGATCGCCGAGGTCGTCCGCGACCACATGAGCCAGCGGAGCTACGTGCTCTTCCTCGCCTTCGTCTGGATCGCGCTGGTCTACATCATCGTCGCCTTCACCGACATCACGGCCTCCAGCTTCATCGGGCGGCAGACCCTCGAAAACGGCGACATCGTGTCGGGCGGCGGCATCGCCGCGTCGAGCCTGCTCTACCTCGTGCTGCCGCTCATCATGGGCCTCTGCATGCGGTATGCCCGGATGCCACTCTGGCTGGCGACGGTGATCTTCGTGCCGCTGGTGGGCCTCGCCATCTGGGGCGGGCAGCTGATCCCCTTTGATCTCGCGTCGCTCCTCGGCACGACCGACGCCACGGCGCAGAAGATCTGGGGCGTGCTGCTGCTTGGCTACTGCCTCGTGGCGGCGATGGTGCCGATGTGGCTGCTGCTGCAGCCCCGCGGCCACCTCGGCGGCTGCTTCCTCTACGTGGCCCTGGCAGGGGCGGCGATCGGCCTCGTCGTGAGTGACCGGCTCGTGGCGGGTGACGCGGCGATCCGCTATCCCGCCTTCACGTCGTGGCAGACCCAGCGGGCCGGCGACCTGATCCCGATGCTCTTCATCACGATCGCCTGCGGCGCCTGCTCGGGCTTCCACTCGCTCATCGCCTCGGGCACCACGAGCAAGCAATTGCGTCGTGAGACCGACGCCCGCCCGATCGGCTACGGCACGATGCTCCTCGAGGGCATGGTGGCCGTCGTGAGCCTGTGCTGCGTGATGGTGCTCGCGGGCGACGACCCGCGGGCCGGCCAGCCGCCGAACTTCGTCTACGCCCTCGGCATGGGCCGCTTCCTCGAGATCCTCGGCGTGCCCGCGACCGTGGGCGTGTCGTTCGCCCTGATGGCCTTCACGACGTTCGTCTACGACACGCTCGACGTCTGCACGCGGCTCGGACGCTACATCATCCAGGAGCTGACCGGCCTCACGGGCCGAGCCGGGGCCTGGCTCGGCACGTCGCTCACGGCGGGCGTGCCGCTCATCTTCCTCGTGCGGCCTCAGCTCGACGGCGACGGCAACCCGATTCCCGCGTGGAAGATGTTCTGGAGCCTGTTCGGGGCGAGCAACCAGCTGCTGGCGGCCCTCACGCTGCTCGGCGTGACGGTCTGGCTCTGGCGGACGCGGCGGGCCGCCTGGGTGTGGCTCGTGACGGGCCTGCCCACGGCGTTCATGTATGTGATGAGCACCTGGGCCCTGGCCGCGATGACCCTGCCGAAGTTCAGCACACCATCCGGCTTCGCCCTGCCCGCCGACCCCGTTCCCTGGGCGGGCGTGGTACTCCTGGCCTTGGCGGCCGTCATGCTGGTCGAGGCCGTTCGCGTGATCGCCGTGCCGCAGGGACCGCCGCCCGGTTCCGCTCGTCCCCGGGAGGCCTCGGCCGCATGGACCGCCGCGACCACATGACACGGAAGCCAATCGAGCGGAAGCACCTTCCCACGAAGCTCTGCGCCGCCTGCGGCCGCCCGTTCAGCTGGCGGCGCAAATGGGCCCGCTGCTGGGAGCAGGTTCGATACTGCAGCGAACGCTGCCGGCGTCACTCGGCGCCGATGAAGGCCTCTTCGCCGATCGGCCGCCCGAACTGATCGCGGGCGACCGGCGTGAACCACCGCGGCAGGATGGGCAGGCCGGCGTCCTTCCAGGCCTGCTCCATGCGATCGCCGGCGAGCTTCACGATCTTCTCGCGGCCGCGGCCGGCGAGCGTGGACCGGTCGGCCCACGGCGTGACCGGGCCCTCGAAGCCCGCGGCGTTGGCCTGCGAGAGGATCGCCGCGGCATTGATCGCGCCGGTCTCGCCCGGCATCAGCCGCTGCTGGTGCGTGAGGCCCGCTCCCGCCGCCTCACGGGGAGCGTCGGAGAGCCGCACCTCGACGAGCTTGCCGGCGGGAAGCCTGCCGATGATGTCGGGCGACTCGCCCGTCACGTGCATTGCCCAGGCATCGACCACGGCGCCGACCCGCTCGTGCGCCACCGCCACGAGGCCGATCAGGGCTTCATAGGTGTGGATGAACTGGAAGGCCTTGCCCTCACGGGCCTCGGCCTCGGGCTGGATCGTCAGTCCGAGCATGATGCCCCGCGGGGCGAGCAGGTCGCCGATCTCGTGGAGCCGCGTGCGATGCAGCTCGAAGAAGTCCTTGAACGAGTGCTCGTCGGAGGCCGGGGCGATCGTGGCGACGGCACGGAAGGCCTCGGTGGCCTCGGCAAGCTCGAGCCGCGCCGGCAGGGCCTTGAGGTCTTCGGCGAACGTGGCATCGTCGGCCGTGAGGTGCACCGGCAGCTGGAACATCCCGCTCTTCAGCCGGGCGCTGACCATCAGCCGCCGTGCGTGGGCCACGCCGTAGACCTCTGCCTGCTGCTGGAAGTCGATGATGTCGATGTCCATGCCGTCGAAGCCGAACGAGAGGGCGAGCTCGATCAGTTCGGTGGGACGACCGGAAAGCGGCAGGCCGATGGTGCTGAGGTTGCGGAACATCCGGCGGAAATCTCCTGATACGGTGGTGTGGAAGCTCCGAAGTATGCCCGACCGCCCCCCGCAATAAAAGCCCTCCGGGCGGTACCATACCCCGCATGACGATCCTCGAAGCCGCCGTGCTGGGCGTGGTGCAGGGACTCACGGAGTTTCTGCCGATCTCGAGCACGGCCCACCTCCGCATCGTGCCGGCCCTCTTCGGCTGGGCCGACCCCGGCGCCGCCTACTCCGCCGTCATCCAGTGCGGCACGCTCGCGGCCGTGATGGTCGCCCTGTGGCGCGACATCACGAGCCTCGTGGCCGGGCTCGTCGCCGGCCTCCGCTCGGGCCGGCCGCTGGCCACGCCCGAGTCTCGCGTCGCCGTGATGATCGCCCTCGGCACGCTGCCGATCGTGGCCGTCGGCTTCTCGGCCCGCCATCTGATCCGCGGCGAGGCCCGACGGCTGGAAGTCGTGACAGCCGCGCTCCTCGCCGCCACGGCGATCATGGCAGTGGCCGAGCTGGTCGCGGCCTGGCGGAGGCGGCGCGGCAGCCCGGGCCGGGACGGCCTCGAGCGGATGACCTTCCGCGACGGCCTCACGATGGGCCTCGCGCAGGTGCTCGCCCTCGTGCCGGGCACGTCGCGAAGCGGCGTCACGATCTCGTCGGGCATGCTCACCGGCCTCGACCGACGGACAGCCGCACGGTTTTCGTTTCTGCTCTCGCTGCCCGCGATCGGCGCCGCGGGCCTGCTCGAAGCCTGGCAGCAGCGGGCCGAGATCTTCGGTTCGACGGAGGCGATCACGATGGCGGCCGTCGGCACGCTCAGCGCGGCGGTCGTCGGCTACGCCTCGATCCGCTGGCTCCTGAAGCTCCTCACGAGCCACACGCTCTGGCCCTTCGTCCTCTACCGCATCGGCTTGGCCGCGGTGCTCATCTGGGCGTTGGCGGCCGGACGCGTGACCGGCGTGGCCCCGGCGTGATCATGCGCGACTCGACATCCACGCCCGCCGCATCGCCCGCTGCCGCCCCCCGGCCGTTTCCGCTGCTGCTGCTCGGCTGGGCACTGCCGCTCCTGGCCGCCACGCTGGGCGGCTTCTGCGGCGACTGGCACTGGCTGCTCGATCTCATGAGCCACTTCCGCTGGTACTACCTGCTCGCCGCCGCGGGCGGCCTCGTCGTTGCGTTCCTGCGCCGCGCCGGCATCGCCACCCGCACCGTGCTGGCCGCGGCCCTGGTCCTCAACTCCGTCACGATGCTCCCCTACTGGCTTCCGGTGACGCAGCCTGCGATACGGTCCGCGGGCGCGGCCAGCGAGCGGGTGTCGGTGATCTCCCTGAACGTGCTGCGGTTCAACACGGACACAGCGCCCGCGATCGACTACCTCCGCCGCCGCTCGGCCGACGTGGTCACGGTGCTGGAGGTCAGCCCGGAGTGGGGCCGGGCCCTCGAGAGCCTGGCCGACGTCTACCCCCACCGGCTCATCACGGCACGACCCGACAGCTTCGGGCTCGCGGTGCTCTCCCGCTGGCCGCTGGGCAAGCCGGTGGTTGCCGATTTCGGCGGCACCGGCTACCCGGGCATCGTGTCGGATGTCGAGCGGCCGGCCGGCGGGTTCCGTGTGATCGCGATCCATCCCTACCCGCCCGCCGGCCGCGCCCGCGGCGAACGGCTCGTGCGGTATCTGCATGCCACCGCCGCTGCGGCCGCCAGCTCGCCGCTGCCCTGCATCGTGGCCGGTGACTTCAACGCCACGCCCTGGTCGGCGGGCTTCCGGGCATTCGCCACCGGCAGCGGCCTCCGCGACACGGCACTCGGCCGCGGCGTGCAGCCGACCTGGAACGCCCGGAACATCTTCATGCGGATTCCGATCGACCACATCTTCGCGCCGCCGACCGCGACGGTCGTCCGCCGCACGATCGGACCCGACGTCGGCTCCGACCACTTCCCCGTCGAAGCGGAGTTGCTCCTGCCGGCCCGGTGAACGCACTCCGCCACCCGCACCGCGCCGCGTGCGGTCCGTCGGGCAGTCCGCGGTTGGTGTCGTACCGATCATGCCGGTCGCACCGCGCCGGGGGCATCGATTCGGCGACCGCGTCGCCCTGCGGCGACTTTGACGTCGCCTTCCTGCGACCTATGCATGTGTGCCCCAGGAAACGCACCATGCCCGTCGGCCCTCGTCTCGCGTCGCCCGCGCCCGCCACCGCCCGCATCCTCGTCGTCGATGACGATCGCCGGGCGGCCTCCGGCCTCGCCCAATGGCTCTGCGGCCTCGGCCACCACGCCTCGGCCGCCGGCGGCGTTGCCGAGGCCCTGCAGGCCCTCGGCCGCGGCCCCTGTGATGCCTGCCTCGTCGATGCCGCCCTGCCCGACGCCGGCGCCGCGCAGATCGCGAAGGCCGTCCGGGCCGCACATGCCAGCGCTGCCGTCGTCGCCCTCGTCGTGCCCGGAGCCGACCACACGCCCACGCTCGCCCTGCTGCGGCCCGACGCGATCCTGCCGCAGCGGGCGGCCGATGCCGCCGTGCTCGCCGCCCTCGACGAGGCCCGCACCGCGGTCGCCGCCCGCGCGGCCGACGCCGCCTCCTGCCCCGTCCTCGGCGGCCACCCGTCGATTCGCCGCGTGCTCGACGTGGTCGAGCGGATCGCCACCACCCCCGCCACGGTGCTCGTCACGGGCGAGAGCGGCACCGGCAAGTCACTCCTCGCGCGGCTGATTCACGACCGCAGCCGGCGCGTCGGCCGGTTCGTCGAGGTGGCCTGCGGCAGCCTCAGCGAGACGCTGCTCGAGAGCGAGCTGTTCGGCCACGTGGCCGGCGCGTTCACGGGGGCCACGAGCGACCGCAGCGGCCGGTTCCTCCAGGCCGACGGCGGCACGCTCTTTCTCGACGAGATCGCCACCGCCTCGCCGGCCCTGCAGGTCAAACTGCTGCGGGTGCTCCAGCAGATGCGGTTCGAGCCCGTGGGTGGCTCGCACACGCACACGGTCGACGCCCGCATCGTGCTGGCGACGAACGACGACCTCGGGCGGCTCGTCGCCGCCGGCCGGTTCCGGGAAGACCTCTTCTGGCGGATCAACGTCGTCACGCTGGAGATGCCGCCGCTACGCGCGCGGACGGGCGACGTCCTCCCGCTCGCCGCCCACTTTCTCGCCCGCGTCGCCGCCCGGGCGGGCCGCCCCGTCACGGGGTTCACCGCCGAGGCGGCCGAGGCCCTTGAGCGACACACCTGGCCCGGCAACGTGCGTGAGCTCGAGCACGCGGTGGAGCGAGGGGTGTTTCTCGGCCGCGGCCCGCTCGTCGAACTCGCCGACCTGCCGGCGCCGGTGGCTGCGGCCCGCGGCCGTGAGCCGGCGGGCGAGGCCGCACCACTCAAGCGGGCCCTCGCGGCGCCTGAGCGGCAGCTGATCATCGACGCCCTGGAGAAGTCGGGCTGGCGCCGCGACGCCGCGGCGAAGGCCCTCGGCATCAACCGCACGACGCTCTACAAGAAGCTCAAGCGGCTCGGGATGGATCTCGCGACGCTCGGGCCGACTCCGTAGACCTCACCGCCGGGCCTCCTTCCCTTCCTCGTCGTCGGTGTTCACGTCTCCAAGGTTCACCGCGTCGGCGATGCGGTCGGCGGCGGGGCCGAGGAGGATCTCGCGGTTCTCGAACAGCGCGTCGGGATCATGGTCGAGCATCCGGATCCGCCGCTTGCGGAACGAGAAGAACGCGATCACGGCCAGGGCCACGACCGCGACCAGGATCGCCACCACCGTGAAGCCCCGCTCCATCGACTGGATCAGCCCGGTGATCCGGTCGCCGAAGAGATAGGCGAGACCGAAGAAGCCGCCGATCACGACCGACGCACAGACGAAGTCGGCGAACAGAAACCAGCGATATTTCACCCGCAGGATGCCGGCCGTGAGATAGAACGGGCTGCGGAGGCCGACGAGAAACCGGGCCACGAAGAAGGCCTTGATCCCGTGCTTGTTGATGAGCGCCTCGATCGTCTGCTCGCGCTCGGGCGTGAGGAAACCCGACCACCACGGGTGTTCCTTGAGCACCTTGGCGCCGAAGAATCGGCCGATCGCATACATCAGGCTGTCGCCAAGGAGGGCCCCCACGAGACAGGCCGGCAGGGCGTAGTACCAGTGCAGCGCCTGGGCCCGGCTGGCGACGCCGGCGGCCACGATCGGCACCTCCTCGGGGATGGGCAGCCCGATGCCGGTGAGCGTCAGAAACACCACGATGCCGAGGTAGGAACCCCGCTCGAACCAGTCAAACATGGATGGGGTGCGTGGCGGGTGCGAAGTCCGGTGGTGGGGAACGCGCAAGTCTACCTGACCCCGCGGCGGCGGTCAGTCCACCCGCTCAAACGACGCGTTCCGCGGCGACTTCGACGCCGGCAAGCGTGTCGAGCGTGAGCGATCCCGCGGCCACGTTCGCCAGCCGCAGGCGCACCGCTCCCGCCGCCGCGCCGGGCAACACGAGCACCGCCGCCACCGCCCCCCCCTGCGGCGCGATCCGCGCGAGCCCCTCCTCGCCCGACACGTAGGCCGCCGTGGCGAGCGCGTCGGCATCGGCGGCGGCCGGCGCGATCACCGTCGCCGAGAGCACGCCCTCGGCGGGCAGGCCCGTGCGCGGATCGAGAATGTGGCCGAGCCGCCGGCCCCGGTCGATGAAGAACTGCGTGCCCGAGCCACTCGTGCCGAGCGCCTGATTCACGAGCGTGATCGTGGCCAGCCGCTGCGTCGGCCGCAGCGGATGCCGCAGGCCGACCCGCCAGCCGCTTCGGCCCGGCACCGCCGGCCCCTGGATTCCCGCCGCCCGCACGCTGCTCGAACCGCCATGCACGAGCACGCTCGGCACGCCCCGGTCAACGAGCCGCTGCACGACGCGGTCGATCGCCCAGCCCTTCCCGATCGCCCCCGGATTGAGCTCGATGCCGGGCCGCTGAAACCGCACCCGCCGCGTGTCGGCGTCGATCTCCACCCACCGCATGCCCGACGCCGCGCGGGCCGCCTCGAGCGCCTCGGGCTCCGGCGTGCGTCCCTTCCTCGCCAGAAAGCCCCAGGCTCGCGTCAGCGCACCGGAGGCGATGTCGAAGGCCCCGCCGGTCGCGTCATAAAGCTCCCGTGCCCGCACGAGCAGCGCACACACGTCGTGCGACACGGGCTGCCAGCCGTTCGCCGCCGTCGCATTGAGCCGCGCCAGCTCGCTCGTGTCGCGATACACGCTCAACCGGTTCTCGATCTCCGCGACGAGATCGAGCGCCTCGAGCCCCAGTTCCGTCGCCTCGGCCACCTCCCCGGCATTGAAGGCCACCTCGAACCGACACGCCATCGCTTCCCGCCCCACGACGAGCGTATGCAGATCGATGTCGGTCATCGCGTCACGTCATGCGGGGAAGATGACCAGCTTCGATCAGCATAGCCCCGTCCCGCACTCCCCGTGCCTGGAAGCCCGACGCGCGAGCGGAGGGAATCCGCAACGATTCACCGCGGAGCGAGTCCCCGATCGAACGCATCTTGGTCGCGACGGAAGAGGGCGAGCTCGCGCTCGAACCGCTCCAGCGGGATCCGGTAGACGGGCTGTTCATCGGTGTGCGAGTGGCAGTGGGCCACGAGCAGCCGGTAGAGAAATTTGAACAGCTGCCGCGGCACGCGGAGACTCCGCAGGCCGTCGATGAGCCGCCGCTGGTCGATGCTCTCGTCGAAAAGCTGGGCGAGCGTGGCCGGGGGCGTGCCCACGCTCGCGGCCTTCACGCGGGTGGAGGCGATGTCGTAGAGCGTCTCGCCCGACCATTCGAGCGAGGGCACGAGGTTCTGCTTGTCGAGCCGGGCCCGCTGGTTGAACTGCTCGTCTTCCCGCTCGATGAACCGGTACAGCTCGACGGGCAGGAGCAGCTTGAAGCCCATGGCGGTGGACTTCAGGAACTTGTTGTCGAGCATCGGCCAGATCACCTGCCGCATCCGGTCGGCCGAGCCGTTGATCAGGTGCGGCTCGTCGAGCCGATCGACGATCACCACGAGGCCGCGGTAGCCGGCGGCCGCGAGGATGCCCTGGAACTTCGCCAGCAGCTCGTAGCGGTCGTCGCTGCGGGCATGGGCAGGGAGCGGCTGGCCGGCGAGATCGACCTCCGGGAATCGGGCGAGCGCCCGGGCCAGCTGGCCCACCGTGCGATTGCCCGTCCGCATGCTCCGCACGATCCGCCAGGCGAGCCAGGTGGCGCGGGCCCGCCGCAGGGCGGCCGGGATCCAGGCGCCGGCGGCGAGCAGCCAGGGCCACCACTGCCGCGTCCAGCCGAGTTCGCCGCGGATGATCCCGACAATGACGGCCGCGACGATCGCGACCGTGCCGACGCCCGCGAGGGCCTGCGGCCACAGGGCGATCCAGTTGCGGTAGCCGGTGCGGCTCCGCAGCCGTCGCCACCGCGCGGGAAACGATTCGGCCGTCGACTGGTCGTAACAGGCGGCGAGCAGGGCGAGGTCGCGGGCCTGCGGCCGCGTGAGCTTCGCCTGCCGGCCGGGCGACTCCGTGAACTGCGTCACGAGCTGGGTGACGGCGAGCGCGAGAATCGCGTCCATGTGGTCCCAGAGCTTCCACTGGGAGAGCACGCGATCGACCGGGCGGCCGGGGCCGACGCGGCTCACGAACCGGTCGAGGAACGGATTGAAGTCGTCGTAGAGCACGACGAACACGGCCGATTCGGGATGGACCTCGTTGTGCCGCTCGAACTGCCGCACCATCTGCAGCTTGAGCGCCGTCTTGCCCGCCCCCTTCTCGCCGAACACGATCGACGTGCTGGGGTCGGCCGGATCGCCGTAGATTTTGTCCCACGAGGGATGGAACGTCGTCTCCAGGCAGGTCCGCTTGAAGACGGTGTCGTTCTGTGCGTCTTCCTCGGCGAACGGGTTGCCCGCGATGCCGTGGTGTTCGAGAAAGGCCTGGACTTTCATTTGGCGGCCGCCGGCACCATGCCCTCGACCATCTTGCGGAACCCGTCGGCATTCGCCGACACGGTGGCGGAGGGTCCGTAGAACTTCAGGAAGTAGCTGCCGCGCTCGGGCAGTTCGACGATCGCAGCGAGCATCCGGTAGTCCGGCCGATCGACCGCCTGGCCGCCGGCGAACGGTCCGCCGGGCATGTCCTTGTAGGTGCCCGAGACGTCCACGAGCGTGACGACGGAGCCGCTCACGTTGAGTTTCTTGGTGGAGGCCTTGTCTTTCGTGGCGCTGCCGTCGGGCTGGGTGAACTGGCCGTACCAGCGGTCGATGTTGGCCTGCACGGAGCCGCCGGCCCCCATCACGGTCATCCGGCCCGGCGCCGTGTCGCCCGCGGTCGCGGGAATCGAGAACTCCGTCTCGATCATGTTGGACTTCGGCTGCACCCGCTTCCAGCCGGCGGGGGCTTCGAGCGAGAGGGCGTCGTCCGCGATGGTGAAGGCGAGCGCGGCGTCGGCGACGGCCGGCTGGGCGGCCGCGTCCCGCCCCGGGCACAGAGCCGCCAGGATGCCGGCTGCGGCCAGGGCCGCGCGGGCGGCCAGGGCCGGGCGGGCGGCCAGGGCCGGGCGGGAGATCGTCGGCGGGCGTCGAAGGCTCATGGCAGGATGGCTCCGAAGAAAGTGATGGCGAACGAAAACTCTAGCACAGCATAGGCCGCCGTTCACCCGCGGCTGTTCACCAGCGTCTCACCCGCGTCGGCCACCCGGAGCAAAGTACTCGGGAAACACGAGCCTGACCGACACCCAGTCGGCCCAGCCCTCCCGCCAGACCAGTTCCCCGCCCGTGAGCCCACCCCCCCCGAGAAGCGACTGCATCGCGTCGGCCGACATCGCGGCCGACGCCTCGCCGCCGGGCACGGCCACGCTCCACGTCGCCTCTGGCCGCTCCGCGAGCGCTGCATGCAGCGGCGTCTTCGGCTCGTCGCGGCCGGCCTGCACGGTGGCGGCCGCCGCCGGCGTGACCGCGACCGCCCGCGGCAGGCCCGCCGCGACGGCCGGGTCGAGCGACACCACGCGGGCCCGCGGATAGCCCGCCGCCGGCCCGTCGCCGCCCGCCGCCCCGCCCCGCGGCACTCGAAACCTCGCCTGACACTCCGGACAGATTCCCTTCCGGCCGGCAAGTTCGTCCTTCACCTTGACGCGGTGCCCGTTGGGGCACTGGGTGACGATACCCATTGCATGTCTCCAGCCGCCCGTCGCGGGGGTGCTTGTGAACGTCCGATCGTCCTCCTACCTTACAGTGAACGCGGCACGGCTGCCGACCAGCCCTTCCGCATTCCCCCGCAGGGCACGGAGCCGCATCCATCCCATGGCACGACGCGAGACCCCTCACCAGCCGCCGGAGCAGGAGCAGGAGGAAGACCGCGGTCCCCTCGAGATCGCCCTCGTCGGCGACCTGACCGAGCATGCGGGCGAATTGACCGACCGGATCCTGGGCATCGAGCCGGGGGGCGAGTGCACGATCTACTTCGACTCCCCGGGCGGCAGCCCCTACTGCGCGATGTCGCTCGTCGGCCTGCTCAGGCTCCGCGGGATCGTCGCCACCGCGGTCGTGACGGGCGAGTGCTCGTCGGCCGCGCTCTGGCCGTTCGCGGCCTGCCACCGCCGCTACGTGACGCCTTACAGCGTGTTTCTCTTCCATCCCATGAAGTGGCAGAGCGAGGAACACATCGGCATCCGCGAGGCGGCCGAGTGGTCGCGGCATTTCGCGGAACTGGAGCGGGAGATGGACGTGCTGCTCGTCGATCTGTTCGGCCGCGAAGCCGAGCGGATCAACGAATGGATCCGCACGCATCGCTACGTGACGGGCCGCGAGATGGCGCAGGCCGGCCTTGCCGAGCTGATCGCACTGGCCCCGCTTCCGCATCTCGCGAAGCGGTAGGTCGCCCGCGGCGTCAACTCCGATAATCGCCGTGGCAGGCGTCGCACGACTGCTCGAGCTTGCCGGCGGCGACACGCGCCGCCTCGTAGTCGCCCTTCAGGCAGGCATCCCGCACCTGCAAGGCCGCATCCCGCATCCCCGCGGCGTAGCCTTTGTACGTGTCGTCGTCGTGAAACTCGAAGTCGGGCTGCTGCACCACCTCGCCGATCACCGCCACGATTTCGGCCGCGTGGAGCAGTTCGTCGGCCAGCTTGTCGAAGTCGGCCTTCGACGCGATCGCGGGCCGCATGGCGTCCTGCGCCATTTCCAGGCGGGTCATGAGCGGCGGCCGGCCGGTCATCTGGCTCCAGAGTTCGGCGGGCTCGATGTTCGGATTGGGCTCGGGCGAACTGCCGTCCAGAAGCGCCGTGAGATCCTCGAGCCGGCCCTTCGCCTCGGCGAACGACTGATCCGTGCCCACCTTGCAATTGAAGCCCACCCGCGCGAAGAGGTCGCGGGCCGTCGCGGCGTCTTTTCGCCAGCGGACATCGGGCTGATCGTAGGCGGCGATCACACCGAAGAGCATGGCCAGCGAACTGTAGCCGCACCGCGCCTCCTCGAAGCCGCCCCCCTTGAAGTCGGAGAGCTTGGCACAGGCGGCTGCAAGCAGGTCTTTCATGTCCTTGACCTCGTCGGTCAGCGTGTCGGCCGAGACGAGGGCCGACCACTTCATCCCGCCGGCGGCGTTCCCGCCTGCCGCGGCCGATTCCGCCGCAGCACCACCGGCAGCGGCGACCACGAGTTGCCTGGCCGAGCCGTAGTCGGGCCGCGGGCCCTCGAGCAGCGTGAACGCGTCGTCCGCGAACGTGCCGCGGGTGAGCTTGTCCCACTGTCCGGCCGGCGGCGCGGCACGGCGAATCGGCCTCGACTTCCCGCGCCGACCGGGAGCCGCCACGCCGTCGGCGGCGATCACCGCCAGGCCGCACACCACCACCGCGACGGCCAGCCGGCGACCAATGCGGCCTTGCCCAGATTCGACAGCCCGCCCCGAATCACACGCACGGTCATGAGCACGCATGAGCGGAAACCCTTTCAAGATGACGAAAGCCCGGAACCGCGGGGAGCGTGTTCCACATCCGGCCCGGTCACGAACCATGCATCGCCGCCTCCAGCGTAGCAGAGAACCTGACCGGTCAGCCGCCATGGCTGGCGGGCAAAGTCGTCTTGACCGGCCGGCACGCGGCCGTCAGTTTCCGCCTCCCGCGGACGCCAGAGTCTCCCGCGGCCGTCGCAGAAGGAGTTGCAGCATGCCCTTCATGAAGCCCGTTTTTACCGGCCCCGTCGCCAAGCCCATGACCTCGGCATGCGGGGTCGTCGCCGCCGCGTCGTGCTGTCTGGCCGTCGCTGTCCTGACCGGTTGCTCCGGCGGCGGCGGTGGCTCCGCCGGCACCGAGCCGGCCAAGACGGCCGTCGTGTCGTTCCTCGACGCGATCAAACGGGGCGACGACGCCGGGGCCCGCAACCTGCTCACGAAAGTGGCCCGCACGAAGACCCAGGAACTCGGCATTTCGGTGGCGCCACCCGTGAACGACACCGCCACCTATTCCGTGGGCCAGTGCGAGATGGTCGGAGAGGCGGACGATCTCGTGCATGTGGCCACCACCTGGACCGATGTCGATGGCGACGGCTTCAAGTCGAGCGAAAACGTCGTCTGGGTCGTGCGACTCGACCCTGAGGGCTGGCGGGTGGTGGGGATGGCCACGCGGGTGTTCGACGACCTGCCGCCGCTCCTGCTCGATTTCGAAGACCCGGAAGACATGATCGCGAAGCAGGAAATGGTGGCGAAGGAGCTGCAGGCCAGGGCCAGCAAGGCGGCCGAGCAGTCCGGCCCTGCCCGCACCGCCCGCGGCAGCCAGCCGGCGGCCGTGAAGTAGCTTCGGAGCCGCGGGGGCGGTAGGCGTAGTCGGTCCGCTTGCCGGGGAGCGACTCTGGGATGCCCGTGACGGGCCAGTCGGGGCCGACCGCGTCCACCCTGGCCGCCTGGCGGCCACCAAGTGCCGTGCCTTTCCGCCCCGGCTTGCCCCAAAAACTGCCAAACCGGCTTTTTTTACGCGTTTTACCCAGTTTTATTGACACGCCACCCAGTCCGGATAGCCTTTTACCTGGATTTCCCAGGCGGAAGACTCTGCCCAACCCGCAGCTCTTGCGGGGGAGTGCAGCGGGTTGTTCGCAGCCTGCCGTCCCGGGACGTCCAGCAAACACTCGGTGTTGGCTGCGGTCCGGTGGCCGTCCCGGATCGGGGTTTCTCGCGTGACGGCTTCATGGACGCAGGACGCGTTCGGTTCTTACCTGGAGGTCAGTGATGAAGCGTTTCCTCGGTTTCTCGGTTGCGATGTTCTTCGCGCTGGTGGCCATCGCCCTCGTCGGCGGTGACGCTGGTGCGGTCGCCGGCCACGGCTGCCATGGTGCCCGTCGTTGCCACGGTGGCCTGTTCGCCCACAAGCACCGTTGCCACGGCGAGCGCGGCGGCCTGTTCGGCAAGCACCGCCGTTGCCACGGCGAAGCTGCCCCGGCTGCCTGCGAGTCGGCCGACTGCGGCGCTGCCGCCGAGGGCTGTGGTGCCTGCGGTGAGGGTGCCGCTGTCGAGGGTGGCTGCGGCGCGTGCGCCGAAGGTGCCGCCGTCGAGGGTGGTTGCGCCGGCGGTGCCTGCGGCGGTGAGGGCGTGATCTCCGAGGGCGTGCCGACCGAGGCCGCCCCGGCCGCTCCGGCTGCTCCGGCCGCTCCCGAGGCCCCCGCGGCCCCGGCGAAGACCTGATCCCGCTCGCGAACGGGCGATGCTGACATGTGCCGACCCCGGGGCATGATCAGACAGCCTGAACGCGATGGATCGGCGTGATCAACAGGCCGGGCCTTCCGCGAGGAAGGCCCGGCTTTTTTCATGCGGCATCACGGTGCGACCGGCCCCGAGTCGGCCGGCGGAGGCTGGGCGAGCCTTCGCAGCAGTCCGCCGCGACGAGGCGGCACCGCCTGAGGATTCGCGGCCTCTGCCGCCCGGCGTTCCGCCCGCCGTTTCGCCACCTCGTCGAGTACGCCACCGACGAGATCGATCACCTGCTCTGCGGTCGGATCGTTCCCGATGGGCACCCTCCGCAAAGCCTCCGACGGCGTCGGCACCTGTCCCGGCTGCACGATCCGCGATGCCGCCGCGGGCTGCTGCCCCGGCGGCAGCCCTGGTTGCGGCGCGGCCTGCGGACGCCACTGCGGCCGGGGTGGCAGCGTCCTGCCCGACGCCGGTGCGGGCTGCGGCCGATTGCGGATGTTGTCGATGAAGTCGGCGAGCACATCGCCGGCCATCGCCTTGATCGAGCCGTCGAACACGACCTTCGGCTCGCCCAGCACCCCCGCGATCCCCACCGATACCTGCTTGCCCGAGAGGGCGGCCAAGAGCGGCCGATCCTGGGGCAGATCGGCCGGAATCGGGAGCCGGAGCGTGAGGTCGAGCGAGCCGTCATCGAGACCGACCGACCCGCTCGACTCCAGGTCGAGACGTTGCCCCGGCTTGGCCAGTGGCAGGCCGAACTCGAGGCCCTTGTGCCAGACCCGGCGATCCGCCAGCCGGAAGTCCACGTTCGCCTCCTCCGCAAACAGGATCGCCGGCGGCGGTGGAATCTTCAGCGGCAGCGACTGGAGCACGGAGACAGCCAGCGGCCCCGGCCCGAGCACCACTTCATGCATCGACAGACGGCCGGCGAGCGTGCCGGCGGCTGGCTCACCCACGGGCAGCCGGGCCCCGTCGAGGCGCAGCGAAAACCGCCCTCCCGTGCGGGTCGCGTCGGCGAGCACCGGCGCGATGTAGGCCAGCACGCCCTGCGCCACGCCCGGCTCCAGCCGCGCGTCGCTGAGCAGCTGCACCGGCTCGATCGTCCACTCGCTGTGCGACGCGTCGGCCGCCGACGCGAGCGCGGCCCGCACGTGAATCGGGTCGCTCACCCAGGGCTCGGCCGCCCACGGCCCCGCGATCCGCACGATCGCGCCGTCGACGTCGAGCCTCAGCCGCACGGGGCTCCGGCGCGGCCCGCCCGCTCCCCTGCCGCCGTCAACCGACTCGACAGGGGGCGGAAACAGCGTCGCCAGGTTCGACTGCCGCCGGGCGTCGTACACGATGTCGGCCTCGAGGCCTTCGACACGGATCTCGCCCAGGTCGCCCCCGGAGAGCAGCATCGCGACGAGACCGTGGCTCCCCACGATCCGCCTGATCCGCACGGGCGCCGCGGAGCCGTCTCGGGGCATGATCCGGATGTCGGCGAACGTCATCGGTCCCGTCCAGCCGAGCCGCACTCCACCGAACGTCACATCGCCTTGCAACTCGGGCAACAGTGCGGCCGCATACCGGGTCATCCGCTCCGGACTCGAAAGGAGCCACGGGACCGCCGTGACGACGCCGAGGCCGACGACGACCGCGGTGGTGAGCAGCATGCCGAATTGCGAGCGGAGAAATCCCCGCCCGACCGGCCGCCGTGTCGTGTCCTGACGCGCGTCTGTCATGCGATCGCTCCTGCCTGCCAGGCTTTCGCGGCCGCACGCCTGACGCGGCCGCTCCGGGGACCGATTCTACGCAGCCTGCCGGGCCTTGGTTGGGCGGGAGCAGGAGCGCTCGGTTGCGTGGTGGCCGACTCAGCTATACAGTGCGAAGGCGTCGCGGCCTCCGGCCGCCCCGCGGGCGTAGCTCAGTTGGTAGAGCGCTAGCTTCCCAAGCTGGATGTCGAGGGTTCGAGTCCCTTCGCCCGCTTTGCGATCGCCTGGCTCCCGGCCTGTCAATCACTTCCCCTGTCGATCACCTCCACTCGCCAAAGCCGGCTCGCGTGCGGCATGAGTTGCCTCGCTGGCGGCCGCACGCCACGCTCGGCATCCTCACGCCGACCTGCTCGCCTCCCGTTTCCCTGTTTGCTTCAGATCCGCTCTAGGCGAGCGGGGCGATCGTGAGGTTCACCGTATAGCCCACGGGAGACAGGTCGGGCGTCCGGAGCCGCATCCGATATTGGCGGCCGGCGGTCACGGTGGCGGTGCCGCTGGCCGGACTCCCTTCGCCCGGCTCCAGTTCGAGCAGGTCAGCACTCGTGGCCACCTCTTCGAGTTCCAGGTGGACGGAGCGGCTTCCCGTGCCGGGAAGCAGCGACACCGTCAGCAAGCCCGAGGTGGGGGCCGTGAACAGAAAGTAACGTCGGTCGAGATTGTTGGCCGAGGCGCCGGTCACCTGGGCGGCATTCGTGGTGAACACGACGGTGGAGCCGCCGGGTGGCGAGCCGTCGTCTCTGCCGTGATCCTCGCCGTCCTCCTCGTCCTCATCGTCTTCGTCCTCGAACCGGTCGTCATCGTCGTAGTCGTCGTCGTTGCCGAGGCCGCCGTAGAGTTTGTCGTCACCCTCGTCGCCGTCGAGTGAGTCGTCACCGCGGTCGCCGAACAACGTGTCTCGGTCGGAGCCGCCGCTCAGCGAGTCGTCATCGTTGCCGCCGCGAACGGTGTCGCGGCCGGAGTCGCCGAAGATGTCGTCGTCGCCTGCCTCGCCGTTGCAAGTGTCGTTGCCGGCACCCCCCGCGATGGTGTCGTCACCGCCGCGGCCGCGGAGATTGTCGTTGCCGATGCCGCCGTTGAGGTCGTCGTCGCCGTCGCCCCCCTCGACCCGGTCGTTGCCGTTGCCGGCGTTGACCGTGACGCCGATCAGGTTGCCCGAGGTATCGCGGATGTCGGAGCCGATCCGGACGTCATCGTTGCCGCCCAGCGAGTTGACGACGATCGCATTCACCCCGATGAATACGGCGTTCTTGGCCACGCCGGGCACGCCCCGCACGGTCACGCTGCCGGGCGTCGAACCGGCCGAGATGACGATCTTGTCGGCCTTCTCACTGCCGGTGATCAGAAGAACGCCATCGAGATCGACGTCGGCCGCGAGCATCTGCCGCCGCTCGAGCGACTCGGCCGACCGCAGCCGGGGCGTGCGAAGAACCTGCCGACGGACTGCCCGACGGGCGAAGCGTCCGAAGAACGAAGAAACACGATCGTCGCGGTGGCTTCCCTGGCTCATGGCAGCGTCCTTTCAGCGGCATCGACCCCCGGCTCCCCCTGACCGAGCCGCGGACGGATGATTTTCAGGAATCAAATCTCTTGAATGCTACGTCTACGCATCGGCGTGTGCAACGGTTCGGATATGCGAGGACGAGGCGAAGGGGGTCGGTGCAAGCTCGAGGAGCATTGGGCCGCCGCGGCCCACCGCGACGATCTGAAAGACCGCGAAGCGGCGACTTGTGCCGCCCCCGAAGCTGTTCATTTCACACCGATTTTTTGCCGCCGCTCTTGCGAAATTCGGACGGCGGGATCGGGTTGGGCTGCGACCAAATCCCGAGTTTTTGGGCCTGGGCCTGGGCCTGGAGGGCGGCCAGTGACTGGTCGTTGGAATAGGCCGAATAGTGCCATGCCATGCCCGTGGCCACCATCTGCCGGTTGACATCCACGCCGTCGGCATAGAGGTGGCCGATCCAGCGGCCGTAGCGATCCTTGCCGTCGTCGACCATGGTGACCGTCTTGCCGAACACCATGCTCGCCAGTGCCTGCCGAGAGACCTGCCCGAAGTCCTGCTTCGCCTCCGGCGCGTCGATCTCGGCCAGCCGAATCTTCTGCTGCTGATTGTTCTCGTCGATGCAGGTGACCGTGTCACCATCGTAGACGGCCACCACCTTCCACTGATGGGTGTTGGCCGGCGTGCCCTGCGGGGCCGCCGCCTGTACAGGCGGCGCGAGCCCGCCGCTGCTCACCGGCTGGGCGGCGAGCGGCTGGCCGCCTGCAGATGACGGGATCGGCGCTACCGGCGGCGGCATCGATGCCATCTGTGGCTGCGCGGCCGGCGCCGATGATGCGACCGCCGCGCCCATCGCAGCGCCGGCGGCTCCGGCCACGGCCGGCGCAGCGACGCCGGTCCACTGGCCACCGGGAGGCGGTTCTGCAGGCTGCGGCCCGACGCCCGGAGGCGGCGGCACGTTCGACGGCACCCACTGCTGCGGGGGCGGGCCGACCGGCGCCGCGACCTGCTGCGGCAGCGCAGGTGGCGCGACGCCCCACGTCTGAGGCGGCGGCGCCGGCGGCCCAGGCAACGGGCCCGGTGGAGTGAGCGGCGTGCCCGTGAGGGCCCGTGAGTTGGCCGGAAACTGATACGGCTGCGGCGCGTAGCGTGCGACGGTGGCCGGCGGCAGGGTGGTGGCTGCCGGGACGGCGCCACTCGTCTGATAGTTCCACGCCGGCGCGTAGGGCTGGCCGGCGACGCCAGGCCGGCTGACCCCTACGGCTGAGCGATTGACCTGCGGCGTGGCGAGCACGGGCGGCCCACTCTGATACGTGAACACGTAGGTGGGGGCGAAGTACATCGTCGTCGGCCGGCCGTCGGGCCCGATGCCCTGATAGGGCACGGCCTGCGGCTGCCAGCCGGCGGGAATCGCGCCCCCCTGGATCACGGCGCCGGGCAACGCAGGAGCCTGCCAGTAGGGCACGGCCGCGGCCGCAGATGGTGCGGCAGGCTTGCCATCGGGGTCTGATGGCCTGGCAGTGGCAGAGGCACCGCCGGTGGACCAGGCGCTGACCGTGGCATCGGCTGGAGCAGCGGGCGTCTGGGCACTGGCGGGCTGCACGAGCGCAGCAACGCACGACGCGACAGCACAGACCGTGCCCGCGAACCGGCCGGCGAGTTGTCGGCGTCCCTGCCGCAAGCCCTGCGCCCTCCTGGCGACGGACGGCTTGTAGCACCGCCCCGCCCACCCGTGCGATCGGACTTTCCGGCAGCGGGCGTGGAATCAGAACCCTCCCGAGCCGCACGCCTTGCCGCAGACTGACGATCTGGGTGAACTGGGGCGAATGACGAACCTGCAAAGATGCCGCGGCGCGTGGATGGCGAGTCTGCTGGCGAATCTTCTCTGGCTCGTGCTGCCGGTGGTGTCGGCGGCCGACGACCCCGCCGCCGATGCGTTCGCGGAGACCGCCAGCCGGGCGGGCTTGCGCGTGCTGGAGGGGAATCGGCTCGTGCTGGCCACCGACCGGCCTGCCCGTGAAGGCGATGGTGTTGCCGAGCTGCCGGCCGTATTCGATCAGGCGTTCGCCGTGTGGTGTCGCCATTACGGCATCGCTCCGGAGGCACTGCCTGCCTGGCGTGCCCGTGGCTGCCTGATCATGGATCGGGAACGCTTCCGCGCCGCCGGCCTGCTCCCCGTGGAAGTCCCCGAGTTCATCAACGGATTCTGTCTGAACGACCGCTTCTGGCTGCTCGAACAGTCGAACCCCGCCTATCGCCGACACCTCCTCCTGCACGAGGGCGTGCACGCCTTCACGCTCACCGTGCGTTCGCTCGCCGCGCCCCCGTGGTACACCGAAGGCATCGCCGAGTATCTCGCCACGCACCGGCTCGAAGTTGCGGCCGACGGGCCGCCGCGGTTCGTTTCGACCCCGCTTCCCGATCGGGCCGCCGATGTCGAGCAGCTGGGGCGGATCGAGCGGCTGCAGCGGCTGCGTGCCGCGGGCGAATCTCCGGCGTTCGATGCGGTGCTGGCCGCGACGACGGCCGGCCACGGTGACGTGTCGGCCTACGCGGCCAACTGGGCCGTGGTGACGATGCTCGCGCGGCATCCGCGGTATGCAGGATCGTTCGCCGCGCTCGAGCGTGGCCCGCTCGATGCGGCGTTCACCGAGCGGCTCGCCGAACTCGACGGCTGGGACGAGGCCCGGGCCTCACGGGATTTCGACGCCTTCACCGCGGAGGTCGAGTACGGCTTCGACTTCGCCCGCTCGGCCATCGACTGGGCTGCGGGCAGGCCGCTGGCCGCGAAATCCCGGGTGCAGGTCGATGCCGCGCGGGGCTGGCAGAACACGGGACTCGCGCTGGCGGCAGGCAGCCGCTATGCCGTCGCGGCGGAGGGGCGGGTCGTGCTCGGCACGGTGCCAGGCGGAGAAGCGTCCGGGCCCACGACGCTCGAGAGCGAGCCGCGCGGGATTTCGCTGCGGTGGTATCGCGGCCGGCCGATCGGCAGGCTGCTCGCGGCCCAGTGGGTCGAGCGACCGCAGGCGGGCCGGCCACGGTTCGAGATCGTGGCCGAGGGGGGCGATGCCGCATTCACCGCCGCGGTCGATGGCCCGCTGTATCTCAAGATCAACGAGGCCCCGGGTGAGCTGGGCGACAATCGGGGCGGGCTGACGGTCACGATCGAGCCGAAGTGACAGGCCGAGGCCCGCTCAGGCGTGCACGGCGAATTCGCCGGCGGCGAGGCTCGGCAGGTTCGTCGTGCCCATGAGCCAGAGGTCCACGGCGCGGGCCGCCTCGCGTCCCTCGTGGATCGCCCATACCACGAGCGACTGGCCACGGCGCAGGTCGCCCGCGGCGAAGACGCCCTCCGTGCTCGTCATGTAGTCTCCGCCGGTCTTCACGTTGCCACGCGGGTCGAGTTCGAGGCCGAGATCGGCGATCGGCCCCTGCTTCTCCGGTCCCATGAAGCCCATCGCGAGCAGCGCGAGCTGGCAGGGCCATTCCTGCTCGGTGCCAGCCAGTTCCCTGAACTTCTGCTGGCCCGTCGCCGGATCCTGATACCACTCGATCCGCACCGTCTTCAGGCCGCGGAGCTGCCCTGCGTCGTCGCCCACGAACTCCTTCGTGAGGATGCCGAACTCGCGGCGGCAGCCTTCCTCGTGGGACGAGCTCGTCCGCAGCATCTGCGTCCACAGGGGCCACGGGCTGCTGGCCGGCCGCTCCGCCCGCCGCGGATACTTGCCGAGATCCGGCGGCTGCGGGAGCAGTTCGAATTGCGTCAGGCTCTTCGCGCCGTGGCGGTTGCTCGTGCCGGTGCAGTCGCTGCCGGTGTCGCCGCCGCCGATCACGATCACGTCCTTGCCTTCGGCCGAGATCTGCCCCGGCACCTCGTCGCCGGCGCACTTCTTGTTCTGCTGCGGCAGGAACTCCATCGCGTAGTGCACACCCGCGAGCTCGCGGCCCGGAATCGGCAGGTCGCGGCCGAGCGTGGCGCCGCCCGTCAGCACGATCGCGTCATACTCCTCGCGCAATGACTGCGTGCTGATATCAGTCCCCACGTTCACGCTGCAGCGGAACTCGACCCCCTCCGCCTCGAGCTGCTCGATCCGCCGCCAGACTCGCCACTTCTCGAGCTTGAAATCGGGAATGCCATACATGAGCAGCCCGCCCGGCCGGTCGGCCCGCTCGAACACGGTGACGAGATGCCCGGCCCGATTCAGCTGCTGCGCTGCGGCCAGGCCTGCCGGCCCGCTGCCCACCACGGCCACCCGCTTGCCCGTCCGCACCGCGGGCGGCTCCGCGGTCACCCAGCCCTCGTCGAAGGCCCGGTCGGCGATCGTCATCTCGATCTGCTTGATCGCGACGGGATCCTCGTTGATGCCGAGCACGCAGGCCGCCTCGCACGGGGCTGGGCAGACGCGGCCGGTGAACTCCGGGAAGTTGTTGGTGGCATGGAGCCGCTGGCTGGCCTCGTGCCACTGGTCGCGGTACACGAGGTCGTTGAAGTCGGGGATGATGTTTCCCAGCGGGCAGCCGGTGTGGCAGAAGGGCACGCCGCAGTCCATGCAGCGGGCGCCCTGCGTCTTCACCTCCTCCGGGGGCAGGATCGTGAGGAACTCGTTGTAGTGCTTGAGGCGGTCAGCCACCGGGGCATAGCCCGAGACCTGACGCTTGTACTTCATGAATCCGCGCGGCTCACCCATTGACCTTGGCCTCCACCTTCTTGGCGTCGTTCTGATCCTGCTCGGCGAGCTTGCGCAACTCGGCGAGCGCCCGCTTGTAGTCGGTCGGCATCACCTTCACGAACTTCTTCTGCTCGCTCGGCCAGGCGGCGAGGATCTCCTTGCCGCGGGCGCTGTCGGTGTATTCCACGTGCTTCTCGATCCGGCTCTTCACGTAGTCGAGATCCCCATGGTCGAGCTCCTCGAGGGCCACCATCTCCATGTTGACCTTCGGGCGGAACGTGCCCGTGGAGTCCCACACGTAGGCGATGCCACCGCTCATGCCGGCCGCGAAGTTGCGGCCCGTCTCGCCGAGGATCACGGCCCGGCCGCCGGTCATGTATTCGCAGCCATGGTCGCCCGTGCCCTCGACGACCGCTTCGGCGCCCGAGTTCCGCACGCAGAACCGCTCGCCGCAGATACCGCGGATGAAGATCTCGCCGCTCGTGGCCCCGTAGGCCACGACGTTGCCGGCGATCACGTTGTCTTCCGCCTTGAAGAGGGCGTCGGGCACCGGCCGCACGATCACGCGGCCGCCGGAGAGCCCCTTGCCGCAGTAGTCGTTGACGTCGCCTACCACGGTCACCTCCACGCCCGGCACGCCGAAGGCCATCAGGCTCTGGCCCGCCGTGCCGGCGAACGTGATCTTGATCGTGCCGTCGGGAAGGCCTCCCGCGCCATGCCTCCGCGTCACCTCGCTCGAGAGGATCGTGCCCACGGTGCGGTTGATGTTGCGGATCGGCAGCTCGAGTTTGACGGGCTTCTTCTCCTCGAGGGCCGGCTTGCAGAGGCCGAGCAGGGTGGTCATGTCGAGCGAGCGTTCGATGCCGTGATCCTGCGACTCCTCGTGGTGCGTCTTCACGTGCTTCGGCACCTCGGGCTTGTGGAGGATCGTCGAGAAGTCGAGCCCCTTCGCCTTCCAGTGGGCGATCGCCGCCCGGGTGTCGAGCCGGTCCACCCGGCCCACCATCTCGTCGATCGTGCGAAAGCCGAGCTTCGCCATCAGCTCACGGAGTTCCTCGGCGAGCATGAAGAAAAAGTTGACGACGTGCTCCGGCTGGCCGGTGAACTTCTTGCGGAGCTCCGGATCCTGCGTGGCGACGCCCACCGGGCAGGTGTTCAGGTGGCACTTCCGCATCATGATGCAGCCAATCACCACGAGCGACGCCGTGGCGATGCCGTATTCCTCGGCGCCCAGGAGCGTGGCGATGGCCACGTCCTTGGCGGTGCGGATCATGCCGTCGGTCTGGACCACGATCCGGCCGCGGAGGTCGTTCATCACGAGCACCTGGTGGGCCTCGGCGAGGCCGAGCTCCCAGGGCAGGCCGCAGTGCATGATCGAGGTCTGCGGGCTCGCGCCCGTGCCGCCGTCGTGGCCCGAGATGAGCACCACGTCGGCCTTCCCCTTCGACACGCCCGCCGCCACGGTGCCCACACCCACCTCGGCGACGAGCTTCACGCTCACCCGTGCATGGTGGTTGGCGTTCTTGAGGTCGTGGATCAGCTGGGCGAGATCCTCGATCGAGTAGATGTCGTGGTGCGGCGGCGGTGAGATCAGACCGACGCCCGGCGTGCTGTGCCGAATCCGCGCGATCT
>Ga0214917_10001588_pt1 | contig 29034 bp, 17 predicted proteins | sample LL_1208_BB_MetaG_FD_177983 | JGI IMG/M metagenome (GOLD analysis project Ga0214917, IMG submission 177983) | Freshwater microbial communities from Lake Lanier, Atlanta, Georgia, United States - LL_1208_BB | ecosystem: Environmental > Aquatic > Freshwater > Lake | place: USA: Georgia | collected... | reverse complement strand
AGGCGGCGGGCGCCGACGGATACAGCGGCTGGAAGGACTCCCCCCGAGCCTCGCCCCGGGCATCCGGCCAGACGGGAATCGGGTCGCGGCCGGCGTGGATCAAGTCTGAGAGCGGCGGCGCCGCATAGGCCGTAGGCATGCCCTGCGCCTGGCGGCCCCGGACGGCCGGAAACGCGTACCGGACGCCATGGAGGACGAACTCCAGAATGGCGTGGTGAACTGGCTGCCGGTCGGCCCGAAGGAGCCCGGCGGCCTTCGCCCGCTTCACCGCCGCGTGAGCCTCCGACTTGCTCAGGTTGAGCGAGGCGGCCAGTTGGTCATAGGTGAGGGGGCCGGCGACGACGAGTTTCAACGCGACGACGAGGTCGTGGGGTTTGAGTTGCATGCGACAAGCATACGTTCGCTGTTCGCGAATCGCGAATATCTCTGCCGGGCAAGGACTTACGGCCATTTTTAGACGATCCGGATCCGGATTCCGCCCTGGATCTGCTCGAGGAGTTGCTCGCGGATCTCGGCCACGAGGGCGTCGACGTCGCCCTTCGTGACGAGTTCCCGGCCCGACAGCCGCAGGTCATGGGCCCGGATCATCGGCCGGGGGCCCGCACTGAGGATCCCGTCGAGCGTGGAGTTGGCGTCGTCGAGGGCCCGGCGGAGGCGAACATCGAAGGCGTCACGGATCGCCACGAGCGTCGGGGCCACCGCCTGCGGCGATGTATCGACGACGACGGACGCAACGGGCCGCAGCACGTCGTGGGCCTGGACACCCGTGAGCGTGCTGAACCCGTCGCGGCGCTTCACGGCGCGGCGGGCCTGCTCCGTCGCCTCTTCCTGCTGTTCGATCAGCCGCTTCCGCTCGGCCTCGTAGGCCGTGCGGATCTCGGCCAGGTCGTCGGCCAGGGTGGCGATCTCTCGCCACGGCTGCTCGGTCGCCAGATGATCCACGACACGGCTGGCCGCCGCCTCCACGTTCGTGGCTGCGACGCCGATCTCGGCGAGCTGCGCCGCCTGGTGGTCCACGACGCCCCGCGCCTCGCGGACTGCGGCGATCGCGGGTTCCGTAAGCTCAGCGTCATAAGTTTGCAGGCGGGTCGCACCGTCCTGCAGCGTGTCGAGATACTTCTTCACGAGTTTGACGGCAGGATTCGTCTGGCGGCCACTGCCGATGCACCGCTCGAGCGCTTCGCCGAGCTTGTCGAAGACCTCCGGCCCACGCGGTGAGCCCGGCAACTGATTCAATCGGCCCTGCACGCTGCGGAGCTTGTCGGCCAGCGGCAGGAAATGGCTCATCACGGCGTCGGCGATCGCCGTGTTCTCCCGGTCGGCGATCCTGTGCCCAAGCCGCTCCTCGAAGAACCGGCAGATCCGATTCCGGGCGGGAACGCCAATGTCATCGTCGCCGGCAGGAAAAATGTTTGACCGCCGAAACATCAGTTCCTTTTCGAACAGGTCGCGCACGCCGGCGTCGCGGAAGCCCGTGATCTCGGCGCCGCCTTCGGGCTGGATGCGGATCCGCCCGGCCCGCAGGAGGCCCGCCACGCAGGCCTTCACCACGTAAGGCGTGTAGCCGTAGTGCGGGCGGCCGAAGTGTGCGAGCAGGGCCGTGCCGCCGACGCCTCCCTCGGCGTTGATGTGGTCCGCGATCCGGGTTGGCACAACACCGCTGCACGTCGCCGAAAACCGCCCGGCGTCTAGGTCGAGGATCCCGAGTTCACTGGTGAGGAACTTGGGCGAGGGGCCAGCAAGTTCTGGTTCCAGAAGTTGAAGTATCTCCGCTGTCGTCACCTGCGTAGGCACGAAGTATGGGTAAAGATCTGGGAGGATCCGCGTTGTCGCCGACAGTATGGCCGACGAGGGTGCCGCGCCATGGTCCTTGGGGTCGATGCCCCGACCCCGAAAATACATCCGGCCGGCCATCCATGACGTGTTCACCGCCGCCTGGAACTCCCTCTGGAGCTCCTCGCTGCGGGCCTTCTCCTGCGTCAAGAGCACGCGGCGGGCCAATTGGAGCGATTCCATCCGAGGCTCGTAGCGATTGACCATGCCTCGGGAGCGGGCCAGTTCGCGGGCGAGGTACTCGAGCTGATCGGTGTCACCGCAGACCCAGACGAGCCGGTTCTCGATCGCTGCCTCGTTGCTCCGGCGAATCCACACGGCTTCGGAACGATCGTCTTTGGGGATATAGCGGTAGTCGATGACCACGCAGGCGTCGTCGCGCGTGTCTACCAGAACGACGTCGTCAGCGCGGCGACCATCGGAATACATCCCCTCCAACGGAAACGGCCTCCCCTGCAGCCGAGGCCGCTCGGGCTCGGCGAGCTGCACCTTCAGGGCCTCCTGCACCATCTCGGAGAAGGTCTCGCGGGAGACGCCGATATCGCGGCGTTCCTGCTCCCACTCCTCGCCGGCCGACGACTGGATCTTGTAGCCCTCCTTTTGGGAGTAGCTCACGAGAGTGCGGCGGCGAAGTTCCTCGAGGGCCTCCGTGACGGCCGTCACGTTGTTGCCGAGGTCCACCCGGTCGTAGAGACACTGGGCGACGAGTTTCGCATCGGTGGGCACCGTCTCTTGGATGAGTTCGAGCAGCGCCACGGCCTTTGCCGCCCGCACGAGCAGCGCGTCGTCGTCGGCCGTGCACTGGGCGAAAATCCGCGACATCGAGTGCTGCACGTCGGAATCGAGGGCGGTGTGCTGCACCTCGTAGACGGCGTCGAGCGTGACGAGGGCGCCCACCGGCTTGTCGGCGAGCTTTTGGTTGCGGAAGAGCTCGCCCAAGAGTTGCAGAAGCCCGCGAATCGCATGGTCGTCGCCCTGGGACCGCGTTGAGCGCGTGCGGAGGGCGGTCGTGATCTGGAGGATCAACTCGATCTGCCCCGGCAGCATGGGGTAGATCTCGACGAACTCCTCGCTCGTCACGGTGTCGCAGCCGTAGGCGTAGAGCTTCAGGTCTGCACGGTGCCGCTCAAAAAGCTCTTCAAGCGTGCGGCTGGCCGCCGGCGTCTTCTTGAGCAGCCGCTGGTGGACCACGTCGCGGATGTTGGTCGCGGCGAGGTGCACGCGGAGCTGCGGCGGGAAGCGGTCGCGAACCCAGACTGAAAAGGGCTGCTCCGACTGGTCGTCGATCTGCTGCTGGCCGAGCGCGAAGAGCCACGCCTTGCCCCGCAGCGAGGCCCCCAGAGCCGTGGCAAACGCCCGGAGGCGGTCGTAGCGGTCCTGGCTGGCGAGCACGTACTGCGAGACCTCGTCCACGACGAGGAACAGCGTGGCATTCGGCTTGCGAAAGCCGAGCATGTCGCGGATCGCCACCACGACGTCCTCGGGCGACTCGGTGCGGGTGCGGTTGCCGGCGCGGCTGTCGTACCACGAGGTGGACTCCGGGAACTCCTCGGGGAACATCTTGTGCATGACGAGCGAGAACGGATCGCCGATCCGATGCCGCGTGCGGGCCGTCGCCCACGGCTCGCGGAGCACCTCGGCAGCCGTCTGCTCGAATCGCGGCCAGAGACCGTCCCGCTCGAGCACGAGCTCGTATTCCGCGACGAACGCGTTGGTCTCGCAGTACCCGAGCCGCTTCTGCACCTGCCGCAGGGCGGCTGAGTGGACGTGTTCGCCGTCGCGGGCGACGGTACCGATGTCGAAGACCACGGCGACGGGGTCGATCCGCTCACGCAGCCGCTGCCAGGCCGTTCGCAGCTCGACGGCCCGGGGGCTCGTGTTGCGGGCGAGCCAGGCCTCAGCCAGCGACCGGCCATCCGGCAGGGCCACACCATCAAGGGCGAGGCCCAGCAGCTTGGCGAAGCTCGACTTACCGGATCCGTAGAAGCCTGAGATCCACGCGTTGGGCAGGTCAGGACCGCCGTTCTTGTCGAGTTCCTTTGTGATCGTCTCAAGCAGCCGGACGTATTCCTCGTGGATCCCTCGCGGCACTCGCCGCTGACTGGGATGGCCGTCGGGATACCCGCCCGTGACGATGTATTCCGAAACTTCCGCAGCTAGATTGGCAGGATTCTGCTCGTGGAAGTAGACGACCGGCGGGATGTCGCGGGTCACGTCGGCGGCGAAGAGTTCCTTGATCTGCATCCGGCAAACCCTCAGGAGTAAATACGTGGTCGGTAGTCGGCATCCGGGTCGACCTGCCCCATGAAGGAAAGCGACGTAGGGCCGCGTCGCTCTCCGGGGTAGAGCAGGACGACTGGGACGCCGTGCGTTCGGCCATCGAGATGGCGAAGCAGGGCCGACGAACGAAAGAACGGGTAGACGCCACCGGCCCGGCCGATGACGGCCAGCATCCGGTCGACGGAGTCGGGGTTTCTGTCGACGTGCTCGCCGATCAACCGCGCGCAGTCGGCGGCGAGGCCGTCGGGGACTTCGACGAGTGTCGTGATCTCATCCGATATGAATCGCAGGCCCCGCTCGGGATCTCTGGCGGCCAGACGCTTCTCACGAGCGATCGTGTCGGCTGCCCACTGGGGGTCGCGTTCGCGGATTCGCTCAAGCAGGAGTTTCTTGAGATTGATGGAGATCGTGACCCAGCCATTCCCGATGAGGTCTTTCGTCAGCGTGCGGACGAACCCCCGCACGGCGAACTCGTCTTTCGGTTCGTATTGCAGGATCGCGAACCGGTAGTTGCGCATCGTGCTGATGCGAGGGCCGTCGTCGTGAACGAGGTCGCGGTGCAGGTCGGCAAACGCCTCACTCAGCCTGCCGTGCGGAAACAGGGGCTCCGTCATGCGGCACCCCCGGATGCGACCGCGAGGTTCGGAGCATCGCCGACGACCCCGCGCCGCCACGACTCGAGGTCGGCGTAATCCCAGCTGAAATCGGCGAGATCGGCCTGCCGCCGCAGGTGGATGCCGGGGAGCGAGCGAAGCCGATCCTCCAGGGCCGGACCGACGAGACCGACCGACGCGAGATACGAGTTGTCGAGCAGCGTGCCTTTGAACTTGATGTCTCGCAGCAGGTGCAGGATGTAGCCGAGAGCCTCGTCGGGCACGGACGGGAGCACGACGGTTCGCGGGTCGCGTTTACCGGCCACGAGCCCGGCCGAGACTGCCGCCGACAAGGCATTGGTGGCGAACTGCGTGCGGGTCGGGAGTCGCCATGATTCACCCGTCTGCCGACCGACCCAGGCCACGACCAGCGAACGAGTGACTTCGCCCGTGGGCAAGCTTCGCCGTTCGGGAAGGAACTCACCCGCAAAGGCCCGATAGAGCGGGTCGGCGAGTTGGAGATGCCAGTGGCAAACGAGTCGCCGGGTCTCCGCGCTCATGTGCGGCCAGCGGTGGAGCGTCTGGAGGGCTGCCGGGAAGGCGTCGAAGCGGAGGCGGAGCGACCGAACCAGGACCTCGATCCGAGCGAGGCTCTTCGCCCCAAACCAATATTCGTCGAAGACCTGCTGCGTCGTGGCCGAGCTGGAGCGGTCAGCGTGGGCCCACCAAGCCCGGCACTCGTCGATCTCGATGCCGCACTTGGTCAATCGGGCAGACAGTTCCGAGGCCTCGATCGGCCCAGCACGTTCGCCGGAAGCCGCCGCCACGGGCCCTGAACCTTTCTTCCCCCCGCTCATGACGCCCTCCGAAAGTGCGGCAGGGGATAGGCGTCGCCGAGCGGCGTGAGTGCCGACACGAGCGAGCGAACAGTGGCTTCGAGATCGTCGGGCGGATTTCCCCGCAACCGGCGGCCCACCGGCGACTGCGTGATGTTCGGCTCACCATGCTCGGCGACCCACTCGGCGAAGGCGGCGCGATCAAACGGCTTGTCGAGCCACGTCGCGAGGCCCGGCAGGGCCGTCACGGGTGGCTGGCCGCTCCGCACCAGGTCTGCGAGCCGTTCGTCGAGCCGGCGGTCGGTCTCGACGCCTAGACAGTAGAGGGACAGCAGGGTGTCCGCATCGTGGGACTGACGGCGACTCTCGGCATCCGTCCGCCGCGCGGCTTCCCGGGCAGCCTGGAGCACTGCCCAGGGCCACGAGTTGGGCAGCAGTCTCCGAAAAAGGTCCTCACCGCCGAACTCCGATGCCATGTCGCTCCGCCACCAACCGAGGCGGGGAGGGTCGCCGGTCTCGCCCGCCCAGGCGACGGCGACCTGTGCCGTAAGGATGAGATCCAAGGCGGATTGAGGAGGAGGTGAAGACATGCGGGGTAGCCCACGAATGGTCCCGGAGCGTACCCCGCCAAGGGGGAGCCCGACAAACCCCTCAAGTCTCACGGGCGGAGGACCTCGCTTCCTCACGACGGCGCGCACCACTGCATCGGCCGGGCCCGAGCTCGACGGCATGGCTGGCCGACTATGACACAAGCCATGGCGTCAGGCCTCTCCTTGCGACACTTCTTAGGCGGGGTATGCTCCTCCGAGCTTGGGTTCCGAGAAGAACACCAGTCACGCCTTGCGGGGTTGTCCGTGGAACAGACAGAAAAATTCCGTGAAGGTATTCGTGCGATTCGCGACCGGGTGTGCGCCGCAACCACAAAAGAGACGGCTCCGGCCGTGTTGGGGAAGTTGTCCACGCTGGCAAAGGACAGCGTCGGGCACCGCATCGTCGATTTGGCAATATGGCGACGTGCTGCGGCTTGCGGCCTTGGCGATGTCGGCTGACTCTACGCTGACCGACAAGGAGCGTGAGTCTCTCGGCCCCTTCCTGGAGGAGCTGCTTCGGAACTTTTCCCGATACCGCCGCGAATACGCCGAGTTTGTCTCGCCGAAGGGAGCAGATCTCGTCGGCGCCCTCCGTCATTACCTTGCCGACACCAAGGCTTTCGGGTTCGAGTGCCGCGCCACGCGCATGGCTGGGTTGGCCATCTGTCGTAACGCTGACCGTGTCGATGCAAAATGCGGGGTCGGGGGCGAATATCAACGACTGCTAACCGGCTTCATCGACACCCTCGCCGGCACCACCTCGGGAGATGGCGTGAAGGATCGCCTGCTTCGCGAACTCGCGCCCGACGCCGATGCCCTGACACGCGATGCACCGCCCACGATCGCGTCGCAGTTACCGGACTTAGCGAAGCTCCGTATCGCGTGCGAAGCCGAACTATTCACGGAGCTAATGGCAATTCCGGCCGTCAAGGAGATCACAGGCACTTTCGATGCGGTTCGCAAGCTATCCGATGCCCGCTGCTCTTTGTTGCAGGAAGGCGTCCGAGTGACGCCTCGGATCTTGCCCAAAGTCATGGAGACCGTGACCCGGCTACGTCGTGTCATCGGTGAAGACGTTGCGTGCGAGGCGTATGTCTTCAGTCAACCGGTCGTCAACGCCTTCGTCACCTTGCAGGATGATGCAGCAATCATCGGTCTGTCGAGTGCGGCGATCCAGCAGTTCACCGGTCCGGGAGAGCTTGAGTTCGTACTCGGTCACGAACTCGGTCACGTGCTCTTCGAGCACCACAGGCTGGCCGCCGCACCGCTTTTGAAGAGCGGAAGGCTGACGGTACGCCAGGCGATGCGGGTGCGTGCATGGGAGCGAGCCGCAGAGATCTCGGCCGACCGCGTGGGGCTGCATGTGTGCGGGGCGCTCCAGAACGCCGCCGCTGCGTTTTTCACCCTGCAGTCAGGCGTGTCTCGCGCCGAGCATTCTTTCGATCTGGACGAATTCAGCGGCCAGTGGGATGAACTCGCCGCCGAGATCACCGCCCTCGGCCAGCGAGACCTCTGGGATTGCTCGCACCCGGTTAATCCCTTGCGCGTGCGGGCCATGGTAATGCACTGGGAGGCATGGAACTCGGCTACCAGTACACGCGACGAGGCCTTGAGGGCTGCCGATGACTCCGTTCGTCGCATGCTCGCGATGATGGACCCGTCGGAAGTCTCCGACCAGGCAGTCGGCAGTGACGTGGTCCTCTCGCCGTTCTTTTTCTGGGGTGGGCTCTACGTAGCGGCAGCGGATGGAGATCTCGTCGACGCCGAGCAAAAACGCCTCATGGAGGTTTCGCCTCCAGGTGTCGACGCTGTGGAGTCATTTAAGATCGCCAGCGGGCAGCCCGACGCGTGTCTCAACCGATTCAGGGACGAGCTGAAAAGTCGGCGGCAGAAATTATCTGCCCTTGAGCTGTACCGAGTCATGTCCGGAGTTCTCGACGTTGCCTGTGCCGACGGTGTTCTGAGTGATGCTGAAAAGTCTCGAGCTCGCCAGATCGGCGAGATCGTGGGCTTGCGCGACATGGCATGCGATCTCGTGATCGACCGATACTTGAATCAAGCAAAGGTGATGAAATGATCGACGAAGATGCTTACCGCCGACTGCTGAACCAAATCGCGGACATTGCGGCTGTAGCGGGGGTAAAGGGTGCGATTGACCCGGAGATGGGGGGCTTTCGGGTCAACGTTGGAACCGCTCAAGGTCGCAGTCAGGCGGTGTTCGTCCGGCCCACGGGAGAGGTCGGGGGAGGCAAGCCGATGATCTCCTTCTTCTCGGTCGCGAGGGTGTACCCGAAGACCAAGTTGTTGTCTGCGATCAGCAACAAGGAACTTCTCGGCTTGTTGATCAAGAACGAAAACATGCCGTTTGCGAGGTACGGCATTCAAGAGCGGGATAGCGACTATCTCGTCGTCGCCTCCGCAGACCATCTGCTCGAAACGCTGGATGGCGATGAGTTTCAGGCCGCCGCCACCTTCGTGGCCATGGCGGCCGATAAGTACGAAGCCGAGAAGGGCGAAGACAAGCTCTGAGACTCGGATCGGGGGCTGTCAGTCGTGGCGTCCCCCAGCGATTTCGCCCGACCCTTGCTCGCTTGCGAGAAGCGGTTTAGACACAACCGAGCTGTGGCCGAGCAGGCGTCTATCGGCTTGTATCGCTTCGGTCGGCCCGGCTGTTTCATCGCCAGCGTGGAGAGCCCGTGGAAAGCCAATCGCTAAGTGCGTCCGTGGTCGCGGAGTTCAAGCGGCTGCGGGACCACTTTGAGGACCTAAGTGCCAGGCAACCGCCTCTCGGCATGTGCTTCTTGAAAACACACAACGACTTCGAGGATGTGGTCGGGCATCAGAGCGGGATTCATTGCGTTCCGCCTCCTGAGCCGTGGTTGTCATGTGTGGATAAGGGATGCTTCGAGACCCAACAGATCGAGTGGCCGGATGGTCCACACCACCAGGTCATCACGCGCACCCTCATCTTCAACGTGAACAAAAGTGATTTGCCACGGCTTGCTGTTTCTGCGGCCCACGCAGGCCATCTCCTTCAGTTCGTGCCGCGCTGGGTGTGGCCACAGGTTTCTACTTACTGGACCACGACCTCTCGGACTGAGAATGGGTGGCGTTGGTTCAACACTGTATTCGACCTTGCGCTGGGGCCCCCCAACCCGAAACTCCTGTCCGTCGACAATTCCGATCGGGGTGGTTTCTTTTGGTGGCACGATTCACAGTCAACGCTTGCATATGTTGGCGATTTTGCACTCGCGATGGACTACATCAAGCGAGATGGCCGATATGGCGCGGTGATTTCTGACATGGCTACGCAATCGGCACTGGCAATATCGCTGATCCTCGAGCTTACTGGCATAGAAAGTGCATCCGTGTCGGGCGCGACGTCTGCGACACAGGCTGCTCTGCCGAATGGTCTCCAGCGTTATTCAGCGGAACAAAAGGCATGGCACTGGTACCAGTGGATTTGTCGGCAGCAGAAAAAAGACTTGGATGAACAACTGGCGTTTGAGTTGCTGAAGGATCTGGCGACGACGAAGGAGCCGCACTATTGTCCGCCCTGGTCAGACCGTGCAGAGTGGCCCGCATTCGACATCGAGCCCGAAACGTTCCAGAAATATCTATCCCGTCAACGCCGCAAGAGCGAACTACGGCCGCGTTCCACTGATGCGGGCAGCGTCGTTCGGATTTCCCGAAATCAGGGTCGGGGCGATGACAATAGTCGAGCGATGACGCCGACGCTGCCCCTGGCAAGGCACGCTCGAGCAGCTGAATTGCGGGCGGCGGCGGACGATCAAGCCGCCAGAGACGCCGAGGCGGCCCTGCACGGATTCGATATCGAACCGCCTATTGATTCCCAGGGCGACCCGACCTGATTTTCGTCGAGGTTTTCCCGGGACGGCGGGATGCGTTCAGGATGAATTCAAAATCCTAGACGTCCCGTCGGCCATCTGGAACCCGCCGTAAGTCGTTTGCCAGCCAATCTTTAGTGCTCGGCGTCAATTTGACGGCGGGATAACTGTGGGATTTCTACCGTCCCGCTAGGCCTCTGTTGAGCAGGCGGTTGTGGCTCGCTTGAGCCAGCCGCCTGCGAGCAACAGGAGCAATGTCATGCGACACGAACAGCGCCATCCAGCGCGGGCTCGGCCGCTGCAGTACGTGCGAGAGGACGAGATCGTCCCGCTCGCAGAACTCGACGTCCGACTCGGGCTCGGACCTTCAGCCATTCGGATGGCAAGGCGGCAAGGGCTCAAAGTTCACCGCATTGGCCGCCGGAAATTTGTCCTCGGACGGGATCTCATCGCCTTTCTGGAGTCGAGGTCGTGACGCCCGCTGCGGCAGGTTGTCGCTAGTCCGATACGCGTTGATAGGTAGGTCTCGCTCACGTTGGGCGCGACCAAAGAACCCACCTTGCATGAGGAATGTGAACATGTCTAAGAATGTCCCCCAGGAGTCCCTTCCTGAAGATGACTCGCTGGCGAACTCGAACCCGACGCCACTCCGCGCGGAGCCGCCGGACCCGTTCGATCCCGCCGCTCTGCGACTGAGTGCCGATTACTCGGAAGGGCTCGGCGTCAAGCGACTCATCACCACTATTCCGTGTCGCAAGCCGAACAAGACCGAGTGGTTTCGCGTCCGTCCGGGTGAGGAGTGGCGAGTCACGACGGCCGTTCTTGAGACGGACGGCGTGGATCGCAGGACGTACCTCGTTACGCCACATCTGCGAGACCAGATCGCGGACAACCTGGCGCCCGCGATGCTTGTCATGTGTGTGAATCGGGCGGGCGATCCGTTTATCTGGCGGATCAAGTTGCCCGGTTCGGATGGTCGCACCAACTCGTGGACGTCGTCAGCCCTGGCGGCGGCGGTAGAGGCGGAAACCGGTTGGTGTCGGATGGTCGCGAACATGACCAGTGGCGACTACAGCCTGTTCACGTCCACCGCAAATTGGCCCGAGCCGCGTTGGCCGGATCTTCCGCTGAAGGAAGTGCTTCGGCTCGCATTTCGGGATGGCTACATCGAATCGGTGGACCACCCTGTTCTTCGAGAACTGCGGGGACTGTCGTGAAGTCCCTCGAGGCTTTTGACCAGATCTGGATCTGCGACACGGAGTACACGGCGGTGGCCGGGTGCCAGCCGGTGCCGATCTGCCTTGTCGCCCGTGACCTCCGATCGGGCCGGGAGTTCCGCCTCTGGCAAGACCAGCTGGCGGAGCTCCCGGCCGCACCGTTTAGGACAGACAACAAGGCTCTGTTCGTGGCGTACGCCGTCGCAGCCGAGTTCAGCGTCTTTCACGCCCTCGGCTGGAAGGCACCTACGCGGGTCCTCGACCTGTTTGTTGAGTTCCGCGCGATGACGAACGGCGTCAACACGCCGAGCGGCGCCGGGCTGCTCGGGGCGCTCGTCTATCACGCGCTGCCGGCTATGGAGGGCGCCGAGAAGAAGGCCATGCGAGACCTTGCTATCCGTGGTGGACCTTTCACCGAAGACGAACGTCGGGCCCTTCTCGACTACTGTGCCGAGGACGTCGACGCATTGGAGCGACTTCTGCCCCGGATGCTTCCCAAGATCGACTTGCCGCGTGCACTCCTGCGTGGGCGATACGGGTGGGCCGTCGCGGCGATGGAGCACCGGGGCGTCCCCATCGACGTGCCGATGTTCGAGCACCTCAGGGGCAGGTGGAAGCACATCCAGGAAGCTCTCGTATCCGAGGTGGACCAACGGTACGGAGTATTCGAGGGCACGACGTTCAAGCGGAACAGATTCACCTCCTGGTTGACTGCGAAAGGGCTGCCGTGGCCACGTCTCGACAGCGGTGAACTGGACCTGAAAGACGACACGTTTCGTTCGATGGCGAAGGCCTACCCGGCTGTCGCTGAACTTCGCGAGTTGCGGGCGTCACTGGGTCAGATGAGGCTCTTCGACGACCTGGCGATCGGCCCTGATGGGCGGAATCGGACTGGCATAATGCCGTTCCGCTCGAAGACCGGCCGCAATCAGCCGAGCAATGCGAAGTTCATCTTCGGGCCGTCCCGGTGGCTCCGCAGTCTCATCAAACCCAGCGAGGGGCGGGCCGTCGCCTATCTGGACTACAGCCAGCAGGAGTTTGGTATTGCGGCGGCGCTCTCAGGTGACGCGGCGATGACAGACGCATACCGGTCCGGCGACCCGTACCTCGCTTTTGGGAAACAGGCAGGCGCCATCCCGTCGGACGGGACGAAGGCGAGCCATGCCGCCGACCGTGCCCTGTTCAAGGCGTGTGTTCTCGCGGTGCAGTATGGGATGGGGGAGGTTGGGTTGGCGACCAAGATCGGTAAGTCTCTCGATATCGCGAGACAATTGCTGCGGCTGCACCGGGAGACCTACCCAGTTTTCTGGAAGTGGTCGCAGTCGGCAGTCGACCGGGCGATCTTGACCGGCCGCCTCGAGACGGTCTTCGGCTGGCCCATCCATGTGGGCGTATGTGACGACCCGAAGAAGGGCGCAAACGCTCGCAGTCTGAGCAACTTTCCTTGCCAGGCGAACGGGGCGGAAATGCTCCGACTCGGCTGCTGCATGCTCGTCGAGGCGGGAATTGGCTTGTGTGCGCCTATCCACGACGCGGTCCTCATCGAGGCGGACATCGGCTCAATCGACGCCGCAGTCGCTCATTCGCGAGCGATTATGGGGGAGGCCTCTCGAGTCGTGCTCGGAGGCTTCGAGATCGGCACTGACTACAAGGTTGTTCACTGGCCGGATCGGTATGTGGACGAGGGAGGGGCGATGTTCTGGAACACGGTGACGCGGCTGGCGGGCGAGTCGCGGTGAGATCCGCGTTCGTCCCTGACCACATCAGCACAAACGCGGAGGTAGTTCCGCAAATTCGCGGAACCGGTCCTATCTCTTTATTGGTCTCATAAGGGGTCTCTTTTTCTTCTGTAAAGAAGGGTGACATGGACGTCGAGCAGATTCGGATCAACATTCCCCAACAAGGCGAACCCCGCCTTCGCCCCCCAGTTCATGGCAGGCGAGATCGAAGCCGAGAGCCATTTCTTCGTGGCCCCATCCCCTTGTCATGGTTGACAAAAGCAATCGCGGCGCGTGGGAGTGCTGTAGCAGTCGGACTCTCCCTCTGGTTCATGCGGGGTGTGGCTCCGGCATCCCCGGATATCAAGGTCACAAGGGCTGTGAGAAGGCGACTGGGACTGTCCCAAGATCAGATGCATCGCGGGCTGCTCAGTCTCCAGTCAGTCGGCCTTGTCGAGTTTGTGAGTCGCGGCCGAGGCCGATGCCCGGTCGTTCGGATTGTTGGTGAATCGCTTGTCGCCCCAGACCGTCACGGTCAGGAGCTGCCGAATGCCCCGGTATCCAAGTAGACGCGTGTCATAAGCCCCCAGTTGTTGCCACGCCCTGCTCGCGATGGCCCCCACTGGGGGGCAGTGTGGTCGCGTGAGCCAGTTCAGGGGTGGAGGCCTTCAGGGTGATGTAGCGCGAACGGCCGCGAAATTCATGACGGGGGCTTTGCCGAGCGTCGGGGCACTCAGCAGCAAATAGCGTCATAGCGGTGCTCAATAACTTTCGCAACAAGCCAAACTGCCTACGATCGAAACGCATTCACTCGGCGTTGGCAGCCTATTTGCGTTTCTCTCCGCAGCGTCAATTGAGGAGGTCAGAATGAGCCATCGAATCCGGGTCTGTGTCGTCCGCTTTGATGATCGCAAGACGTTCCAACTCCAGTGGAAGGACCCCGTTACGGGGAAGAAGCGAACCCAGACGACTGACATTCCCTCGACGTCGGGCAGGCGGGGACGGGCCGCCGCCGAACGGATCGCCGGGGAACTCGAAAAACAGATCCGAGATGACAGCGGCCTGTTCCCAGGACGGGTTTCTTGGGATGCCTTCCGGCAACGCTACGAGGACGAAGTCGTCCCGGGGCTCGCCAAGCAGACTGGCTCGAAGATCGCGACGGTCTGCAATCACATTGAAGCCATCCTTGACCCCGAGAGGCTTGAGGATGTCAACGAACAGCGAATCTCATTTTTCGCAGCTGCGGTCCGGAAAAAGGGGGCCGCCGAAACAACTATCAAGAGTTACCTGGCCCACCTCCGGGCGATGCTGAACTGGGCAGTCGAGCAGAAGTTGCTTCGTGCACTTCCCGCATTCCCAAAGGTGCAACGTCGGCGGAGCAGTTCCGGCTGGACCCCGATGAAAGGCCGTCCGATCACTCGCGCAGAATACGAACTAATGCTCACCGCCGTGCCACAAGTAGTCGGCGAGCGAGATGCTCCGGCGTGGCAACGATATCTCTGTGGGCTGTGGCTAAGCGGCCTGCGACTTCGAGAATCGCTTGAACTTCACTGGGACCGACAGGGTGGCATTGTGCCAGTGTTTCCGGAGGAAGGGAGGCCCACTCTGTTTGTTCCGGCTGACCTCGAGAAGGGTCATGCTGATCGAATCCTGCCAATCGCTCCGGAATTTGCCTTGTTTCTGTTGGAGACCCCTATCGGCGAGCGAACGGGGCATGTTTTTCTCCTCCCCAGCCGAAAGGGCATCACGGAACGACTGGGCCCCCGCCAGGTCTCGAAAATTGTCTCGGACATCGGAAAGGAGGCGGGCGTCCTTGTGCATGTCGATGCCAAGAATCCCACCAAAGTGAAATATGCCTCTGCTCACGATTTCCGACGAGCGTTCGGGGAGAGATGGGCGGCACGGATTATGCCCGCCCAGCTCAAGGAACTCATGCGGCACGAATCTATCGAGACGACGCTCCGCTACTACGTCGGGACCAACGCCTCGCGGACGGCCGAGGCTTGCTGGGAGGCTTACGAAAAGGCCCTGGCGGCGGCGGCCTGACCCCGAACGCGGCGCGTCTGTCGGCCAACCGTCCCGCGACAGCTACGTCGCCAGGCTTGCCACGGGGTAGACTATGGAGTCGGTCTCCAGAAGCCGTTGGCTAACAAATTGGCTAACAGACGCCCTTCTGGACATCAAAAACACCTTTCGCGCCCGTAGCTCAGGTGGATAGAGCATGGGATTTCTAATCCCAGGGTCGCTGGTTCGAGTCCAGCCGGGCGTACTTGAAAAGCACTGGGAAACCAGTGCTTTTCTCATTTCAGGTGACGGTGACCGCTGGGCCCGGCATCAGCGCGGAGTTTTTCCCAGTCCGGCCGCGACGCGCTGGTCGGAAACTCGCGAGCAGGCACCATGTTGCATTCGAGGGTTTGGCCGCTGTCGCCCCAGACGCAATCCGTGTCGACGATCGCAGGGCGATTGGATCGCAGGGGAGCGTGCCAGCAGTGCGCCGGCTCGGCCGGGATGCCGGTCCGTCTGGTGCGGCGCGGGTGAACTCCACGAGAGGAAAGAGATTCCTGACGCCGACTCCGAGTGCGGTGGCGACCTTTGCGAACGGCTGACACACGGCCTTCATGACGCCGGCCTTTCACAACGACGTTCTCGGCGGATCTTCCGGGAACGGTGCATCTCGTCGCGGCCGGCAGGCCCGACGAGCCATGTGCTCACTGTTCTGCCCCGGGGGGTGCACGCGCAAGCAGCGCATGGCGCCGACAGGCATTCACTCGCAACGAGACCTCGTTGAAGCGGCAGGCTCAACGGCGCTCACGGGCTTCCGTACCAACAGGTTGGCAACGGCAGCGTCGCCTGGACGGTATTATCGCAGTCGAGAGGATGTGGAAACGTGCATTGAAACGAGCGGTGCGCGATACGGTCAGTCCTCAGGAAGGTGAACTCCATGGTCCGGGGCACCTCCAGGCCATCCTTGGTGAGCGCGCCGCCGCTATTGTTCGGGTGGATGTGAACGCAGGCATGTGTCTGCAGAATCTTGTCGAATGCCCGGCGTGCCAGCCCGAAGAATGGCCGATTCCACAACTGATCGAGCCAATGACATTCCGCGACGATGATACGGAAGCGGCGCATCAGTGCGTCGGATGCCGACAGGAACACCTCGCATTCGAAGCCTTCGATGTCAATCTGCAAAAGCAGGTCGGAGCCGTGCCCCAAGTGCGCGTCGTTGGCCCAGTCGTCAATCGTCATGAATTCATCATTCGTGGTGACGCCGACGTACTTCTTCGTGAAATGGAACCGTTCGTGCGGTTCCGCCGGCGCGTCCACGGAATGATCCGCCATGAACACCTCCATTCCAAGGTTCGCGCAATCCTTCTCAAACCCTGAGACGGTGCTGACGCCGGGAGAGAAACACGCTTCGATTCCCTGCAGGTCATTCGGGACCAGGTATCCACCGTCGCCGTTCGGTCACAGGCGGATCAGTTCGTGGCCTGTCATGACCGGGCGAAGCCGTTGGATGAATTGCAGGAGTTCGTCCTTGGTCGTGGTCGTGGTAGGAAAGTCGGTCAGTCGACAGATCTTGCGGCCGCGTCGGGCCAGGGCGCTTCGGATCAGCTGTTTGAAGAGTTGTCGCACCTGGACTGTCTCCATGTGAGCGTCGTCTTGCGACGGGCACGCTTGGTTTTTCCATGCAGGCAAAGGATAGGACGGGTATCGGCACTTCCGCAAACGGGAGATCGACGATGCGTGGTCGATACGTCGAGCACCGAGGCCATCGGCGTCTCGGCGAGCCACCTCAGGGCAGTTGTGTTTGGCCGGCCGACTCCGGCTGGTTTCGTGCCCCCCCAAAACGGGAACAGGCTGCCGGAGCATCCGCGCCAACACGCTCGCGGGCGGCGACCGCACGAGATACATTACCCTTGGAGCAGTGACTCGTTGGTCGCTGCCTCTCTCGATACAGGGCCGCCGCATGGCCATCATTGACGGGCTTAAATATTGCATCCGTCCGGTGTGGCGACGCCTGCGTCAGCTTCATGGCTCGCTCACCACTCCTGACCGCTTTTTGCACCACGTGGACGGTGTCATCCACGTGGGTGCCAACTGCGGTCGTGAACGCGACACGTACGAAACGTTTGCACTCGAGGTCCTCTGGGTCGAGCCGATCCCCGAGGTGTTTGGAAGGCTGCAGCAGAACGTCCGTGGATACGAACGTCAGCGGGCGGTGATGGCGCTCGTCACGGACGTCGACGGCCGCGAATACGACTTCCACCTGGCCTCCAACAATGGCGCCTCGTCATCGATCCTTGAGTTGGCGGATCATCGGGGACTGTGGCCGGATGTCGAATACACATCGACGATGAAGATCACGAGCACGACGCTCCCGTCGCTCTTGGCACGGGAGGGTCTCGATCCGGCCCGCTACCAGGCTTTGATCCTCGACACGCAGGGCTCCGAGCTGCTCATACTGCGAGGTGCGGAGCCGATTCTCCGCGGCTTCGAGTACGTGAAGACCGAGGTGGCTGACTTTGAAAGCTATGCCGGTTGCTGTCGCCTTGACGAAATGAATGCGTTCATGAGGGACCACGGATTCCGGCTCATCGCGACGAGCCGTTTTGCCGGACGGGCCGACCTGGGCAATTACTACGACGTTGTCTACCGCCGCCGTGGCTGACCGCCGCCACGTCTTCTTCCGCTCGTGACCGCGGCGCATCAGGGGCGATCGGCGGCGCTCGCCGTCTCGGAGGCCGAGAGCGGGTCGGGCAGCCGTCCCGTGTTGAGGGCGTCACTGTCGGGATCCCCAGTGGCGGAGCGCGGCCCGCAGGGATCGCGACGCCAGAATGCCAGCCCGCTGGTTGGAGTCCAGCCGGGCGGGCATCGGCCGCTCACAACAGGGCGCTGGCCAGATCGGCGAGCGCCGAACGCTCCCCCTTCTCCAACGTCACGTGGGCGTAGATCGGCTGCCCCATCATGCGGTGGATGAGGTAGCTCAGGCCGTTCGACAGCGAGTCGAGATAGGGCTGGTCGATCTGGTGCACGTCGCCGGTGAACACGATCTTCGTGCCCTCGCCGGCACGCGTGATGATCGTCTTCACCTCGTGGGGCGTGAGGTTCTGCGCCTCGTCGACGATGAAGAAGATCCGCTGCAGGCTGCGGCCGCGGATGTACGCCAGCGGCGTGATCATCAGCTTCTCCGACTCCCGCATCTCGTTGATCCGCTGGGCCGCCTGGTTGTTCTCGCCGCACTGATGACGGATCACCGTCAGGTTGTCGTACAGCGGCTGCATGTAGGGGTCGATCTTCTCCGAGACATCGCCGGGCAGGAAGCCCAGGTCGCGGTTCGACAGCGGCACGATGGGCCTCGCCAAGAGGATCTGCCGGTATTTCTGCCGCAATTCCAGGGCGGCCGCCAGCGCCAAGAGCGTCTTGCCCGTGCCCGCCTTGCCCGCGAGCGTCACCAGCCGGATGTCTTCGTTCATCAGCGCATGGAGCGCGAACGACTGTTCGGCGTTGCGAGGCGTGATGCCGTAGCATGTCGGCCGCTCGATCCGGACGAACGATTGGTCGGTGGCGCGATACGTGGCCAGTGCCGACTTGCTGCCGTTGCGGAGGACGAAATTCTCGTTGGCGACCGGGTGCGGCACGAACGGCACGTCGGCCACGGGCCGCACCCCGCCGTCCGTGTAGAACTGGTCGATTCCCTCCGACGCGATCCCCTCCACCACCCGCTTCCCCGTGTAGAGCTTGTCGAAGCTCTCCACCTTGTCGGAGGTGTAGTCCTGGGCCCTGAGTCCGAGCGACTTCGCCTTCATCCGCAGATTCGTGTCCTTCGTGACCAGCACCACCTGCCGCGGCGCCAACTGCGACGTGAGCGTCAGAGTGATGCCGAGTATCCGATGGTCGGGCGTGTCCTGCAGGAACGCCCCGTGCACGATGTCGTTGCCGCCGCCCGCCAGGATCACCCGCACGCGGCCGAGACCGGGGCCGAGCGGGCTGCCGTCGGCCGAGAGCACGTCTCCGGTGAGCTCGTCGAGGCTGCGGAGAAACTGCCGCGCCTGGAAGTTGATGTCCTCGTTGCCCCGCTTGAACTGGTCGAGCTCCTCGAGCACCGTGATCGGGATCGCGACGTCGTTCTCCTCGAAATTGTCGATGCAACCGGCATCGTGCAGGATGACGTTGGTGTCGAGTACGAAAAGCTTGGGCAGCGACTCCTGCATGCCGGCTCCTTCATTGCGGGGAGTGATCGATGGCCCGCGTCGCGCGCGGCCGTGCTGATCCGCCGGACCGAATGGTAGACGCCCACGCCCCTCGACAGGGACGGCAAAAAACCCGGGCCGCACGGCCCTCCCCGGTCCCGCTCACGCCCCCCTCACATTCGCGTCGTCGGCCGCCCCATCGCGCGGGGGCTCAGGCGTGGATCGCCCCGCCGGCGACCGCCAGGGCGGCCTCCTTGAGCGCCTCGGGCAGCGTCGGGTGCGCGTGGCAGACGCGGCCGATGTCCTCGGCGGTCGCGCCAAAATTCATCGCGGCCGCAGCCTCCCCGATCAGGTCTCCCGCCGCCGGCCCGATGATGTGCACGCCGAGCACGCGGTCGGTGGCCGCGTCGGCCAGCACCTTCACCTTGCCGGTCGTGTCATTGATCGTGCGGGCCCGGCCGTTCGCCCGGAACGGGAACACGCCCTTCTTGAAGGCTGTGCCGGCCGCCACGAGCTGCTCCTCCGTCTTGCCCACCGCCGCGATCTCCGGATGGGTGAACACGACGGCCGGGACGAGGTCGTAGTCGACGTGCGCCCAGCCGCTCTTCATCCCCTCCACGCAGGCCACGCCGTCCTCCTCGGCCTTGTGTGCGAGCATCGGACCCGGAATGCAGTCGCCGATCGCGTAGACACCCGCGGCCGAGGTGCGAAAGCGGTCGTCCACGGGGATCCACCCACGCCTGTCGGGCACGATGCCCACGGTCTCGAGGCCGAGGCCGGCCGTGGCCGGCCGGCGGCCCGTCGCAGCCAGCACGCGGTCGCAGCGGATTGGCTCGAGGCCCTCGCATTCGACCACGCATCCACCATCCGCCGCCCGCGCGCTCTTCACCTTCGCGCCCAGCCGAATATCGAGCCCCTGCTTGCGGAAGACGGCCAACGCCTCCGCGGCAATCTCCGCGTCGATGCCCATCAGGATCCGGTCCGCATACTCGAGCACCGTCACCTTCGAGCCGAGCCGCCGCCACACGCTCCCGAGTTCCAGACCGATGTAGCCCCCGCCGATCACCACCAGGTGGCCCGGCACCGTGTCGAACGCCAGCGCCTCGGTGCTCGTGCCCACCAGCCGGCCGTCGACCTCCACGCCCGGCAGCACCACGCTCTCGCTCCCCACCGCCAGGATGATCTTCGCCGCGTCGATCGCGGTCTTCGTGCCGTCCGCCGCGGTCACCTCCACCCGGCCCGGCCCGGCCAGTCGGCCCGTGCCGCGGTAACGCACGATCCCGTGCTTCGCCAGCAGCGATTCGATCCCCTTGGCGAGCGTGATCACCACGTCGTCCTTCCGCTTCATCATCGCCGGCAGGTCGAGGGCCACGCCGGCCACCCGCACGCCGTGCTGCGCGAGTTCGCCGCCGGCCATCTCGTACTTGTGACTCGACTCGAGCAGCGCCTTCGACGGAATGCAGCCCACGCGGAGGCAGGTGCCGCCGAGCTTCTCCTCCCGCTCCACGATCGCGGGCTTCATGCCCAGCTGGGCGGCCCGGATCGCCGCCACGTAGCCGCCCGGCCCGCCGCCGATCACCACCAGGTCGTGTGCTGCCATGAGCTGCCGTTTCGAGAAAGGAGTTCCTGATGATCCCGGCCGACGCACGCGTTCGCCGCCTGCATCGCCCCCGCTCACACCTCGAGCATCAGCCGGCTCGGGTCCTCGATCGTGTCCTTGATCCGCTTCAGGAACGTCACCGCCTCCCGGCCGTCCACCAGCCGGTGGTCGTAAGTCAGGGCGATGTACATCATCGGCCGGATCACGACCTGCCCGTTCACCGCCATCGGCCGGTCCTGGATGGCGTGCAGGCCGAGGATGCCGCTCTGGGGCGGGTTGATGATCGGCGTGCTCATCATCGAGCCGTAGACGCCGCCGTTGGAGATCGTGAACGTGCCGCCCTGAAGCTCCTCGAGCTTGAGCTTGTTGTCGGCGGCCCGGCGGGCGAACTCGCCGATCGTCGTCTCGATCTGCGCGAACGACATCGTCTCCGCGTTCCGCAGGACGGGCACGACGAGCCCCTTGCCCCCGCCCACCGCGATGCCGATGTCGCAGTAGTCGTGGTACACGATGTGCGGCTCGCGGTACTCGGCGTTGACCTGCGGCACCGCCCGCAGGGCCTCCACCGCCGCCCGCACGAAGAACGACATGAAGCCCAGCTTCACGCCGTGACGCTCCTGGAACGAGTCCTTGAACTTCTGCCGCAAGGCCATCACGGAGGTCATGTCGACCTCGTTGAACGTCGTGAGAAGCGCCGCCTGGTGCTGGGCCTCGACGAGCCGCTCCGCGATCCGCTGCCGGATCGGGCTGATGAGAACGTACCGCTCCTCGCGGCCGGCGGAACCGGCGATCGCCGTGCCCGCCGCGGGTCGCGACGGCGCCGCCACCGGCTTCGTCGTCGCGGCCACCGCATCGGCCTTGGTGACGCGGCCGCCGGGACCGGTGCCCGCCGCGGCCGCGGCCGACAGGCCGGCCTCGCCGAGCACGCGGGCCGCCGCCGGCATGACGCGGGGGGCCTGCGCCGCCGGAGCGGCCATCTGCACCGAGCCGATGTCGGTCCGCCCCTCCTTGCGGGTCACGTCGACGACGGGCTGCGCCGGCGCTGGGGAACCGGCCGCCACGGCGCCGGCAGCCGCCGGCTCCATGTAGCCGATCACCTCGCCCACCCGCGCCCGCTCGCCGTTGGCCTTGAGCACCCGCGACAGCGTGCCGGCCGCCGGCGCCGGCAGTTCGACTGTCGCCTTGTCGCTCTCGATCTCGACCACGGCCTCGTCGATCGCGACGGCGTCCCCTTCCCGCTTCTTCCAGGTGCCGATCATGACCTCGGTGATCGACTCGCCGACTTCGGGGACTTTCAGCTCGATGGCCATGGGGTGGTTCGCGGTGCGTGGGGAAGGGTGGAACGGACGACGGAACGCGGTCGCGCGGCCGTCAGCTGTGGAATGCGGCGGCGAGCAGTTCGTTCTGCTCGAGGTCGTGGCTCTTCTTGGAGCCGGTGGCCGGGCTCGCCGCGCTCTGGCGGCAGACCCCCGAGAACGGAAACCGGTCGAGCAGCTTCTCGCCGAAGTGGATCTTGAAGAATCGCCATGCGCCCATGTTCTCGGGCTCCTCCTGAACCCAGACGGCGGGCGTGCCGGCCGCGTACTCGGCGAGGGCCACCTCCAGCCCGCGGCGAGGCAGCGGGTAGAGCTGCTCGACGCGGACGATCGCGACGTCGTGCCGTCCCAGCTCCTGCCGTCGCTTCTCGAGCTCGTAGGCCACCTTGCCGGAACACAGCAGGATCCTGCGGACGTCGCGGCCGGGAACGCCCGCGGCGTCGGGAATGACCCGTTGGAACGAGCCCGTCACGAGCTCGTCCAGCGCCGACACGCACTGCGGGTGGCGCAGGAGGCTCTTGGGCGTCATCACCACGAGCGGCTTCCGCCACACCCGCAGCACCTGCCGCCTCAGGCAGTGGAAGATCTGCGCGGGCGTCGTCGGCTGCACCACCTGGATGTTGTCCTTGGCGGCGAGCGACAGGAATCGCTCGAGCCGGGCGCTCGAATGCTCCGGCCCCATCCCCTCGAACCCGTGCGGCAGGAGCATCACGAGGCCGGAGAGCCGGTTCCACTTGTCTTCGGCGCTCACGATGAACTGGTCGATCACCACCTGCGCCACGTTGACGAAGTCGCCGAACTGGGCCTCCCACATGACGAGGCCGTCCGGACAGTCGAGGCTGTAGCCGTACTCGAACCCGAGCACGCCCATCTCCGAGAGCGGGCTGTTGTAGATCTCCACCGGCGACTGCTCGGGGGCGAGATGCTCGAGCGGGCAATAGGTCTCGTCGGTCACGGCATCGTGGATCACCGCATGCCGGTGGCTGAAGGTGCCACGCTGGCTGTCCTGCCCCGACAGCCGCACCCGCAGCCCCTGCACGGCGAGGCTGCCGAGGGCGAGCGCCTCGGCGGCCGACCAGTCGAGCGGCTGGCCGCCCCGCGCCATCTGCTGCCGCTGTTCCAGGAACTTTTGGATCTTGGCGTGCGGCTGGAAGCCCTCGGGCAGCGCGACGAGCCTGTCGAGCAGGTGCTCGAGCAGCTCGCGCCGGACGCCCGTGTCGACATCGGCCGCCTCGCGCTCGCGGCCACCGACGTAGAACGCCCACACGCCCCCGACGTCGCTGCGATGGACGTAGTCGTCGCTCTTGGCGACGGACAGCTCCGCGTCGAGCCGGGCCCGATGCTCGTCGGCGATCTGCATCGCCTCGTCGCGGGTGATCTCCCCGAGCTTGAGGAGCTTCTCGAGGTAGCTCTCGTGCACGCTCGGCCGCCGCTCGATCACCCGGTAGAGCGCGGGCTGCGTGAACGCCGGCTCGTCGGCCTCGTTGTGACCGCGCCGGCGGAAGCAGTACATGTCGATGACGACGTCGCGCTGGAACTCGCGCCGGAAGTCCATCGCCAGGTTCACGACCTGCGCCACGGCCTCGGGATCCTCGCCGTTGACGTGGAAGATCGGGATCTGGAGCATCTTCGCCACGTCGGTCGCATACATGCACGACCGCGACTCCCGCGGCCCCGTCGTGAACCCGATCTGGTTGTTGACGACCACGTGCAGCGTGCCGCCGATGCGGTAGGCGTCGAGTTCGCTGAGGTTGAGGGTCTCCTGGATGATCCCCTCGCCGGCGAACGCGGCGTCGCCATGGATCAGGACGACCATGCCGTTCTGCCGGCCCTGGTCCGCCGAGCGGTCCTGACGGGCCCGCATGCGGCCGATGGCGACGGGGTTCACGAACTCCAGGTGGCTGGGATTGAAGCAGAGGGTGAGGTGCACCGTGCGGCCGTTGGCGGCTGTCCGGTCGCTCGAGTGACCGAGGTGGTATTTCACGTCGCCCCGCCCCACGTGCAGTTCCGGGTCGAGGTCGGCGAACTCGCGGAAGATCCGCTGCGGGCTCTTGCCCATGACGTTGGCGAGCATGTTCAGGCGGCCGCGGTGCGCCATGCCCAGCACGACGTCGCCGATCTCCTGCGTCGCCGCCCGCTCGATCGCCATCTCCACCAGCGGGATCAGGCTCTCCGAACCCTCCAGCGAGAAGCTCTTCGCCCCGAGGAACCGCTTCTGGATGAACTCCTCGAAGACGGCGGCCGTGGTCATCTGCCTGTAGATCCGCAGCTGCTGCCTGCGGTCGAGCTGGATGCGGTTCTCGCAGCCCTCCATCTGCACCTGCAGCCACTGCCGCACCCGCAGGTCGTCCATGTGCATGAACTGCACACCGATGCTCCTGCAGTAGGTGTTGCGGAGCCGCTTGATGATCTGCCGCAACGACATCGACTGCGGCCCCTCGATGGTGTCGGTCGAGAACGACCGGTCCATGTCGGCCTCGGTGAGGTGGTAGAACTGCGGATCGAGTTCGGGCAGCCCCGGCCGCGGACGGCCGAGCGGATCGATTTCCGCCATCAGGTGGCCGCGGACCCGGTACGCCCGCACCAGCTGATCGACGCGATCCTGCAGGAACGCCACCCGCTCCTCGCCCGGCGTGCCGGTCGCCACCGGCAGCGGCAGCGGCATCGCCTCGCCGGCCGGCGCGTCGGGCAGGTGCACCGCGCCGTTGGAGATCGCCACCGCGTGGCCGGTCGCGATGCCGTCTGGCGCCACGAGCTTGCGGGACGGGCCATCCACGGCGCCGTTGGTGCGGCCCCCCGCAGCCGCTGCATGCCCGCCGGCCGCGACGCCATTCGCCGCCGTAGCGCTGCCGCCGGTCGCCGCACCGCCGACGCCCGCGGACGCCGGCCGGGCCGCCACCGTCGCGATTCCCTCGAAGTACCGCCTCCAGTCGGGATCCACGCTCTGGGGGTCGCGCTGATACTGCTCGAAGAGTTCCTCGAGGAAGGCGAGGCTCGCCGTCCCCGCCGTGTCGATGGTGTCGCTTGTACTCACTGGTTGCCCTGCGGATCGATGCGTCGTTCTTCGGGAGTTGGTGCGGCTCGCCGCCGGCGACGTCACATCGCCAGCAGCAGACGGCCCGGGCTCTCCAGGTAGCCGATGATCTCCTTGAGGAACCGGGCGGCGGCGGCTCCGTCGATCACGCGATGATCATACGAGAGCGACAGCGGCATCATCAGCCTCGGCTCGATGCGGTCGTCACGCACCACCGGCATCCGCCGCGATCGACCCACGAGAAGGATAGCAACCTCGGGCCAGTTGATGATCGGGGTGGAGTAGGTGCCGCCGATCGCGCCGAGGTTGCTGATGGTGAACGTCCCGCCCCGCAGGTCCTCGACGCCATACTGGGCGTTCTTGGCCTTCTCGGCGGTGTCGGCGACGGCCTGGGCGATCTGCGGGATCGACATCTGGTCGCAGTCCCGCAGCACGGGCACCACGAGGCCACGGGGCGTGTCGACCGCCAGGCCCACGTTCACGTATTCCTTGTAGACGATCTCGCCCTTCTCCATGTCGATGGAGGCGTTCACCACCGGGTGCTGACGGAGCGACAGGCTCACCGCCTTGATCACGAAGCCGAGGGCGGTGAGCTTGACGTTGCTTTTGGCGTACTCGGGCGCGCTGGCCTTGCGGAGCGACTCGAGCTCCGTGACGTCGGCGTCGTCGAAATTCGTCAGATGGGGGATCGTGGAGACGCTCCGGGCCATGTTCGCGGCGATCGTCTTCCGCATCCGCGACATCTGTTCGCGGCGGATCGGCCCCCAGTCGTCGCGATCCGTGGCCCCGGAATCCGACCGCGACCGCCCCGCCGGCCCGGAGCCGGCCGCCTGGCGCACCGCAGCGATCACGTCCTCCCGGACGATGCGACCCGCGGGGCCGCTGCCCCGCACGCGGGCCAGATCCACGCCGAGTTCCCGCGCCAACCGACGGACGGAAGGCCCCGCGGGCTCCACGGCGGTCGCCGCGGCGACGACGGGAGGCTCCGCGACCGGCACGGCCCGCTTGCCCGCCCCGTTGCCGGCCGAGGGAGCGGCCGCGACCGGCTGGACGGGAGCCGGCGGCGCCACCGCTGCGACCGACGCCGCCGGCACGGCCGCGACGGGTGCCGCGGCCGCCGGTTTCGACGGCGCAGCCGGAGCCGCCTTCGGTGCCGCGGCGGCCGGCCCGCCGGCGTTGGCCGCGTCGAGCAGCACCAGCGGCTGTCCGACCTTCACCGTATCCCCCTTCTTCACGAGCACCTTCGCGATGCGGCCGCCAGCGCCGCAGGGCACGTCGATGACGGCCTTGTCGGTCTCCACCTCCAGGAGTGTCTGGCCGGGCTTGACCAGGTCGCCCTCCGCCACATGGACGGTGACGACGTCGCCGGAGGCGATGTTCTCCCCCAGGTCGGGCAGCTTGAATTCGGTGGCCATGCGTTCGCGTCCTCGTGGTCGGGATCGTGTGGTCGGGATCGTGTGTGTGGACCGGGTGTCGGGATGCGGGCGGGGGAGCCGCCCACGGGTCAGGCGGAGGCGGCATCGACCTTGTCGGGATCGACACCGAGGGTCTTGATCGCCTCGGCGACGACATGCGCGCCGATCGCACCGGCCGCCGCCAGCCGGGAGAGACTGCCGATCGCGACGCACTCGCCATCCACCTCGAAGTGCCGCCGCAGCCGCCCGCGCAGCTCGCTGCGGCCGAAGCCGTCGGTGCCGAGCGCGAACAGGCCGCCCGGAATCCAGGGGTCGAGCTGCTCGGGCACCGCCCGCACGTGGTCGCTCGCCGCCACGAACACGCCCTCCTCGTCGGCGAGCGTCTCCTCCAGGTAGCTGCGGCGCGGCTTCGCCTCCGGGTGGAGCATGTTCCAGCGGCGGCACTCCTGCGCCTCGCGGCGCAGTTCCTTCCAGCTCGTCACGCTCCAGACGGTGCTCGAGACGCCCCAGTGCTCCGCGAGCAGTTCCGCACCGCGGACCACCTCGCGCAGGATCGCTCCCGACCCGAGCAGGTGCACCCGCGGCAGCTTCGCCCCCTTGCCGGCCGGCTTCTTCGCCGGCGCGACGTCCCGCAGCCGGTACATCCCCTTGAGGATGCCCTCCTCGCAGCCCGCCGGCATCGCCGGCATCTCGTAGTTCTCGTTGTAGACGGTGAGGTAGTAGATCCAGTCCTCGCCCTTCGCATACATCCTGTCGAGGCCATCGAGCATGATCACGGTGGATTCGTAGACGAACGCCGGATCGTAGACCTTCACCGTCGGGTAGGCCGTGGCGAACAGCTGGCTGTGGCCGTCCTGGTGCTGCAGCCCCTCGCCGTTGAGCGTGGTGCGGCCAGCGGTGCCGCCGAGCAGGAAGCCCCGTGCCCGGCTGTCACAGGCGGCCCAGATCAGGTCGCCGATCCGCTGGAAGCCGAACATCGAGTAGTAGATGAACATCGGGATCATCGGCACGCCGTGGCTGGCGTAGGCCGTGCCCGCGGCGACGAAACTCGACATGCTCCCCGCTTCGGTGATGCCCTCCTCGAGGATCTGGCCGTCCTTCGCCTCCCGGTAGTAGAGCAGCTGGTCGGAGTCGACCGGCTCGTAGAGCTGGCCGGCATGGGCGTAGATGCCGCACTGCTTGAAGAGCGGATCCATGCCGAACGTCCGCGACTCGTCGGGAACGATCGGCACGATGTACTTCCCGATCCGCTTGTCCTTGAGCAGCGACGCCATGAGCGTGACGACCCCCGTCGTCGTCGACACCTCGCGGCCCGCGCTCTTCTCGATGAACCCGATGTAGTCGGACAGCGGCGGCGTCTCGAGCCGCGGCGGATCCTTGGGCCGGCTGGGCACCGCGCCCCCGAGCGCCTCCCTGCGCTCCCGCAGGTAGCGGAGCTCCGGCGAATCCTCCGGCGGCCGATAGAACGGTGCCTTGGCCACCTCGTCGTCGGAGATCGGGATCCCGAACCGGGTGCGGAACGCGCGGAGCTCGTCCTCGTTGAGCTTCTTCTGCTGGTGGGTGACGTTGCGGCCCTCGCCGACCTCGCCGAGGCCGTAGCCCTTGATCGTCTTGGCGATGATCACAGTCGGCTTGCCGTGGCACTGCATCGCCGCGGCGTAGGCTGCGTAGACCTTCTCGGGATCGTGGCCGCCCCGCCGGAGTTTCTTGAGTTTCTCGTCGGAAAGGTGAGCCACCATCTCCGCCAGCTTCGGGTCGGCGCCGAAGAAGTGGTCGCGGATGTAGCCGCCCGGCATGACCACGTACTTCTGGTACTGGCCGTCCACCACGTCGTTCATCCGCTTGACGAGCAGCCCCTCGTCGTCCTTGGCGAGCAACGGATCCCAATCCTCGCCCCAGATCACCTTGATGACGTTCCAGCCGGCACCGCGGAAGACGCCCTCGAGCTCCTGGATGATCTTGCCGTTGCCGCGAACCGGCCCGTCGAGCCGCTGCAGGTTGCAGTTGATGACGAACACGAGGTTGTCGAGCTTCTCCCGGGCGGCCAGCGAGATCGCCCCGAGCGTCTCGGGCTCGTCGGTCTCGCCATCGCCGATGAAGCTCCAGACGTGCTGGCGGCTCGTGTCCTTGATGCCGCGGTCCTGGAGATACTTGTTGAACCGTGCCTGGTAGATGGCCATGATGGGCCCGAGGCCCATCGACACCGTGGGAAACTCCCAGAATTCCGGCATCAGCCACGGGTGCGGGTAGCTCGACAGGCCGCCGCCCGCGGCCAGTTCGCGGCGGAAGTTCTCCAGGTGCTTCTCCGTCAGCCTGCCTTCGAGGAAGGCCCGGGCGTAGACGCCGGGGGAGGCGTGGCCCTGGAAGTACACCTGGTCGCCGGAGTAGTCGTCGCCGCGACCGCGGATGAAGTGGTTCATCGCCACCTCCACGAGCGTGGCGGACGAGGCGAACGTGGAGATGTGGCCGCCGATGCTCTTGTCCTCGCGATTGGCGCGGACGACCATCGCCATGGCGTTCCAGCGGATGATGCTCTTGATCCGCCGCTCCAGCTCGCGATTGCCCG
>Ga0214917_10001587_pt1 | contig 29039 bp, 37 predicted proteins | sample LL_1208_BB_MetaG_FD_177983 | JGI IMG/M metagenome (GOLD analysis project Ga0214917, IMG submission 177983) | Freshwater microbial communities from Lake Lanier, Atlanta, Georgia, United States - LL_1208_BB | ecosystem: Environmental > Aquatic > Freshwater > Lake | place: USA: Georgia | collected... | reverse complement strand
CAAACGACGCGACATTAAACGACTACGCGACAAGAAAACCGTTGAAACCTATGGCGAAGCACTTTATTGAAAGGACTAACATGATCGATTTTTTATTAGACTGGGCCGTCGCGCTCGTGTTCGGCGTCGCGTTAGCCTGCGCGATCTTTTTCAACCTTTAGCCATGATAGCGCTAATCATTGCAACATTTGTTGCCTGGCTTATCTGTGAAGTGCTAGACTTGTGATCGCTCCTTCTGGCACATGCCAGTTAGCCCGTCAATCGACGGGCTTTTTTTTGTCATTACAATTTCAATATGGATATGGTATAAGCCCCGCAACTTAACGTGAGGGGCCGATCATGACCGCACCAGCATGTAGTGACGAAGACTTCATCAACCTATGGCACAAGCTCAATAGCCCCGCTGCTGTTGCGCGTGAGTTGGGCACCAGTGTCCGCACGGTTTACAACCGGCGCAACAGCGTAGCGGCACGGTACGACATCGAACTGCCGACGCTAACGCATGACAGGCCCATCAATCCGACGATCACGCACAGCTACGACAAAGTTAAATCGATTGCAGACATTTATGGAAGAGTAATCGTCTTCAGCGACGCGCATTTTATGCCCAATCAAACCAGTGCTGCTTTCTATGCGCTCATTAAACTTATCAAGCAGCTCAAACCGGCAATGATCGTGGCAAATGGGGACATTTTGGATGGAAGCACGATCAGCAAATACGGCCCTGAGGACTGGACAGAACGCCCTACACTGCAACAAGAAGTCGAGAGCGTTCAAACGCACATGGACGCAATTAAAAAAGCCTGCAAAGGCTTAAGCACCATCCTGCATCGAACGGTTGGAAATCACGACATTAGATTTGATAAACGTTTGGCGAATGCAGCGCCTGAATTTCGAGGCATCAAAGGCACGACGTTGACAGATCACATACCTGAATGGAGCGTGTCGTGGTCGGTGTTTGTCAATGGCAACACAATGATTAAACACCGGATGCAACATTCTGGCATTCATAGCGGTTATAACAACGTTCTTAAATCCGGTATAAATTCTATAACAGGTCACACCCACCTTCTGGAGGTCAAACCGTGGGGGGATTACAACGGACGCCGATACGGTATATCCACAGGGATGCTGGCAGATCCTGAAAGCAGTGCCTTCCATTACCTAGAACAAAACCCCGTACCTTGGTGTAGTGGTTTTGCAATACTAACGTTTGATAATGAGGGTCGGTTGCTGCCGCCTGAACTCGTGGAAGTGATCGAAGGACGTGCCTATTTTCGTGGATCTGAAATTTCTTGAATGGGGGTAATCATGGACGACGTATTTGTATCAGTAGATCTGACCGAGTTTGAATACGACGAAATTATTGACTGGCTGGGCGACAAAGAAATTAGCTCTGGCCTCAGTGGTCTGTACGACAAACTGCTCGCAGCAGTTGAAGCCCGCGACGCAGAAGCAGAGGAAGTGGAAGACGACGAATAAAATTCGTCTTACGCCGCAACGACACGCCCGCTCACAAGGCGGGCTTATCGTTTTTGTACGTTGATAAAATCAAGCGCAAATTCAGCAGATCATCATCAAGCCGCACCTTGATCATCTCAGGATCAATTTGATTGCGTTGCGCCTTGGTGCGTAGCATAGCCTGCGTGGCTACGATCTTACGTACCATTCTCAACACTTCGTCTTGTTGCCATTTCATCATTTCACGACCACCATTCGCGCCGCCGGCGCATCTTCGACAAGCCTTCTAAGCTCAGACTTGGATACTTTATTGACTAAATCCGGTGCAGCAAAAATATGCTTCTTAGACGTCAATTCACCCGACGCAATCCGGCCCATATCGACCCAGCCCGCCTCTTTAAGCGCATGGAGCAGCGCCGCTTGAGGCACTTTAACCCCTGCTGGGGCAGCTCCGGCGACGCGATCACATAACGCGTGAAAGGGAGATCCCACGACGCCCTTGCTGAATTCACCTACGCGCTGTCGCATCATATCCACCAGATAAGACTCCGCAATAGACATACCATGCTCGACCAGGTTGGACTTGAACTCTGTCCATCGCGGCGCTGCGGCAGGGTTGAACGCAGACACGTCGCGCTGGTGCAGCCAGCCGGCAATCGCTGCAAAGCCACCGCTCTTGTACCACGTCCATAGGTCTGATGCGACTTTCGGATCCATGCGTGGTGCAGACGACCACACACAAAACCAGCGCCGATCCTGTGAATCGATTGAAATCGGAACAGGATCATTTGAAAATGCAAGAACAAACAATCTATTCGCCATGTCGTATGGATGCAAGCCCTTGCGATTGATCGGCAGCATATCTGGAGGCGCAGCGATGATCGGTTTGAGTTTGTTAGCTAATGCCCGCCGCGCAGCCGCTTCGGGTTCCTTCAATTCGTTGATGATGAGGATCTCCGACTCTAATTGATACCCCCATTGCGACGATAGCGAGTCGTTATCCAGCAAGCCGCGATTCTTCAATCCTGGGCCACAAACCGCCCAAATAAATGGAGCCCACAACGTATCCTTACCGCAACCTTGATCGCCGCCATGCAGTACAGCATGATTGACTTTAACTTCAGGATGCTGGACTTTAAATGCCATGACGTCGAACAAATGCTCGCGCTCGGCTACTTCTGGCACAAGCGTTTCGCAATGCCTCAGCCACGGCGCAATGTCACCCGAACCTGGTGCTGGCCGTGCGTCGCGCCAACGATTGCCAAACACTTCGCCGTCGCGGGCCACAAGCACATCATCGCCCGCTGCGTAGGTGATCCCAACGAGCGTGCAAGCACCTTTAGCCTGCCGGTTCTCATCAAAACAGATGCTCGCTTCAACCTTGCGCCCCGTGCGAACGCTGGTGCAGCTGATGTGCCGGTACAAAGCATCAAACGTAGGCCGCGATACCTCACGCCGATCCAGCATATCAAAAAATGCGTTGTCAGCCATCACGTAGGCAAAACGCTCATACCAAGCGTTCTTCTCAATTCGGCCTAACTCTTTGCGCTCAACATCTTCAATAATTTTCGCAGCATCAGCAGTAAAAAAATCAGTGGGTTCAAGTTTTTGTAGGGCGTCGTTCATAGTCACCGCAATCAAATCATCACGCAATCCGTGTTGATGGTTTGGGCCACCGTTGTCTGCGACCCATTTCAAAAAAATTTTCGTGTCAAAATCAACGCAATGCGAATGCAAGCAACAAAATGACCGCGTAGCTGGCATGTAACGACCCTCTGGATTGCCGTCGCTGTGTTCGCCGTTGTTGGGGCAAACAATACCCGCCCAGCCTTCAGGGTTGGGCCTCGAAAGCACCAGCCCTCTATCAAGCAACCATGCAAACACATCATCGTTGCCCGAGTCAGCAATTCGTATCGGTATGTAGTTCGTGCTATCAGCCTCAACAGGCACAACGCCAAACGCGTCGCAAATCTGATCTAATGTAAACTCACGTTTTGGGTGAAACTCCACCAGTTGCGAAGCAAAGTTGCCACGCCCCGGCTTGAGATTGACCGAACCAGGTAGGCGAAAATTACGCACCGCGTTAATGGCACCTGGATCTGTAAACCCTGCAATCGCAATCGCTTTTACTGCTGCTGCAAACTCAGCCTTGGTTGGTTGGTCTGAAAACGCATACCCCCATTGAAACGAACCCGTTGACGTCTCCATCTTCCAGGTTGGTTCAAGCGGCGGGGTCTTGCTCTTGGTTCCGATGTCATCAAGCACCATCAACAGACAGTATTCACAGTTGGCTGCCGACGCTGAGACATGACCATCCTTGAATCGATCCACAATAAACGACGCCGTGTTGCCGTACCATGCCTGATCGGGCCTTATCTTTGCGCTGCTAGGTAAATACGCAGGCCACACACACTTCAACGCACCGTCAGAATGAAACTGCATTCGACCGTTTTTCAACTGCGGTTTTTGACGTACCAATAAAGCTGTTTCGCCCGCCGGCGCGAGCGACGTTAAAAAATCAATGAAGGTCGTCATTTTCCATACCTTGTCATGGTTGAAACTTCAGCATCTAAAGGCAACCCCTGCGCCCATGCTGGCGGTGTACACATCACATGGTGCAGCGCCTGCGCAGCTTCTTCAGCCCGCGACGCTGGCACCTCAAGCACAATCTCATCATGGACGTGCAGCACTACATCAGTCAGTTGGCGCAGCGACGCGCGCAGAATGTCGTTAGCCGCAGCCTGACAGATGTTCTCTGCCGCTAGACCCTTCCACAACCGCGCGCGAGGCCATTCCTTGGCGTCCTGCGCAGGCTTCCATGACGCCTTGGCGTAGGACACACCATCAGCGTCGATGCGAGCATAGGGGTAGCATAGGATGCGTCCTGAAGGCAGTGCGTACCAGAGGTGCTGAGAGTCAAAATAGTAAGTCACACGGCCAGCCTTAAACTCAGACTTTGGGTTCCTCATCGCGCGCATGTACGACGTCTCAAGCGCCTGCCAGTAATGCACAGCCCACGGGTTAGCGCGTCGCCACGCCTCCACCATGCGCCTGCTGTCAGCTTCAGGTAAGTTAACGCCATAGATGCGCCCCATCGATGCAAACGCCCCCACGCCGCCACCGTACCCGCACGCCAACTCTTGGACCTTGCCGATCTGGCGTTGCTCTTTATCGATCGCGTCCACCGGCACGTTAAACGTCCGGCTGGCGTTGTGTTTGTAGATGTCTGCGCCCGTGCGAAACAAGTCCAACTTAGCTTCCGAGGTAGCGTGCGCTGACAGCCACGGGTTCATGCGCGCCTCGATCGCCGCCCAATCAGCGACGATCAGTACATGCTCAGGCGCAGGCATCAGCGCAGGGCGCAGCATTCCCTTGAGCACGTCCGTGACGCGTCGCCCATAGGTCGGCACGATCTGATGCCCGCGCACCATCGCGGTACGGACAGCTTCAGGATCGTCAGCACACTGACGGGCAAAATTATGCACCTGTGCACCATAAGATGACGCTCGGCCCGTGGCCGACCCACCGGCAAACACAAACGCACCACGCACCCGATGATCCTCATCGTCAGCCAGCGCAGCCAAGCGGGCAAACTTCGCCACGCTCGACGCCCATAGATCGTCAGCGCACTGGATGACTTCTGCCACGTCCGGGGGCACTTGCTCAGGATTGTCCATCGCAAGCAAGTTAGCTCGCACGGTCTTATCAATCGAATATTTCTTCTCGCCATCTTTGTATGACTCCATCAGAGCCAACGCCTCGCTTCCTACCCGATTCATGACCCACTGCTTCATCGCGGGACTGCGAACGCTCATGATCTCGCCCTGCGTCACGTCAGCCACAATCTGCTCGATCTCGACCAGCTCATCGCTCGCGTACTGCACTGCTGCCTTACACAGCGGCACATCAACCAGCACGCCACGATCGTTGATGCGCTCATTCACATGGTAGTCAGCAAGCTCTTCAGCCGACAAATCGCGCATAGCTTGTGAGATAACGCGCATAGCGCGAACGTCTTGCTCACAATAAGCCACCATCTCAGCAAACAATGCCTCGTCGCGGTAAAAATTGCCGTCTGCCTGCGGCATACACAAACGTCGAATAAGTTGCGCTCCACGATAGTCTTTACGCATGTCAGCGCTTGCGAACCGTCCCACATCCTCAAGCGAACCAGGCGCACAGTTGGCCCGCGCTTGGGTAGCCGTGCAATAGAACTGCTCAAGGTCGTAATTGATGTGCAGCACGTACCAAAAGATTAGCCGTTCAAACGCTGCGTTATGCGCCCTAATCTGACCGGTGTGCTGACGTAAACGGTCAGGAAAGGGCAACGCAGGCGTCCACGTTGCCACCTCCTCATCATCGAACGCATAGGACATGCACAGCACGTCCGTGCTTGCGTCTTGCGCGTAGTTGTAAACGCCTTTGGTTGTTAGGTCGCAACGACTGCGTGTCTCAAAGTCAACCCACAAAATTGTCATAAATCCAAATTCATTTGAGTCGTGTCAATCGACGGGTCAACATTTTGTGCAGCCAGCACAACAAGTTTTTGAGCTTCCAAACGGATTTGCATCGCAATTTCGAGCGCAGCATCCGAGTCAACACAATCACATAGATGTTTGTACTCACGCAACAGCTGCAAAATGATTTCATAGGGATGATCCATCATTCATTCTCCAAAAAGAAAAAGGCCACGGCATTTCTGCCGTGACCTTCCGATTAGGCGCGGCGACGACGACGCGGAGCGTCATCAGCAGCTGCTTCTGCTGACGCCTGCGGTTCGTCTTCTGACTTACCGTCCATGCTCACCCACTTCACAACATCAAATACCGGCGTAAAAATTCTGCCATAAGATTTGTGCGTGTAATGGTCTTTCTTCAAATGCACGATTGGCACAGGGTTGGACTGATCCTTTTCAACCTGTGCAGCAATCGCAAGAGCAAGCGTCTGGACGCTACGTTTGCCACCGACAGATGTCGTGGTGTACCGCGCCTCCATGCCTGCGTCGTCGCCATCTAAACACTTCAGCGACATGCCTACTTGGGTTTCCCAACCCTTTTTTGCACCGGGCGGCGCAACATCGATCTCAGGCAACGGCTGTGATACCGAGACCATTTTCTCAGCCAACACCTCACCGTCGCCCCACGCAATATAGCCGTGGACAAACGAGAACGGATTGACTGCCCACGTTGAACCATCCTCAACTTCAGTCTGGTCAGCGCCGAACACCCAATGGCCGGTTTTGTCCATTTTGAGAATGACAATGCCGTTGAGTCCAACGTCCTGCTCCAACGCACGCAGCGCTGTTGAAAGACTTGAGACGGCGGGGAGGTTTGCTTGACTAAACGTTACTAAATTAGACATCACGATTTCCTTTACTGGAGTTTAGAAAGGGCAGCGGTCAAATGCGTACCCACGTTAAGCACGGCAGGCCGGGGATCGCTCTCCGGCGCTAACGTGCTGCCGCTCGACACAGCCACAACAAGATCGTCGGGCAATGCTAGCTTGCTCTTTTTTAGCACCTTCTCCGCTTGAGCAGGGCTAAGTAATTCTTTCTTAAACAACTCATTCTGGCTGACGCCAAGACTTGCCAGCGCAGCAGACGCCGCAGCTTCATCGATCCATTGCCGAACAGCTCGTTTGGCAACCAACTTAAAGCCCGGAACCGGCATGTCCTTCTCTAGCCGATCTTGCGCCAGTTTACGTGCGTCTGCAATGAACGATTCCAACCGTTCCGCAGCGATTAGCGCAGCGGACAGTTCTTCAGGTGCAAGCGCCTCTAACTTTAGATGCACGACGCGGTCAATCTCGCCGGTCATTTTAGGGCAGATCGGCTTGGCAGTACACCATCTGCACCAATCACCGATCTCAAGCGGCGCGTCGGGTTTGTTAGCAAGCATCACAGCGGTTTGCAGTTCTGCTTGGAAGGCAGCAACACGCTCAAATGTCGTCACCCAACGCCGAATAGCGAAGGGCTGAACGATAACGATCTCAATCTCTGTTGCGCCATCAAACACCCAACGCATCTTGTCCATCGATCTAGCCGCAGCCGCGTAAAATAGCCCCTGATAGTTCTCCTCGGCTTCCACAATTACGCCATCACCAAACTTCCAATCCAACACGATCACGCGGTCACCTACCCTGCCGATCAGATCGACGTTGCCAAAGACGTTCTCAAGACCTTTGACGCCCTCAAAATTGACCTCGACCTCTAAAAGAAACGTCATCGATTCGTCAGGGTCAATTTTATCAATGGCATCAATGCAAAATTGCAACTTGTCAATCTGGTCGTCGCTCAGTTTGAACGCATCTGAAACATCGTCCATGACTGAATCGCTAAGCAACGATTCGATGCAAGAATGTAACAGCGTACCCTCAGCGGCATACTTGCTTTCCACTTGAGGCGGCATCCGTTGAACCAATGCGACGCTGCCAGGGCAGTTGATCACGCGGCTGGCGGTTGAACCGCCGACGATGTTACTGTGCTTCATCGTTGCCCTCGACTTTAAGAAAGGTGAAGTCTTTGTTGTAGGTGTAGCCACCCTCAGACACCGTGTTGAACTCATCGCCAAACTTGGCGCGAGCCCACTCCAGTAAGATCTTCTTGGCTTCGTCCATCGTAAGTTTCAATTCCATTTGAGTTTCCTTGAGTTGAGTGAATGGAGATGCCAGTATGACACAAATAAAAAAGTTGTCAAGAACTTTTTGACATGGTATGATTTGTGGCATGGAAAAACACATTGAAGCCCATCTGGTCAAGCGCGTTGCAGCTTGTGGCGGCATGGCGTACAAGTTTGTTAGCCCCGCTCATCGAGGCGTGGCTGACCGCGTGGTCTGCTTGCCTGATGGTGTCGTATGGTTCGTTGAGTTGAAAGCGCCTGGTGGCCGTCTGTCGCCGTTGCAGAAGGTGTTTGCTGACGATATGGCTCGGCTTGGTCAACGGTATGTATGTTTGTGGAGCAAAGACGATGTTGATGCGTGGATTGAAACTGCGTCCTTATCAGGAAGACGCGGCTGACTTTTTGTTTGAGCATGACCGTGCGATGGTGCTAGCGCCCGTGGGGGCCGGCAAGACAGCGATCACGTTGACGGCTATGCGAGACATGATTGCCGCAGGCCATGTCAAGCGTTGGCTGGTGATCGCACCGCTGCGCGTGGCCCGCGACGTATGGCCCATCGAGCAAGTGAAGTGGTCACCAGGTTTGGCGCTTGCCACAGCTACAGGATCACCTGCCAACCGTATAGCCGCGCTACAAAGCGACGCCGATATTGTTGTAACCAACTACGACAACCTGCAATGGCTTGCTGCGCGGTCATTAGATGGGTTTGATGGGGTTGTGTTTGATGAGCTGACTAAGTTAAAGAACCCATCAGGCGCACGTTTTAAAGCGCTTCATAAGATCATCGATCGGTTCACGATCCGTTGGGGGCTGACCGGCAGCTTTACCAGCAACGGTCTTGAGGATGTGTTCGGCCAGTGCAAGATTATCGACCAACAATTGTTAGGCCGCAGCAAAGGTGCGTTTATGCAGCAATACTTTAGTCTTAATACTTACGCTGGGTTTGACGATTGGACGCCGCTGCCCGGCGCATTGGAACGCGTGATGAAGCGCATTCAATCGGCGACGTTCTTGTTAGATCCGGGCCAGTACACGGACACGTTGCCTGCGCTGCACACGGTTCATGTGCCGGTTGAGTTGATCAATCGTGAGCCGTACGACACGATGAAGCGTGACTTTGTGGTGTTGTTTGACAACGCGCAAGCGATTGCACAAAACGCTGCTGTCGTCACTCAAAAGTTGCAACAGATGTCATCCGGTTTTGTGTACGCGCCGTCAACGGTTTGGTTTAGCTCACATAAGTTCGACGCGTTGGATGAGCTGTTGCAGGAAAACCAACGGGCTAACACGATCATTGTTTACCAATACATTGAGGAATTGAATGAACTCAAACGACGATACAAACATCTTGCCGTTTTGGACGACCCTGACGCCATTGGACGATGGAACGCTGGCAACATTTCGCTTATGGCGGTGCATCCAAAATCCGCTGGTCACGGCCTTAACTTGCAGTTCGGAGGTTGCCACATGGTCTTTTTGTCCTTGCCGTGGTCACTTGAGTTGTACGAACAGACCGTTGGACGATTGCATCGATCCGGCCAGCAGCGCGACGTGTGGGTCTACGTCCTTATGACGAAGGACGCCATCGACGAGCGCATCTGGACGGCGCTGCACGATAAAAGAAATCTTAGCAACATTGCATTGGAGGCGTTGAAGTGAATTTAAAAAATGAGAGGAACACATGAACTTACAACCCAAAGCCTTAGTGCTGGCTGATGCGCTAGAAGAACTTGACGTGCAATTCAGCCACACGGGTCTATGCGGAGAAGCCGCCGACGAACTGCGCCGATTGCATGAGGTGAATCAGGATCTGCTGGCTTCAGTCGTTGAGCTCTTGAACAGCATTCAACCGGACCGAGACTGGCACAAGGCAAAGCGTGCCCGAGCCGCCATCGCTAAAGCAACAGGAGAGAAAGCATGAACATAGACACAGGCAGGCCAGCGTTTCCGACAACGCAATACATAAACGGCATCAGCCCAAGTGGGCACGATGTCGGCATGACCCTGCGCGATTACTTTGCAGCTAAGGCAATGCAAGCACTGGCGCAGAAATACAGCCATGAAGGAGATGTTTCACGCAACGCATACAAAATTGCAGATGCTATGTTGAAAGCGAGGGAGCAATGAACAAGGAAGATCCAGTGGCGTGGTTTTCTACATCACCTGACGGAAAATTATCAAACAAATTTGCTTGTAAACCAACGGAAGGTAATTGGGTTGAACCACTTTACGCCGCACCATCAAAGCGTGAATTGACTTGCGTATGCGGAGCAGTATGGGAAGGTGAAACGATGGTTCACCCACCAAGAGAGCGTGAATGGGTTGGGCTGACGGATGAGGAAAAAGAAAAATTGGTTGAGGCATTTTACGGTACAGACATTCAGCGTCTTGAAGCCGTCGAAGCCAAACTAAAGGAGAAGAACGGTGGATAGAGACGACATCATCCGCATGGCGCGGGAGGCTGGGTTTGCTGACGGCGTGGCAGAAATAGTGGGGCTTGAGGGCTTTGCCCGCTTCGCTGCCCTTGTTGCCGATCATGAGCGTGAGGCGTGTGCGAATTTGCTCTTGAACGTAGACCTCAGCTCAATGGATGCTGACCATCGCTTGCAAAGATGGACTGCGACGGTGCTGCTGAATTTTTCCGACGCCATCAGAGCAAGGGGTGAGCAATGACCACAAGTATGAGTATCCACAAACTGAGAACCAAGGCTAAGATCGATAGGGGTCAAGCGTGTCTGAAATATATGCAGACAAGAACCACGCCCGTGACGCTCAAGGAGTTAGCGAGCAAGTTGGGCATGACAACGAAGTCTATATCCAACTCGCTGATGCCTTTACTTGAGCAAGGCGTGATCGAGCGCGATCGTGTGCTGCGTCAGTCTGTCGTATGCAACAAGCTGGGCTGGGCGTACGTCTACTCCGCGACGGAAAAAAAGATAAAGAAGACCAAAGCACCTAAGTTTCAGTACCACAACCCGTTTAACTTAGGCGCCAGGCCATGACTGACGACGAGTTAATCGGCATGATACGCAGCGCGGCGACTGAACAGTTGCCGATCGCCGTGATGACCGTCAAGGAGATGCGCCAGTTCGCGCAAAAGGTGGCGATGGATTGCTTACTGATCGCCGCCATACCCAACATGACGCCTAAAGACATCATGCGAGTGATTAAGGACCGCTATGACCTCCCGACTTAGTTTATGGCAGACTAAACTTAAAGCCGCTAAAGCCGAGCAGCATCAGCACGAGAAGATGTTGCGGCAGCAGTACCGCGCACTTGAGCGCATACAAAAGCAGATTACCGAACTGGAGAACAAAATTGAGTATGAACTGGCGAAAGCTCAACAAAGAACTGGCGCTTATGACCGAGGATCAGGTGTTGAGTTTGCTTAATGAGGAGCGAGCAGGCGCCAAGCGCATCTCGATACTAGAGCGGCTGCACCAACGCTACACAGCACTGCGTACGGCACGCGAGCGGATGGAGTTGCTGAGAGAAGCAAGGGCGCTCTAGCGCTTCTTTGAGTAAAACAGCGTCCGGTCGCCAAAGAGATAGAAACCTACGGCGGCTGCGAAGTTATCAACCGACTCTGATGACTGACCGTTGAGCTTTAGCGTCGCCCACGTCGTAAGGACAATGAGTGCCACGCCTGGTCGCATCAGCCGTACGATCGCCTCGACCCACGGGTAGGACGGGTTAGCACCACCGGCATCGTTCATCGCCTTGAACATGTTAAGGTCTAGTTCGCGCATCCGCACGTACTCAGTGATGTTAGTAGGCTTATACCCTTCAGTCTGTATAAACCGACCGATCAAGGACTTACCAAAATCAACAGCCAGAGGGCCAAACGCTGCGAGGATTGTTAGCGGGTCCATTATGGGTAATACTTTCGGTCTAGTTCAAAATGCGGGCCGTCTTTAAACGTCTTCCAATCGCCGCCCCACACGATAGTGACGCCTAACTCATTCGCTGCGGCTTTCATGGCGTTGGCGATCTTATGGTACAAAGGCCAAGACCAATCAACTTGATTGTCTACCCATGCACCAAGATCAACGGCGTGGCCTGTGATGTGGCGGCTGTTAAGCGTCTGACTTGCGCCTGATGCTACTAAAGTCTGTTGACGCTCAGGTGAGCGTAAGCCCTCAAGCACCGTAAAGTCTACGGGCGACATCTCAATCGCACGCTCAACGACCTTGACAAGATCAGGATGAACGCCTTGCAGACGTTCGATCGATCGTTTGCCTAGCTTAAACACCTAAGAGCTTCTTAAAAAAAATGGCCGCAGCGCCAGGGCCAAGAAGCACGGCAACCATGACGGCGTACAGCAGATACTCAAGACGCTTCATTTTTGCTGAACCATCATCAAAACGTTCCTCGACACGATTGAACGATTGCTCAATAGCTTTGTACCGTTCCGCGCAGACCGCTTCGTGGACTGATAAGCGTGTGTCAAGGTCTTGATCCATCACTATCTCATCGGTTAATCAATTAGCGCATTTTCGCTAGGCTCAGATGCTAACGCATTGATGGAGGTTGTGGTTGCGCCGCTTCGCATAAATTCAGCAGCACGCTGTGCAGCCTTGTTTTTAAACGATGAAGGGTTGCTAATGATACGCAGTACGTTACTGCGCTCTTGCGCGGGTAATTTCTCAAGCAAGTTCTTAGCGGTCTGAGGCGATTGCATAGCGTCGGCTAAAATTTTCATGGTCTTAGCACCAACTGCTTTTTCTAGTTCACTAATTGTTCGGTTAGTGGCTGTAGCCCAAAAATTAAGCAACGACGGTAGACGAAAATTAGATGTGTTTTCTTCTAATAATGTCACCAGTGCTTTTTGGCCTTCTGACGCTTGTTTACTAGAAGCAAGTTGGTTGATGCGCTTAGACGCTAGCGACTGCAACGTCGAGATCGTGTTCTCGCTTAGTTCAGTGGCGATGTTGTATTTGCCTGGGCCAAGAAATTTTTCCACCACATCAGGCGCTTCGTTTTGCACCAAGCGCACAAACGCGTCCTTATCTGTTTTCCATAGCCTAGCGGCTTCGCCGGTCAGCTTAGTCTCAGCAATTTTTTGCATACCTTTAGAAAACTCATCAAGGTATTCACGGTAACCTTTACCCCCCGCCGCTTCGATAGCGTTAATCAGTGTGGGTTTTAATTCTGACGTTACTTTAGCCGCTAAGTTGCGCTGCGTTGTAGCGTCTACGCCTGGACGCAGTTGTTGCACCGCAGCGTTAATTGAGTTCTTACGAATGGCGTCTAACGCTCTAGCGTCAATGATGCCGCCATTTTTAGTCCATTGAGCAATATCGTTAGCGACGTTCTTAGCCGCGCCACTAAGCAAATCATTGCCTGCAAATTCAGGGTTGTTTAACACACCGCGAATCTGGCTCACTATCTCGTCGCCCTTAAGCGGTTTGATGCCCGCCTGCCGTAAGCTGTCCGCAGCCGACTGAGCAAACCTCGCGCCTTGACCTAAATCAAGCGACGCTTCCGCTGCTTTTGACGCCCACTCATCAGACATTTGCGCTAACTTACCAGGGTATGTAAATGTAGCCGCCCAAGTGTTTGAGTAACCAGGTTGCACCTTAGCAGGAGCGAAACGTGAGCCTGCGGGTATGCCTGCTTTAATCTCTTGTAGACGCGCTGCTGCTGCCGCATGATCACCAAGATCGATAAGCCGACGCACCTCTTGCACCTTAGCCGCCGCCTCAGCGCTTAACTTACCTGCCTCAGCTTCATATTGCGCGACTTGCTGACCAAGATTGGCACGGTTTAACGCCGCTTGACGTGCAGGGCTTGTGATGTCGCGCAGTGTTTGTTTCATCAAATCGGTTGTAGCGCGTACGTCTGTTGCTGTTGCGCCGCCCGCGAGTTTGGCTAACTCATTAACCCCTTCGTCGTGGCTCATCGTGGCAAATTTATTTAGGTACTGAGCGCCTGACGGACTTTTCTCTAATGCGTTACGTATAAACGCTTGCCACGTTGGGTTTTGAATTTTTGCCGTTACCTCAGCCACGCTAGCGTTAGGTGGCGCATTGCGAAGAATACTTAAAGTCTGCTCAAGATCATTACCTAACGATGCACGCGCTAATGACGCAGCTTTGTTTTGCGCTACGTTTTTAAAGTCAGCAAACATGCCAATAGTCTTACCAATCAATGGCCCAACTACACGACCACCTGTTTCGTAAGTGGCGCCTTCAAGCACGTTTTGTACCGGCGTTGTTATGGCGGCTTCGCCTTGGCGTGGTTGTTTGCCACCAAGATAAACGTCGCCTAACTCAAGCGCTTCTTTAGCTATGCCATAACCTAAACCAGCACCAGCAACACCGCCTGTAGCAACACCAATCGGCCCCGCAGGCAGCGCAGCTGCACCTCCAAGCAACGCGCCTCCTGCCGAACCAAGTGCTTCTATGGTTGGCGCAACGTAAGGGCGAATGTTTTGGTACATCTGCTGCCCAGGCGTTAACTGTTGCCGTGGTGCCGTAGGCATACCTTCACTGCGAGGTTCAGGCGCGGGAAATTCGGCAGGCGTAGCAAACAAACGTTGCGCTTGGGCGATAACTTCTTCGTCACTAGCGCCTGCTGGGCCTTTAATTTCTCGGATGTTTCCTTGCGGGTCGCGTACTTTATAGATTTGATCGGCCACGATTACCTCACAACGGACCAGCCGCCAGTTGACGCGGGTTGCGCGGGCGCTGGCGTTTCATCCTTTTTAGTATTGTTAGCAATAAATCGTCTTATGTTGCTAAGAATAGCCCTGTTAGCTTCAATAGATCTTGTGGGGTCAGACAGCGCCTCAAGCCAAGATCTAAATTCAACGTTAGAGTTAAGCTGTTGCGCGGACATACCAGTAGCATTTTTAACCGCGTTTAACAACTGATTTCTTGAACTTTGAATAATGTCGCGCTGCGTTTGCGCTTCAGACCCTACCACGCGGCCAGCTACTTGACCAACGCCTGTACCCGCAACATACGACAACGCGTTAGTTATAGCGCTGCGCCGCTGACTTGGTACAGCTTTCATTCTATCTAAGTCGTTGTACGCTGTCTCTAGCGTGTCGAGTATGTCGCTTGCTTGCTGTTGCCCTTCTTCGCGTTTGTTTGCCGCAGCAGTTGCCGCAGGCGTTTTTCCTGCTAGACCTATAACGCCAGGCGATCCTACACCGCCGCCTCTGTATTGACGCGCATCAATCGTAATCATTTGATTGGGGTTAGTGGGATCTTGAATAGTTGTAAGCGTCGGTGCGGGCGGTTCTTTTCCTGGCCCCATACCTAATACTTGTACTGTCGCAGGCGAAAACGGCGTTTGACCTACAGCTTGATCACGCGGTACAAGTACAGGTTGACCATTTTGTAGCACAGGAACTAATGGGGCTGGTTGTTGAGGTGCACGTTGCGCGGTCTGAAACGCTTGATAGCCTTCAGGCGTAATTGGATACCCAAGCGCGGTCATTGTGCGAATAGTATCCGGCGGCAATTGAGCACGCATAGCATCATTAATTTTTGCTAATATTAATTGTGCTTCAGCTTTAGCCGCAGGGTTGTTAATATTAGACACCACCCTATAGCGTTTTTCTAAGTCTTGAAGTGATGACGTTGGTGTTACTAAAGCATTAGTAGGTGCAGGCGCTGCGGGCGCGGGTGCAGCTGTTAGTGCGTTAGTAGGTGCAGGCGCTGCTGGCGCAGGCGCAGGCGCAGGCGCAGGCACTAATGCGTTATTTGATGTACTTTCAATTTGTTTTAAATATTGGTTAAACTGATCTTGAGCGTCTAATTTTTCAAGAATAGATAAAGCAGACTGTACAAATTGAGGTCTGCCAGTGTTAAGCATAGCTTGAGCAGCAACTCTTAAATCAGGTGGCCCACCTTTAGCCGCAATAGTTGATTGAATTTGCGCCAACGCATCGCGTTCACGTTGCATATCTTCCATTTTAAGCGCGTTCATCTGTTGCGCTTGTTGGGCTGATTGAATATTAGTTATGCGCCCATACTGCTCCAACGGGTCTTGCAGTTGAACACCCTTGTACGACAGTGCGATGTTCGGGTCAACGAGGGCCATGATCAGCCTCCATAATAGGTGTACCCACTTTCACCATAAATAGGCGCAGGTGTTGCTATTTGTTGGGGGCGTAACATATTTAATAAATTTTGATTTTGTTGATAATTTAAATACGTTCCAAGACCTTGTGATAACGCGTTTGCGCCACCTATATACCCCGACGCTCTTGCCTGAGCTGCTGCGCCCAGCGCCTGACCGACGTTGCCGGCCATCGTCTGCCCTGCTTGGCCTAGTTGGTTGGTCGCTGTCTGGCCCACGCCAGCTAAGGATTGCAATGGGTTTAGCTGTGCGTTGCGTTCAGCCTGATAGCGGTTAAACGCGTTCATGTATTCTTGCGACGCTAGATCTTGACCGTACCGTTGTGCGCCTTTTAACATGCCACCTGACAGCAAGCCACCTCGTGCAGCGGCTGATCGCTCTAAAGCTTTCATGCCTTCTTGCATACGGAACGCATAACCTGGGTCTTGCTGGAACTGTTTCATACCAAACGGCGTGTATTCGGTTGACAGCGGAATCAGTTTATTCAGTGCCGTAATACCCGCTTGCCGCCACGGCTCTTGCAGTTCAACCTGGCGCTCAAACTGCTGCATCTGCAAGTCTGCGGCGCGGTTAGCCGCGTCAGCTTGCGTGCTAGCAGCGCTTCTTGAGGCGCTAGAACCTATTAAAGAACTGCCGACAACGGCAGCGGCGATCATCCAAGGCATGTTAATTCTCCTTTAGGCATTGGGCCATATAGTGCGCTTCGGATTCGTTGCCAGACGTGATCAATACACTATCAATCTTATCCTCATCCATACAATCAGTTGCATGGATGCAGTACCAAACAACATCGGTCAATGACTTTATACCGTGGTGCTTGTTGGCTTGAATAGTTAAACAAGCAGGCGCATGTACTTCAGAACGAATGCCATCAATCATAAGTTCAACCGACCCACTTGCCAATATAGAAAAATGGTCAAATTTATGTTTATGCTGCACAAACACATATCCTGCGGGCATACGAGTTTCTTTGACGTAAACACCTGCACCAAAATGGTGATGGATCATGTGATCTCGCGCCCGCTTAGACGAAAATTAACGCCAGTGTTGCTATCGGCAATCGCAGATACATAGTCACCAGCCGACATAATTTGTCCCACAACTTCAGGAAAAATGTACGTTTCTTTGGCAGCAAGCGTACGCTTAGCAATGTAGTACGCATCGCCTACCACACCTCCGGCAGGCACAATACTGATCGTAATGATGCGAGCTACGTTGCCATAATTGGCAGCGGTTGCCTTGTCAATAATTGTAGTTACTGACGTGGGTGATGTATACACGGTTGTGTCCGTGTTAGGAATAATTTGACCTTGGGCCAAGACTTTTGCGGTAACAGCCATTTAAAAATCCTTTACACGCCGTAGCGCAAAGTTAACAGCGGTGTGCTGCTGGTTAGATAGGATACTGCTGGGAACGTGTTGGGCAACGTGCCATAGGCTTGCGATGCCGTAATCAAGGTGTCGGCAGTTCCCACGGCGCTAGCACCTATCATACCCTGCGCTACGTCGCTAGGTGTGCCAGCTCTGATGGATACGCCACTATTGTTGACTAAAATAACAAGAGCATAAGTGCCGGACAACAAAGGCTTTGACACGGTAATTTCTTTAGTCCCTGCGGTGTCTATGCCAATAGCTCCAGCATCAAGCACCAAGGATGTGGGTATGCCGTTTTCCATTCTGTATATACCTAAATATGCAAAACGGCTTGCTACGCCTGTTGTGACATGACATCCAATTTTTGTCCAAACTTTTTGCTGCCGAACAATAAACGGCATGGCGTACATAACGTTAGCAGACAACGCTAAAGTGCCTGCGGCTGACCCCGGAGACATGGTTTCGCCCGCATAAAAACGAGCGGCTGCATAACCACCTTGGTCAAACACATCAAAATAACCAGGGTTATCGCGGATAGTTATTGTGGTTGAAACTAAATTTGACCCAAAGTAAATGGCTGTTCCGCTTGTCCATGAGTTGCTGCTTAACTGATTGTCAGATATCAGGCAATACGCAGGAGCGCTGCCTGCACCGCCAACGGTAATAGCCGCGTAAGCATCACTTAAAGGAGCCCACATGTTGTTGCCAACAATGGTAAGGTAACGTGGCTGATCAGGGCTAGCAGTTAACGACGCAATACTGATACATGATCCTGTTGAAAACGTTACGCTATCGCGCATGGGGTTCAGTAAAGTGTTTCCCGTAACCGTTACGAATTGCGTGTCGGTTAATGAAATGCAATCTGATTGAACATCACCAATATAGTTACCTGAAATAGTGATGTTATCGCCTCCAATTTCAAAACCTGACGCGGAGATGTTTTTGCGCGTTTGTCCGCTAACCCAATTGTCGGCTAACACGTTGTTGCTACCGGTCATAAAAACGGCTGATTCTTTGTTGCTGCTCATATAATTACCTGTAACCGACATGCGATTGCCAGTAATGTACATAGCAGACCAGTTGTTACTGATAAAACTGTTCTCAGTAACGCTAATGTCAAAACTTATAGTTGCATCTGCCGAACTGCCTGTCCATAAAGCAGGGCCACCCTCTGCGCTGACTGCGGTATTTCCGCAATTTGAAAATAAACAGTTGGTGACGTTAACACTTAAACAACCACCTAAAGCTAAACCAATATATTGAATATCATAAATTTTGCAGTTGCTTATCAACGCATCATAAACTTTGGCAAACTCTATAAGACCTACAGTGCGTGGTGTAAGATTGTTTCCATTAAAACCTAGATCGCGTATTTCAATCCCCGTATCAACATACACATACGCCGTACCCGTTATGTTTTGGTTGCGTAGCAGCGGCGCTGAAGTAGAAAGTGATGACTTCGCTTTAATGATAGAACTGGAAGGGCCATCACCGTAAATGGTCGTGCCGCTGTAAATAATCAACCCGTTACACAAATATGTGCCTGCTGGAAAATACAACGACTTGCCGGTAGCTGCGGTGAGAGCTGCTTGAACCGCGCTAGTATCGTCGGTTGATCCGTTACCAACAGCACCAAAATCTTTAACTGACAAGGTTTCACGTAATTTAGTTTGAACTGTTGTGGCAACTGCGCCAGCGCCAGACTGTATAAAACCTACTAACGACGATCCTGAAGAAGCAGCAAGGTTATTTTGCAGCGCGGTGATCAACGCTTGCGGCGTTGAAATATTATCAACCGTCCAAATCAATACATCGTTGCTATCCTTAAGAACAAATTTGTACGACGAACTGCTTAACCAAACGTTAGCTTCACCTCGTGAATCTAAGATCGTCGGATTAGGATTGGCGGTGTTGCCGGTAGAATCCGCGTAAGTCGCTAGCGGCGTCAACGTGCCGGCTTGATAGGAATACAACTTACCTCCAACCAACGGGACGCCGTTTGAGGTAAAGAATTGAAGTTTAGGTGTTGGAGATAAGATAGTCGTTGGCATAGTAGTCCTTAAAGCGCGGCGATGATAAAAGCTAACAACTCGCTGTATCGCACGCCCAACCGCGTTTGAGATGATCCGTCTGATGTAGTCCATGTGTCGCTGCAAAATAAGCCGTATTTTGACGCATCTAAGCCTTCCAAAGCAAATGCTTCTTGTACGTCTTGGGCTATGATACCGAAGTGAATCCTTGCTTCTTCGCCTTTAGTCTCAACTGCATCGTTCCATTTGAACGCCCGTATGAGTTTTTTGACCCGCTGCGCGGTGCGCTGCTCGGCATCTGATAGTTCTCTAATCTGTTGTTTTTGATTTGCATCTGAAGTGTTGATCGTGCCGGTGACGGCATAAACTGTTGTGTAACGATGGACGCTTGTGCCTAATGCGCGGGTGTTATCATCGGTAGGACGCCAAGTGCCGTTATCGCCTGAAAAAATAGCTGTGCCTGGGTAAGCGCCGTAAACAAGCAATACGCCCGTAGACCCACCGATAATACCGTCGCCGTAAAAATAACCCGTAGATGTTTTGTAGCTAGATCCAACAAATTGATTGCTGGTGCTAGAAAAAGTTTTGACGCCGGATACGGTTTGGGTGTCAGTTGTTGTGACGATCCCCGCGCCCGTAAGCGAGGACGCGCCCGTGCCGCCGCTAGCAGCGGCAAGTGTGCCACCAAGCGTTAACGTCCCTGATGTGGTAATTGGGCCACCGGTCAGCGTCAAGCCTGTCGAGCCACCACTACCACTGACGCTAGTTACCGTACCGCTGCCGCCCGTTGAAGAAATGGTTATACCGCCCGAGCTGTTGCTAATCGATATGTTTGTGCCTGCGGTTAACGTTGATAAGCTATAGCCCGAACCGTTACCGATAAGTAATTGACCGTTAGACGGCGTAGACGTAACGCCCGTGCCGCCGTAGCCGATACCTATAGTAGATCCGTTCCATGTGCCGCTGGTAATTTTATTACTGACTATCAAGTCATAAGTAACTACGTTGCTCCAACGCCAAGTTAAGTTGCCGCAACTGTATGTGTTATCAGTAAAAGGGCGTATGCCGTTTGTATCCACAACAACCCGGCCAAAGCCTGGGTACGTAGTTCCTGAACCTAACACAACACCATTGACGCCTGCTACAGTGGCATAGGCTGAGTTTTCGCCAAGGTATGCGTTGCTAGTAGAGCCGTCAGATGTGGCGTAAGTTAACCCCAAAAATTGGTTGGTTAAACTTGTAAAACTTTTCTGACCACTAATTATTTGAGCACCGGTTTTAGTTACGATGCCTGCGCCATCTAGCGTTGTTGACCCCGTACCACCACTAGCAACTGCCAACGTGCCGCCAAGCGTGAGCGTGCCAGACGTTGTGATGGGGCCACCGGTCAACGTCAGACCCGTCGAGCCGCCGCTACCGTCAACGCTAGTGACTGAACCGCTGCCGCCCGTTGCAGAGATGGTAATGGTTCCAGAACCGTTAGTAATGGTTATGTTGGTTCCAGCGGTTAAATTAGCTGGTGTGTAGTTAGAACCGTTACCAATCAGTAATTGGCCGTTAGTGGGTGTAGAAGTAGCGCCCGTGCCGCCATTAGCTACCGCCAACGTGCCAGCCATCGTAATCGTGCCAGACGTTGTAATAGGGCCACCACTAAACGTTACGCCTGTTGAACCGCCTGACACATCCACACTAGTGACTGTGCCTGAACTAGCCGTTGTAGGAATTACTGGCGGCAATAAATCGGCGTAGTTAGGTATAGATAGTTGTATAAACGTTGGGGCTAAGGCTTGATTGTCAGCAATTTGTACAAATGGTGTAGATGGTGGGGCTAAAGCTTGGTTGTCAGCAATTTGTACAAATGGTGTAGATGGTGGGGCTAAAGCTTGGTTGTCAGCAACCGACACAAATGGTACAGACGGCGGTGCTTGATCGGTAATGTTGTTAGTTACTAAAACGTTAATTTGCTGCGATGGCGGCCCAACTTGAATATCATCTAAACTGGTAGGATTGTTGCCTTGCCCCACCAACGTAAACAGATTCAAAAAGAATCGATACCATTCACGCGAAATAAGCCCTGTTCGTTCGTCGATAATGCTAACGCGGGGGGCAGGGATGTTGGTGACGTTAAGCATTGGTTGGGGAAATTAAAAGTTCTGCGCCCATGATTGCCGTTTTAACAGGATCAGTCATGGACAGCTCATACACGCGATCACGTAGCTTAAGCGTCATGCCTAACCTACGAAACCAAACGCGATAGTAGTATTGACCAATCTTGCCTACCGATGCGGTGTGATAGTTAGACCAAGTATGCCCGCCATCATCTGACCAGCGCAGCATAACTTCAGGATCTGCGCCTTGCGTTCCAGGTATTTGTTGCTCTTCAATAAAATAGTCGTTCGTTTCTGTTACTAAATAATTGCCGCCTGTTTCAGTAATAAAGAAAACACTTTCAGTCACTGAATAGCCGTCTAACCCTACGCCCGTTTCTAAATCAATTTGCATGGCGTGATGGGCTGTGCGTTTAAGATTGTTTTGCCCTGTGGGGAGCGCCCGCCACGAGCGTAACCATTTTTGAATCTGGCCGTTATCTGCGTATGTATTTAGATCAAAAGCGTAAATATTGCCGTTATCGTAATCGCCAACAATAATTTTATTGTTAAACGCCATCTGGCAATTGCTACGATGCCGTGTAAACGTTCCATCACTCCATCCAGCGCGTTCGTGCCACGCACCTGTAGCAACGTCATAAACCCATGTTGTATTGGCGCTAGGAAAGATTAGTACGTAAAAACTGTGGCCGTCTTGTTGGTAGGTGTACGCTAATGCGTCGGTAAGATTGCCGTATTGTTGAATTTGCCATTCAACTGCGTGTGTGCTGATGCGTTGCCCTGTGTAGCCGTTAGCGCGGTAGACAATGCCTTGTCCGCGAGCATCAGATCCAAGCCAAAACAGCCCGTTGTCCATCTTGGCAATTGTGTATGCAGAAATGCAACCAATTTCGTTGAACGCGCCTTGGATACGTTGCAACGGAAAATCTAATGAGCCTGCGTTGTACCAAACTTCTACGCTGTTTGTGCCGTACACCCAAACTTCACGGTGGTCTACAATCAAACCCACTACGCCGTCCGGTGATCCTTCAGCGCTTGCAAAGTCAAGCGGATCAATATCTGTACCATCTAGCAGCTGCGTGACCCAAATGCGTTGGCTGTTGGGTTCATTGAAAACAAAATAACCGTCAATGTAGCCAACCGTTATTGCGCCGGGAAAATCAGGATCTGTAATCTGGCCGAACACATTGGTTGAATTGTTGTAGATGTAGCTAGGGCCGTTAGCCGCAATAAACAGTTGAATACCGTTATCAGACATGCTGACCGGCCCTGTACCCGTTACGTTACCTAGAAACGTGGCGGCGTAGCTGGTGTTTATCTTGTATAAGCTGTTACCTGAAACAACAAACGCGGAGGTGTTGTCTGACGAAAACGACCACAGCCCTCGGATAGGGCCGGTTCCAATCGTAGCAAGATTGAGTAGGCCAGGACAGCGCTGAAGAAATGCAGGCTCTTTGCCGCCTTCCGGCACAACTTCTGGAAACAAATTGACCATCCTTGCATCGGCTGCGTTGACAGAACGAGCAACGTAAGTCGATCCAAGGATTGGGGTTTTCATTAAAAGTTGTTAGCGTAAATGTTGTACCGTTGACGGGTTGCAACAATCGGGTATGGAATCGCCATCAAATCGCCGGGGAAGTTAATGCGCTTCAGATTACGTTTGCTAGTCATAGCAATACGTTGCACTTGCGGCGATGGTTCCACGCCGAATTCAGGAGCTAGCTCGCACGCTAAGTTATATCGGAAAGCTCTTAAATAGCCTGGTGGAAAATACATATCAGTAGCAACACTTGACACTTCAGTTAAAGTTTCAACCGAAATAATGTGCCACTCTAAGGCTTTAATAGGTACAGGGTAAACAGTCATTTCCAAATCAGGAAATGTATTGTTAATCCACATAACTTGCGGATAAGTTGACGTAACCGTTTTAAACGCTATGCCGTCATATTGTTGTTGGTTAATTAATTTAATACCAAATGACAATCCTGATGACGGATCTTTAAAATACGTAGAATCATCAATTTCAATAGGACGGTTGCCCACAAAATTGCCAGTAGGCCCAAGAGTACGCGATATAACATTTGCAGGCCACGTAAACGTTTGATCTTGCGTACTAAACACGGCTAAACGTTCTGTATCCCAAGATTGAATCATTTGGTTAATTGCCATGATCGAATCTTGCATGACAGCAGCAGATGGCGTTTCGCCTTCTGCTAGAACACCAAGAAGACGAAGCGATCCATCGATGATTTCAGCAGCAGTTGTCATAACTCAACCTCCGAAGTTTTACGGCTGCGGCGGCGCGGTTGAAGTTCATTAACAGGTTCAGACCCATCATGTAAATTATTAGGGTCGTATTCTTCCCAACCGTTCTGTGTGTCGTGTTCAACTTCCATGTGCGAAATTGCGACTTTAGCGCCGTGTACCGGATGGCGAAGATAAATGACGGCCATAATTTTAACGGGGGTGATTAACCCCCGTGCCTTTAAACACCGTGAATAATCGCAAAATTAATAATAACCGCTTCACTCAAACTACCACCGGTCATATTACGCAACGTGATATCGGCAGACCCTGCGGTCATGCTTGAGATATAAGTTGTATACGCAGCAGCTGTAGCACCGCCAGACACGTTAACAATAATTGCATCTTTAGCAGAAATAACACTATTTGTTAAAGTAAAAGTCACAGCAGTGTTAGCAGCTAAAGCTGCATTGTTCATCGTAATACGGCCAGAAGATTTGTTAAGCGTCACGCCCGTAGATTTGTCAGTAGCTTGCGTTACTGTACCTTGTGCGGCGGCAGTGTAGCCAAGTTCTGATGAAGCGTAAATGGTCGTACCAACAACCGTAGATGCAGTAGACGCGCCAATAGGCGTGTTGTCTACTGAGCCACCGCTGATAGCTTGATCTTCATACGCCACGCCAATTGGTTTGGTATTAGGCATAATTTATCCTTTAAAAATAGAGGGCCGTAGCCCTCTATTGGTTACGACACGCGGTAGCAAGTCCAAGTGCCATCGCCGGTCTTACGAGCACGGAAATGTCCTGATGTACCCGAAGTTACAGCAGCAGCACCAACAATTGTCCAGCCAGTTCCAACAGCCAATGTTACGGTGTCTGAACCTGCGGCATCAATGTTGATCACGAAGAAATCAAAAGCTGCATTTACTTTGGTTGCTGAAGAAACTTCTGCTTCAAGCAAAGCAACGGTGGGCAACGTCAAGTTACCAGCCGTGCCGTCAAACGTAAACAAACCGTTAGCAAGCTGAGCCGCAGTCATTGTAGTCGCTGCGGTGATTGCTGTAGGTGCGCCTTGAACGATTAAAAGAGCTTCACCGACGTTACCATCATTAAATTGATAGCCGCCAGCGCCATTAGGGATTGCCATGATAAATCCTTTCAAAAAATAATTTGGTAAGGGGGCCGAAGCCCCCTAAATCAATCAGCCCCAAAGACGAACAGCCATTTGCGGACGAATCACACTGTAGCCGTACAACACGTCAATACGGCAGGGCATACGGTCATTGTTGATGTCGTACTGGCGAACAATACGCATCGAGATGCCGTTATGAACCTGACGCGATGCCATGTCAACACCTTGCGGCATCATCAGATCGGCAGTAGCGAAAGTGATTGCGTCTTTATGGTAGACGAGGTTTTGTGGGTACTGCGACGATGTTGCACCAACAAACGTTACAGCCTTGCTGGTTGCTGGCAAGCTGTTAACCGTTGCAAGCGCGTTGCTAGCCGAGTACATCGGAGCAACCGTCAAGTTACCTGCGCCAGAACCGTTAAGCGTCACATCAACCGTTACAACGAACTGGAACAGCGAACCAGTTGACTCACGGGTCTGTGGGTTAACAGCATAGCAGTCAGCCACGGTAAACACGTCGCCAGCCTTAACCGTTGCGCTAGCGCCTGCGCCGGTAATAGCAATGGTGGTTGCACCTTCGCTAGTAACAGCCGCAGAAGTTGTGCCGCCGGTAGCCGTACGTGAGCCGGTCGTGAACTGCTTGATCGACTGAGACATGTTGATCTCATCAAAGCCAAGTACGCCCATGCCCATCATGCCGTTTCTAAACTGCTTGCTGATCGTATCGGTGGGGTTAAACAAACCTTTCATACCCTCAACTAAACCAGCGTTAGCAGCGGGATTAACCGTAGCGTAACGGGGCGACATCACAGCAGCGTTCTCGTTCAATTTCTGCTGAGCTTGCAACAGAACCAACGATGTGCCAGGCGTTGTGCCAGGCGTACCAACCGTGTTGCCAACATACAGATACGAATTAGCAACGTCTGCATCGATGCTTGATGCAAGTTGGCTAATACGCGGCTTAAGAACGCGCTCTGCAAAGTCATCCAACTGCAAGGTCAACTCAGCAGAAGTAAAGTTAACGCCGATGTGCTTTTGTGAAGCAACAGTCAATGTGGTGAATTGCTCGTTATCTGACTGAACTTGCAGAGCAGCTCCATCAGTAACAAGTGCGCGATCCGGTAAACGGATACGCAAGGTTGAACCAATCTTAGCACCTTCGACAGCAAAGCTATCGTCGTACTGACGGTTTACGTTGCGGGTCAAGACAAGATTATTCTCAAGGATTTCAAGTGCCTTGCGAGTAATCATGTCAATGGTTAATAAACTATTTGCCATGACAATTCCTTATAAAAAATTAGCGGATACGGTTTTGAGCTTCCCATTTCTTTATCTGCCGTTGACGCTCGGCTTCAATCCACTCTGACGTTGACATCTCTTTAATCGAACGTGGGTCAGTCGTGTCTAAAACTCTTGCGTTGCCACCCCGTGGGGTAACCGGCTGAATCGGCGCTGGGGCGCTCGATGATTTCTTAACAGGAGGATTTTCGCTTAATTTAGCTTCAATCTTCCCAATCTCTTTGGCCTGCAAAAAAGGAGACAACTTGGCAATACGATCAGCTTCTTTCGGGTTAGAACCAAGGTAATACGCTACCTCAGGGCCAATGTCAGACGCTTGAATCGTTTCGGCCATCACTGTCGTGATTGGAAGACGCGGGTTGTACGCAACTTGCTCAAAATCTTCGTACTTAGTCCGTGCTTCTTCTTCGCGCTCGTGATAGACCTCAAGAATTTCAGCCCGCTGTCTTTCTGCATCACGTCGTGCAAGTAATTCTACGGCTTTTCTTTCGGCTAACGCTTCCGCGTATTCCTCAGTTGTCGCAAAATTATCTTGAGTTAATGATTCATCTAACGGCGTTACGGAAGTAGACCCCCGCAGCTTTTGTTCCCGTTCCCATTTACGCTGCTCTCTCGCAAGGCGTTTGCTGATCATTGCATCAAGTTCAGCCTGGGTAAATCGCTTTTCCTCAGTCTGCTCTGGTGCTTGTTCAGCGACCTCCGGCGCAATCTGTGCATTCTCCGTGGTGGCCGTCACCTCGGGTGCTGGCGCGGTTTCAACTTCCGCTAAGTTTTCTTGAATTTGTTCAGTCATACATCCAACTCGTTAGAGTCTCGGTCTAGTGGGCCGATACATTGATAATCTATATTATCTTACAAACACTATTGTGGCAATATTACTTGTACCCAACTTGTTGTGGCCTCATCCCAGCTATACATCTGCCCGTCTGTAGGCATAGCCACAGGCGCTTCCCACTGAGCATTGGCATTTAACAGCCATGAAGGAAAAGGTTTTGGAGGAACAAACGCATCAATATCTTCTCGGTAGGTGTAACCGATCCCTGCATAGTTCTTACGGAATGGTGTGCCGTTTAATCTGTGTACCCCGCCGATGGTGTTGTAACTTGTACGTTTGCAAACCTGCCCACGAAACTCACCGTACCATTGTTCCCAATCACGACCTTCTTCACCCTCATTTTTGCCGACGATGACTTCAGTGACAATATTGTTTTTATCTAAAAAAGCGTAATGCGCCATAGCATATCCTTATGTCCAACTTACATTTCCGGTTCCAGCGGTAATCGTTGTCGTTTTATAGCCGCCCGATGAAGAAGTGCTTAAAGTAAGACCGCCGCCGGGATTAGAAATTGTGTAGGTGTCTAAATAACGAAGAATGACTACACCAGACCCACCGTTTGTTGGAGGGCTATTACCAGCGCCACCACCGCCGCCACCTGTATTTGGCGTTCCTGCGGTACCAAAAGGACTCCCTGGCGCACCACCGCCAGCACCACCAGTACCGATGGTTTGATACCCACCACCACCACCGCCGCCACGCTGTGTTGCAGTTCCTGTTATATCCGACCAAACGCCTTGCCCACCGTTTGCATTGGTTGCAGCAGCCCCTGCACCACCACCACCACCGGCATCAGCCGGAGTGCCGCCAAAACCAGCATACCCTTGATTTGCAGTTCCAGAACCTCCGCTGTTAGTTGAAGTCCAACCGCCACCACCTCCGCTACCTCCTGATACCCCAGAACCGTTATTACCTCCTCGCCCACCTCCTACAGAAGTAATACTAGAAAAAACCGAATCACTTCCTGAGCCGCTAGAGCCAGCACCTATGGTAACTGTGTAGTTAGTGGATAATGATAAATTTAATGCTGCTTCAACGCTTCCACCACCGCCTGATGCTTTAGGAGTAGAAACACCAGAACCAGACGTATAGTTTGTTCTATAACCTCCAGCGCCGCCGCCACCACCGCCGCCAGTGCCGCCACCACCGCCGCCAGCAATAACAAGGTACTGAATAGATATGGTAGATCCAGCCGAACCAGCAAAGGCAGCAGCAATCATTGCACTTAATGCGCCAGACATATCAGGTCACTCCCGCGCCAGAAACATACCATGTATCGGTGTCAACTTTAAGCAAGGTAGCCATACCCTTTGTTGCTACCGTCCTGTTGCCTGTTGCTCCGTTGGCTAACTGAAACGTCACACCAGCACCAGAGATCGTTAGGTTGCCTGAATTGTTATTCACTACAAGAATGGTTGTTCCAATGTCGATTGGAGTAGTTGCATTAGTGTTTACCGTAAGCGTTGCCGTAGAACCACCTGTTATATAAATATGTTTACCTGAATCGCTCGCCGCTACCGTTGTGTTTGTTGATTGAGGAGCGTTTATATAACCAAGCGTGTAGTTACCACCGCCATCAGGTAGCGTTACTGTTCTGCTGGCGCTTAGCGTGGCCGGTGTCAGTGTTACTGCATAAGAACTCGTGCCACCCGCTCTGCCTGCTAAGACAATCGCATCTTGGGTACTTGCTGCTTCAGACCTAACCGCATTAGCTGCTCGAAATGTTTGTGCAGCGGTAAACGTATTAGATGCACCTGTAGCCGCTGCGCCGAGCGTGTTATAGCTCAAGGTACGCGCTGCTGAACCGTTGAACGTGGTTCCTGATGCGTCACCAGAACCAGCGTTATTCA
>Ga0214917_10001586_pt1 | contig 29047 bp, 33 predicted proteins | sample LL_1208_BB_MetaG_FD_177983 | JGI IMG/M metagenome (GOLD analysis project Ga0214917, IMG submission 177983) | Freshwater microbial communities from Lake Lanier, Atlanta, Georgia, United States - LL_1208_BB | ecosystem: Environmental > Aquatic > Freshwater > Lake | place: USA: Georgia | collected... | reverse complement strand
ATGGCCGGTGATCACACCAACCAGCCTTGCGCAAAACGCCGGGTACATCATTGCCCTAGTCAGTAACGCCAGCAATACGACGGGCGCGCTGCCATCAACATTCACGGCTGGGACTGCTTCCACGCTTACCAGCACGAGTTACGTGTTCTCACTTCGCGCCGCCTGATGAACACCAGTTGCCTAGCGTGCGGCGCGCTGATCCCGCTGACAAGCCCAGCGCCACAATAGGTTCATGGCTTCCGGTCACACTCCCCCGCAGGCGGTGCGCTCTGCAGCACGTCGCGGACTTGAGATGTACGCGAATGGCGAGGGCGGCGACGGCCTCGAATCAGCGACCGTAGCCCGCGCCCGCAAGATCGCTTCGGGCGCCTCGCTGACCGACGAGCATGTCAAGCGGATGTACTCGTTCTTCGAGCGCCACGACAAGACGCGCCCCGACGACGGCGGCTCCGGCCCCTCTCCGTGGCGGACCGCATGGATGCTGTGGGGTGGCAACGCCGGTCGCAGGTGGGCCGCCTCGGTCGTCAAGCAGATGCAGGCCAAGCCCGCTGGCAAGTCGGTCGAGTTCTTGTGGGGTTTTGCCTTGCAAGGCAAAGCAGTCGAGGAGGACGGCGACCTCTACATCGAGGGCTACGCCTCCGACTTCGACATCGACCGCGACGGCGAGTACATCGCACCGGGCGCCCTGCAGAAGGCGCTTGACTCCTACATGAAGAACCCGATCCTCTGTTACCACCACAAGATGTCCGAGGCGATGGGTCAGGTAGTCGAGGCCCGCGTCGACGGTAAGGGCTTGTGGATCAAGGCCCGCGTCGATCAGCCCGAGCCGGGCACCGAGGCAGCCAACCGCTTTCGTCAGGTCGCTAAGGGCACGCTTCGCGGGTTCTCGATCGGCGGCTTCTTCAAGAAGGCAGTCGAACGCGGCCGCACGCTAATCAACGAAATCGACCTCGTAGAGATCTCTCTCACCCCGACTCCGGTCAACCCCCGGACGCTCGGAACGGTCGTTGGCAAGGCTCTCGAGCCCGAGGCCGCGCCCCACTTGGACCTCTCCGCCCTCGACACTTTCGAGGACGCGCTGGACCTTCTGTCACAGCGCTGAGTAGCTTTTTCCTGACTATCTGTATGACCTGCGTCACGCGGCGATAACTGATGGCCTAGCAGTAACAAGACAAAACAAGATCAGTTCAACCAATAGGAGATTAGGACAAATGTCCGATTCCACCCAGCCGCGTGACGAGGATCTCGCCGCTCGCCTCGAGGATCTGCAGGCCAAGGCCGCAGCCCTTCTCGACCGTGCAGAGACGGCCGACCCCGCCGACGCAAAGTCCCTGCGGGACGAACTCGACACCGAGATCAAGCCCGCCCTCGAAGCGCTCACCTCTGAGCGTGACGCTCAGGTCAAGGAGCGCGAGATGAAGGGTCTCAAGGAGCAGGTCAGCACGCTGACCAGCACCATCGAGGCTCTCCGCAAGCCGGTCGACTTCGACTTCGGAGGCGTGCCTGTTGACGCTGCCGCTGACGAGCCCGTCTACCGTCGCAAGTCCCTCGGATCCGACGAGGAGCCTCACAGCTTCTTCGCCGACATCCTCGCCGCCAACAAGGGCGACGCTGCTGCGCATGGCCGTATGGCCAAGGCGTGGGGCGGAAAGGCCATGACCGAAGGCACGATCACCGCGCAGGCGACTTACTCGTCGACCGGTGGCTACCTCGTTCCGCCGGAGATCAGCTCTGAGCTGATCGTTCTGCGTGAGCAGGCAGCAGTCGTGCGTTCGCTCTGTTCGTCGGTCTCCGTCGACAGCTCGTCCATCCAGATCGCGTCCGTCACTCAGGGCACGACCGCCGGATGGGTCGCCGAGCTTGCGACCAAGCCGAATCAGGATCTCGCCTTCGGGCAGATCACGGCGAATGTGTTCACGGCCGCTGGACTCGGGATCATCTCGAACCAGCTCCTTGCGGACGCTCGCACCTCGATCGACTCGCTGATCATCAGCGACCTCGCCAAGCGTCTCGCGACGCTCGAAGAGATCGCGTTCATCAACGGGTCCGGTTCCGGCCAGCCGACCGGCATCCTCGGCACCAGCGGAGTCAACTCGACGACGCTGACCTCGACGACGATTCCGGATCTGCTCGACGCGATCGTGCAGGGAATCGTCGATGTCCAGACCAACTATCAGGGCAACCCGAGCCACATCCTGATGCACCCCCGCACTTGGGCGCGCATCGTGAAGGCCCGGGAGTCGACCTCGCCGTCGACCTACCTGATCGGGGCTGGCTCGACCAGCTTCGGCCGCAGGGGCAACGATGCCCTGCCGGGCGGAGAGCTGTTCGGCCTGCCGGTCGTCCTGACCAAGAACATGCCGACCAACCTCGGCACAGGCACCAACGAGTCCCGTGTCATTGTCGGTAACTTCTCCGAGGCTCTGATCCTCGACCGTCAGGGCATCACCGTGGATCAGTCGCCGCATGTCTACTTCTCCTCGAACCAGACTGTGTTCAGGGCGGAGGAGCGCGTCGGCTTCACGGCAGCCCGCTACCCGAAGGCCTTCTCCGTGATCAGCGGCGCAGGCCTCGCGGCAGGCTGATCGGGGGGTTCTGGAGATGGCTGACGCCAAGACTCCGGTCGTCAAGGAGGCCGAGTTCAGCGCGACTGTTCTCGACACCCATGTCGTCGACCCCAACAGCCCCCTTGCGGTGCAGCTCCTCGAGACGCCCGTCGTCGAAGAGGCACCTGCCCCCAAGGCCAAGAAGTAGTCGCACAGCGGCAAGTTCCATCAACGGCGACCCTCGGCCTAACAGCCGGGGGTCGTTGTCGTTGGCGACCGTAGACTCGTCTTATGGCTCAGAGTGAGATCATCACGCTCAACCAGCTCAAGGACTCGCTCGGTATTCCTTACACGGATACCACCAAGGACATCAGGCTGGAGCAGGCAATCAGCAGCGCATCCTCGGCGATCCGCACCTACCTCGACCGCGACTTCGGCACGGCCCTTGTCACGGAAGAGCGCTCGTTCATCTATGACGGCAGCGGCGTTCTCGAGATTGACGACTGCGCCAGCGGCTCGATCACGCAGGTCACGGTAGCCGACCGCGTCCTTACCCCCAAGGAGTTTCTCGCACATCCCTTCCGTCGCTCGCCAGTCAACTTCTGGGTCGAGCTGGCGCCGGCGTATGGCATCAGCCCGGCGATGGGCTTTACTTGGGGGCTCGACACCTACTACCTGTACGCCAACCCAATCACCCGGCTGCTGACGGTAAAGATCACCGCCGACTGGGGCTGGCCGATCATTCCCGACGACATCCAGCAGGCCGCTGTTTACACCGCCGCTGCGATGGCCGAGTCGCCTAAGCCCTACATGTCGCAGAACTATGGCTCCTACAGCATCCAGATGCCCGCGCCGTTTGACTGCGCTATCCCCGAGCGCGCGCAGGCACTGCTCGCGCCGTACCAACGACTGAGGCTCTAGTGGCTAGGCACAAGTCGTTCATTGAGCTGAACGCCAATCAGGACGACGCCGGTCGGGTCTACTGGCGCAACAAGTGGCGCTTCATCGAGCTTCCGGAGGAGGCGAAGCTGGCGGCCTACTCGGTCGCCAAGGATACCGCCGATGTGATGGAGGCCCGCGCTCCGATTGGCAACATCAAGTCACCGAGAAGGATCTTTTCCAAGAAGCGTCCTCGCGGCCGCCTCAAGTCAAACATCGTGCCTTACGAGACCGACAAGGGCGGCGGAGTCGAGTGGAACGCAAGCGGAACTGCTGATCACTGGGAGGCGATCGAGTTCGGAGTTCCCGATAACCACCCGATCGTCGGCAAGCCAAGGGTCCGGGTCGGCAAGACTTGGACTAATGGCGGCATCACCTTCGTCGGCCACCATGGACCACGCAAGGGCGACCTGAATGTCCCGGCCGTCAACCACCCCGGCAACGCTCCCCAGCCGTACATTCGGCCGAGCATCGACTGGGGCAAGATCGAGCTTTGGAACCGGGTGACCGGCGGCGGGTTCGAACTTACCCACGGAGGCGGGCTGACCTCCGGAAGCAGGAGTGTCTTCACCAAGGCTCGTATGAGTGAGTCTCGCGGAGGCAAAAAGCCGCTATGAGCAGTCCAGCTACAGCAGCCCGCACCACACTGATGCAGATCCTCGCCGACGAGTTCGAGGCCGAGGGCTTCGCGATTCGACCCGACCGGCTCGACATATCGCTCGGCTTCGACGGAGCGGTCATCGGCGTCTCCCCTGACAGCGAGATCCCCAACAGCTCCGACAGGATGGAGCTGTTGACCGGGCTGACTGTCCAGTTCTACGGACACTGGAACACAGAGACGGACCCCAACGACATTGTCGATCCGACTACGATCGAGTCCTACGCATGGCGTTTCAGGCAGGCCATCGCCAACTACCAGCAGACCGGCACCTCGGAGGTCTGGTGGTTTCAGCTCGACGAAATTCAGTACGGCGACGACCCGGCCGGCAACTGCACTAGGTTCATCGCCTCAGTCACCGCTCGCGGAGCCAATCCGGCGTTCTAGCTGTCACGGCAACTCGTACTATTCTGTTCATGCCGAATTTCACTAAGTCGACGGACGCCCCCGAGGGCGCTCTTTCGATCAGCACACCGGCCGGAAATGTGGATGTTCCCGCATCCGGCTCTGTCTCTGTTGACGAAGGGCTCGCTGCAGAGCTTCGCCTCGTCCCGTCGGTCGTCGAGACCGAGGACGCACCTTCCAAGCCCGTAAAGGAGAGCAAGTAACACATGGCCGGACTCAAGGGTAATGTCGCATGGTGGGCCGCTGCGAAGCAGACCGGCCGCATTTCTATCCCGGCCACGGCAACGGTCAACGGCGCCGTCTCGGCTAGCGCGACGGTAGTAGTCAACTCCGTCATCGGCATCTCCGTCGGCCAGACGGTCTCCGGCACCGGCGTCACCGGCAACCCCACTGTCTCGACCATCGTCCCTGCAACCAACACGCTCACTCTCAGCTCCACGCAGACGATCGCCAACAACGCAGTCCTGACCTTCACCTCGTCCGCTCCGGCGACCGCAGCCACCAAGGCTCCGTTCTCCGGAGGCGGCATCATGCCGACTCGCGAGACGGCCAACCTTTCCGAGACCGACTCGAGCCGCGACATGGGTCTTACTTACCTCGTGCGCACCGGCGCCGAGGGCACCATCGAGGCCTACGCTCGCGACTCTTACGCCCATGTCCTGCTGACTGCCGGCATCGGTACCGACACGGTCTCGGGCACAAACCCGAACTTCACGCACACCATCACCCCGTCCAGCGGCCTGCCCTACTTCACCTTCTGGCGCAATCAGGACAATGTCCTCTACGAGCAGTTCACCGACTGTCAGGTCAGTGAGCTCACGGTCAAGGGCGAGGCCGGCGCCCCGCTTACGATCAGCGCCTCGATCATGGGTCTCACGCCTTCGCGCTCGGCCACTGAGCCAACCAACACCTCGAGCGTTTCGGTCGACACCAGCGCGGTCTACAACTTCAACGACCTCAGCGGCACCGGCGCATCGGTCGCCTTTGGCGGAACGGCGTCGACCACGACCGGTCAGGTCACCGGCGGGACCGCTTCCCGCCTCGTCCGTTCGTTCGAGCTCTCGGTGAACAACAATGTCAACATTCAGCAGACCGACTCGATCGTGCCCTACGATCTCGTCGCTGCTCAGCGTGAAGTCAACCTCTCGTTCGACATCGTCCTCGAGAACCTCAACGACTACAACAGCTTCTTCTACGGCAGCGCCACCGGCACCACTGCCAGCACGACGATCTTCACCACTCCGATGGTGTTCACCTTCGGCAAGAGCACGAACAACAGCATCGCGTTCCACCTGCCGAGCGTCGCCTACGAAGCCTTCCCTGTCGAGCCGAACCCCAACGGTGACCCGATCGTGGTCAGCGTTCGCGCACAGGCGCAGCGGTTCTACTCCACGACGGGCGCAGCTCTTCCGGTCACCGCGATCGTGAAGAACCAAGTCTCAACAGCAGCCTAGTAACCCAACAGCCGGGAGGACCGGCACATGGATAACCAAGTAGGACCGGCGGTCGGACTCGCGAAGGCGCAGGCCAAGCGTGTCAGGAGGGAGGTCACAATCCTTCTACAGATGATCGCTCAACTCGAAGACAACCTACAGCCGAAGGAGGCACAAGGTAATGAGCACCACCAAGACCACTAAGACCAGTTGGAAGAAGGCAGCCGTCCACGAGGGCGTCACTCTGCCTTCGGGAACTGTCGTCTCAATCAAGCTGCCGAACCTCGGGCTGATGCTCAAGACCGGCCAGATCCCCAACACCTTGATCGACGCGGCCGTCACGGCTCAAAACACCGTCGGCAGCGAATCCCCGGAGATCACCCGGGAGATGATCGAGGGCCAGTGGGACTTCGCCAGCTTCCTCGTCAGCAAGACTGTCGTCGAGCCCGCGATCACTCAGGAAGAGGTCGAGGAGATCCCGGCTGAGGATGTCGAGATGCTCGTCGAGTTCGCAACTCGCCAGCGCGACATCGACGCTGTCTTCCGCCACATCTCAGGACTGGACCAGCTCGAGTCCTTTCGCCAGTTTCGTAGCCTCGCCAGCGGCGCTGCGGGTCTGGAGGACTAGCAAAGAGTCTGGTATGCCTCTGCCCTCGTTCTCAGACGACGACTTCGTCAACTACTGCGTGACGGAGGCGCTGATGCTGCGGGCGCGGGCGGAGGACATCGAGGCCGAGAAGCGGCGCGAGATGGAAGAGTGGAAGCGCCGACCGCTGGGGTCTGAGTAATGGCTCGGCGCGAGCTGATCGGTGAGGCGTATGTCAAGTTCTCGGCCGAGACCGGTGAGTTCGTTCGTGACCTCGCCAAAGCTCGCGCCGAAGCTGAGGCAGCGCTCAAGGGACTCGACGGCCGCAAGCGCGTCGAGATCATTGTCGACGCCAAGACCGCCGCAGCTCAGGCGAAGATGGCGGCGCTCGCCGCCGAGATCGAGAGCGTCAGCGCCTCGATGGACGACCCCCGGGTCAAGGAGTGGCCCTACAAGCTCAAGCGCGCTCAGGCCGAACTTGAGCGGCTGACCTCCGAGTACAAGGCTGTCGAACAGGCGCACGGCGACTTCGTCGACGGGCTCGACGAGGAGGCCCGCAAGGTCGACAAGGTCAGGGCCGCTCGCAAGCGGCTCAACGATGTAGTCGACGCCGATCTGGGGGCTAGGGCCGCCGCGCAGAAGAAGGTCATCCACGACCGTATGCGGACGATGGACCAGCTCCACGCTCTCGAAACGAAGCGAGAGCAGCAGCGCGCCGCGGCCGCGGAGCGGGAAGCCAGCGACTTGAAGAAGATGGAGCAACTTCTTGCCAGTACGAGCATCTGGAAGCGTCAAGCGCTCAGGGACGATGTAGCCGCGGCCGGTGGCGCCAGCGCATACATCGAGAAACTCCGAGAGGAGCGGAAGGTCCGGATGGAACTCAACGAGCTTCGCCGCATGCAGGGGCTTGCTCCGCTGCCGCTCCCCGGCCAGAACAAGAAGAACACCGGGATCTGGGCGCTGCTCACCAACTCCGGCGACTGGCGTCAGACGCTTTCCAAGATTATGCGCGAGCCGGTCAAGCTCGGCCCGTTCACCGCCACGGTCAAGGGTTTGACTGTCGGCTTCACGATGCTCGGCCCGGTGGTTGCGAGCCTTGCTGGCGGGGTGACGGCTCTAGCCTCCGCGGTCGGCGGCGCGCTGGTCGGAGCCATGTCGGTCGGCACCGCCGCGGTCATGGGCTTCGGTCAGGCCTTCCTCGGTGTGGGGATGGTGCTGTCGCCGTACATGAACGAACTCAAGATGGCGACGCAGGCCACCGACGCCCACACCAAGGCCGTCTACAAGTACGGGGCCAACTCCAAGCAGGCCAAGAAGGCCCAGCAGCAGCTCAACAATGTGCTGTCTGAAATGTCGCCGACCGCTCGTCGGGCGTTCAAGGATTTCTCTGCCGCCCAGACTGAGTTCGCCACGCGCACGCGGGCCACCAAGCCGATGCTCGACAAGGCGCTCGGCGAGACGATGAAGACCTTCCGGGCGCTATCGCCCAACTTTGCAAAGAACACCGTCGGCGCGGTCGGGACTCTGACGAGCAGCCTGAGCCAAGGCATGGGCTGGCTCCGCAAGGAAGAGAAGGGCGGCGGCGGTTTCCTCAACACCACCTTCAAGAACGCCAACGCTGCCCTCGGCCCGCTGCTCGGTGGGCTCGGCAGGCTCGCAGCCGCGCTCGGCAACATCGGCGCTTCGGCCTCTCGCCACCTCAAGCCGCTGACTGAGGGCTTCAACAGGCTGATGCAGGGCTTCCTCGGGAAGACCTCTGACAAGAACGCGCTGAACGGCGTCATCGACAGCCTGATGCTCGATTTCAAGTCAGTCGGCGGCGCGATCGGGTCGGCTACCAAGCTGCTTATCAACTTCTTCAATGCCGGGCGCGGATCCGGCCGCGACCTCTTCGACGGACTTACCAGCACCTTCGAGCGTTGGAACGATTGGGTCACCTCGAAGGAAGGAGCGAAGAAGCTCAACGACTTCTTCGATGAAGCCAAGAAGGGCTTTGTTGACATCATTCGCATCTTGGGCGGGTTCGTCCGCGGGTTCGTCTTGATGACGAAGGTGCTGTCACCTGCCGCCTCGATAATCGGAAGGATCATCTCCGGTGCGCTGGACATCGCCGACAAGGTCATGTCTTGGAAGCCGATCGTTCCGGTCATTCAGGGGGTCGCTACGGCTCTCATAGGTCTGCTGGTGGTGAACAAGCTGGCGAAGGGTTTCAGGGCTCTTAGGTCTGGAGTCCTTGGAGGCCTGCGGGCGCTCAGGCTGATAGGCCCGGCAGCGGCAGCAGCAGAGGGCGGAATGACGGCTGCGGCGGCTGCCTCGACGACGCTCGCCGGTCGAATGAAGCTGCTCCTGCTGCGGGCCGCTCCCGTTGCTGCTCCGCTCCTCGCAATAGCGGCGGCTGCGATGGCGGCTTACGGGGGCTACAAGCTGCTGCTCGGGATCATCAAGAGGGTCAAGGAGATCCAGAAGAACCCAAGCGAGCTAGACCCCCGCAGGGACAACGGGTTCAAGCCAGCGCCGGTCAAGCTGACGCCTAAGCAGCGGGCCGATCAGCGGAACATCACGAACCCGCTGAACCCAAACCGTTCGTTCCTCGGCACTCCGCTCAAGCAAGGGTTCGGTGGTACTCAGCTCGGACAGAAGAACATGGACCCCTTCCAGAGCCAGATGAACCAAGACATCAGCCGCAACATCTCGGCTGCTCAGTCACAGCTCACCAAGAAGGGCGGAGCCAAGTTCGCCACGCAGGTCTCGATGAAGGTCGTCGCAAATACAGACGCAGCGATCGACCAGCTCCGCGTCCTGCAGGCAGCGGCTAAGTCCAAGCTCAGCAAGCCGGAGATCCTCAAGATCCTCGCGAACGCCAAGAACGCCGACGATGCAATCAACCGCTTGCTTGGGATAAGGATCCCCAATAAGGATTTCACCATCAGCGCACGCGACGCAGTGTCCGGCGTACTCAGCGGAATCCGCACCAACTTCAACAGCTTGGCAGGCCTGCTCGGCAGAGGCCTGCCGCCGGTCAGGAGCGCTGGCGCTGAGGGCGGAGCGTTCGCCAGCGGCGGTATCCACGCTGCCGCCTCCGGCTACACCAAGCAGACCGCCTACGGAAACGCCAAGCGCCGCGCACCTCGCCGGGCGATGGGCGCGTTCCGCGAGCCGACTTTCCTCGTCGGCGAGGAGAACCGCACCGAGTATGTGATCGCCACCAACCCGGCATACCGTTCACAGAATCAGCGCTACCTCGCGGCCGCTGCAGCGGACATCGGAATGGAGGTCGTTCCGGCAGCGCGTGGCTACAGTCCGCGAGTCGAGAGCTTGGCCTACTTCGGGGGTAAGGCGACCGCCAAGGAGATCAAGCGCTCGAAGGAGCGACTCAAGAGGTTGCGCCGCCAAGAGCGCGACTACAAGAACGCTAAGGTGCCGAAGAAGGGCCGCAGCCGGGTCAGCATCGACCGGCACAACGACCGAGTCCGTGAGATCCGCGAGCTTACTGCTTTTGTCCGCAGCGGAACCAACAGGCGGATTGTCCGCGAGGGCGATATCCTGCAGGCGCTCGACACTCGCGCCTCGACCTACGACACCTTGATCGAACTTGCCACCCGGGAAGGCAAGGGCGCGCTTGCCAAGGCTTACCGCGATCGACAGGCGAGCACCCTGCGGACACTCATCAAGAAGCAGACCTTGGCGCTTCGTGGCACACGCGGCCGCGCTAATCGAGAACAGCTCGCCGGGTCAATCGCCTCGTTGAGGTTGAAGCTGTTCGAGAACCAGAACCCGGATTCCTCGGCTTTGGATCAAGCCGAGTCCGCCAAGAAGGACGCCCTGATTACCAGCCTGCAGAACTCCGACGCGATCAACTCGGCGTTCGTCGCGGCCGCGGGCTCGATGCTCGGCGGTTCGTTCAGCTCAAGCGGAGTGTTCAGCTCCAACGGCGGCGTCGTAGCCTCCGGCGGGTCTAGGATGTCTCGCAAGGGCGCTGCCGGGTCTAGCGATTCACCGACGATCGTGATCAACACCCTGCACCCCGGCGACCCCGACACCCTCACGGCGATCGGCGAGGCGGCAACCGGCGGCCTGAGCCTGCAGGGTGCCGTAACCACTCCTAGAATAACGGTGGGCTAATGCCAGACACATTTCAGATAGGTCTCATGAACCCCGGCCGCACCGACCTCGGGACGGTGACGATCGACCTCAACTCGACGACCTCCGGCTTTCAGATCGTCCGCGACACCTTCAAGATCCAAGCCCCCGAGCGCCAAGCTCAGTTCTCGCAGACCTCGCGGCGCTACGGAGGAGCCAACCAGACCTCCGAGACGCACGGCAACGGGGCTGTCGGCGCGAGCTTCTTTGTCAGCGGAGCCTCAGCCGAAGCAGCGATCGTCAGGTGGGAGACGCTGCTCTCGACGCTCGAGGACACTCACGAGGCCGACTACTTCCTCAAGTGGCAGCCGGAGGGCGTGGCCTCGAATCGAGCGGTCTTCTACCAGATCCGGGGCGCGGCTAGCTGGGAGGCGCAGTACCGCCCGCTTGAGTTCTCGCAGAACAAGACGCTCGTCTTCGATGTGAGCTGGCCTGTCGCTCCGCTGGCTCGCGGTGCGGCGATCGCCTTCTCGACAACTCAGCAGGCCTACCCGGCGACAGTCAGCATCCCCAACGCGACCGGCTACTCGGTCGGAGTGCCCGGTACAGCTCCGGCCCTGCTCGACCTCTCGGTCGCCCAGACTGCTACAGCGCCGGGGATCGACTTCTTCATGGTCGGCTGGACTCAGAAGCCAGCGACCCCAACTACCTCGACCTACGCTCCGTTCGGGGCGATCGAGGTATCGACCGGCAGCGCGGCCCCCACGGGCGTCACCGCTACCAACTTCACGCACACCACCAGCCCCAACCGCGTTCGCGTCACCAGCCCGGCGGCGGCTCCGACGACCTACACCCTCGACATAGATGTCGACCCTTCGACGCTGATCCGCGACGACTTCACCCGCAGCGAGATCCAGCTCGAGGTCTGGGCGCGGATCTATGTCAACACCGCGCATCGGGCGACCGTCGTCACATCGCTCGAGCCGTCGGCCGCTAATGCCGTCGGGTCGACCTCGCGCTACACGGCCGAGTTCGGTTCGTCGGGCAAGCTGCTCGCCACCCCGGCGTCCGGCAGCGGCTGGTACTTCTACAGGCTCGGAACTCTCCCGGCCGTGGTCGACACCAACAACAAGGCGATCTACAAGCTGCGCTTGGCGACGACCTTTGCGGCGGCGGTCGCCTCGGAGTTCGCGATCGACTATGTCGCGGTCGTGCCAGCCAAGCAACGCGCCCTGACCCCGACCGGCCGCGCACTCGACAGCAGCTACCCGCGCTTCATCAACTCGACCGGCACTACAACCAAGACCGTCCGCAACGACCTGAGCGGTTGGCTCGGAACGACTCCGTTCCCTGACTCCGGGCTCGGCGGTCAGGTGCTGGAGATCCCACCGGGGAATGTCGACATGTTCATCAAGCCGACGCTCGGCGTGCCCGATGTGGCGACCACGGCCGACGATCTCAGCCAGACGCTGACAATCACCGGCACGATCATCCCCCGCTACTTCCTCGCTAGGGGAGCCTGATGCAGACCGCTGACGCGGTCGTCCGCCTGCAGCCGATAGCTGGCCGCTGGGAAACCTGCGGAGTCGACCGGCTGCGGGGAGTCAGCGCCGAGGGCATCCGGCTCGACGCGAATAGCTGGGGGCCGGACACGGCGAGCTTCACGCTCAAGCGCGACCCGGGCGCCCTGTGGCCCGACCTGCTGGCGTTCACCCCTGTCGAGATAGAGATCGGCGGCGTACTCGTCTGGGATGGGTTCATCAGCCAGACCCCGACTACCGACTCCGACGGCGGCTCGATCAACATCCAGTGCAAGGGGTGGCAGTACCACCTCGACGACGACAGCTTCGAGAAGGTGTGGGTCGACTCGATGTTCTCAAGTTGGAAAGCGCCGAGCGACTTTCAGGGCACTACAGTCAACTACTACAGGCCCAATGTGACTGCTGAGGTCAGCGGCGGAGCGATTACGCTTGGCTGGGGGAAGGGCATAGAGGCGCGCCAGAACACCTACGCAGGCGTCATCTACGACGCGGGGCCGGAGGCCACTATCTCGGCGATCTCGACGAGTTGGACCGCCCAGAAGGGCGACGGGTTTGCCTCCTCGGCGAACATGGTCGTCTACGCCAAGGCGAGCAACACGGTCGCCGGGTTGATCAACGGCACGGATGCGCTGTTCACCGGAGCTACGCCCGGAGTGGCGATGGGGGCGATCGGAACGACCACCTCGACCGGCGGAACATTCTCGACACCCGGCAGGTATGTACTGCTGGGGATGAAGTTCATCGGCACCACTAACACTGTCGCCAACAACTTCATGATCAAGGTTTTGTCCGTTTCCGTTACTGGCGACTCCGCCTACTACAACAACACCTCCAAGAAGATCACCGGGCCGAGCGGCGAGCAGGTCGTCACGGACGCCCTCACAAGGGCTCCGCTGATCAACGGCTCGCCTGACATTCGCACAGCATCACCAGCTTTCAACATCCCCAACTTCTCCTCGACCGATGGTGGTCAGACTCCCCGGGAGTACATCAACCGGGCGAACGCCTACTACGACTTCATCGCGAAGGTCAACCCCGGCCGCAGCTTCGTCTTCAAGCCCAAGCCGTCTGCTCCGTCAGTAGCGGTTGGCAGGTGGGGAGGCTCACGGTTCGAGGACGCCTCCGCTAACTCGGCCGACGAGATTTACAACAAGGTCGTCATTGAGGGCACCGGACCCGACGGCACCTCAATGCGCGTGGCCCGCTACGCCTCCGGCATCGCTGGGCTTACCGCCGCCCGCCAGACGGTCGATCAGACCCTGTTCAACGGTGACTTCACACAGCCGAACGGGTCCTCTGGTGTGCAACCGACTCGTTGGGCCGCAGCCAACCCTTCGGCCGCGACCTTCCTGCGGACTGCGGCTTCGACGGCTGAGTTCAAGCTGATCGACGGCGCGCCTTGGACGACCGGGGCCGCCAACAGCTCGAACTACACCGCTACCGGCACGCTGGCTAGCGGTTTCACCTTCAAGAAGGGCGTCAACTACACGCTCACCTTCACGAGCACGACCACCTGCCCCGGGCTTCCGAACCTCGTCATGCAGCCGTACTGCCGCTTTGGCACATCGTCGGACGCAGCGACGGTCGCGGCCGCCTCGCAGGAGGGGCTGTCGAACAACATCACCGTGAGCTGGAGCCCGACCGCCGACGCTCCCAGCTCGACGGTGACGATCCAGCTCCTGTTCGACCTCTACCCGATCGACTCCGGCGTCTTCAACAACAACGACTACCTGACGATCGACGACATGACGATCGCCTACTCCTCGCCGACGATGCCCGACCGGCGCGGCTTCACTCGCACGAAGCGGCTGCAGGTCGAGTCGATGGTCAACTCGGCCGTAGCGGTTCAGCTCGGCGACAACTACCTCAAGGCCCACGCCCAGACGCCGCTCAAGGGCAGCATCAGCATCGACGGCCGGGGCGCCCGCGACTACCTCAGCGGTGCCACGATTCATCCGTCGCAACTGCTGCTCGAGGTCGGGGAGCGTATCCACCTCTCGCACCGCATCGACCCCGACACCGGGGCGCAGGGCCGCGACGGCGACATCGCCGGTGTCTCCTATGAGCACGACAGCCAGAGCGCTCAAGTCTCGATCGACAGCCAGCGAAACCGCTTCGAGAACTTCCTCGCAAGGCTGGCTGTGCTCACCAGCGTCCGCACTCAGCGCTGACACGGCCGCGCATAGTCTTCTATCTATGGCTTCACTTAAGGAACAGTTGAAGGCGCATGAGGCTCGAGCCAAGCGCGCCCGCACCAACATCGAAAAACTCCGCCGGGCGATCTCGCACAACAAGGCCGTCCTCAAGGCCGAGCAGATCCGCGCCGCTCGGATCAAGAAGAAGCTCGCTGGCGAAGGCGAGCGCAAGCGCGCCGTGCGCTGGGCGCTGAACGCCGTCGGCACTGTCGAGAAGCCCGCCTTCTCCAACAAGGGTCCGAGGATTACGAAGTGGCAGGAGATGTCGGGCTACCCCGGAGGCGGGGTGCCTTGGTGTCAGTGCTTCGTCAATGTCTCGGCGTGGTTCGGCATGAAGCCCCGCGTCGAGCTTGACTGCGGCAACATCGGCGGCTACACGGTCGCTGTCGTCGACCGGGCAAAGCGCCTCTCCCCGATGGGCGGGGTCACCGGCTGGAAGACCTGCCGTCTGTCGGAGTGTCAGCCGGGCGACTGGGTTTACTTCAAGTTCTCCCCGGGCGACTCGGTCCAGCATGTCGGCATGTTCCTCGACTACAACCGCGCCGCCGGGACCGTCAAGTGTGTGGAGGGTAACACCAGCCCCGGCAACGGCGGCAGCCAAGATAACGGCGGCGGTACATTTATCCGCACCCGTGAGATCTCGGTAGTCGCAGCTTGCGTCAAGGTACCGTTCAAGAGCTGATCATGGATAAGCAGAAGGCAACCATCAGCGCAGTACAGGGAGCGGCGGCTAGCATCGCGACCGCGCTTGTCGTCTTCGGCGTTCTCGACGCCGACAAGGCGAACGCGCTCGCCGGTGTTGCGGTCAGCGTCGCACCGCTGCTCGCCGCCGTCCTGATCCGCAGCGGCCGCAAATAAGCGGAGACCGCCGGGGTGTCCAATCCCGACGGTCTCCTTAGTTGATCAGTAGGTATCCGGCCCGCTGACCAACGGCTGCCATTCACAGTAGCCGGTTCCGTCCGACTGTCAAGGTAATGATTTCAACTACCCCAAAGCTCGGGGCGGTTCATCAGGTCGGCCGGGCTGTCGGCCTTGACGACGACCTGCTCGACCTTGTCCTCCCGCGGGGCGATCGTGCGAACATCCGGCGCGCCGTGGTGGATGTGCCCCCAGTGCTCGAGCAGCTTGGCCGAGACCTCGTCGTCGTGACCTGAGTCGGGCGCCGAGTACTTGAAGCGGCCGGTCGACTCGCTGATCGTGTAGGTGTAGATCTGGAACTCGGCCTCCTGCTCTTCGAGCAGGAAAGCGTTACCTCGCTCGATGTCGGCCGAGAGCAGGTTGACGGCCTTGCCCTTCCAGTCGTTGGAGAACTTGATCGGGATGATGTCGAGGCCTTCCTCTTCGAGGTCGTCGAAGATCACATCGCCGATCCCCGTCGAGTCCATGACGATCGTCACGCCCGAGGCTCCCGCCTCCATCAAGTTGTGGACGGCCGAGATGATCCGCTCCTTCTGCATCGGCCAGCTAACCGCGTTGAAGCGCTCGTGCCAGACCGGCATCCGGTCGATCTCGCGGCTGGCGGTGAAGACCGTGAAGTCGCGATGCTTGGCGAGGTCGACGCCCATGAAGACATGCTGGCCCTCGGGCTCGACCATCGGGCGCACCGTATCGTCGCGCAGCCGGAAGACTGAGCCAGCGTCGCTGACGAACTCGGCGAGCACCTCCTGCTCGTACATGACGCGGGGCAGGGTCTTCTCCATCTCCTTGACTTCCTCGTCGTCGATGAACGGGTTGTCGGCGGTGGTGAACTTCCAGCTCGCCCAGTCCGGGTACTGCGGGTCTTGCCCGCGGTTGTAGAGGGTGTAGAACCAGTTGCGGCCACGCGGAGTCGAGATCAGCATCGCGCCGCCGTTGTTGTCCATCAGGGTCGGGCGGATCGTCTGGGTCCAGACCACCTCGCGCTGCAGGGCCGCCTCGTCGACGATCACGAAGTCGACTCCTTCACCGGCCATCGCGTCCGGGTTCTCGCCTGAGTAGAACTCGAACCGAGTGCCGCCGGGGAAGTTCAAGACGAGGCGCCCGGAGGCTGCCACGGATGCCGGGGGCGGGGTCTTGGTCAGCACGCCCGGGGGCACCTGCCGCAGCACCTCGCGGTATCCACGGACGACATTTTTGTAGGTGTTGGCCACCCACCACACCACGCGGCCGGGCTTCCGGCACTCGCGGATCGCGATCTTGGCGGCGATCTTCGTCTTGCCGAACCGGCGTCCGGCACAGACAACGAGGAAGCGCTCCTCGGCGTTGATGATCGGCTCCTGCGCCGGGTGCGGCACGACGAGGTACTGCTGCAGGCGCTTGGCCTCAGCGAGGAACCCCTCGGGGTCCGACTCTGCCCACGCTTCGAGCTGACTACTCACTTGACTCGCCCGACAGCAGGCCCGCCAGCTTCACAGCCAGCTCGGGGTCACTGTCAAGCGTCTTCCAGAGGTCGTTCTTGGCGGTGCCGGTGTCGACAGCACCCGACAGCTCGATGGTCTTCTTGTCACCGAGCAGCTCCTTGCGGAACTTGATCAGTGTCTCGTCGTCCATCTCCTTGATCTTGGTGCTGTTGAGGCGGGCCTGCATCTCGGCGTCGACCTTGCGGGTCATCTCCATGATGCGGTCCTCGTGCAGGCTCTTGGCGATCGTCTTGACTCGGATGTCACGCTTCCACACCGTAATGGTGTCGGGGTGGACATCGAAGTGACTGGCCATCTCAGACCGCGTCATGCCGAGCACATAGGCCTCGGCCACCTGCCGGGCGAACTCTGGGTCATGCAATTTTGATACTCGTGCCATGTACCTATTCTGACAGGTCGAGTGACTCGACCATCTCCTCCGTCAGGTGTTCGCCTGCGGCTATCAGCAGCCGGTCGGCCTGATCAAGTTCGAGCCATTCGCGGCCGCCTTCGAGGATGCGGTAGACGGTGCGTGTGGAGATCCCGGCGCGCTCGGCCAAGACCTCAACGGCGTCGCCGCGCTGCAGGTGCGAAGCCTTACCGAGCGAACGCTCGAGGATCACCCGCACTGGCTCCGCGTAGACGCGGGGCTCGGGCGTCACTGCTGGGCGAGGAAGAAGATCCCATGCATGATCGCGTCGTTAGCGTGACGGTTCTCGTGCAGGGGCGCCATGAAAAGCTCCTCGGCACCGGCGGCTACTGCTGTCTTCTTGATAGACGCCGGTTGCAGGACGAGCTGTTTCCCGCTCACGCGAGCGAGTAGTTCGATGGCGCCGATGCCGCGGGCGGTGCGGCACTTGTCCCATGCGAGCTGCTTGAGTTTCCATGGGTAGAGCGCCCAGTCCTCGACCACAAGACGATCCACCGAACCGAAGTCCGGTAGATCGTCCCGTGGGGTGACCGAGAGGAGTGCGGCGGAAAGGGCATCGACGACATCCCACAGTTTGTCTGTGGATGCTTCAACTAGGCGCTCTCCGTCCCAAAGCGCCCAGCCAGTGTCTTCACCGGGGTCGATGCTTATCCAATGCACACTGAAAGTACATCAGGCTTATCGGCCTGAACGGCAGTTCCGTATCAGGATGATACGGTTTGCTAAGTGAGGCACTGACCCCTAAAACCGGGCCAGCGCCTCACTTGAGAGTCACTACAGTCCAGCGTCGACAGGGTCGACATCGGCGGCCCTGACGATCTCGACCGCCAGCTCATAGCCGATGATCTGCTGGTTGTTGCGGTAGATCTTGCCCTTGTGCTTGGAGTAGCTCGGCATCAGCCCCAGCCGCCTCTGCAAGCGAGAGGTGCTGGGGTTGCCGTTGCGGTCGATCCAGCCGAGGTTGCGGCAGATCTCCGACAGGCTGCGCCCCGAGTTCAGCACCGCTCGGGCGATGTCCTCGGTTGGCACGCCGTCAGCTACTGAGGTACGCGCCCTCACTTCTGGCCGCCTATGTAGGAAGGTACATAGCCGGGGGTCTTGGCGTCCGACCACCGCTTGACGATCGTCGCCTCGGCACCGAGCGGGACACGGTCGCCGATCTCGGGGTGAGTCGTCATCGCCTTCTGCAGCAGGTCCGCTACCTCTGGCGCGTCCGCCTCGTCGCACTCGACGATGATCTCGTCGTGAACGCAGGCGATCACAGGGACGCCCTGTTCGTGGAGCTTGACGAGCGAGGCCTTGAGCAAGTCCGCAGCAGTTCCCTGTACGAGATAGTTTACGAACTTGTAGGCCTCTTGGCTGGCGTCGAAGCACCGGTGGCGCCTGCCCCACGGGGTCTTGACATAGCCGCGGTCGATCAGCGCGTACTCGATCCTGCGCTGCAGGCCGCCGACCTCTGGGAAGGACTCGTGGTAGCGGTCGAGCAGCACCCGCGCCTCCTTCTGATCGACCCCGAAGGTCTTGCGGATCGTGCGCACACCGCCGCCGTAGACCTGCAGGTAGTTCATCGTCTTGCCGCGCTGGCGGGCCGACTCGATCACGCCGCCGGTGCGCTCGCGATCCTTCAATCCCATCATTTTGGCCGCGAGAATGTGCATATCTTCGCCAGCCTTGACGGCTCGCAGCAGCCTGCCGTCGCCCGCGAAGGCGGCGAACAGGACCAGCTCGATCGCGTCGAGGTCGGCGGTGACGAGCACCTTGCCCTCCTCGGCCCGGAACAGGTAGCGCAGGCGCAGATCGTCACGCGGCCAGTTCTGGATGTTGGGGTCCGAGCAGGACATCCGCCCGGTGCGGGCGCCGACCTGTCGGAAGTTCGGGTGGATCCGGCTGTCGTCCGCGATGAACGGCTGCTTCCACGACTTGAGCCCCGCGTCCCAGCTTCGGTGAAGCATCGGGCGCAGGTAGGTACCGAGCAGCTTGTACTCCGCCCGGAACAGTTCGACGGTGCGAGCCAGCTCGTCGTCGACGGCCGCCAAGTTCTCGGCGTCCATGCTCGGCTTGCCGGTTTTCTCGGACTTAGTCACGAACCGCAGGTCAGCCCCGCGACGCTCGAGTGCCTCGGCGATCTGAGCGCTTGAGTTCGGGTTGAAGCTCGAGATCCCGGCAAGCTCGACAGCCCGGTCGTGAAGCTGCTCGCAGTTCTCGGCAGCTTGAGCCTCGAACCGAGCAGCCGCCTCGCGGTCGACCGGGATGCCACGACTTTCCGCAGAGTAGAGCGCTGACAAAACACCGCGTTCCATCTCGTAGACGCCCCTCAGCTCGTCGCTGATCGTGCGCTCGTAGGTATCGCAGACCTTCTTGGTCAGGATGCAGTCGAGCGCGGCGTAGGGGTGCATGATCTCGTCGGGCACATCCGAGTAGTTGGGCGGCTCGAACTCGGAGCCGTCCTCCTTGGCCTGCGCCTTGCGACGCTTGGCCTCGTCGGAGAGCCATGCCTTGACCTCCTTCTCGTTGTCGCGCTCGTGCTCGCCGAACAGAGCAGCAGCGCGGGCCTTGAGAGCCACGCTGGTTCGCTCGTCGACTATGTGCGCCATCACCATGCCGTCATGCCAAGATGACTGCGGCGGCAGCTTGTAGCCGAGCGCCTCGATCATGTGCATGTCGAACTTGGTGTTCCATGCGCGGATGCCCTGCACGCGACCCATGTCGAGCCACGCCTGTACGGCGTCGCGGTCCTTGATCGGGTCGAGCAGGACCGGCTCCCCCTCCCCGTCCCAGAACTGGGCGAGGAAGGGGCGGTGTCCGCCGTACCACTGCAGGCCGGTGGTCTCCACATCGAACTCGATCATGGTCGCCACACTCGCTTTCCGGTGCGGGGGTTCAGGGACCAGCCCACCTTCGGCTTGCCCTTCCAAAGCTCCCGCTGAGAGACGACACGGAAAGTAACCGTGCGCCTACCCCAGCGGTACATCCAGCCGCATGAAGGTGCCCAGAAGTCCAGCGCGAACCCGGGACCGCCCCGGTCCCATACGCGGAAGAACCTCCTGCCCATGACTGTTTTCGGCTGCTGCATCTGAATCCATGTGCCGAGCCTGAGCCAGTTGTTGGCGACCACGCCCACATAGGCGCGCCGTCCGCTGGCCGTCATCGTCGTGCTGCCGTCGCACCAGTGGTAGGCCGTGGCCGAGCCGGTGTAGGACGCTTCGCTGTTGTCGGCTGTTGCAAGTACTGCAACCAGCAACAGCGGGAAGATGAGCTTCTTGACGCTTACCAAGGGAGTCGGTGTCCCTTCTTGGTCGTGCTGGTATGTCCGGACTTGCGGACATTTCCCGACAGAGCACGCATGTCGGGATCTTCGGACAGCTCGGCGTCGATCAGCTTCGCCCGCTCGGAGCGCTCGTTGAGGAACTTGCGCTGCAGGTAGTTGTGGCGGAGCTCCTCCTCCTCGTCGGCTACGGCGCTGACGGACGCGGTGAGGTCATCCCACGCCGCATCGTTGACGCGATCCCACGAGGCCTTGATGTCGGCGAACGAGAGCTGGCTGAACGCCCCGCCCTTGTGGGTGTGACCGGTCGTGATCGGCGGCATCTCGACCGGGTAGTGCCACGCTGCGTTGCCCTCGCGCTCGAGGACCATCTCGTAGGTGCGGGCGTACCCTGCGATGTCGACGATCGAGTCGCGCTTGTGCGGCGTCTCCTGCAGCCGCGAGAGCTTGACGACGATCATCGCCAGCGCGACCTTCGCCGGGGTGCAGTCCCACCCGAACAGTGCGTTCCACGCCCCCGCCGTCTTGGCGAAGTCATCGCGGGGGTGGCCGTAGTCGTCGCCGCGATCCCCACCGACGAGACGCTGGGCCTCTTCGAGGATCGTCTCAGTCGATGGCGGCCTGTACTTGGTCGGCTCCTTGACCTCTTCGAGATCCGGGTAGCCGAGGATCGGCAGGCCCATCGAGCGGGCCACATGGACCTCCAGTGCCGCGCCCTTGCTGTCCTCCCAGCCGGGCAGGACGACGATGCCGTCGACCTCGTTGTTGAGCAGCGCCATGATGTCGCGGCGCAGGCAGTCCTGCCAGCCCTTCGCGTCGATCAGGCCGTAGCTCTGACTGAGGATCCCGCTGACGCCGGACTTCTCGTCGACCTCTACGGGGTTGGTGACTTCGTAGCCCTTGGCTCTCAGGTCAGCTGCCGCCGCCCGGAACGCTGGGTAGTTGAAGTCCTCGATGCCGGACATTGGACCGGCGAGGTAGATGTGCATTGGACAGATGCTCCTCTCGTTAGATGTCAAGACCGGGGCCGGAACCCTCGGCGATTACAAGGCGGTAGCCGACGCCAGTCGTGCCACCGCCCGCTGCCGGACGAGACTGGGTCGTCTTGACCCGGCCTTCGTCCTTGAGCTTCTTGAGCCGGGAGCGGACCCACTTCTGGGTCTCGCCCAACTGCAGAGCGATGTCGCCGACATAGCACGCCTCGCCCCCGGCCTCCTGCAGAAGTTTCACGATGTCGTCCGAGCCCCGCTCCTCCGGTACCCACGAGTACCACTGGCTCGCGTCGTCCCAAAGCATGCGGATCGCCGCTGGCTTCGGAGCGTGACGACTCTTGCTGACCGACCACTCGCGCAGCTGGTCGTCCTTGGCGGGACGATGGTGTGACATAACCGTCACAGCACCGGCCAGAGCGCCCGAGCCACGAGCAGCGTGCATCATGTCGCCGTCCTCGCCGGCACCGGACTTGCGGTCGTGGTGAGCGATTGCGATGCAGCAGTCCTGACCCGTTGCGATCTCCTGCATGGTGTCGAGCACCTTCCGCATCTCGGACGCCGAGTTCTCCTCGCCCGACCAGAGGCCGTGAAACGGCTCGATGAAGATCACATCGGGCTCGTACTCCTCGCAGCCGCGACGCAGCCGCTCGATGTAGGCAGGGTCGTCGAGCTTGAACCCCGAGTAGCCGCCGTCACCCCAGACGAGGATGTTCTTGTTGGCGAGCTTGCGTTGATCCTCGGTCAGCGGTCCCTTGTTGAGCATGATCCCGACCTTGCGGTGGAACTCACCGGGCGCTCCCTCGTTCTCGATGATCAGCGAGCGGATCGGCTGGCTCGGGGTGAGCATCTCGCAGCCGGGGAACATGTCACGCCCCGCCGCCCACGAGATCAGGCAGTTGAGCAGGAAGCTCGTCTTGCCCTTGCCCGGAGCGCCGGTGATGCAGAAGATCCCGCCACGCACGAACATGGCCGGCTCGACCAGACGCGGAGGTACCTCGATGGTCTGGGCGAGGTAGTCGCCGAGCGTCGTGATCGGCGCCTTGCCGATGGACTCGTCAGGGGTCGTCGACGCGGCCCTGAGCTGGACCTGCTTGAGCAGCCGGTTGCGGGCGTCGTCATCCTCTTGGGCTGCGAGCAGCCGGGCGAGAGCCTCGACCTCCGGGGCGATCACCGGTACCTCACGATCGGGCAGTCGTCGAGGATGTACGGACCCATCAGCGGGTCATCGCAGCCGGTCGAGACCCACTCGCCGCGCTTGGCGTTCTCGAAGATCCGGCGCAGCTCGCGCTCGGGGATCCGGTCAGGGCTTGCGCCCTCCAGTTCGGAGAGCAGATCCCATGCCTCGTCCTCGTCGATCTCGCGCCAGTTCAGGAGCTGCTTCGCGACATTGAAGTAGACCGTGTTGCGGTGCCCCTCGCGGATCGGGTTGTCGAACCGATTGGCGATGATGTGCTCGGCGCAGGCGTGGAGCTTGGCTTGGTCACCGAACTCGCTGTGCTGCTCGCGCTCCTCTGGTGCGGCGAGGCCGACGAACCGCGCCCGCTTGCGCCACGACTCGGGGTCGTTACGCAGCAGCAGCGCCCGGTCGACGAACTCATGCTTGTCCTGAGCGTCGAGCATCGGTCGCTCCTCGCCGAAGTAGGGGAGGTTGATGTAGTTGCCGACCATCCCCTCCATCAGGCGGTCCTGCTTGGGGAAGACCTCGACGCGGGGCTTGTCGATCGCGACGGTCGCCTCGCGCATCAGCCCTCGGGCGACCCACGCCTCGCAGGGCTCAGTGAAGAACGCCCAGACATGAGCGTTGCCCGAGCGCGACGACTCGAGCCAAGTCATCCCCGGCAGCAGATCCTGCATCGAACGGGCCGCGTCGAAGTCAGGCTCGTCGAGGTCGATCACCGCAAAGTTCACGGTGGCGTCGTCGAGCAGTGGGAAGACTCCAAGGCCGTGGCCTTGGCCATGCAGGTGCTCGTCGTAATCCTGCGACGACAGGCTCCCGCGAATCACTTCTCCGCGCCCGGTGCCCCACGCATCGGTGCGTCCTGCGAACAGGGACATGTAGCCCCTCAGAAACTCGGTCAGCATCTCTTCTCCTTCGAGATGTCAGGTGGTAGGGGAGGCCCGGATGCCTCCCCTACCTGTGGACAGTGGTACTACTCTCGACTAGATGTCGAGCGAGTCAGCCGACTTCTTCGGCTTGGCGGGCTTGTCCTCGATGGACGCCGCCTCCGCGTCACCGACGCGGTTGCTCTTCACAGCAAGAGCCACTTGGACGGCGGCCTGACGCTGCTCGGGCGTGGTCTTGCCTCCCTGCTTGACCACAAGGGACTGGAACGGCTCGTTCCTGCTCGACCGCTTGGTCTCGGTCTTGAGCTGGAACACATTGTCCCAGAAGGCCTGCGAGAACCGGAGCATCGTCTGGAGCTTCCGGGCCGCAGGGGCTGAGGTGCGCATGAGGCTCAGGCGCACCGGCACCGGGCTGTCGTTGACGAGCCCGATGAAGTTGTGGGTGGTCGAGATCTTCGGGCCGTTGCCCCACTCGATCTCGCTGGCGTTGACTGCCTCGCGGAACCGCTCCTCGGCGTCGTCGATCGAGATGAAAGCTCGACCGGCGTACTCCTCGGGCCAGTTGTCCGGGGCGACCTGCTCGGTCGTCGCGAAGCTGCGGCCGGTCTCCTTGTCGGAGTAGAAGCGGCCCTTCTGGTAGGCGGCCACGACGAAGCTGATCTCAGGTCCGAAGTTCTCCTGAGTCAGGCCGTTGATGAAGTCGCCCGGCTTGGCTTCGCCCTCGACCACCTCGGCGGTCAGGGACTGGCAGATCTTGATGACAGGGACAACAAGGTCCGCGTCGTCGAGGTCGGCGTGGGTTGCGAGGGCGAGCTGCTGCTCCTCTGGGGTGATCGTTTCGATCTCTGTGCTTGCCATGCGTTGCTGTATTCCTCTCGTTGATTGGTGTGTGTGTAGCGAGTGCGGTAACTTACCAGACCCCGCAGACGGAACCCCGAACTACTTCGTGCGGGAGACCGTAATTCCTGCTCTTTCGTAGAAATCCACGCCTTCGGGCAGGGGCATCCCCTGCTCGAGCGACTCGCGTACCAGCTCGTTGAGCCTCGACGCTTGGACCTTCGGAGCGAACAGCTCCTCCGCCCTGCCCTGCGCTTCGAGCGCCATGTAGGCGGCGTCCGGGTCGACGATGCGGCCGTACACTGTCGGCTTGCGCTTCGTGAACCGGACCTCGCCGATGCCCGGCAGGTTGACGGTGAAGTTCTTGATCCCTAGTCCTTCGAGGACATCGAGCACCTCGGCTTCGACCTCGCGGTACTCCTCGGTCGCCCGGTCGGACTCGGTTTTGTAGTGGTGGTGGCGCTGCTTCTTCTCGTAGAAGCGAGCGAGCAGCAGGTTCAGGTCGTTGTTCATTGGTCGCGCTCCGGGTCGTACTTGGGGGTCGGCTGAGACATGAAGGACGGGTGCATGGTGCGACCGCTCAAGGCAAGCGGCAGGATCGTCGGGTTGGCCAGTTTGCCCTCCATCGTCATCGAACCGATGAAGGTGGTCAGCGCCACCGGGGCACCGATCTCGCGGGCCGCCTCGCAGGCGCGGTCCCAGTGAAACAGGAAGTCACTCATTCTTTCTCCTTGACGGCGTCCTGTTGGATGACCGAGCTGACGATCGCCGACTTCAACTCGTTGGCCGGGGCGACTCGGTCGGTGTCGACGGTGTCGAGTCCCTGCAGTATGACGACGCTGACATGGTTCTCCTGCCCGATCCGATGCAGCCGGTCCTCGGCCTGCTCGTTGATCGCCGGAGTCCAGTCGCGCTCGAGGAAGATCACAGTGTCGGCGGCGGTCAGGGTGATACCAACGCCGCCGGCGTCGAGGGTGCAGATCATGACATCGACATCGCCTTCTTGGAAGCGCATGACGGCGTCGGTGCGTTCTTCGGGCGGGACATTACCGGTGATCATGCCGGTCGTGATCTTGTGCTTTGCCAGCCGGTCGGCGAGCAGGGCGCAGGTCATCTTGAACTCGGAGAAGACGACGACCTGACGGCCAGCGTCGCGGATCAGCTCGACGGCGGTGTCGAGCTTGGCGCTCGTATCATCGCCGCCGAGCAGCGCCGGGGAGGACGCAATCTGTCGAAGCCGGGTGCAGCGAGCCGCGCCGTTGGGGATCTCGAGCAGGCTGCGCTCGAGCGCTTCCGGTCCCTCGGTCTGGGCGATCTCAAGCCACAGCTCGCGCTCGGCCTCTTCGTAGAGCTTGCGCTGCTTGGGCAGCAGCGGCACATCTATGTACTGGCGGACCTTCTCAGGCAGGTCGAGGGCCGAGGCCTTGGTCCTGCGAACGAGCTTGTTGGCTAGCTCGAAGCGCAGGGCGTCCGGGTTGCGGGCGCCGGTGATCACGCGGCCGTATGGGCCTTCGTAGTAGTCGACATACTGGTCGTAGAAGGTCCAGTAGGCGGTGCGGCCGCCGCCTCGCCCGTACTGCTCAGGAGCCAGCCACGCCAGCAGAGCCCAGATCTCGTCGGGGCTGTTCATGATCGGCGTGCCGGTCAGCGCCAGCTTGACCGGGGCGTTGAGCTGCCAAAGGCCGAGGGTCTGCTGGCTCTTGCGGTTCTTGGCGCGGTGCGCTTCGTCGGCGATGATCGCACCCCAGTTGGCGTCGCGCAGCAGAGGCTCGACCATCTCGACCTTGCCGCCGACTCGCTTGGCCCGGACCTTCTCCCAGTTGACGACGATCCATGCGCCCGGCTCGTCGATGTAGCGCTCGAGCTGGGCTCGGCGCTTGGGCGCGGTCTTGCCGTCGAGCACGAACGCCTGCTCGCCAGCCCACTTGTCGACCTCCTTGGCCCAGTTGCCCTTGACGGAGTTCGGCGCGATGACGAGACGCGGGCGCTCGGCGAGCGGCTCGCTGCTGCGGGCGCAGAACTCCCAGACAGCGGAGATCGACTGGACCGTCTTGCCGAGGCCCATGTCGTCGGCCAAGAGGGACGAGGGGTTGTTGACGAGGAACTCGATCCCGGCGCGCTGATAGCCGTAGAGCTTGTCAGCCCATGGCAGCAGCAGCGGGGAGGTTGAGTCCTCGGGCAAGGCGGTGGCAAGCTGCTCGGCCGACTCGACCCGCGCCTTGCGGACCCAGCCGATGACCTCGGCGGTCGGCACTGGGCGGATGGTGTGCAGGATACGCTCGGCGATCTGCGCCTCGGCGGGGAACTCCCATGACTTGTTGTCGGGGTTCCAGCGGCGGCCGGGGATCATCTTCGCCCGCTTGAGTGCTTCCATGAAGTCGGGCTTGGGCATGCCGGTCAGGGTCAGCGACAGGATGTCGCCGTTGCGTGTGAGCTTGGCTGCCATCAGTCGTGCGGGATCCAGAGCCAGAGCAGGATCAAGATGCAGGCGAGGATGTAGCTGCTAGTCGTCACCAGCACTCGCAATCGTCGCCGCACTGGGAGCACTCAGGCCCGCGCTTGATCTCGATCGGAGGGTGAGCGGCAGCGAGCCAGCGGTCGTCGCGGAGCAGCAGCTCCTTGTAGCCGGAACCAGTGTTCTTGATCGTCGCCAGCTCGACATGGAACGCGCCGTCATCCCAGACCGTGGCGACGGCGAAGCCTTGCGCCCAGTTTGGATCGACGGCGTAGCCGAGGCCGCCCTCGATCTGGCAGAGGCAGCCGGTCTCGACCGCGACCTGTTCGGTGAGCTTGCCGTCGACAGAATGGACGAGGCGCTTGGTGATCGACTGGCGATGAGTGTGCCCGACGACAAGCGAGAAGTCGACATTCCGAAGTGACTTGTCTGGTGCATTGGCGCCAGTCAACCAGCCGTGCCGGACGACTAGCTTGGAGGTGATCGCGTGCTGGGCGTGCTGGTAGCCGCCGTTGGGCTCGATCAGCTCTACGCCGAGGGTGTCGAGGTGCAGCAGCCGTCGGATCGAGAGGGCGTCTTCTTGCTCGGGCTGCTCGGGCGTGGCCGCGGGCTTGATCCCGTACATGCGCTCGGCCCGAAGCAGCAGCTCGTTGCGGATGCGCTCGTCATGGTTGCCAAGCAGCTTGAAGAACTTAGTCGAGGGCGAGGCCTCGACATAGTCGCGGATCAGCCGGTAGCCGGAGTCGATGCAATCCTGCACCGGCTGGTGCCACTCGGGATTGTCCTTGTGGCGGGAGATCGTCGGGAAGTCAACGGTGTCGCCGGTCAGGACGGCGAACTCCGGCTGCATCTCGGCAAGCGCCTCGCAGACCAGCTTGTGAGCGGCCGGATCGTGGTAGGGCGCCTGCTGGTCGCCGAGGATGAAGGTCGTCCTCCAGTCACCCGAGCGGCGATCCGAATGGAACGGCACGGACGGCACATGGATCGCCGGAGTAGGGAAGGCTCGAAGCTCGCGACGCTGCAGCCGCAGCTTGAGCTGGTAGCTGGGGTCGCTGGGGTCGCCCCAGCGGTTGACGACCGCGGTGGGATTCTCCCACTCGGCCGGGTCGAGGCCCATCTCGATCATGAGTTGGGTCGGGTCGGTGACCTTGCTCGACGGTGGCGAGACGAGGATCGCCTCGTCTTCGGTGACGGTGATGCCGGGCGGCAACTCGCCCTTGGCTCGGCCGGACCAGCCGCCGCCGTTGAGGTGGTAGCGCAGCGTGCTCTCGGCCATGCCGACTTGCGCCGCCGCAGCTCTGCGGCTGAGGCCTGACTCGACGAGCCTGATTGCTTCTGTGATTTGCGACGGGCTGGGCATCCGGATCTCCCCTTGCTATTGGACGAGAGACCAACTGCCTACACCCCGGCGTATGCAGCTCGTGCGCGGCCGGTCCTTCCCCATCCGCTCCTCAGCAGTTGATCTCAGGGGAAAGAGTTACGCATCCGCCGGACGGAAACTGCGCACGCAAAACTTTGTAAGCATCCGTACAAACTGGTGGGGGTTTCTCTGTTCCCCTTCCCCCCTAAAGGGGGGAGCGGGGGAACATGGAGAAAACCCCTGTGAAATAAGGGGGCGCTGAGGGTACCTTCCGACCACTTTCCCTTGGGTACCAAATGGTTTATCAAGGGTCAAGTGGTCGGAAGGCCGGTACGCAGTCCGTCAGTTCGATGCAGGATCTCGGACGCAGATCACCTCTGCGCGAGTGAGCAGCCCGGCCGCCAGTCGGTCGGCGTCGGGGCGCTTGAGACCCTCCTCGGTGCGGAGGTACAGCGGGCGCTTGGTCACCGGGTCGACGACAGCCCAGCGGCTGCCGTCATCCTTGGTGCCCTTCTCTTTGCGGACGACTTTCTTCAGTGCCATCTCAGGCTTCCTTCTTCCAGTAGCGTCGAAGGTCGGCGACCTTGACTGTGGTACGAGATCTTGTACCACTCTCGTCGGACTCGGGCGCGAGCTGCACCGCCCGGTCAGCGGTGTAGATCTGGGTGATTCTGACCGGCTGCACTTCCAGCTCGATGCGGCCGCGAAGAGGGTGGCGAACGGCGTAGCTCTTGCCGGCCTTCCCCTTCTTGGGCAACCAGCGTTCGTTTATCTCCGGCATGGGTTTGAGTAACCTCCAAGGTAATGATTGGACAGCAGGAATCTACACGCCCAGAGGGGTCGAGCGTCAAGTGACGCCGGATACCTCCGAGCTGATCCTGCG
>Ga0214917_10001584_pt1 | contig 29052 bp, 26 predicted proteins | sample LL_1208_BB_MetaG_FD_177983 | JGI IMG/M metagenome (GOLD analysis project Ga0214917, IMG submission 177983) | Freshwater microbial communities from Lake Lanier, Atlanta, Georgia, United States - LL_1208_BB | ecosystem: Environmental > Aquatic > Freshwater > Lake | place: USA: Georgia | collected... | reverse complement strand
GAAAAAACAAGTGGCTCTCGGTTTTGAAGCAAAGTCAGTGTGTCTTGAAGTTTATCGAAATGCGAAGATAGTGAATTCCTAAGATTAACTATTCGATTTGTTATTTGAGAGACAATATCTTCAGTGGAATAGCAAGCATCTACTGCATCTTTGAACGATGAATCTAATCGAAATAAAGATGCTAGCTGCCGCATTGACTCTAGAATTTCACGATTGACTTTCAAGCTATGTGTAGGCGTTTGACCCTTTATGCACTCTAACAAGATTCCATCCGAGATAACTATTTCTTCATACAGTTTAGGTAACCTTGTAAAGCCCTTTGCATTAAGAAATCTGTATGAACTAAGCTCTCGGTCTCTCGATGTTTTTTTTCGAGTCTCATCACCTTTGTATACCTTTAGAACTAACTCTTGATTTTCCAATTTAATGAAATAAATATGACTGTTCCCGCCCTTTTGCCTTTTTGGCTCATTGATTTGAATACCTTGAGCTTCTATCGTTTGAAGGAATGCGAATGAATCAAACATAATCAATTATTGAATCAAGGGTTTCTACCACGGTGACATTCTCTGATAATGAATTCTTATTGGCGATTGACAACCAAAAGCTCTTAATATTTGGGGGGTAATTTTCTTCTTGGAGTACTTCAAGTAGGTCATCGACATAATGAGTTAAACCGAGTGAGATTATTCGCTTAACTTTTGATATTCTTGAATGCTCGAAAAAAACGTGATCTGTCCCAAGTCTTGGCACATTACTCAAGTTTTCTTTGATCCAATTTCTTGCTGGCTGAATCAAATCTAACTTGTTGATTGCCGATTCGGGCGTCTTATGGCTCACTATAAAAAGATCAGCATTCTGACTTTCTAATTTCTTAAATAGCTCCCACGCCCCGGCATTCACCGTCGCGTGATTTAACCCATCTGTGTACATCCACTCTTGCACTACTTTCCATTCTTCTTGGTAGTTTCTTTGAGTACGATAAAAGTCCTTTAAATCTTGAATAGTCGATACATTATTGATATTGTTCTTCCTACTCCAAATCTCCGCGGCAATATCGTAGTTTACTAATGTATTATCGAAATCGAACCCAAATCTTATTAATGACTTCAGCGTATTCCCAGCTCTTTCATACGTTTAATATTGAAATACATAGCGTTATTCATTGAATCTTGAAATCTCTTTTCATTAAATGCTTTAACAAGATCAATTACGGCCGAACCTACGTTTCTTCGAAACTGAAATCCCAGTGCTTTTGAGATTTTGCTAGAATCGATTCGGTAAGACCTTAAGTCATCAGTAGGTTCATGAATAATTTTATCTACTCCTGTATTTCTAGACACTTCCTCTGCTATTTGATTCATTGAAAGATTGTCGGATCCAACATTAAAAACTTCTGAATTTACGATACTTTCGGGCGCATTCAGGGTAAGTAGATAAGCGTCCACCATATCTTCAATATGAATATTCGGCCGATATTGAGTGCCTCCAAATACTTTGATCTGTCCATTATTGACCGCGTGATTTGTTAGTATGTTGACTGACAAATCGAATCTCTGTCGAGGAGACCAACCACAAACGGTTGCTGGTCTCAGAACTGTGCATACAAAATCAGAAGATGCATAATTCAACAAGATATCTTCACATATCGCTTTGAACTTGGAATAGTCTGTCAACGGTTCAAGGGAGAGTTCTTCGGTTACTTTCTCTTCTTCCTTTACGCCGTAAACTGAAGAAGACGATGCATAAATAAATCGATGTACACCAGTACTTTTTGATATTTTTACAAGAGGCTCAAATGCATCAAGATTTATGCTTTTGCCTAGCTCAGGATTGAGGTCAAAAGATGGATCATTTGAAATGCATGCCAAATGTATGACATCGGTTACTCCTTGCATGACGCCTTTCAAGGCTAATTCGTTGCGGATGTCCAGTTCTTCAACACGGAGTGATTCAACCGAGTCGAAGTCTAAGACATTCTTCCCATACCAATATGTATCCACTGCGACCACTTCGTACCCGTTCGAAATCAAGGAGGGCACAAGCCTGGAACCCACATAACCCCCGGCTCCAGTTACAAGAACTCTTCTTTCAGCCATCATTTTTCACCTAACCTAGGAGCCCATTCACAAATTTCTTCATGTTCGCAAGACTTAAGGTTTCTTTGTGCCCAAGCTGAGAAACTTCGAACGCGGCAACAACACTAGATAATAGCCCAATGATCTCCTTTGGAGCTTCAAGAAACGCCAACATAGCGGCAACAGCCAAAACGCTATCTCCAGCACCAACTTTATCGACTACTTTTGATGCCATAGCAGGCGTGTGCGAAGATTTGCCTGAAGCATCAAAAGTTAAAAGTCCGTTAGCACCAAGGGTCACGACAACGTATTTGCACTTCTTGATCTTCATTATGTCGGGAACAATCGATTGATAATCCAGGTTCTTTCTACGCATTTCAAGTTCCAATTCACCACCATTTAGGCTCAAGAAATCAATCCTAGGATACTTTGAAAACGTATTGAAACCTCTGTTACCAGCATTGGCCTGAGTGTTTACAGATAGAAATGCTTTTGATGAGCACAATTCTTGAATCAGTTCTTTTCCGAAGAACCCATGGCCATAATCTGCAAGAATCAGTAACGATTTGGACTTCAGTCGCGAATCCAAATTTCGAGCGATTTGAAGCTGCAAATTTGAATCCAAAACATCGGGATTATAATCGTAATACTCAAATACTTTGTTTCCAGAATTGATATCTACAAAACGATGCTTCACGATTGTAGGACTGTCGACAAGCTCTAGCAAATGTTGCTCGAACTTAAACTCGCGAGTTATTTCAGCGAGGTGCTTTTGAAAATCCTTTCCACATGTCGAATAAACTACTGTACTTCGAGACCAACTAGAGCATAAGTCTGCAATAGCGAGAACTCCACCCATAAAAGTTCGTGTTTCAGAGTGATGAAAGGCAAGTATTGGGTCCTTTGAAGACTTAGCTAGAGGAGTACAATCTGAATATACATCAATAATGGTCTCGCCAAGCACCGCAACATCAACACTTGAAAGTTTTTCTATCCAATAATTGACTTTAGCGACAGAGAAAGTTCGCTTAAACTCTTTGACCCAAAGTCTCAACTCACTATTTTGAGGCATTAATGCTTCATTTATTAGGTTTGTACTACTTGATGTGAACCCATCAGTAAAAACGAGTTTTCCGCCGAACTTCTCAGTAGTTTCTTTTTCAACTCTTATTTTCCCTGTTATGTCATCCTGCAATACTCGATAGTCGGGTCCCTTGACGTAAAAGTCGGGCCGTACTGTTTCTATAGCGGTTACCGCAGAATCCGACTCCGAGATGTACACAAAACTAATCATCTCGATGGCGGCTAAGAACATTGCTCTTTGATCTTGACTAAAATAGGGTCGATTCGGACCTTTATTTACAAACTTATCTGCTGTAATGCTCAAAACAAGTAGGTCTCCCCATTTTTTTGCCTGTCGTAAATGCTCGAGATGTCCAGGGTGTACTAAATCAAAAACGCCATGACACAATACTATTTTGACCCCGGGCTTTGCATTTCTAATCTTCGTCAATTCATATTCTAACTCAAATGCACTTAAAACTTTACTGCTCATTAGAATTCGTCTCTCCATCACTCAAGTACTTGAACCATAACTCGGTTTCTCTCGCTATTGTTTGAGGAGTCCAAACTGGAGCGCTTTTCCAAGAGTCAAGTTCGGCTAACATCTTTTTCACTCCTTCTTCAAAACTGACGCGGGGTTGCCAACCTAATGAATCGATAATTTTTGTTATATCCGCATAAGTACAGTCTGGTTCTCCTGGACGCTTTGGGATATTTACTGATTCACCGCCGAGCAAAGCTACCAGCTGATTTATTGAATAAGTTCCACCGGAACCTACGTTGAAAACTTCACATTGAACATCACTCTTAGCTGCAGAAATAAAAGCATCGACAACATCAGTAACGTAGGTGAAATCTCGAGTTTGTTCACCATCCCCAACGACAGTTAATGGCTTGCCTGATCGTTTCTGCGCTAAGAAGACTCCGAAGACGGCGCCGTAAGTGCCTGAAGTGCGCGCCCTTGGACCATAAACATTAAAAAGTCGAAGGCTGATTACAGGAAGTTTATAAACTTTTGCCCAGTGAAGCGCCATTGCTTCACCCAAAAACTTAGTTAGAGCATATGGATATTCTGGTGTAACTAAAGCTGACTCTGGTGTTGGGAAAGTTCTTGGAATCCCGTAGCATGATGATGAAGCTGCATATAGAAACTTCTTCACATTTAATTTTCTTGCGATTTCAAGCATATTGAAAGTGCCCTGTACATTCGCCCGAAAGTAATCCCCCGGTGACACAATTGATGGAACTATGTCTGCTAACGCGCCAAGATGAAAAATGTGGGTAATTTTGTCAGTTGCAATAGGTAGATCGTCTGCCGTTAATGCAGAAACGTCTGCTTCTAGCAAATGGAACCTTTTGTGATCGAGGTTATTTAGGTTTTCACGTCTTCCACCAGCAAAATTGTCGATTCCAAGCACGGAATATCCCCGCCCAATCAATTCCTCGCTCAAGTGGCTACCGATAAAGCCCCCAGCGCCCGTAACTAATGCCACGTTATTCATGAATCTAGAATACTAGACAAATGGAGGATTTGTGCATCTTGCCTGAATTCCCAGTCTATAAACCGTGCAATTCTTCTATTTCCTAAAGTCAAAAATGTACTTTAATTGTCGAGGCTCTTTTGATTACCTCTACTCTTACAAGTCTTCTCTTGTGAATCGTGTGGTCAAAATAAGTTTTAGAAAACGAAACTTATGCGAGAAATACAATCAATATTTTGTTGAATAATGAAGTCCCTTTGACGAAAAACTAAGACAACTTTCGCTTCTAAAACTTCTCTAAGTTTGATAAAATAGAAATCGTGTTTTCGCAAAGAATTTGTGTCTTAGGGGGATCGGGTACTCTTGGCAAATCCATCGTGTCTTCTATCAGTCAAAAAGCAAGCCAAGTAAGTTATACAGCTCGCTCAGAACGTCTTAGTATACCTAACGTTGCCTACATTAATTTAGACCTTACTAATCCCGTCTTAGAAGTTGAGTTTTTTGATTTAGAAACGGATGTACTTGTATTCGCGGCTGGACTTAGTGCGTCTGATTTAGCTGGAGATAAGGGTAAAGTGTTTATGGCCAATGAAAAAGCAATATTGACTCGAGCTCTGGAGTTGGGTAAAAAAGTTGTGTGCTTTTCAAGTTCACGTGTGGCGCAGTTTCTTGAATCAGGGGGATCTTGTTTTGATTCCCAGATGATGGCATATATAGATCATAAATTGGAGATCGAGAATATTTGTGGAGTTTTTGAATCAGCTACTGTATTTAGGCCCGGTAAAGTCATAAGTAAGAACTTCCCCCAATATCGACTTTGGAGTGAGAATCTATCTAGGGGCGAAGTAATTTCTGTGTCTTCAGGAATAATCTGTAATCCTGTTCATATTCAAGACATTACCGTAGCAGCCACTCGGAGTATTTTCGAGAACCACCCCGGAATATATGAACTTTGGTGTGAGAATCAATTTAGTTATCTGGAAATTGCAAAACTATTCTTCGATGAGATTGAGACAGCAATGAAATTTGAAGATTTGGTTTATGACACAAATGTGTCTCTGCCTGGAGTTAAACGAAAAGCAAATATTTGGAAGGGTGAGAGTTGGATGAAACTCGCCTGGGAATCTTGCACAGACATTTTTCAAAGTACGCTTAAAGAGTATTTGAATTCACCATAATTTATCCGGATAGACCCATTATTTCTAGAAATTCTTTTGCTCTTACTTTATTAGAATGACGACTCATTATTGCCGTCTGACCACGTTGTGCTATTTCCGACATTTCATCATGGTGAGCCAAAAAATAACTACATTTCTTGTGCAATTCCGATTCCGAACTAAATGTCAAAATTTCGCTCTCTGGAATGAGTATTTTCTTCAAATTTATTCCATCGCTAATTAAACAAGCGCCCATTCCTGCTGATTCAAATATTCTCATGGCTCCTGCAGATTTAGTAGCAGTCGTATGAATTTGCACTGTTAGCTTAGTGTTTCCTAGAACCTTAAACATCTCCGTTCCATAAATTGCAGCAGATCCTAATTGTGACTCCTCGGCCGTTAATGCAAAATTTCGATTCGTTGCTCCCGTTCCAAGTGTGCGATCCATTCTCAAAAGAGTTTTTTTTCGAAATTCACTCAACCTCAACCGAAATTCATATGCACCTCCATTTGAAAAACTAATTGCTCGCGGCAATACGATATCTTCCTGGTGATCTAGATAGAGTCGGCAATCAAATTCTTTTGAGAGGCGTTGCAGATAGGCTAATCGTTTTTGGTGAGAATCAAGTTTTAATCCTGAACTTCCCGTGAATACGAACTCTAGATCTCGATCTTGAAATTTTCTTGCATGAGATGAGAGCTGTATTGGAAATGAATGAAATAAAGTTTCAGTCCGAAAGCCCGCATTTCTATAATATGCGGAAAGTTCGTCGCTTGCACATAAAATTAAGTCCACTCCTTGGAGTTGATCTGGATTAAAAGGGTGTCCTAAGTGAGCAATCACTAACTCAAGTCTTCGATTCTTTCTTCGAAAGCTTAGCCAATCTGCTTGAGTTATTGGGGGTGGGGATCCTTGGAATAAGACTGCATTGAATTGGCCGTATCTGATTTGACTCAAAACGATTTCTGCTTTTCTATTTCTTATGTTTTTGAAATTAGACCCTTCAAATTGATTTTGCCAAAGTTTTTGAATTGGAAAAAAATCGTAAAAGAATTCTTCTGTTTCTATGCTCGCTCTATTCAAAAATGGCGAAATATAGTTAGCGGGGGGAAACCTTTCCAACATTCGAACAATTGCTGAGCCATAGTTTTCAATGGCATACATCTCGCGAAAAGCCAACTCCATGATTTTTGGCGTGCCGATGGTGTTGAACTTGGCGAGTTTCATTCGTTTAACTTCAAATATTCATCTACCGCACTTGCCACTCGAGCAATTTCTCGCTCATTAAGATGTTCGCCAATAGGAAGAGATAAGTTTTGCTGAGCGTACATTTGGCTATGTTGTAATACATCTTCTCGAAATACAATTTGACTTATTGTCTTAGGGTACTGGATTGCCGCCTGTATACCCTTATTTCTCAAGTGCTCAAAAAGTGCATCCCTGAAATTAACGAAGATGGGGAACAAATGATTACCGTGTTTATCTGGTAATTCTAATTCACTCTGCATTTTGATGTTAGATCCTGATAGATAACTTCTCAATAGATTTGCGTTACGGATTCTTGTCTCTTGCCAAGATTGCAAGTGGTCGAGTTTAGATAAAAGCACCGCGGCTTGAATGGAGTCCATTCTCGAATTCCTACCAACTTGCATATGTTCATACTTGCTAGTACGACCATGATCCCTGAGTTGCCTTATCTCTTCTGCAATAAATTCATTATTCGTCGCTATCCCTCCAGAATCCCCCATCCCGCCAAGATTTTTCCCGGGGTAGAAGCTGAACGCAGCAGCATCACTGAAATAGCCTGGTGGCTTTCCATCGATCAAAGTGTTGTGCGCCTGGCATGCATCCTCAATCAATTTGATTGAATATTTTTTACAAACTCTTTGAATTGATTTGACATCACACGGAAACCCTGTCAGATGAACCACAATTACAGCAAAAGTTCTCTCATTGATAGCTGCCTCTATACTTCTCGCTTCTACAACACCGTTATTGTTAATATCTATCAGCTTTGGGATTCCACCTGCGTTCACAACGCTCTCATATGTCGCAAAAAAAGTCATATTCGGAATGATAACTTCGAAACCACTTGGCAACTTTAAACCTTTTAGAATTATTTCTAGTGCATCAGTGCCATTGCCAACGCCAACAAAATTATCTACCATCAAGAATTCTGCAAACTTGCTCTCAAATTCTCTCGTTACAGCGCCTTGAATGTAGTCTCCGTCTTGATGCAGCTTCTCCACGTGGAAATCTAAGTCACTCTTTATTTGCCAATATTGCCATTGAGTATCAACTTGTTTGATAGAAAACACAGTTAAAATCCAAGCAGAGTTGATTGATAATTTGAATTAAAGTGTACTGCCTCACCTTTCTCGATTGACCTTAGGATTCCCGAAGCAAGCTTTAAACTTTTGATTGCTTCCGAACCCTCGATAACATCACCTTTATTGTCTAGAAGATGTAGAGCTACATTTTCCAACAACTCTTTATGTCCATCTCCGTAGATATCAGATGGTTTTGATTGGACATATTTGGTACTACTTTCAATGTCTGAACTTCTCGAAGTTTCCCAGTATCGAATCTCATTAAGCGACTTACCCGATATCTCAAATGTTCCATTGCTCCCTAGTAATGCAAATGATGCTTCGAGATCTCGGGGTTGTGTTGCTGTTGAAATTTGCACAGACCCCAAGGCCCCGCTCTTAAACAAGATGGTTGCACAAACAGAATCCCAGGCATCTCTCGGATTGGTGAAGTTCTTGCCAAAAGCAAAAACTGATTCAGCATCTCCAAGAAACCATTGCATTATGTCGATATGGTGAATCGCCTGATTAATTAGGGCACCTCCATCTTCTTTCCAGGTTCCTCGCCAGTCATCAAGACTGTAGTAACCTGGACCTCTATTCCAAAAAAGTCTAATGGAGGCTAAGTAGGGTTTTCCAAATAAGCCTTTCAAATATGACTCATGAGCAAATTTTACTGCATCATTAAATCTATTCTGTTTTACCACATATAGCCTTACACTTAGCATGCTTGCTCTTTCGATCAAGAAATTAGCTTGATCCACTTTCAACGATATTGGTTTTTCAATTAACACATTTATTCCAGATTCAATTACACGGAGAGAAACTTCAAAATGCGATCCCGAGGGAGTACAAACAATTACTAAATCAATATTTCCTAAGTGATGCAGGAGAAGTTCTTCAAGAGTTTCAAAAACCTGCACATTGTATCTATTTGAAAAAGCAACTCTTTTTTCAAAGTTAGGTTCTACTGCCGCCACTAAAGTCATCTTCATGTTAGGAGTAGAAGTCAATATCGATGCATGTTTCTGGGCAATTCTACCGCACCCGACGATTGCACACTTAATCAATTTGTCTCACAACTTTTCCATAATCTCACGGAGCTTGATTGAAATATCATGACAAATTGTAGAATGCACATCCTCTACGCGAGCATAACATCCAATCGGAGTTTCAACCTGTAAAATACTCGTACAACGAGGCGCAAGGAGTCCTCCGTCAAAACCAACTAAACCAATAGTTTTGATGCCAAATTCATTTGCAAAATCAACGGCATTCAAAATATTCTTGGAATTCCCAGAAGAAGAAATTGCAAAAAGTGTATCCCTCTGTCTCCCAATTGCTTTGAGTTCTAATTCAAAATTGGCTTCGTACCCATAATCATTTGAGATCATTGTCATTAATGCCGGATTTGAACCTAAGGCAAAGACTGGAAAAGAAATTTTTGTGTCTATTGCTATCTTCACAAGGTCCGTTACAAAATGAAAAGCAATTGCTGAGGATCCCCCATTTCCACAAACAAATAAACTGCCTCCATTGATGAGAGTGTCGTATATCTCTCTGACGAATCGGTTAACTGATTCTATTGATTGAATGGAGAGAAGTTCTGAAACTTCAGATAAATGATTTGCGTTTGTTGGTGTCTCCATACGCTCCTATAATAGCGGTATGTGCGGAATTGTAGCCGTGTTATCGCGGACAAGCGACAAGGTAGATATCGCAGAGGCCAAAAATATGCTTAGTTCCATTAAGCATAGGGGCCCCGATGATTCAAGGATATTTACAGCCGCTCAAGAATCAGTTTTTTTGGGATTTAATCGACTCGCTATCATCGACACTTCGGAACTTTCAATGCAACCGATAATGGACAATTCCGGAAGATTCACTTTGATTTTCAATGGCGAAATATATAATTATCTTGAATTAAGAGACGAATTAATTTCTCTAGGATACCATTTTAGGTCGAATGGTGATGGCGAAGTAATTGCAAATGCCTATCACGCTTGGGGCGATAATTGCTTTCCAAGATTTAACGGCATGTGGGCAATTGCAATATTTGACTCCTTGGAAAGACAGCTAACCTTAAGTCGTGATCGATTTGGCGTAAAACCTCTCTATTATTCGAGAGTAAAAAATAGAATCTACTTTGCCTCCGAACTGAAAGCTTTCTCAAGGGTAGATGGAGTTTCTTATGAACTAGATCCCTTAGAAATAAATTATGGACATTTGTTTCCCTCTGCGTTACCAAATACTATTATCTCTGGAGTTAGCAAATTGCTTCCGGGGCAATTATTACGAATTTCGCAAGAAACTCTTGAAATTCAATTTAGTAGATGGTGGAACCTTCCGAACGAAATATTAAAATCTTTAAATGGCGAACAAAAAACCAGAGATTCACTAGATGCAATTCTTGAATCTTCAATAAGTTTGCGTATGCGCTCTGATGTACCAATTGCATTTTCACTATCTTCTGGAGTTGATTCCACGCTTATAATTTCTAAAGCGGCGAAAATGGGTTTTTCTAGAATTACAGCTTTTTCTCAGGGAACTTCTGATTTAGAAGATGAGAGTGTTCTAGCTTCTCAAACTGCCAAGGCAATAGGTGTTGATTTTCGAATTTCGAATTTAGAATCACACTTTTCTCTAGACCTTCTGCTGCAAAGTATTTATGCTCTCGAGGGCAGTCAATCCCTTGGTGTAGGTGTTTTAGCACATTACAAAGAAATCCATGACTCAGGTTTTAAAGTAGTGATCGAGGGACACGGAGGTGATGAACTTTTTGGAGGATATGAGTCACATTATAGACGTATGGCCCTGCATAAACTCTTGCGTCTCCATCCAATATCCTGGTTGAGAAATAGAAGATTGGCCTTGGCGTTAAATGGTGATAGTTTTCTCAGCACTGCTTCTATAATGTCTAAGCATCTTAAGGATGATCTCCTCGAGAGTTTACTTATTGAGAAATCGAGAGTTTGGAGACTTCCAAAGATTAGACATGAGTTAGATTTTATGCTCGAATCACTAGGATTGGATAGATCTTATAATCCCCTAGCTGATTCTGACTTGTGTAAAACATTTGGTTTTGGAAACTACATGCTTTTACAAGATTTTTCTTACAATACACTACCGAAAATTCTTGAAAATTTTGACAAGCTGTCGATGGCGCAATCTCTTGAGGTTAGGTCTCCTTTCCTTGATTGGCGTTTTGTTTTAGCCGCTTTTTCGATCCCAGATAGTAAGAAGTTTCAAGGAAGTGGCTCAAAACAGCTTCTGAGGGACTTGATGCCAAAAGAAGTTCCGAACTCAGTGAGGCACAATAGTCGTAAACTAGGATTTGCAGGTCATCCCTCTTGGTTACTCTCGAAGCCAGTTCAAGAGTTGATTTTGGATACTTCAAACTCCATGACTTTTCTGAATTCATCATGCTGGGACGGCACAGGAATATCCACTCAAATAAAAAGTTCGCTTCGTCAACAGGATGGTAGAGGGTTGATGAAACATTGGGGAAAGTTACAGCTTTCCATCTTTATGGAGGCATTCGTAGGAGCTGGGTTCTAAGGTGAGATTTCCTATTCATTTCGTCTTGTTGCCAACAGGATCACTCGGTCACTTGGTTCAGGATTATGAAAAAGTGCTTTATCAAATAGACCAAATTAGACAAAATGAACGACTATATATATTTTTTATGAAAGGCGATGAGGTTTGCAATATTTACTTCGTGCAACAATTAGAGAAGAGGCATAGATTTCTACCGAGAATTCCCTTTATTTACTTACATAGACTTTTTTTACGATTAAGCAAAGCCTACAGACAGCGTGACTTACAAATAGATTCAAAAAGCGATTCAGTTCTTGGCAGAATTCACGCTTCGCCAGTCCCTTTTCAAGTTCCCGCGCGCGATAAATCAGTTGATGACTTCATTCGCAAATTACTGTTTTCCTTTGGTTTGACAAAGTACGTTTGTCTTGTCGCTCGAGATTCTGGATTTGACAGACATATGGGACGTAATGCATTCGAAAGAAAAAAGCAGTCTATGAGAATAACGCCGATTGATTTCTTTCTGCCAACAATAAATTTTCTTAATGAATTAGGTTACATGGTTATTCGATTAGGTCGACATAACGAGTCGCGACTAGAAAGTGACAGCAATAAATTAGCATATATTGAAATTGAAGAAATTGATTCCACTTGCACTGGCCTTGCAGATTTTCAAGTAGTCGAAGGATCTTCTTTTCTTATTTCAACTGGATCTGGAATTGATTGTGTAGGTTTGTTTTATAGGAAGCCTCTTCTCTACGTAAACTTATTGTCTCCTTCGGCACATCCCCAAACTCATCTTTGTCCAATCGGATTATTACCTAATTATTATCTGCAAGATCGAGAAAGTCGGCTAACGATGGAAGAAGTCCTATCGGAACCAGTCTACAGTGCAGGGACGGCAAAATTGATGGAGATGAATATCTCTCTTGCGCCTAAAGGTCCACACGAAATTCTTGATGCTGTAAAGCTCTTTGTTAATTCTTTTGAAGATTCCTTTTTGTATCAACAAAAAGTTTTACTTTACTAGAATTCTTGTTATTGGTTTAAATCGATGACAAAGGCAGGTTTAAGACAGCCAACTTTGATTACTTGTAAGAAAACTTTCACAAATATCGCCTGAAGACGTCCAAGGGTACTTTGAGCGTATTTCGTTTACTCGAATCTGTGAACTTTGAAGCTCACCTTTTTGTCCTCTACCGCTATTCTCGAAACAAGAGAGAAATGCCATTTTTATCTCAGATGAAGAGTTGGGAATGGGCTGCAAGTTCAAGGTCGCAAGATCTCTCCGAGAACAGTCAGCCCATCCGGCAGGGCTTTGGAGTAAGGCAGACAAACTTAGCTCTTTACCATTTTTGGAGAATCGCATTGGTAAATACTCTTGAAATGTGCTGCTTGGCAAACACGCTCTCCCAATATTCGTTGCGTTAACTACTATAGACGGCGTTCCGAACAACTTAGGATAGGAATATGGACCTGACATTGTGCCAACAAATAAACGACATTTTGCGATGAAGTAGAGATGCATCTTTCTCAACCGATCAGGAAATTTTGCACAATCTAGGACAAAGTCACGAGTCGGCAATGTTGGAGTTGATTCGTTACAGATTCGAACCACTTTTCCCCCTTTTCGCCCAACTTCATCAATCAATTCTTGAAACGTTTCTAATTCTGCATTTCTAATCTTATACTTCTCATCTCCTGAGTTTCGAACGTGGAGTGTAATAAACCACTCTTCCTCTGAAAAACTAAAGAAACCTAATTCTCTCAGCAGAGCTTCACTTTCATTGACATATTTGGTTGGAAGATTAAACTTCAAAGTTGATAAATCTGTTGGACTAGATTCTTTATATAGTTTATCAACCATCCATTCGAATGGAATGAATCCAGATGCCTTAGTCCAAATGATATTTTGGCCCATAAATAAGTGAATAAACGAAGGTAGTTGGCTCCAAGAAGAACTGCTATTTAGGTCAGGGATAAAAGAAATTTCTTGACCAAAAGTTTCTAAAATTGGATTGTCTTTAGCGCTTGAGGAAAGTATCGCCCTACTTGGGATTTTCTCTAAGTAACCTCTTTCTCTCAACTTGATTAGGCTCCCAATGTTCGGAATATGGCCGAATGCATTTGTCCATTCGCGAGATAAAATTGGAGGGTAAAATTCTCCATTTGAGTCAGCAAACAGTTGATAATGTGATTGATGAAAAGTAATCAGTCTGTTTATCCCCTCAAAATATCTACCATTGTTGAGTAGCTCATGAGATTTTCTAACTTCAAAAAGTGCCTGTTCATGACTCCAGTCTCTTGTCCCCAGCAATCCTGAATTATGAATTTCAACTCCAACTTTTATTTGGCTTGAAGGTATTTTTCTCTGAAATAAAAACATAAAAAAAAGATAAATGTAATTCAAATACTTGATGTATGTAAAATTTTTTACTTTGATGAGCATATTTCTGAAGTCAATCATGACACTTCACTCCGCACATCATGATTCTGATTATTGATTCCAGAGTGATGTTGGCGAAATTCGTAGGGTATTCCTCGATCACAATTCATTGAAAGCTAAAGTTTCGGTCCAAAACAAATTGCCAATAGATAATGAGCCATTGGATAGAAGCCCGTATGAAGTGTTTCGTCATTAAAAGAGAAAACTAGAACTTGACTGAAATATTTCTTAAGACTGTTACGTAATTCATCTCCGGATTGACAATTTACGTGCCCGATTCTTGACGCTTTACTTGCATACCGTTGGGATTCTAAAGTAGGCATCCCGAATATTGCGATTCCATGAGGCTGCAACATATTAACGCAATTTTGGAGAAAGAGACCCTCTTTATCTGGCGCTATGTGCTCAAGTACATCTAAACCAAATATTGCACTGAAAGACATTTTAAGTGTCCCATCTAAGGGATTGAAAACTAAGAATTCCTCAAAATTTGGTTCATCGGATAATGCATCAGCGACAAAACTTTTCCAACGTAAATCGAAGTCAGAAGCGTAAAATTGCTTTACCTCATGACAGACAAGTTTTGATGCCCATCCATCGCCACAACCGACCTCCAGAACTCGTTCCTGATCTTTCAAAATCTTAGCTACCGCCTTGTACCTGCTCAACTTAATTCCAAGTCTTTTGGGATCATTCCTCCACGTACCTGAAACCATAGGGCCCAACTTTACTGAGCCTAATCTTGTAAATGACTCAAAATCCTCATCGTATTGAGGTTCCTTATCGACCATAAATCCACGATATCACTACTTCACTTCAGATGCACAATAAACTCAAATGTCTCTTCGAAGAAGAAATGCCAACCTGATTAAATCCCTGATTCGGTGTGGCAAACTTCGACACTATGAGAATACGAATTGAAGAAAATTGATGAAATGCCAATCTGTTTCAGTTCTTTGCTTTTTTTTATTGCGAGGGTAGTGTCAAAAGGAATAAGCACAGTTTGAACGTTTTTATCTTCTCGAAGGGATTCGATTGTAATAATTGGGATATCATTGAAAGTATAATTCGTAGAATTTTCGTTATCATCGATAAAAAAGCTAACCTCAATACCTAAGTCTCGGCTCAGCCTGTAAATCCAGGATCCTGCAATTCCGACGCCATAAATCGCTAATCCTTTCTTGTCATTCAAATTTTTCAACGCACTGACCCAGCACTTTTTCAGGACTCTTGAATTCATTTCCAAATCATTATTGAATACTCTATCTTTTTTATCATCTTTCATAGAAACATCTGATTTTCTTTTCGCGACAACACTAATTTCCTTTTGGCTTATACTCGTGTCCATTTTCAAGATTTTAAATCCTTGACTCGATAGAACGTTAGATAATGATTCTGGTGTAAAGTGAAAAACGTGATCGGCAACATACAAATCGTAGAGATTTTTTGCCAGATTTGGAACCTGAATAAAAACTTTACCGTCATCCTCCAGGACAAAGAGGATTGATGCTAGTTCTTCTTCAATATTAGTTACATGCTCTAAGGTATGAATCAAGGATATGTAATCAAATTTTAAATCTTGAAGTTTTGTGTCTGTAACTCTTGTCAAGAGAGTTATCCCACTGAATTCAGATACGTTAATTGGGCTCGTGTACTTGTCATATCCAAAAAGTTTAAGCTTGACGTGTTTATTTATTTCCTTGATTTGAGTAAGCAGATTTAGATTGCCACAACCCCAATCCAAAAAATTGGCTGATTTAGTTTTGTCATTCGTTATTTCTCGTAAAATCCATTCTGATATTGATTCATGTTTCGAACCAAATTCAAGGACCGGTAGAGGAGATTTGACTGTTTTCGATTCTCTTGATGCCGCATAATTACAGTAATATTCTTCTAGCTGCGAGAAATATTGGTGACTTAGTTTTTTTTGTACTATTCCACAAATACAAACTAGAACTTCTGCGCGCCATTGAAAATCTCTTAAATCTGAAAATATCAAGGGTGTTACCGAAAAACCTCTAGTTAATTCTAAATCTGCGGAACACACACACTTTGCTTCATTCACTTTTGAACTTCTCCAAGCTTGGCAACGGAAAGCCCAGCCTATCGCATTTTCCGTATTCACCAAGGAGCACTAATGGGTCTATTTGTAGACATCCTTTTCAAAGTGATGATATTTTTGAAGGGTGACAAAAGTTGCGGTTGATCTTCTTGAGATTCGCTCTTTGGGGAAGTCTTTGACCAGGACTCCACATCTCTTTGAACAACTCTTTCATGTTAGTGAAAGGAATTACTCGATTCAAACCTTAAGTGCATCACTTTGCGCAAAAGAGTGCTTGATTAAAGTCGGAGTTTTGAGCTCATTCAAACAATTCTCGCGAGTACAGTTTCTTCATGAAAGGTCAGGCGCCCCATACTTGATGAGTAGTGAAATTGAATTGAAAAGTAAATTGGGTAAGGTTTCTGTTTCCATCAGTCACACTCAACTTACATGTGTGTGTGTACTAATTTTCAATATATAAATTCTATTAGTTTTCGGCCAGGAAACAATACGAACGATACTTTTTTTTGTGGGAATGCAACTGCATCACTCGTATGGATGATTTCTCTGCCAAACTGCTTTAACTGCAAAAATTCAATTTCTTGACATTCAATTGCAATATGATAAAAAGGGCTTCCCGACTCTAGCCAAGGTTTCAATATAGAGCTGTCTAAATTCTCCAAAATCTCGATGCGGGGTAAGTCATTATGTATCATAAAGTATCCGCGGACGCCAAGACGTTGATCAGAAAAGGATTTTTCTAACTTATAACCCATCGTCTCAAACAATTTCAATTCTTTAATTGCGTCCTTGCTAGCAATTCCTAAGTGGTGAAAAATCATCAATTTACTCTCCTTGCGGCGTAGCGCCCAACATAGTTATCGAATGCCTTCCAATCCTTATAATCTAGGGAGGTACAAAGATAATCGCGATTTTCTAGTTGGATTTGTGTTTTCTCTGAATAGGGAAGTCTTTGATGGAGTTTAATCACCTTACTGTTGCTCATCCTTGTATGGCAATATACTTTCGTGAGTCCAGCAATTTCAAAAGAGATTTTCAATGCCAGATGTAGAGACTCTATTTTTTCCACAGGGTTTCCAATACAAACCCAGCGGCCTAATTCCGCAGTACCCTTTTCACGATTGATACTGTAAACAGCAATTGAACCTATACGCCTTTGGCTTTTATCTTGTACGACAAAATTGTATTCGTCAAGTCGTTTTAAAGATAAGAAGAATTTTATGTGTGTCAAAAGTGTTGTCTTGTGAATAAATCTATTGAGCGCCTTATCTCTCCTCAATCTGAATGTAAAGAAAAAGTCCCGTACTCTATATTCCCTAAGTGTCGAGTAATTTCCTACAATTAAGACGCCGGAGTAATACTCATTTCTTGGTCTGTAGAACATAATTCACGAAATCCTGTATGGTTCTCAATGATTTCAAATTGTCCGCTTCAAAGGTTAAACCAAGAATTAATTCTAAATTAACAACTATTTCCATGAACGCTAATGAGTCAAATTCCTCACTTTCGCCATATTTCAGACTGGTTAATTCAAAAGATGGATCCAAGTTAAGCACTTCGCGAAACACTGCATGCACTTCGTCAGTAATTCTTTCGTTCTCCTGATGCATATTCATGACTTACTCCTATATTCGAGATTCACTTTGGTAGAAAAAGAGTTCACCTTTGAAATTGGAATCCTGATATTCGAATTCGCCTTTAAATCAAGACTTGACGAAAGCCATTCTTGACAAGGTCTATTTTTAGATGTTTCTCGGAATTTCAGGTATATTTCATTTTCTCGGTCTGATGTACTACAAAGCCAACTGAGCGCGCCAAAAAAAATCTCATCCTCAAGACCTCTTCCAAGTGCCCTACAAGAAATTGCAAATTCTGAAACAAAAGTTTCCTTTTCGGAAATTTCGAATGTGATGAGCGCTATTCGTCCACTATTTGACATATCATCTTTGACACTTACAACAATGACATGTGCCAATTTGGCTTCTACTAGTTCTTTCAATTGCTCTAAAGTAAATCTTTGTTGGAAGAAATTAAATTGATTAGTCTTTATTGATAATTCCACGGCTCTATTCAATGAATCCATTGAGTCTATTTCGAACAACAGAGAAGTCCCTAGCTTGAGAAGTGTGTCCTGGCTTGAACTCCCTGAAAAAATGTTTCTTCTGATAACTCCTGCTTTGATATCACTAATCCTCATATGAGAAGTGACTTCGCTATCTTGCCATGAGTAACTATCAAATATTTTTTCAAGTAATTTCGGTATCCTCAACGAGCCATCTGCTTCTATCGGGAGTATGCCTTGAATGGCATCTGACACTTGCAGTAATTCAATTGGCGAATCATCAATAAAGATTACTGAGTTTGGAGCAATGTTTACAATACGCAAGAGTTCATCAATCATTTGCTCTTTCGGCACCCATGAAGCAAGAAGGAAATCGAAAATATCATCTTGGAAGCCAAGATCCTTTCTTGAATCAAGTAGATTTCGCACTTCAGTTTCGTCATTTCGGGTGCATACTGCCAAAATGGTCTGGTGTTTTTGTTTGAGTCCTGCTATTGTTGAAATTAGCGCCGATTGTCCTTCACTCTGTCCGAGCAAATTGCTACCATCTTCACTAAGCACACCTGAATATAAAGTGTTATCTAAATCTACGACAATGGCTTTTGGGCGGTCGAATAAACTTGGTAATAGGACTTGGTAGAAAATCCTCCGAGCCAAAGCTTGAATTGCTTCTGATTTCAACCCAATACCAAACAAATCCGTGTTTCTCTCTGAAAAATAAGTTTCCTTTTCTCCATCCTCAAGTAGAAATACAACGCACGCTCTGTTAGAGCGCAGATTTATCAAATTCTCAAAGAGTAGATTTTCTTTACGAGTACCTAGAACAAGGAAATAGACCTTAGCTACCGACTTATTTTCTATTTTTGCTAATCTACTTTCAAGAATTTCTATCAACAATCTTATGTTCAAATTCATTGGGTCAATAAAAAAAATCGTTTGACGATGCGTGAAAAACCTCGGATCTTCGAATGTATTCGAATAATCGGAAAGATTCCACTTTACTTGAACGCCAAACGTTTTCGCTGCCTTACACAAAAAAGGAATAAAAACTTCAAAAGTCGAATTTCGCAAAACTTGAATTACATGTTCATTTCTTGCTTCTGAATTTGCAAAAACATTCAAATTTGTCGAAAAGTGTTTTTGTTCGCCCAAAAGCCAGTGATACGGTGTTGAGCTTGACATACCCTAAGTGTAGAGTGTCAGGAAGATGGAATCAACATACTTGGAGTGTTGACCTTCCAATTTCAGTGAACCTGCATACCAATCATACTATATTTAGAAGTTCTCACGTAGAATTCTTGATATCAGACAAGTATTTGTTTTGCTGCCTATCGAAAATGCTCATAAACTAGTTACAATTATGCGATGCGTTTGAATTTATGGTTGAGAAATCGTTTGTTACACAGGTTTCCAACGTTTGAAAACTCTTTATTTAATTCAATCTTAATGATGCCTGTCTTTATTCTCATTATTGCCGTAACAATTTTTTCATTTCATGGACTTGATACAACTGATGAAAGTTTTGTACTTTTATCAATCATCAACTGGAAGACTTCTTACTTCAATTCGTTCTTCGGATTTGTTTTGTTCCCTTTTTGGCAATTGTCTTTTCAGAATATAGTTTTATTCCGCCTTCTCGGTTTTTTTCTCCTGTGGTTTTCTAGTTTTTTCTTTACAGTATCTTTAGCGGGTTTGGTTGCACCCTCCTACGTAGAAGACAAGTACAAAATTAGAGCCGCTCTGTCTAGTCTAATTCCCTTTACCTATTATGTTAACGAACGTGTATGGACTCCCAACTACAATTGGGCAGTTCTTTTTTTCGCACTTCTTGCTTCGGGGAGTTATTTGGTGGTAACTCGGCCAGATTCAACTAAAAATACTTTATTTTTATCAATTTTTGCATTTTCATCTCTCGGTCTGTCGATGTCAAAACCCATCTCAGTTTTTTTTGTCGCCATATTGGTGGTGCTCTTATTTTTGAGTAGAAGGCGATCTATAGATAAATCATTTGTTCTTGCGATCATATTACTTGTTCTGATTGCGATATTATTGTTCTTTTTTTCCCCTTTGGTAGATGATGCAAAATTCATATATCAAACAATGCGAATCTTTAATCCTGATTCCTATTCCTTGGGGAACCTTTTTACCGGTGCCTTTGATTCTGTTCGTTACGGCATAGTCCCATTTGGCAGATTTTTATTGCCTGTTCTTCTTTCTGCAATTGCATTGTTGACCTTTCTCCATTTTTTATCGAAATCATCGAAAATGAGAAGGCTTAATTTTTCCATACATTTCTCTTTTGTTTTCACCATTAGTTTTTTCTCTACTTTATATACTTTTAGAAACTATTCAGAGTTTAATCGCTTTGCCATTTTGGCTTTTATCATCCAAATTGTTTGGCTTTTCAGTCGCGTAACTTCTCATTTAAGTAAAGTTCTATTAATTGATCTATTTATTGTCATTTCTTACGGGTTTGGATCTGGAAACGGTTTGTGGCCAAAAAGTTCTGGTGCCTGCGGCGTATTCATCGTGTCCTTTCTTCTCTGTGCATTCGAATTAAGAAATAGAACTCTTCTTTCTGATAGAACTCTATATTATTCTCTCGTATTCCCGATTTGTATCTTATACCTTTTAGCTTTTCAATGGTTAGTCACGAATCCTTATCGACAAGTTACATTCTCTAGACAAACAATGGCGGTTGCCGTGGCCAATTTTGGTTCGGTCAGACTAGAGCCAAGAATTGCAGAAGACATTCAACATTTTATGGAGTCACTGAATACTGCGGGGTATAAGGAAACTGACAGGATTCTCAATTTAACGGGTTTAACAAATTCACACCTACTACTTTTTTCCAAATCTAAGCCCCCAAAAATGGTGTTCTTGATGGAGAGGACATTTCCCAACGCTGAACATGTGCTTCGGGAAAATCTTTCAAGAGATCCTCAGCTGAGTCGTCGTTCGTTAACCTCACAATGGCTTATTCTTCCCGAAAACAGTGATGATTCATATTTAACGAGGTCTCAAATTGAGGGGATATTCGCTGAAATTGCGACAGACATTTCGCTCTGTTACAAAAAGGTGTACACCAGCACTCTCGGATATAGTTTGTGGCAACCGATTTGTACTGAAACATAAGGGACTGGACGTGAAATCAGACATTGAAATGCATAAGTCGATCTTGATACTTGGTGCAAATGGATTTCTCGGCTCGAACTTGATGAAGAAGTTCTCTGCATATCATTTTGATGTTTTAGGAGTTAAGAGGCAATTCCGACCCAATGATGCTGATAGTGAATGGTTTATAAACTACGATCAGTTACTCTCCGAAGATTTCTCGTCAACTTTAGGCAATTTCTCGGCCATTATCTTTGCTTTGGGCAATCCAAGTCTCTTGGGGCGCCCCGCCAGAAGCGAAGAATATTTGATGAATCAGATCATCTCTCATTTGAATAAAGTAAACTTCGGCGGACTTTTCATCTTGTTGAGTTCTAACGCAGTTGATGCTGCATTTAAGTCAAAAGGTTCAAACAAACTTGTGCCTAACCTCACTAGATATGGAACTCACAAGCTGAGTCTTGAAGAAATAGTTAAATCTAATGCAAATTTTCAATATTTGATATTTAGGTGTCCCTCAGTATTGGCACCTAATATGAAATCTTCAAGTCATATAAAAAGAATTTCTTTGTCTAGGCGTATCCAGTTGATATTACGTCTGCCGTTTGTCAAAGGAAATCTACAAGTTACTAGTGTTGATGCACTCTTTGATGACATTATGCAAAATATGCAAACTGTCAAGAACTACAATACCGTTCTATACCCAAGAAGTATAGAGCTCAGTTTAAAGGCGATTGAATCTCTACTGAATCAACGATTAAGTTTTCCGCTATTAAAGACCGAATATCGATCGAAGCGTCCAGACTATATCCTCAAATTCCTTCTACCTAAAGCTTTATCATATTTATTTATCCCTCACTGGAATCAGACAAAGATAAACCAAGAGAATGACCAGGGAGATTTGCTGTATTCTATATTGAATCTGATTAATCAGATGAAAAATCGCGCTAGTTTGAAGTCCCAAAACGTTATAGTGAGTGGATGTTCTTCAGGTTTAGGGCGAGAAGTTTCCTTACTGCTTCTTCAACGTGGCATATCTGTGATTGGAATAGATAGATCTCTCCCTGATGAATTCACTCGAAACGTTTTTCAATCATTAGGTGAATTTAATTTTTATCAGATAGACATTACCAGCGCTACTTTTGAAACAACCTTAAATTCGCTTTTCTCCACTTTTAACATTTCAGGAATCGTAGCTTGTCATGGTTATGCGCAAAAAAGAACATTTAATGATACAGAGATAGCAATGTTCCAAAATTCATGGTACGCTCACTTTCTTTCAATTGTTCTAATGCTTAGAACCATTAATTTAACCGACTCAGGAATATTTCTAGTTTCGATCGGTAGTTCTAGTGGAATAATTGGACTTCCACTTTTTGCCGATTATTCGGCTTCAAAAGCTGCGCTGCACTCTTTGTTTCAAAGTTTAATTAATGACGCGAACTATACAAACCGTTTTCTATTGCTTATACCAAGTGGTATGCGAACTCAATTTCAAGATCGAGCCGGAATCCCTATGACAGAGCGCAAAATGAAATTTCTGTTGCGGCCGGAAAAGATTGCAAAAGTAATTGTTGATTGGGCTGAAGATGATAATCGAAAAAGCAAAATTTCTCTTGTAGGTTTCAGTGCAAGAATTCTGAGTATCTTGTCCGCAGCGCCAATTGAGTTGTATAAAAAAGTTCTTGCGAATTTAAGCAAGAAGCTACATTCATAGATGGAGGGTAGATTGTCAATCAACAGTGGCACAAGACCGAAATGTACTGTTTGCAATAGTTCTGATTTGATTCGAAAGAAAACTTATCAAGGGTACGATATGTGTCCTCGGTGCGGCATATATTGGAACTTTACGGCAAGTCAAACGGAAATGTTGAACGATACAGAGAAGATTTCTCTTCCGCATCAAATTTTGATACATGAGATATACGCAAAATTCCAGAAAGTTGGTGATCTTGGTGTTGTTTGTGATTTTGGCTGTGGAAAGGGTTATCTCCTTAAATTATTGATCAAGAGAGGCGTGACAGCTTTCGGTATTGAAATTACAGATGAATCTCGGATATTCGCAGAGGCAATGAGTTTACAAGTGTTCAAAACGCCAACGGCGGACATGAATGTAGATACAGTCACTTTTCTTCACTCCTTTGAGCATCTAACTCCCGATGCACTAATAAGCGTGCTAACGTGGATTAACGAGGGTGACGCCCACAGGATTCTCATATCCGTGCCAAATGCTAACAGTATCGGATACAAAATATTCGGTGGCTTAAACGCTTTCCATGATCCGATCAATCATCCTGTTATTTACAGCCAGCAAGGACTCGACCGAGTATTTCAAAATTTTGGATTTACCAGAAAATCAACTTATCAAATTTGGTCTTATACTTTTTTTGGAGTTGTACAAACTATGTTAAATGCTGTATTCCGAAGTAGGAATGAATTTTATCTGAGATTAAAGCGAGGTAAGAAATCCTTTAATGGGTTCCATTTTCTATTTAGCCTCTTCATAATTTTTATCTTGACTCCATTAGTGTTACCCGTTCTTGTAATTTTACTTTTTAATCGAAAATTAGATTTTGTAATTAATTGTGAATACACTCGAGTCATTTGAATCACTTTGTGTGAACATTAATTACCTATTCCTGCTTGCACGTGAAGGGTGATTTGCTGAGCGAATTACCTTCTTTACCTTTCCTTCACACTGCCACAAATAGACGCGTCATTTTATGGCATGACTCTAAATTTCGCATCGGAGAAATCTCTCCGTAATTTAACCTTTTTATACTTTGGCGAGCTTTGAATATTTCTACTAAATAAGGGTATCATCGAGCATGGCAGTGTTTAAGTCGAGTAAGTCGTCCCTTGTTCTCAATACTCTCCGGCAATCAGGTCCAGTGTATGTCCAATACTATGTTACTTCGCGATGTAATCTACGGTGTGAGCAATGTAATGTGATTTATGCCAATGCAGATGCAAGAGAATTAGATACGGATGATGCCTATAGTGTTATCGACTCCCTGGGCGATATAAGGACCTCGGTCGTATTACTAACCGGCGGGGAGCCTTTTATTCGTGCAGATCTCCCAAAGCTGGCAAAGCGAGCTATTGAGAATGGTATTCACCCTAGAATTCAAACCAATGGTTTAGCTTCCGAAGCAAAGCTTAAGGAATGTGCAGATTACGGTGTGCGCGATATTTCAATATCTCTCGACTCTCTCGCGCCGACACTTCAAGACAAACTAAACGGGGGATTCGAAGATTCTTGGAGAAAGGCAATCCAAACTGTTTCTTTGGTTGGAAGAGTGCTTGGGAAACAAACCTTTGCTGCTTTTGGATGTGTTTTTTCCCCTTACAATTTCAAGCACGTCGAAAGTGTTATTAGATTCGCCACAGAAATCGGTTGGTGGGTGAGTTTAGTGCCAGCCCATACAACTTTACGAAGTAAACCTAGAAGTTTTAGCACTTATGACCGCAGAATGAAATTTTCAGAAGATCAATTCTCTGAGGCTCAAGAAGTGCTTGACAGAATTAAAGATATGAAGGCTAAAGGCTACAATGTTTATGATTCGGATCAGTATTTGGAAGACATTGGAAATTACATAACGAATCAACCTACTCTTTGGCGTTCAAGAAATAATAATGTTTGCGATGCAGGTGGGCTCTATTTTGCCGTTCTTCCTGATGGTTCTATGGCTCCATGCTGCGATTGGAGGATGAAATCACGAGTGTCTTTACTTGAACCACGATTTTCACGCGATTATAAGCGTGGAACATATCAGGAGGAAATAACAGAAATAGCAAAAGATTGTTCGGGCTGTTTGTATGGTAGCTACCCGGAAATAACTATCTCCGCAAGGTTCCTTAAAGCAACACTAGAGAGAGCAAAACTATTTATGGACAATAATCAACATGAAATAACTGATTTACCCTTTGAAGCTTTAGAGACAATTGCAAGCAAATTTAGAAGTCAATAATATGGATGAGAGCCGAAAAAAATCTCTCGAGTTCCTACTAACTCGTGCGCTATATTCAATGCAAGTTCCTGGAACATTATCGCACGACATTGATGAATCAATCAGGACTCTGAAGATTGAGGAATATCAAGATAAGTGGATGGTTGTTGTAAAATATCGGGGTAAAAATCGAAACAAGGTATTCAGTAAAAGCAATTTTGTATTTTATCCTTTGAAGGATAAGAACTTCTATTCGACTGATCCTGTGGAGCATAATATTGAATCTGCAAAGAAGGTGATACTTGATCTGTATCCTGAACTGAGCACTCTACAATCTCATACTCCCACTCCAAGCACTCACAAAAATAGTTTTTTGGGTTTCGACTTGATTCAGCTTCTATTTATCTTTGCCTACGGGTTAGCTCCAAACTTACCGGATATTTTCATATTTGCAGCACTCCTACTCTTGCTACGTTCTATATATAACTATGTTTCCCAATGCTCGGTCAAAAATTCTCTTTTACTTACCTTAGTTCTTGGACTCAGTTTTTTAAGTGGCTACTTGGCTGACCTTAGAGCCAATCCCTTTTTTATTATCTCGGTTTTTCTTCTGTACATCATTGGGCAATCGCTTCCTCGCCTACACTCCATTTTTAACGATTTTAATATTTGGATATTTATGTATTTTTTTACGACAGCGGCAGTTTTCATTGCGCATTTCTATCTCCAATCGCAATCCAACATTTTTTCTCTTAGTTTTATACAGCAAATTGTATTATGGCTACTTCCTCTCTCCTTTATCTTAAATGCTTCAGTTCTTCCTTTAAAGTTTGATTTCTTTATTGCATTGCTAGTTTCATTTTTTGTGGCAATCGCCCTAGTTCTGTCCATTTTTCAGCAACCATTGATTATATTGCTGTTGCCTTTTGCTGTAATGCTTACTTACTTTAGTGTTTTTTTTGGGCATTCTAAGAACTTCGCACGACTTCTCACTCCTTTTGCGCTATTGATTTGGTAAACTGAAAATATGGAGATTACCATCGTTGTTCCCGCGTACAACGAAGAGGCCGTTATTCAAACTTTTCTAATTGAGTTAGATCGGATTCATACTTTGGGATCGGCGGAGGGCCTTGAAATCGATTGTTTGATTGTAAATGATGGTTCTACAGATAAAACCTATGAGAAGGTCAAAGATTTGGATTTAAACCTCAAAATAAACGTACTAAATCTTTCCAAGAATTTTGGTCATCAAGCGGCAGTTTGGGCTGGTCTTGAGCGGGTTCGTGTCGATAACTTTGTCATAGTTATTGACGCTGATCTACAAGATCCGCCCTCTGAGATTCTGAATATTGCCTCAGAGTTTAGAGCCAAAAAAGATGTTGTTTTCATGCAGAGATTATCCAGAAAAGATGGTTTCTTCAAGACGTTTTTCGCAAGTACTTACTATGCGCTTAACTCTTGGCTTTCTGATATTAGTTTTGCAAACAATATCGCTGATTTTTATGGACTTAGCCCTCGGGCAAGAATTGCATTACTTCAGAATAAGGAATCGGTAAAGTATATTCGGGGATTACTCTTATCATTGGGTTTTAATCAATCTATTATTGGCTACCATCGAAACCAAAGGTTCGCAGGTTATACTCATTATTCAATAAAGAAGATGTTTTTTTTGGCTTTATCTGGTATCACTGGCTTCAGCATTAAGCCTTTAATTTGGGTCGCATATTTTGCTTGTATTGGATCGATTATTTCTTTTGTCATGGCGCTTTATGTTCTATTTATTAGACTAAGTTCTAATCTAAATTTACCTCCTGGCTGGGCTTTTTTATCAATTTCTTTAATGATGTTGTCAACAATGATTTTGCTTGGGTTAGCTGTTATCTCACTATACATTGCACGATTAATTCAAGAGATCAAGCGCAGACCGATATACTTTGTCGATGATTCAAAAATTCTATAGAAGTTTCAGGGTTTATAGTGATTCCTTTTACGAATCTGTCTCCTCGAGAGCTAGTGCGACCGCAGTTGAGGTTGCAAGCGAAGTAAGTCGTTTTGTAGCAATCAAGAGCATTATTGATATTGGTAGTGGTGAGGGAGTTTGGTCAAAGGCATTTATTGACGTTAATCCTGAACTTGAATCTATTCTAGCTATCGACTTAGACTCCACTAGAATTACAAAATTAGCGAATAGTGCGGTGGGTCCGAAACTTGAGTGTTTATCAGTTGACCTTAATCAGGACGAACTTCCAAAGGGAACTTACGACCTTGGAATATGTGTCGAAGTACTCGAACATCTTGAGTATGAAGCTGCAATAAAGCTTGTCGATTATCTTTCTGAAACTTGTAAGGTTATTGTCTTCAGTGCTGGTCTAAGAGGTCAAGGGGGATCGGGGCATATTAATGAACAAACTTTCGATTACTGGACGAACCTTCTCCGAGACAGGAATTTTTTCTCTGTAGATTTATTTAGAGGTAAACTTTGCGACCGGAATAAGTTCCCAACTTATTACTCTAACTCAATAGCCCTATGGGTAAATGTAAAACTTGATGGAATTAGTTTGATTGATTCCAAATCTATTCTGCTGCACGGAAACCTCCCTCTTTGGGATATTCGGAGCTGCAAAACAAAGATCAGGTTTGGCTTGCTGGCGATATTGCCTTCAAGCTTTGTCACCTTTCTGAGTTTGGTCTATAGGAAGGTTCGTATTCGCCCATAATTACCCAGTCTTTAGCCAAACAAAGTCAGCCCAATCCTTATTGATGTTTGTAACAATCATGAAAATTGTTTTAGTTCCTAGAACTTATCCCTAAACGTTTAGAGAGCCGCCCGCGGGAATCGAACCCGCGACCTCCGCTTTACGAGAGCGGCGCTCTACCGACTGAGCTAGGGTGGCCTTGTTCTTGTTGAAACCATTCTACAGTCGAAACTAGACCCTCACTCAATGGGGTAAATCTAAAGTTTGGCAGAAGAGGCTCCAGGAATTCACTTGATGCAACTTTTCTTTGACCAAGATTTCCATCTCCCGAGAATATGACTTCTCCCCGAAAGTCCATAATTTGGGCTATTAATGATGCCAATTCTTTGATACCGACTTCAAATCCAGAACTGACAATTATGTAACTTTTGAGTGAATGTTTCTTCAAAAACCAAGGCAAAATCTCCTGCAAATCATTGATGTATGTTAGTGACCTGATATCCGTGCCGTGTCCATAAAGCTCTAGGGCAGAACCAGAGGTTTGTGCTTTGTAAATCCTGAAAATCAAATTGCCTACTAATGTGGCATTTTCACTAAATTTCATATGTGGGCCGTAAATATTTCCGAGATGAGCGACTTTAAAATTTCTGTCGTGATCCATTTGATATGTCTTTGCCAAGTCAACAATGAATCTCTTTGCTGAGTTATAGCCAAAATTCACTTCATTTACTGGCCCCAAATAAAAATCTTTCTCCGTAATTATCTCTTTATTATCGAATGGGAAACTTGAGACTGAGCCTAGTAGAAGGACGTTGTTAATATCGAGCTCATGTGCTGCTTTGAGGATATTCATATTAATCTTGATGTTCTCTTCTAAATAACCCACTTGATTGTGCGACATTTCCTTTACAGATCCATGCTTCGCCGCACAATTAATAATGGATTCTGGTTTTGCTTTCCTTAGCGCTTTTTTGGTGGATTCGAAATCAAGAAGATCACAATCAGATCTCGTTAACTTGATGTCAGCTTCCAGGTTTTTCCCGATAAAGCTGTTGCCACCAATAACACAAAGCCTTCCAAGAGTCATATTGCTTCGA
>Ga0214917_10001583_pt1 | contig 29059 bp, 23 predicted proteins | sample LL_1208_BB_MetaG_FD_177983 | JGI IMG/M metagenome (GOLD analysis project Ga0214917, IMG submission 177983) | Freshwater microbial communities from Lake Lanier, Atlanta, Georgia, United States - LL_1208_BB | ecosystem: Environmental > Aquatic > Freshwater > Lake | place: USA: Georgia | collected... | reverse complement strand
TTAGTAAAGCAAAAATTATTATAGAAGAGACTTCGATGAATCATCCTTTATCACTAGATAACCGAACTGAGGAGGAAATTGAACAAAACATGCCCAAGGTAAAGGTTAGAATAGTGCAGATAAATCCAGTTGGAATCACTTTAAGAGCCTGGGTATGGACTGCAAATAGTGCAAAAGGCTTTGAATTAAAATGTGACCTAAATGACACCATTTATCATAAATTCACCGAAAATGGAATTGCTTTTTCAAAAATCACCCAGACAGTAACAAACTAAAGGAAAATTTTTTAAAGTAAATTTTAGATAATTCTTCAAATTATGGAATCATTTATAGCATCAGTTAAAGGCATAAATCCAATTTTACTTGCCTTTATCGCCACCCTATTCACCTGGGGTATTACCGCTTTAGGTGCATCCCTTGTTTTCTTTTTTAAAAAAATGAATCAGAAAGTATTAGATGCCATGATGGGTTTTGCTGCTGGGGTTATGATTGCTGCAAGTTATTGGTCATTATTGGCTCCAGCCATTGAAATGACAGAAAAGGCGGGAAAAATAAATTCTTGGATACCCGCTTTAATAGGATTTTTGGGAGGTGGATTTTTTCTTTGGATAGTTGATAGATACTTACCACATCTACACCCTGGTTTTGAAATGAATAAAGCAGAGGGCGTTCCTTCTTCCTGGAAACGAAGTATTTTGTTGGTATCTGCTATAACCATTCATAATATTCCTGAAGGACTAGCTATTGGCGTTGCGTTTGGAGCCGCAGCCCATGGAATTGATTCGGCAAGTATTGGAGCAGCTATAGCATTAACGATTGGTATAGGGCTTCAAAATTTTCCTGAAGGAACTGCAGTTTCTGTTCCTCTAAGAAGAGAAGGAATGAGCAGAAGGAAAGCGTTTTATTATGGACAGCTTTCGGGAGCCGTTGAACCCTTAGCAGGTATTTTAGGAGCAACAGCAGTAATTCTTATGCAGCCTTTACTTCCATATGCTTTATCATTTGCTGCAGGAGCAATGATTTATGTAGTGGTTGAGGAATTAATTCCTGAATCACACTTAGCAGGAAATACTGATTTAGCGACAATGTCTACCATTTTTGGATTTGCACTAATGATGACATTAGATGTTGCTCTGGGATAAAAAATACCATCGAATACTTTGTAAACGATGGTAAAATTAAGATTAGTTGCTATTAAAAATAACTTATGAGATGGTGTTCTTTATATTCAAAAATACATTCTTATATAACATTGAAAATATTATTATGCCAAATAATCATATTAAGCCTATAATAAGGTGAAAAATCATGTCAAATGCAATTTATCTTTGTTTTTGGTTGAAACCGTTATTATTTTAAATCAAATTATTTGAAATAATAATTTCTTTCATCTTTATTATATCTTTAACATTAGTAAAGATTTAATTGATGTCTACATTCTCTAAAATGAAATTCGATAAATTTCTTTATCCAAAAAACAGAATATTAACTCATATCATATTCTGGTTAATATACCTTTGTTATTTTACGATTGCATTTGCCAGTTTTAGAGATAATTATATTCAAAGTTTTATAGAGGTATTGGTAACCTTACCAGTCAGGATGTCAGCTACCTATTTAACCTTATATTACCTTATTCCGGGTTTTCTTGATAAAGAAAAATATAGATTATTTGTTTTCCTTTTTATCCTTACTGCAATAGGATTTGGCTATTTAGACAGATTGCTGCTCCACCTCTTTTATGTTCCATTTTATATTCCTAATTACGATTATACAACTTTTCCATTATCCAGTTTTACTAAAGCTTTACAGCGAACCACTAATGTTTACACCATAGTTTTTGCTGCAGCTGCGGTAAAATTAATTAAAAGAAATTATCAAAATGAAAGAATTGCCCGGGAATTATCACAAGAAAAATTAGATGCTGAACTTAAATTTTTAAAATCACAAATTCACCCGCATTTTTTATTTAATACGCTAAATTCTTTGTATGCATTATCATTACAAAAATCTGATCAGGCCTCAGAGGTGGTATTAAAACTTAGCCATTTTTTAGATTATATGCTTTATGATTGTAATGTAAGTCTAATTTCCCTGGAAATGGAAATTGAACAAATGCAGAATTTAATTGCTTTAGAAAAACTAAGATATGGAGAACGACTTGATGTTGATTTTAATATTAGCGGACAATTAAAAAAGCATAAAATACCCCCGCTTCTAATGTTACCTTTTTTAGAAAACGCATTTAAACATGGGGTAAGTCAGCATACGGAAAATTCCTTTATTTATATAGATTTAAAATTAAAAGAACAGGATCTCACTTTTAGGGTGGAAAATAGTTGTGTAAATACAGAAAATAGTCTGGAAGCTGATTATACTAAAGGTATAGGACTTAAAAATGTAAAAAGAAGATTGGATTTAATTTATGGAAATGATGGATACCATTTAGAAGTCTTTAGAGAAGAAGATTCATTTACGATAGTTTTAAAAATATCATTACAGACTAAAAATGAATAAAATTAAGTGCGTCCTGGTAGATGATGAACCTTTAGCCTTAGATGTTTTATCATCTTATATTCATAGAGTAGATGGCCTTGAATTAACCGCCCGATGCGATAATGCATTAAAGGCTTTTGAAGTGTTAAGAAATCAACCTGTAGATTTAATATTTTTAGATATACAAATGCCAAAGTTAAATGGAATTGATTTTTTAAAAACTTTACAAAATCCTCCTAAAGTAATTTTCACTACCGCATACAGAGAATACGCAATAGAAGCCTTTGATTTAGATGCTGTAGATTATTTATTAAAACCCATTCCTTTTAGCCGGTTTTTAAAAGCACTCAGCAAATCATTTAGTCAAATTCAAACGGCACAAACCACGAGCATGGTTTCTAGCACTGAAGACTATGAGCCTTACGTATCAACGGATACTCTTATTGTAAAGTCAGATAAAAAAATGATTAAAATAAATCTTAAAGAAATCATCTATATTGAAAGTCTAAAAGATTATGTAATCATCCACTTAACTGACAAAAGAATTGTTACAAAACAAAAAATTAGTTTCCTGGAACAAAAACTGATGGAAAACAACTTTATTAGAATTCACAGATCTTTTTTAGTTTCAACTTCTAAAATAACTGCATTTACTCCTGGACATATTGAGATTAATGGACAAGAATTGCCCATTGGACGAAGTTACAAAAGTGAAGTAGGCAAAATTTTAGGTTATTAAAAAAGTTTGCAGTTATATATCCTGAACAATAGTCATTCTATCTCTAAGTTTTTTTTTCTTTTCAGGTCTTTCCTCATTAGCATTGAACTTTTTTGCAAATTCATCACCCCCTTGTTTTGTTTTTGCTTGTTCTAAAACTAATGGTCTTCCTCTAAATCTGGTTTTAGCAATTTTCTTTTGTATTTGCATAAAAGTATCCATTGGCAATTCTATGGTAGAAGTTACATTTCCTGTAACAATTCTACCTACCTTACTTTTATGAATACCCCCAGCTTCACAAATTATTCTTAATAAACCACCTTTATCTAGGTTATCTTTGGTTCCTAAATTAAGGACAAAATTAGACATTGGAACATTATTACTACTTCTTGGACCTGAAGTTTGTTGCCCTGAAGCTGAAGATGAATTAGAACCATATTGAGATTGTTTCCTATCTCTGTTATCTCTTGAAACAGGATTTAAATCTGGTGCATTTCTATAGTATTCCAGGAATCGGTTGAATTCCAAAGAAGCAAATCTTTTTATCAAATCTTCCCTGGACAAATCCTTAAGGAAATGAAGTACATCGGGAAGGAAAGTATCTAGTTCTTCATCGTTTAATTCAACCTCTTTAACTCTTCTTAGCAGCTCTAAAAGTTGTTGTTGACATACTTCCTGACCGCTGGGAACTGGAAAAGGCCGAAAATGAATTTTAGATAGATTTTCAATATTTCTTATTTTATAAGCATCTCTGTTGGTGACTAAAGCAATTGATACCCCTTTTTCACCCGCTCTTCCAGTTCTACCGCTTCTGTGGGTGTAAAAAGGAAGTTCATCTGGAATATTCATGTGAATAACGTGGGTTAGACCACTAACATCCAAACCACGCGCTGCAACATCAGTAGCAACTAAAATACGTAAGGCTCGATTGCGGAACTTATCCATTATTTTTTCACGCTGTTTTTGATCCATATCACCGTGAAGTGCTCCGGAAGTATACCCATCCTTCATCAAATTATCTGCAACTTCCTGAGTATCCATCCTTGTTCTGCAAAAGATTAATGCATAAATAGACGGATTATAATCAAGAAGACGTTTTAATGCCGCATATTTATCCTTTTCTTGTACAATACAATAACGGTGTTCTATATTGACATTGCCAGAATTTTTTTCTCCTGCAGAAATTTCAACAGGTTTAACCATATAATTCCTTGCAAGATTTCTTACGGAATTAGGCATGGTAGCAGAAAACAACCAGGTATTTCTTGAAGAATTACAAGAAGAAATAATCGAATCAAGGTCTTCCTGGAAGCCCATATTTAACATTTCATCTGCTTCATCAAGAACCAATATCTTGATATCATCTAACTTAATGGCTCTTCTATCCAACAGATCTACTAATCTGCCAGGAGTTGCTACTACAATATGAGCATTTCTTTTTAAGGCTCTCACTTGCTCCTGAATACTGGCTCCTCCATAAACAGCCACTATGTTTAGGTGCGGATCTTCACCAAGAAAACGATTTAAATCACCAGTAATTTGTAAACAAAGCTCCCTGGTTGGAGCCAAAATAAGCCCTTGAACACAAAATTGATTTGCATCAACTAAATCAATTAACGGAAGTCCAAAAGCAGCTGTTTTTCCTGTTCCTGTTTGAGCCAATGCGACTAAATCTTCTTTACCGCTTAGCAAAAAAGGAATAACTTTTTCCTGGATTAAGGTTGGTTGTTTGTAACCAAGTCCTTCAATAGCGACAAGTAGTTGAGGTGAAAGACCCAGGTCAGAAAATGAATTCATGTATTATTTTTAATTAAGCGGCAAAGGTACGTCATATTTCATTAAAATACGTGTTTATTTATTAGATACCTTTTTTAGGGACAAGGCATTTATACAAAACCGCAATCTGGTTGGTTTTGGTCCGTCAGGAAAAACATGTCCCAGATGTGCATCACAAGACTGACAACAAACTTCAATCCTATGTTGCCCGTAACTAAAATCGTCATAATAAAGGATAGCATCATCATCAATAGGTTTGTTAAAAGATGGCCAGCCAGTGCCACTGTCAAATTTTTCAACTGAAGAAAATAAAGAAATTCCACAACAAGCACATGAGTAAATTCCAGCATCAAATGAATGACACATTTGATTAGAAAAAGGTCTTTCCGTTCCTTTTTTCCTGGTTATCAGATATACTTCTGGAGTCAACATTTCTTTCCATTCGGAATCTGTCTTTATTACTTTAAAAGGAAAAGAATCCTTCTTTTTTTTCGCCTCAAGTAAAACGGCTTCCCAATTCATACTAATTTTTTTTATTATAACAGATTTTTTTACAACAAGGTTTATAAAATTCATAGAGTCTTTCTTCCTTGCAACAATCCATTTAATTAATTAATTACCATTTTTATTTTAAAAGTGTTATCTTAAATTTAAATTCTGAACCATAAAATTTTTTCTATGCGTCTAAATATAAATTGGATTATCCTGTTGATTTTCCTAACCATTACTACCTTCGTTTTTGCTCAATCTGTTAACCAAATACATATTCAAAATCTTGAATATAGAATGATAGGTCCTTTCCGGGCTGGCAGAACTGTAGGTGCCGTTGGAATACCCACTCAACCAAACCTTTTCTATATAGGTGTGAACAATGGAGGCATTTGGAAAACAGACGATTATGGAAGAACCTGGAAACCCATTTTTGATCATATGCCAACAGGGTCTATTGGAGACCTTGCCGTTTCACCTTCTAATCCTGAAATAATCTATGCAGGTACTGGCGAAGGTCTCCACCGCCCCGATTTAAGCATAGGAAATGGTATTTATAAATCTGATAATGGCGGAGAATCTTGGAATCATATTGGATTAAAAGATATACAACAGGTAGGCAGAATTATAGTGCATCCTGACAATCCATTAGAGGTGTTTGTAGCTGGACTTGGTCATCCTTATGGCGCAAATGATGAAAGGGGAGTTTTTAGAACTCGAGATGGCGGTAAAAAATGGGAAAAAGTATTATTTATTAATGAAAATACTGGTGCTATTCAAGTTGAATATAACCCCTCAAATCCTAAAATAATATTTGCCAGTTTATGGGAACATAGAGAGGGACCATGGGAAAATGGGAGTTTCTCAGGAAAAAACAGTGGTCTTTTTAAGTCCATAGATGGAGGTGATACTTGGAATCAGGTAACAAAAGGATTACCTGGTATGGCAGAAGGTGTAGGAAGAATTGGTATTTGTTTTGCACCGAGTAATACAAAACAAATGTATGCAACAGTTGATGCAAAAATTAATGGTGGTATTTACAAGAGTATAGATGCCGGAGAAAGCTGGTTCCTGGTTAGTCGTGATCCCAGAACATGGGGACGGGGTAGTGATTTTGCAGAAATAAAAGTACATCCAAAAAATCCAGAAATAGTCTTTATCGCAAATGTAGCTGCCTATAAATCTATTGACGGAGGAAAAAGCTGGTTTTCAATCAAAGGTGCCCCAGGCGGAGATGATTATCACCGAATCTGGATAAATCCTCTCCAACCTGATATAATGATTTTTGCCGCTGATCAAGGAGCAGTTGTTACCGTAAATGGCGGAAAAACATGGAGTTCATGGTATAACCAGCCTACTGCACAACTATATCATGTTTCTACTGACAACCAATTTCCATACCATGTATATGGTGGACAACAAGAAAGCGGAGCTATTGGTGTCTCAAGTAGAGGAAATGGTGGCCAGATATCTTTCCGGGACTGGTATGGAGTTGGCTCTGACGAGTATGCTTATGTCGCTCCTGATCCATTAAATCCAGATATAATTTATGGAGGAAGAGTTTTAAAATTCAATAAAAAAACTGGACAAACTCAATATGTAGGTCCCGAACCATTAAGAACCCAACAATATAGGGTTTTAAGGACTATGCCTTTGCTTTTTCACCCTGCAAACCCCAAAATGCTCCTTTTTGCATCAAATGTTCTTTGGAAAACCATAAATGGTGGTTACCACTGGGAAAAAATAAGTCCCGATCTTTCGAGAGAGCAACCTGAAGTTCCAGAAAATATTGGTTCTTTTAAAACGCCTGATTTAGAAAAAATGCGAAGAAGAGGAGTAATTTATTCAGTAGGTCCATCCCCTCTCGATTCAAATATTATCTGGGCTGGTACCGATGATGGATTGGTCCATTTAACTTTAGATGGAGGGAAAACATGGAAAAATGTAACACCACCTTTATTAAAATCATGGGACAAAATATCTCAAATTGATGCAGGTCATTTTGATAAAAATACTGCATATATTTCTGTTAACTCCTTTCGGCTGGATGATTTATCTCCCTATATTTATAAAACCAAAGATGCTGGAAAAACCTGGATTTTAATAAATAAGGGAATTTCAAAAGATCCAGTAAATGTGGTGAGAGAAGACCCTAAAAAAGCAGGGTTACTATTTGCAGGTACAGAAAATGAGGTTTTCTACTCTGTTGATGATGGACAAAACTGGCAATCCTTGAGGCTTAATATGCCTGCAAGTTCCATTAGAGATCTGGTCATTCATGAAAATGATCTGGTGATAGGTACTCATGGTCGTTCCATCTGGATTTTAGATAATATTTCCATGCTTCGAGAATTAAACAATAAATTAAGTACTCATCATTTATATAAACCAGCTTTAGCATATAGGGTACGGTGGAACATGTTTTCTGATACCCCACTTCCCCCTGAAGAACCAACTGGTAAAAATCCACCCGATGGTGCAACCATTGATTACCATATTGAAACCGTAGCAAAAGAAGTAACATTGGAAATTACAGATATGGAAGGAAATCTTATCAGATTTTTCTCATCTTCAGATCCAGATGAAAATTTAGATACCAACTTAATGGGTTATCCAACGTACTGGTTTAGATCACAACAAAAGCTTTCACTACAATCAGGTCATCACAGATTTGTTTGGGATTTAAGGTATGCCCCACCAAAAGGAAGTCAAAGAAGTTATGCCATTGCTGCAGTATATAGAAATACTCCAGCTGGTCCTGATGGACCTTTTGTTCAACCAGGTTTTTATAAAATTAGATTAAGTATAGATGGCATAGTTCAGGAAAATACGCTGGAAATTAAGATAGATCCAAGGGTATCATCAACCTTTGAAGATTTACAGATTCAATCTAAATATTCTATGCTATGTTATAATGCCTACCAAAAATTACAGTTGCTAAGAGAAAAGATGATAACAAAACTAGAATCGGGAAAACTCACTAAAGATGAAATAATCGAATTAAAAGCTAAAATCGGATTTGGGAATCCCTCTGGTGCAGATATTTTATATGGAAGCATTTATGAAACTTCCCCTGACAAGGAAACTTTGGTCGGATTACAAGAAAAGTTTCTTCACATGCTTCATGTTTTACAAACCGTTGACGCCCAACCAACACCTCAGTCCATATTAGCCATTGAGAAACTTGAAGCTTCCCAAAAATATCTTGAAAATCAATTATTTAGAAACCAATAAAAAAAATCATGCTAAATAAACTGCAATCATTTAACATACATTTAGCTTGATTAAGAAACTCCTAAATAGTAAAAGACAAAATTTGAAAAACCATAATTTGAAAAAAATAAAAAAGGCAATACAAGATTGCCTTTTTTTGTCGGAGTGACTGGATTTGAACCAGCGACCACTAGCACCCCATGCTAGTACGCTACCGGGCTGCGCTACACTCCGTTAGAATTAGGTGGGTAATACTGGATTCGAACCAGTGACCTCTGCTCTGTCAAAGCAGCGCTCTAAACCAACTGAGCTAATCACCCTAAATTGGAAAACAAATCTAATGACTTTCTTTTAAAAAAGAAAAGCACAACGTAATATTTTAGTAATCCATACAGTTTTCCCTTCGAAGATTCCATCTGATTAATTTATCATATATTGTTTAACTTTACCTAAAAACCAAACAATAATGAAATATTATCATTACGTGTTCTTATTATTCATTCTACCAAACTTTGCCTTTGCCCAGAACTTTGAAAGAATTAAAGTTGAGAGAATAAATAATGGATTAAAAATGGAGCGTTGGGCAGGAAAACATGAAAAATGGGGAAATCAATACATTGTCATATTAAAAGCAAAATATTCAAAATATAGATTAGACCTCGCATTTGCAAATGATACATTAATAAAAACAAGTTCCTTCGCAAAAAGGACAACAGCAGTAGCTGCTATAAATGGAGGTTTTTTCGACATGAAAGCAGGTGGCTCCGTTTCTTATTTATATGCTGATGGAAAAGTTATTAATGAAAATAAACCCAATTTATTGGCAACTGAAAATGAAATAGGATCAAACGCGCTGATTATTTTAAAAAATGGCCGAAGCTTAATAACATCCACTTCTGGCTCTAATCGAATACCTGAACTTAATAATGTAGAAGATGCTCTGGTTACAGGACCCTTACTTATAAAAAATAAAGAAGCCAATTTACTTCAAAAACGACCTTTTAATGACCTTAAACATCCAAGGAGTGCCATTTGCTTAACAAAAAAAGAAATGTGGTTCATTGCAGTAGATGGAAGACACACAGAGGCCGTTGGATTAAATCTAAATGAATTATCAACATTTTTGATATCTTGTAAATGTCCCGATGCCCTGAATTTAGATGGAGGAGGTTCCACTACCCTATTTGTTAACACACCAAAAATAAATGGGATTGTAAACCATCCTTCTGATAATAAAAAATTTGATGCCGAAGGAGAAAGGCCAGTTGCAAACATCATTTATTTAAGAAAAAAGTGATAATACAAAAGTATAATTAAGATTAATGGATAATTCAATTTTTTCACTACATGAATTAGGTACACTTATAAGGAGAGTAATCTCTCTAAATTTTCAAGATAGACTCTGGGTAAAAGCAGAAATTGCAAGTTGTAAAGTAGTGAGGGGAAATGCATACCTCGAATTAATTGAGAAGGAAGAAGGAAATTCTGAAAGGGTTACTGCCCAGCAAAGTGCAGTAATCTGGCAAAATAGCTTCCAACGTATTAATTTAAAACTTACAGAACCACTTCTTGCTTTTTTGGAAGAAGGGCGAGAAATTTTAATTCTCGTTCAGGTAGATTATAATGTAAGATATGGATTAAAACTTGTTATTGAAGACATTGACCCTGCTTACACCTTAGGAAAATTGTTTCAAAAACGCCAGGAACTGGAAAGATTAATTTATACGGAAAAATTAAATGAACCAAATAAAAAAATTAAACTTCCGGCTGTCATTCAAAAAATTGCCATACTAAGTAATAATCAAGCCGCTGGTTATCAAGATTTTATTCATCAACTTTTCAATAATTCTTCAGGATATACTTTTAGTGTTCAATTATTCCCAATTTCATTACAGGGAACTCTTGTTGAAGACACTGTTAAAACCCAATTTCAAGAAATATCCAAATCAAATGAAAATTTTGACGTGGTTTTGATCCTAAGAGGTGGAGGATCAAAACTAGATTTATCAGGCTTTGACAGTATTGAAATTTGTCGCTCCATTTCTAACTTTCCTATTAAAGTTATTTCTGGTATTGGACATGAAATTGATGAAACACTGGTTGATTTGGTTGCTGGAATATCTCTAAAAACGCCAACAGCAGTAGCAGAATATATTTTGCAACATAACCAATCTTTTGAATATGCTATTCAACAATCAGTTTTAAATATTAATGATTTAGCGAAAAATAAAGTACAACAGTCGAGTTTAAAATTGCTTCAATTTCAACATGAACTTTCTCTTCGCCCAATGAGAATTATTGATCGTACCAACACAAAACTTGTAACATTTCAAAAGAATTTACCTCATTTAATTAAAACCCGATTAAAAAAAGAAGAAGTAAAACTAAATTATTTGGATCGGTTCATAAACCTCGTATCAATTTCTAATACTTTAAAAAGAGGATTTACAATTACAGTCTTGCCAGAAAACAAGCTGTTCAAAGAAGGAATTGATGTTGATATGGAAATTGAAACAATATGGGAAAATGGAAGATTCAGAAGTATAGTTATTGATAAAAAACCTTAATTTTAAAAAATGGAAACAGAAGTTATCAGTTATGAAAAAGCCTATGAAGAGTTGGAGGCTATATTAAATCAATTAGAGTCCGACAATTTATCTATTGAATTATTAGCTGAAAAGGTTTCAAGAGCAGCTTATCTGTTGAATATATGTATGCAAAAGATGCGAGCTATTGAATCAGATATTCAAAAAATTATTGGTACAAAATAATAAAATATACCAGTGATTACGGAAGCAGTTTTAAGTTTAGGGTCAAATATTGGAGACAGAATGTCTTTTCTAATAAAAGCCACAGAATCTATTAAATGTCAAATAGGCATAATTTCGAATGTATCTTCGGTATATGAAACAGAACCTTGGGGTGTAAATAATCAGAATTTTTATCTAAACCAGCTATTGACTGTCAAAACTGAACTTTCCCCCTTCAAGCTATTATCTGTCATTCAATCCATTGAAATTAATCTGGGAAGAGAACGCAGATATAAATATGCCCCCAGAACTATTGATATTGATATATTATATTATGGACTTTTAGTAATTAATAGTGAAATATTGAAAATCCCACACCCATACCTTGAAAAAAGGCGATTTATTCTGGTTCCATTAACTGAAATTTTACCCCAGATGATTCATCCTTTGTTAAAAAAATCTAATTTGTGTCTTTTAGAAGAACTTGTAGATGATACTAAAATCAAAAAAGTGGAGACAATCAATATTAATTTATGAATAATGAAACTTTGGATTACCCATTTATTGTCATTGAAGGAAATATAGGAGTAGGTAAAACAACTTATTGCCAAAAATTAGCTGAAAAATATCAAGCTCGATTGATATTGGAGCAGTTTTCTGATAACCCTTTCTTACCTTATTTTTATGAAAATCCAGAACGACATGCCTTTTCTGTAGAATTATTCTTTATGACTGAGCGACACCGACAACTACAGGAAGAACTCATTCAGGGTAATTTATTTAATCAACAAATTATATCTGATTATCTTTTTATAAAGACCTTATTATTTGCTAAAAATAATTTAAACGAAGAAGAATATCGACTTTTCCAAAGATTATTTCATATTTTAAATGCTCATTTCAGAAAACCAGACCTTGTTATCTATTTGCATCGACCCGTACCAAACTTATTAAAACAAATAAAAAAAAGAGGCAGATCTTTTGAGAAAGATATTAGCGAAACCTATTTAGAGCGTATTCAAAAAGCCTATTTTGACTTTTTCAAAAATGATCCAGATTATCCAGTTATCATTGTTGGATTAGATGATTTAGATTTTGAGAATGACGATCAGGCCTTTGAACAGTTAGATCAATTATTACATCGGCATTATAGCGCAGGAGTACATTATCTGAATCTTTCGATTACTGCATAAAAAATACATTTTTAAGGGGTAAACTAAGAGGAGAATGATCCTCATTTGTCTCCATAATATCCTTCATAAAAACCCACCATTTTTTCATTACCGGATTTTCCGGTAATTGACTTAGTAAATCTTCATTTTCAGCCGTAAAAACGCTAAATAGAAAATGAGTTTCTTCATCCAGGAAAATTCGATAATCACTTATACCATAATCCTTTAATAAAAGCTTTAATTCAGGCCAAATTTGATCATGCCTTAGTTTATACTCTTGTGAATATCCAGGAAATAACTTCATTCTAAATGCCAGAACTTTCATAAATTTAATATTATGAGAATTTTACGAGTGATTTAAGAACCCTTGCCGAAAGTTCACCCTCACAAGCATCTAAGTAATCTTGGTAGGAAACTGGAATTAATCTGATATTTACCTGTCCCGGTTTAACCTCCTTAAATATTTTTTCAATTTGTAACCACCATCGTCCGCTTCGCATACTTTTCCAAAAAGTTAAAGTTTTTTCATTTCCCTTCACATCTACTAAATACTCTACCATTCCGTCAAAATTAACCGGAAAATCACCTTTTTTATTATTGAAACCATCTAAGAAATACCATATAATCTGAGCTAGAGAAAAAGAATCCATTGCATTATCAATGTTTAGATTAAACCCTGAAATACTAAATCCTTTTAAAGAATCACTTAATCCTGCATATCTTGAAAGCTGACAGATTTCCTCTAAAAAAAAACCACTGGGACTTTGAGGTATCTGACTGGGAAAATCAGTAAATTTTAGTGCAGACATTTCAAGAACACAAATATCTGCATGCCTGATTGCGGGTTCCAATTCCTGTAAATTCAATCGTGATTGTCCAAGGCGATGCAGAGAAATTCCATTTTCTTCACAAAAGTTAAAACCATCAGCCGAGGTCAAATGCGATTGAACACCAACGATATGAGCACCTTCCAGCCTTTCTGTTTCTTCTGATAAGAAAACATCCCAATAAGCAACATCTTTGTTCAATTGATAAGGTGAAAATCTAAATCGATCGTCTATGGCTGTAAGATGAAAAGTAGAATAAACATTGGATAAAGCCTGCAGAAAGGATTTATTTAAGGAACTGTCATTAGAAACTAAAATAGGAAAAACACCTGCATTAAAAATTTCTTCGAAAAGAGGGAGGGCAAAATCGTCATTAATTTTCCTTAAAATTCCTAAATCCAGAAACTCAAATGCTGAGGGAAAAGACCTAAAGGAATAAAGCGATTTTCGTAAATGACTCATTTTGGCACAATCACTGGTAATTAAGACAACGGGAAAATTAGTCCAAACAGGAAGTGCAAATCCTGATGCATAAAATGAAGTCTTAGCTCCTAATTGCCAGGATTGTGTATTTTCAGACCACAATTCTTCAAGAGGTAATGGTTTTAACCAGTTTTCAAGCATAAGTGGAAAAATTGAGCCTGAATATAACTAATTTTCTAACAATGTTTCTAATTTCATCCCTCTGGAACCTTTAATTAATAAAAGAGAATTTGAGAATGGTAACGAATGAAAATATTGTTTGGCATCTACTGCAGTATCAAAATGGACCCAATTTTTAATTTGAGCCGCATCCTTAAAATTTTTCCCAATAAGAATTACTTTTTGGATATTCTCATGATTTGCTAATTCTGCCATTTTAAGATGTTCTGAGGGCGCTGCTTCCCCCAATTCAAACATATCTCCAAGTATGGCTATTTTAAAAGGATGATTAATAGCAATGAGATTATTAAGTGCTGCTTCCATACTGGATGGATTTGCATTATAAGCATCTAAAATGATTTTTGCCCCTTTAAAATTGATGTATTGCGACCTGTTTTGGGAAGGAGTATATTGTTCCAAGGCCGTTTTAATTTTAATTCCAGGAACTTTAAAATATTTTCCAATAGCAATGGCAGACATTATATTTCCAAGATTATAAAGACCCGTTAAATTAGTTTGTACGATGATATCGGTACCATTTTCTGAATGAAAAGCAACCTTTAAAAATTCTTCAGTAGGCAAATTTATTATTTCATAAGGGCCATCATTTAAATCCAGGCTTTCTGAAAGGGTGTAAACTATTTTTTTCTTGTTTTCCACCGATAAATTTACCAATACTTCGTCCATCTGATTTATAAAAACATAACCATCTTTTAGGTACTTGTAAAGTTCAGATTTACCTTTTTTTACCCCTTCAACACCTCCGAAACCCTCCAGATGAGCCTTTCCAATATTGGTTATAACGCCGTGGGTAGGTTCTGCTATTTGACAAAGCTGATTTATTTCCCCCTGATGATTTGCCCCCATTTCAATAACCGCAATTTCAGTATTCGCAGGCATTGATAAAAGGGTTAAAGGAACTCCAATATGATTATTTAAATTACCCTTGGTAGAATGCGTTGGATAATGAGTGCTTAAAACAGCAGAAATTAATTCTTTAGTGGTGGTTTTACCATTACTACCAGTGATGGCAATAAATGGAATTGAAAATTGTTTTCTATGAAAATTTGCCAATGACTGTAAAAATTCAAGAGAATTATTCACTTTAACAAAGGATGGATTATCTTGGATATTTTTATCATCTACAATAGCTAGAACTGCCCCATTCTCTAAAGCCTGAGCTGCATATTTATTTCCGTCAAAATTATCTCCTTTTAGGGCAAAAAAAAGATCACCCTTTTTTACCGTTCTGGAATCTGTGCAAATACCACATCCTGAAATAAACAATTTATAAATCGATAGTAAATCCATATTCTTTAATAAAAGAAGGGATATAGTAAACTACATCCCTACTTAAATAAACAAAAATTAAAATTATCTTCTAACCGGTTTTTTTCCTTTAACTTGAAAGGTATTCCCATCAGGTGTATTATTTCCAGTTGCCCCACCTAATCTATTCATAGCACACCTAAAACCAATAGCTCTACTTGTTTGATCTTCATCCAAAAAACGTCTGGTTCCTGGAGAGAGCCAATAAGCTCTGTCTGCCCAAGAACCTCCTTTATAAACTCTTGATCTATTACTTATCAAGGTATGAACGTCTGTTTCATAAATTACCTCTGAAAATTCATCCCCATCTCTGTAATTGGTTGCATCATTAGTCCTTACATTGGTTCTGTTTGCCAGCTCTTCTTTAGTGTAGAATTCATAACGCAGCCTTCCCATACTATCTTTTTCTACTGGTCTACCATCTTCATCCTTTACCATTTTTTTAAATTTACTTCCTCTAAAAGGATTTAAATCGTGGTTTTCCTCATCTCTGAGTGCACTACTAGTCATAGGACGATAAACATCCATTACCCACTCGTTTACATTTCCTGACATATTGTATAAGCCAAAATCATTTGGCAGATATGCTCTTACTGGACCTGGTCCAGCGGCATTATCATTTAATTTACCAGCTATACCCATATAATCACCAGAACCCTTCTTGAAATTAGCCAGGATTGCTCCCTGATATTTATCTCTTTTCTGGTATCTTACTGAATTTCCACTCCAGGAATAAGTTCTCCCTGCAGAAATATTTTCATCGCCAGGAATTAAATTTCCTTTTAAAGCATAAGCAGCATATTCCCATTCAGCTTCTGTGGGTAATCTATATCCAGGTAATAATATACCATCTTCTATTCTTACCGGTCTGGTTTCACCTGTAGCAAGATCCTTAATATTTTTTCGTACATTACCCTCATATTGACCTACGAGGTAAGCACCTGTATTGAAATTATCCTGATCTTTCTGTTCAAGATTAGGATTCAAAACACCCTGTTTTATTAAACGAGTTTCATTTACGCGGTCTGTTCTCCATTTGCAAAATTCGGTAGCTTGAAGCCATGATACGCCAACCACAGGATAATCATCATAAGAAGGATATCTAAAGTACTGCTCGGCCATGGGTTCATTATAAGATAGCTCGTCTAACCAAACCAAAGTATCAGGCAATGCATCTTCAATAATTTCAGGATAAGTTCCTCCAAATGTTCTGCCTAACCATTCTGTGTAAAAACGGTATTCCCTATTTGAAACTTCCGTTTCATCCATATAGAAAGAGGTAACAGTGACTCTGCGAGGAACCGCATTCCATTCATACATGACATCTTCCTGGCTAAGTCCCATGGTAAAAGTACCACCCTCAACCAAAACAAGATTAGGCCCAGTATCCTGACCTTTATTGGCTACTTTTTCATACCCACCCCATTTTGGATCATTATATGCCCAACCTGTAGTTTCAGAAACAGTTTTAGTTGATTTACTGCATGAAGGTGTCAGCAGAATGCCTGCAGCACAGGCGAAAAATAAAAGAAATGAACGATTCATTATATTCAATGTATTCATGGTTTTCAGATTAACGGCTACAATAGCTCATTTATTTTAATAAAATAAAATATTTATCAAAAAATCAAGCAAAAGTAAGAAACCTTTTTTGAAATTTAGTTATTAAAACGAAAGCAATTCAGCGTTTTTTGTGCAGATTTTTTTGAAATATAATCAAAAGCCTCCGAAAAACGTAAAGACAGAGTTAATTCATGACTTCCAAAAGTTCTAAGCAATCCCTTTCCATCAATGGGTATTTCTGCTGTGTACATAATTCTATAAATCCCATATTTGAAACCCAACCCAAACATACTTTCAATGGGTTGTATACTACCAAAACGTGCCCAAACTCCAGTAATTAATTGTCCTATGTGATAAGAACTTCCTAATTGTAAAATTTTACTGTCACTATTTGATAAAAACAACAACATGGGAGACAGGTAGACATCTCCTTTGCCAACTGCTCTGCCGACAATGGGTAAATCAAAGCCACCATGTAAACTTAAAGTCATTGGTCTACCTGTTTCTAATATACTTCTATTCCAAAAGGACTGATTATTGCGATTTAAATGTCTTAAACTTACCCCTGCATATATATTTTTTTTGTAAACCAATATTCCTGTTCCCAAATCAAGTTCAAATCTATTCGTGCCATTAGGAGGTATTTCTGTTACAGAAAGAGAAGGATTTAACCCTGTAAATGGGTCAATCTGGTCTTCAAAGAACAACTTATTCCAGTTTAATTGTACTTGGTTGAAACCTCCTTCAAGGCCAAATCTTATATACCAGTTTTTGTTTATCTGCAATGGATAAGCATAAACGAACGATAATTGGTTTGTTTTTAATACCCCATTTCCAGCATCATCTGTCAAAATCCTTAATCCTAATCCACTATTAAGTTGAGGTAAAAAACTTTCAACTGTAATTTGAGCTGTTTTGAATGGAGTTGGCCAGTTAATCCAGTTTACTCTAAACTGACTGTTTAATCTGATCCCTTCATTAACACCTGAAAATCCTGAATTTATTGCAATGGGAGAAGAAAAATATTGAGTAAATAATGGATCTTGTGATTTTAATGAATCTATAGTTAATCCCATAATTAAGAGCAGTAACCACCATAACTTAAAACCCAAAAGATTTGTCATAAGCCAATATATTAATTCTAAATATCGACAAATTAATAAAAATTAAACGTTAATCTATTTATTTTGATAAAAATTTAAACTTTCGAATGTAGTTAAAATAAAATAATAAGTATTAAAAGTAACAATCAGGCAGCTTAAAACAATTTGGTTATATCTTTGCCACAGAGAATGATACCAAAAGTCATGAAAAAAGTTTTTTTTATTCTAATAGCCTTTATCAGCTTCCAAATAAATGCTCAATCTATTTCAATTCCATTTCGGGTAGAATGGATGGTTAATTCAAAAGCCAAACTGGACGAAAAAAGTATAGAAATATTAAAGTTTAAAGGGGCATTATATGATGACGCTTTCCCAGGTATTCCCATTTTTTTAAAAGAAATATCCGTTAATTCTTCCAGTGGAAGAGTCAGTATAGATCAGATTATTTCCGAACCCCTGGATTGGAATTATTGGCAAAAGGATGATTTAGAAAAATTCAATGAAATACAGATATCCAGTGTAGTTGAAAAAGAAAATAATTCCTTTTTTGCAAAAATAATTTTAATCCCTATTTTTAAAAAAGCTGGCCAATGGCATAAAATTGTTAGTGCAAATATAAATTTTTTACCTACAGACAGAATTGAGACATCAATAAGAAAAATTAATTTCAAACCTGAAAGTATTTTAAAATCTGGTAATATATATCAACTATCTGTAAGTCAATCAGGTGTTTACCAGATAAAAACAGATTTTCTGCGATCACAATTTAAAATAGACCCTGCAGGAATAGATCCAAGGCAAATAAAATTATATGCTGGACAATCAGGTATGTTACCCTATGCGGTAAATTTACCAAACATAGATGATTTGGAAGAAATCCCAATCAAAATATTTGGTGAAGAAGATGGCAGATGGGATACTAATGATTATATGGTATTTTATGCTGAAGGACCAAATTTATGGATTGAAAACTATGAAAATCAAATATTTAATTATAAAAATAATTTTTATTCCAATGTTCAGTATCTCTATTTAGTCATCAGTCCCCAAAATGGTAAACGAATTTCAAACCAAAAAAGACCAGGTGAACCAAGTTTTTATTCTAATGAATCAGATCAATATGCGGTCTTAGAAGAAGAAAAAGTAAACCTTTTGGATGCATGGGAGTCAGCTGAAGGTTCTGGTAATGAATGGTATGGCGATTTATTTAAAAATGTAAGAGAATACAAATACAACAATGCATTCAGTTTTCCAGGTATTTTATCTAATTATCCGACAAAGGTTAAAGCTTCAATGGTGGTGCGTTCTGTTGAATCGTCTTCATTTATTCTAAGCTTAAATGATAAATCAATTCGAAGTAATTATGCCCAGCCAGTAAGCAGACTGGAAGGTGAGTTTGCAAATATTGAAGATTATGTGAGACCTGCAGAATTATCAGGAACGCTGAATTTAACAGAAGAAAAAATAAATCTAACAGTAAATTATCCTTATCCAAATAGCCCTAATGACGGAAGTCAGGGATGGTTAGACTATGTAGAAATCAATACACGCTGTATCAATAAATGGGGGAATACCCCTATGTTTTTAAGTAACTGGAAATCTTTACAAGAAAAAATTTCCGGATTTAGCATAGAAAATGCTCCTGCTGATATTCAAATATGGGATATTACACAAACCTTTAATATTACGGCAGTCGAAGGAATATTTGAAAATAATGGAGTTAAATTTTCCTTCCTATCAGAAAGTAAAATAAAAAAATTTATTACCTTTAGAGCCGATAATACCTTACCAGTTCCAACCTTTCAAGCAAAAATAAATAATCAGAATTTACATGCAAACCCTGGAGTTAATATGCTCATTATTTGTCCGTTGGCGTTTGAAAAACCAGCAAAAAGATTAGCAGAACACAGAAGTAAACATAGTAATTTAAAAGTATCTGTAATTTCTGTAGAATCTATTTTTCATGAATTTAGCAGTGGTAAACCCGACCCTACTGCAATACGCAATTTTGCGAGAATGATTCACCAAAAAGGAAATCAATTACAATATCTTTTACTTTTCGGTGATGGTTCATTCGATCATAAAAATATTAACAAAAAAGGAAATAATTTCATCCCTACTTTTCAAAGAGATTCATATAATCCATTATATGCCTTCCCATCAGACGATTATTATGGTATTTTAGAAGCTTTGGATAATACAGATCCACTTTCGGGAAGATTATTACTTTCAGTTGGAAGATTACCCTTAAGCTCTTTGCAAGAAGCAGAATTAATAGTTGATAAAATTATTAGATATGATAAACAACCTGAAGCTTTTGATGACTGGAGAAATAGAATGGTTTTTGTTGCCGATGATGAAGATGGGAATTTACATTTGTCCGATGCAGATGAAATTGCAGACAGAATACAAAGACAACAACCCTCTGTAAATCTGGAAAAAATATATTTAGACGCCTATAACCAGGTTTCAACTTCGGGAGGGAACCGTTTTCCTGAAGTAACAGAAGGTATTAATCAAGCAATTTTCCGTGGAGCTTTAACAGTTACCTATCTCGGACATGGAAGCCCTAAAGGTTGGGCACAAGAACGGGTACTAACTATTCCAGATATACTTAACTGGAAAAATAGATTTAAAATGCCGTTATTCATAACTGCTACTTGTTCTTTTACAGCTTATGATGATCCCGAATTTGTTTCTGCGGGAGAGGAAGCATTTTTAAATCCAAATGGTGGAGCTATAGGTTTATTAACAACAGTTAGAGCCGTTTTTGCAAATCAAAATGCAGAGTTAACTGATCAGACTCTGAATTCATTGTTTAAAAGAAAAAATGGGGCAATACCAAGCATTGGCGAAGCAATGAAAGAAGCTAAAAACAACCTTAGTGGAAGTTTCATAACCATTAATTCCCGAAAATATACCCTAATAGGTGATCCTTCACAAAAATTAGCTATCCCATTTAGAAAGATTATAACCACAAATATAAACAGTAAAACAATTGACGTAAATTATCAACCTGATACCATTGGTGCTTTATCCAAAGTACAAATCTCTGGAATAATCGTAGATGAGTCAGAAAAAATTTTAGAAAATTTCAATGGTTTTATTAAACCAAGCATTTTTGATAAAGCAACCTTAACTAAAACATTGGCTCAAGATAATGGTAGTTACGAAATAGAATATATTACTCAGAAAAATATCTTATTTACAGGAAATGCGACCGTAAAAAACGGTAGATTTTCCTTTTCATTTATTGTTCCAAAGGATATAAATTATCAAATCGGAAATGGAAAAGTCAGTTATTACTGCCTATCAGATAATAAAACGGAAGATGCGGGGGGATTTTTTAATCGTTTTTTAATTGGAGGAACAGCAGAAAGTAAAATTATCGATACAAAAGGACCTGAAATATCCTTATTCTTAAATAATACTTCTTTTATTGATGGGGACATTACACATGCAAATCCATTATTAATAGTACAATTAATGGACGAAAATGGAATTAACGTTGTTGGCAACAGTATCGGACATGATTTAGAAGCCATATTAAATGAAAACAGTAAAAACACCTTTGTATTAAATGATTTTTATACTGGTGTTCTAGATAAACCAAACCAGGGTGAGGTTAGGTATCCTTTTAAAAACCTGGAAGAAGGACCTTATAAACTGTTGGTCAAGGCATGGGATGTTGCTAATAATGCTGCAGAAGAAACGTTGAATTTCATAGTAAGTAACAATGCCAGTATTGCCTTAAAAAATGTCCTTAATTATCCAAATCCGTTTACTGATAAAACCTGTTTTCAGTTTAATCATAGTTTAGGAAATTCTCTGCTGGATGTCAGAATAGAAATTTTTAACATTACTGGAAACAGAGTAAAAACCATTGAAGGGATCTGGTCAGGAACAGAAACATTGACGCTGGGTGATTGTATTTCCTGGGACGGTCGAGATGATTTTGGTGACCCTTTGGGACGAGGAGTATATCTTTATAGGGTATATGTATCATCAAGTGGAAGCAGTGGTCAATCTATCTCTGGGGAGAGCAGATTTGAAAAATTAGTTCTGCTAAAATAAATTATTTTTTATTTCGTCTTAAATATTAAGGTTTGGCAAACATTTTGATGTTAAACCAAACAAATGATAAAATAATATTATATTTGCCTTAATAAGCTAAAATTGATTCTCAAACATGAAGCATTTTTTCCAATTAGGAGGTCTCATCCTCGGTCTTTCTTTGTTCAGCATTCAGGATGTTGAAGCTCAATGTTATCAAGGAGAAGATGGAAAGTATTATAATCTTGATGGTACACCTTGTACCAATACAGTAGTGTCAGCCGTACCATTTTTAAGAATCATTTCTGATGCCAGGTCTGGAGCAATGGGAGATGCAGGCATTGCTGTGTCAGCCGACCCGAATGCAATGCATTTCAACGCATCAAAACTGGTATTTTCAGATCAATCTTTAGGTTTAGCAGCCACCTATACTCCATGGTTAAGATCAATAGGTTTGAATGATGTTTATTTAGCCTATTTGACAGGTTTTAAAAAAATGGATGATTTACAAACAGTTGGTTTTGGATTAAGGTACTTCTCGTTGGGTAGTATCCAGTTTACAGACCCAAATGGTACCCCTCTAAATACAGGACGACCCAATGAATTTGAAATATCGGGTGCCTATGCAAGAAAATTAAGTGAAAAACTTTCAGCAGCTGTTACCGGGAAATTTATTTATTCAAATCTGGCAGCAGGAAATATTGTCAATGGGGAAGTTATAGAACCTGGTATAGCAGGAGCGGCAGACTTTTCATTGACCTATAAAACACCTGTAAAAGTAAGTAAAGGTGAGTCCGATTTAACCATTGGTCTCGCTATCACTAATATTGGATCTAAAATAACCTATACAAATTCTCTTTATCGTGACTTTCTTCCAGCAAATTTTGGGCTTGGAGGAGCATGGACTTTTAATTTTGATACGCATAATTCTCTTACTTTTACAACCGACATAAACAAAATGTTGGTTCCATCACCTTGCCAAGGACTTGATTGTGATCAGGATAAAGACGGTCGAGCTGATTACAAGGATATTTCACCTGTTGGTGCTATTTTTTCTTCCTGGGCAGATGCTCCAGAAGGATTGAGTGAGGAAATTAAAGAATTTACCTATTCATTTGGAACTGAATACTGGTATGATAAACAATTTGCTGTCAGAGCTGGCTATTTTTCTGAGCACAGACAAAAGGGTAATCGTAAATTTTTTACCGTTGGATTAGGTCTTAAGTATAATTTATTTGGATTAAATTTCTCTTATCTGGTTCCTACCACCAGTAGAAGAAATCCTTTGGATAATACCTTGAGATTTTCTATGTTGTTTAATTTCGGGGGAAATAATACATCAGAATAATTCTGATACTAAAATTTAATATAAAAGCCGAATGACAAAAGATCCAGTTCTGAACATTCGGCTTTTTTATTTGGGAAACTGAATTACTTTTAATCAATTTTTACGTTTGGTCCAGATTTCATGCAATGGGTCACCTGCACTCGACTTACCCTGATGAAACCAATCGTCTCCTTTAAGTTGGTAAGAAAAGGGAAGTTTTGCACCAACCCGAGCTGAATTTTTGGAGAAAAAATCAATATTCTCAACGTAAGCTCCTCCTTTATCTGCTATATATTTACCTCCACCTGTACCACTAAACTCAAAAGTTTCTGTGTTAAAGGCTATCCATTGAAAATAATTATTTATTAAAATTTTCATCGTTTTTCGAGGTACATCCAGTCTTCTTCTGCTTTCACCTTGATCTGTTACCCTTCCAGCCATTAAAAATTTACCTTCTAGTTCTTGCTTTTGGGACACAACTTTTGATAAATTAATGGTCTTCCATTTGTCAATAGAAATTATCATTATGTTTCCTTTAAAAGTCATAGAACCAGTTAAAACTTTTACAGAATCTTTATCTATTATAGAATTAAACTCTAATTTAACCTGAAATTTATCTCCGTCTCTGATAATATACCCTCCCATTGTATGAATAAAACTTGCTGGATTGGAACCAAATGCAGTCCAAACAAAATAATCTTCGTCTAATAAAATTCTATTTGTTAAAATTGAGGTTTCTGAATTAATCACCTCTTCATAAACCCCCACGTCAGATTGACAAAACACAGCCAATGGCCATTGTAAAATCAAATGTAAACAAATACAAAATAATAAATTATTTATTGTCATTTTCATAAAATAAGCTTTAAAGATTACATGACTAAAATACAGATTATTATTAACTTTCAATTAAATTAACTAAAATAAACTTTTTATGATCCAAGTTGCGATAATCGGATATGGTCTCTCTGGGCAAACTTTGCAAGCTCCATTTTTTGAATATAATCCCCAGTTTAATATCAAAAGAATTGTTTCAAAAAATCAAAATCCATGCATTAAATATCCAAATTGCATTCATACTTTATCCATTGAGGATGCTATTAAAGACCCGGAAATAGATTTAGTGAGTATTACAACGCCCGATGAAACCCATTTTCCTTACTCAAAAATGGCTTTAGAAGCCGGTAAACATGTATTAGTTGAAAAACCATTCACATCAACACCTGAAGAAGCACAACAACTTTTTGCATTGGCTAAAAAAATCAATAAAAAAATCTTTGTATTTCAGAACAGAAGGTATGACAGTGATTTTCAAACTGTTTCTACAATAATAAATAGTGGAATTTTAGGAGAAATTATCAGATATGAAGCACATTATAACAGACTTTCCACTCTTTTAAGTCCCAAAAAATGGAAAGAAGAAATTACACCCTCAAGTGGAATTCTCTATGGATTAGGACCTCATATTATAGACCAAGCTCTATCTTTGTTTGGATCACCCATTGATTTTTGGGGAAAAACTTACATTCAGCGCAAAGGTTCCATTATAGACGATGCCTTTGACCTACATCTTGACTACAACAGAACACAGATATATTTATCATCTAATATGTTTGTCCGTGAAGAAACCCCCAGATATATAATTCATGGGGAACTGGGATCTTTTATAAAATATGGAATCGATCCACAAGAAGATCATTTAAAAGCAGGACTGCTGCCAGGTATGCATTCTTTTGGCGTTGAGGAAAAGAAATTTAATGGGATATTAAACGTGGATAATGGTTCCTATAAGATTAGGGGAGAAATTGAGACAAAACCAGGAAACTGGAATATTTTATTTGAGAATATTGCTTCTTCAATTTTGAGAGATGAACCTTATGTAATTCAAGAATCAACTTTACTTGACCAAATAAAAATACTTTCTGCAATAAAACATAAATAAATTTATGACAGAAAAAGAGAAAATGCTGGCTGGAAAAATATATAACTCCAGAGATCATCAGCTTATTGAAAGGTATCATATAGCTAGAAATTTAATGGCAAAAATTAACAGTCATTATTATATTGATTTAAAAGAAAAATTAGATCTCTTTTCTCAACTTCTGGGCAAAATAGGAGAAAATGTATGGATAGAAACGCCATTTTATTGTGATTACGGTGAACATATTTTCATTGGAGAAGGTACTTTTATCAATGTCAATGCAATGTTTCTGGACAATAATTTAATAAATATTGGTAAAAATGGACTTATTGGCCCCAATGTACAATTATTAACCGCCAGTCACCCTCTTTCATCAAAAGAAAGAATAGAGGAAAAAATACAAGAAGGGAAAATAAAAATCAGTTATAAAACCTATTCTAAACCAATTACTATAGGAGATAATGTATGGATAGGTGGTAATACGGTAGTTTTACCAGGCATAACTATTGGCCACAACGTAACCGTTGGAGCAGGTAGCGTGGTTACAAAAAACTTACCTGACAATGTTCTAGCTTTCGGTAATCCATGTAAAATAATTCGAAATATTTAAGTTAGAATCATTTTACTTAATTACTTCCCTACTTGAACTTTTTTCTTTTGTTGGAAAATCAGCAGGTATTTTCTGTGTCACTTTTCCTGAAGCTACCCACTCTGTACCTCTTTGAAGAAGCGTAATAAATCCAACACAATGCATAGAATAGGTATCATGTCCCATCATATTATGAAAAATTTTACCTTTGCCATAGTTCAAAGTGAGTACACTTGGCTCATGTCTGCCGGTACCCTTTTGTTCTTTTGAGCTGAAAGCTGTCGCCAGAATATTCATATTAATAGCAGGTCCTCTCATCAGATCATATAATTCATCTTTTGTATGTAACCATTCCAATGGAATATCCTTCATAATGGGGTGATCTGACATCCTTGTTTTAATTACAAATTCATGTTGAAGACCATGATGTCCACCAGGTCCAGCAGAAGTATCTCTGATTAATTCATCATTATCATTATAGTAAACATAAGGACCATCCTTTTCCGATCTTTTTTCCCATCCTCCTAAACCAATCATTTCATTATATGCTTTCCAGTAAGGAAATGAATTATCTGCCGCATGGATAATGACAAGACCTCCTCCTTTAGATACAAATTTTTCTAAGGCCAATTCAGTTTGTCTTGGCCATGATTTCCCATTATAATTGGAAAGAATTACATCATAACCTTTAAAAGAAGGCATGAATTGATCTAAAGAGGAATCTTTTGGAGGCGTTGTTAACACATCAACCATAAAAAGTCCCGTTTCTTCTAAATACCCTTTCATAATGGGAGTGGTAATGGCCCATTTGTGGTTGTTCTGTCCATCAATAATTAACACTTTCCATTTAGGTGGAGCTGAATGGGAAATAACAGATGCATGTACTGTAGAAAAAGAGATACATAAAACGCTAAATAAAAAGACAAGATTATTTTTCATAAAACTAATTTAAGAATTAATAAAAGCGTGAGAGAGCTGTTTTGCCAGGTAAATTATCCGTTCTGAATGGAGAAGCAGGCAGTCCTTCCTTATTAAAAAGATTTGCTTCGACAGGAGCATCAGACCATCCATATCGAACCATGACAGGATTTAATCCTTTGGGGTGAAATACTTCCACCTTATCGGCAACAATTACAGCTTTTGCAAAATAAAAAATACCATCTGTTGATGCCACTTCAAAACCTTTCAGATAACCATATTTGTCCTTTGCGATTAAACCAGAACCAATATGATTAAAGGAAAGGATAGCCTTATTCTTTCCTTGCGTCATTTTTTCAAACAATGGTCCACTATAAACTATATCCTTATTATAAGCTATTTTTTCTGCGGAAAGAGCCATTCTAATGCCAACATCTTTTTTATTTAATGGATGAATATCATTTGGATCACCAACATCGGTAATAACAGCCATTCCTGTTTTTGGTAAAGTCAGGGTTTTCAACTGTGCTTCTCTCAATTCAGCCCAAGGTGATCCGGTATTACTATCATTAAAAGGACCATAACTGGATAATTGGGCAAAAATAAAAGGAAATTCATCCTTCCATTTAGCTCTCCAATCCTGAATCATTAATGGGAAAGATATTTCATATTCTTTCGCCCGACCAGCGTTTGATTCACCTTGATACCAAATAACCCCGGCCATTGGAAATCCCTGAATTGGCGCAATCATCCCATTATAACAAAGAGTTCCCTGGTTATTCATCCATTTTTCATACCTTCTTTTAGCTGACCAATCAGGATGAATTTTCCACTCTTTATCCATTAGCGGTATTTTAGCGGCTGGAAAGTCCAGGCTAAAATCTTGTTTAGGACCATCAAACCCCATATAGCCATAAGTTACCCGATTATTTTCCCCGAAATGAATTAACAATGAATTTTCCCCTTCCTTGAAAGTATTGGCTGGGATTGAAAATTGAATCTGATCACCATAAAAACCATGATGTGCTAATTTACCATTAATATATAGTTTAAAAACACTTCTATTTTTGCCAAATCTAACCGTCGCAAGCTGGTTAATTAAAGATTTATCAACATAAATTTTCCTAAAAATAAAAGCATTTCCTCTAAATGAAGAAATACCTTTCCAATCCCATTGTCCTGTTGGATCTTTCGACATCCAGTTTTCAGCGCTAAATTCAGGAGAATAAAAGGATGAATAGTCAATCTGATTTATATCATAATTTTCATTGCCATGAAAAATGGCCTTCGTTTTTTTCTCCCAAAAAACAGAATCCTCTGCCCAGCTTTTTGGCATTTCTTCTGCGTATTTTTTAAAAACAGCAGATTCAAGTAAACCTGAATGACTTATCCAGGTTTCCACATGCGTTCCTCCCCAGGAAGAATGAATTAATCCAATAGGAACTTGCAGATCTTGCTGTAATTTCTTAGCAAAATAATAACCAACAGCTGTAAAATTACCTGCATTTTCAGGATTCGCCATTTTCCAACCTTTCGATTCAAATTGGATATTAGGTGTAAAGGAAAGAGTTTTAGGTACTTCAATATGTCTGATTAAAGGGTTATTGGAAATCTTAACTTCCTCCTCACCACCCAAGGCTTGTCTTAATTTCCATTCCATGTTGGACTGACCTGAGCATAACCAAACCTCCCCCATCAAGATATCGAAAACTTGAATCACTTCATCATTATCTGAAACGGATAAAGTTAAAGGGGAACCAATATTTCTAGCAGGAAAAGATACTTCCCAACGTCCCTTTTCATTTGTTTTAACCTCCATTTCCTGATCGGCAAACTTTATTTTAACAATAGTTTCAGGTGAATTGAATCCCCAGAAAAGTATGGGTTTATTTCGCTGAAGCACCATGTGGTCTCCAAATATGGAAGCCAATGTAAGTTGGGCGGACGCTGAAAAAGGATGAAAGAGAATAAAAACAAAAAAAATCAAGATTCTCATGGTCAATATGGCATAGTTTAAAAGAAACAATCTAATTTAGAAAAATTATTTTTGATTACGAAATTAAGCAAGCAAATGAAAGTACAAATTTCATTGTTAATCCTCTTTTTGCACTGGCAAATGAAACCAAATAACCTAATTGCTCAACCTCCACTGCCCTTTACCAAAGGAGTCAAT